>Ga0070741_10003445_pt1 | contig 39336 bp, 36 predicted proteins | sample Coa_R1_4_FD_66440 | JGI IMG/M metagenome (GOLD analysis project Ga0070741, IMG submission 66440) | Surface soil microbial communities from Centralia Pennsylvania, which are recovering from an underground coalmine fire - Coalmine... | ecosystem: Environmental > Terrestrial > Soil > Unclassified ...
TTCGGTGATCGGCGTCTCGATCGGCTCGCCGTAGGTCGCGCACGTCGACGAGAAGATGAAGTACTCGACCGACTCGGCGGCCATCGCCTCCAGCACGCCGAGCGCGCCGACCACGTTGTTGCGGTAGTAGCGGAACGGATCGCGCACCGATTCGCCCACGTCCAGGTACGCGGCGAAGTGCATCACCGCGGAGATCCGGTGCCGCCGGATCGCCGCGCGGACCGCCTCCACGTCGGCGATGTCGCCCTCGACGAACTCGCCGAACTTCGCGGCGGCCTTGTGGCCGGCGACCAGGTTGTCGTACACGACGACCCGGTAGCCGGCGCGCCGCAGCTGCTTGGCGGCATGGCTGCCGATGTATCCCGCCCCGCCGGTGACCAGGACGGCGCGAGCTACGGGGTCGCCGCCGCCCGGACCCGGCGCGGTGGGGTGCGACTTAGCGGCCAATGGAGAAGTAGGTGAAGCCGAGCTGGCGCATCTGGCCCGGCGAATAGATGTTGCGTCCGTCGAAGACGATCGGCGCCTTGAGCAGCGTCCGCATCTTCTCGAAATCGGGCTCGCGGAACTCGTTCCACTCGGTCACGATGGCGAGCGCGTCGGCGCCGTTCAGCGCGTCGTAGCTCTTCTCGCACAACGCGATCCGCCCGTCGAAGATGCGCTTGGCGACCGGGGCGGCGGCCGGATCGTACGCGCGGACGGCGGCGCCGCGCGCCAGCAGCTTCTCGATGATCGGGATGGCCGGCGCTTCGCGCATGTCGTCGGTGCGCGGCTTGAACGCGAGCCCCCACAACGCGATCGTGCGCCCCTTCAGGTCCTTGAAGTGCGCCTCCATCTTCTCCACCAGGCGTTCTTTCTGCGACTGGTTCACCGCTTCGACCGCCTTGAGGATCTTGAAGTCGTATCCGTGGTCGGACGAGGACTTCATCAGCGCCTTCACGTCCTTGGGGAAGCAGCTGCCGCCGTAGCCGACGCCGGGAAACAGGAACGACGTCCCGATGCGGCGGTCCGCGCCGATCGCCCTGCGCACATGATCGACGTCGGCCCCGACCAGCTCGCACACGTTCGCGATCTCGTTCATGAACGAGATGCGCGTCGCGAGGATCGCGTTCGCCGCGTACTTGCACAGCTCCGCGCTCGCCGTGTCCATCATCATGATCGGCGCGCCGGTGCGCGTGAACGGCGCCCACAGCTCGCGCATGATGGCCGCCGCCTTCTCGTCGCCCGGCTCCACGCCGACGACGACGCGGTCCGGCTTCATCGAGTCCTCGACCGCGGCGCCCTGCTTCAGGAACTCGGGATTGCTGACGACGCTGAAGGGATGGCGCGCGTGCTTCGCCACTTCGGCGCGCACCTTTTCCGCCGTGCCGACCGGCACGGTGCTCTTGTCGACGACGACGGTGTACTTGTCCATCGCGCGGCCGATGTCGGCCGCCACGGCGAGGACGTGCTGCAGGTCGGCGGATCCGTCTTCGCCTTGCGGCGTGCCGACCGCGATGAAGACGATCTGTGACGCGCGCACGGCGCCCGGAAGATCGGTGGTGAAGCTGAGGCGCTCTTCGTGATCGTTGCGGCGGACCATCTCCTCGAGGCCGGGCTCGTAGATCGGCATTCGGCCTTCGTTGAGCAGGTCGACTTTCGCCTGATCCTTATCGACACAAATGACGTTGTTTCCGTTCTCGGCCAGGCAGGCGCCCAGCACGAGGCCGACGTACCCGGTGCCCACGACAGCGATGCGCATTTCACAATAAGATACTGACTCGGAAAGACTTAAACAAGTGCGCGTCCTTGTCGACTACCGGGCGGCGCTGCGCGAACGAAGCGGCGTCGGCGAGTATACGCATCAGCTGGTCGCCGCCCTGCTGCGGCGCGCGGCCGGCTACGGCGCGCGTTCGACGCTCGATCTCTGGCTGTTTTCCAGCTCGTGGAAGGATCGGCTGCGCGTCACGCCGGACGTCGCGGCGGCGCACGCGGTCGATCGACGCGTGCCGGTCGCGCTGCTCAACTTCGCCTGGCACCGGCTCCAGTGGCCGCCGGCCGAGCTGCTGACCGGCGCCGCGCTGGACGTCACGCACGCGCTGCACCCGCTGATCGTGCCGTCGCGCCACGCCGCGCCGATCGTCACGATCCACGATCTGAATTTCCTGAAGCACCCCGAACGCACGCGCGCCGAGATCCGCCGCGACTACCCGGCGCTCGTGCGCGAGCACGCGCATCGCGCCAGGCGCATCATCACGATCTCGGAGTTCACCGCCGGCGACATCGTCTCGATCCTCGGCGTGCCGCGCGACAAGATCGTCGTCTGTCATCCGGCCGCGCCGAGCTGGACGCCGCTCGACGTGCGTCCGCACGACGGATACATCCTGTTTCTCGGCACGCTCGAGCCGCGCAAGAACGTCGGCGCGCTGCTCGACGCGTACGAACACCTCGTCACGCGCCGGCCTCAGCCGAGCGCGCCGCCGCTCGTGCTCGCGGGCAAGGCGACCGACGAGGCAAAGCCGTGGCTGGCGCGCATCGAACGCCCGCCGCTGAGCGGCCGCGTGCGTCACGTCGGCTACGTCGACCCCGACAAGCGCCGCGAGCTCTACGCCGGCGCGCGGCTGCTGGTCCAGCCGTCGTTCGAAGAAGGCTTCGGGATGCCGGTGCTCGAAGCGATGACGCTGGGCGTTCCGGTCGTCGCCGCCAATCGCGGGGCGCTTCCGGAGGTCCTTGGCGACGCCGGCCTGCTGGTCGACCCGGAACGTCCCGTCGAGATTGCGGCGGCGATCGAACGGATGCTCGCCGACGAGGCGCTCCGGGACGCCAGCGTCGCGCGCGGCCTCGAGCGCGCCCGGGCATTCAACTGGGACCGCACGGCGTCGCTCGTCTACGACGCCTACCTGAGCGCATGCGCATCGGCATAGACGCGCGCGAGCTGTGCGGCCGCGCGACCGGCGTGGGCCGCTACCTGGCGGGGCTGCTGGAGGAATGGAGCCGCAGCACGCGCGCCCGCGCGCACGAATTCGTCCTCTACGTGCCCGACGCGCCGGCCGTCCGGCTCGATACCCGTCAGTTCGCGATCCGCGTCGTGTCGGGCGCGGCCGGCACGTGGTGGGAGCAGGCCAGAGCGCCGCGCGTCGCGGCGGACGACCACCTCGATGTGTGGTTCGCGCCGGCGTATTCGGCGCCGCTGACGATCGGCGTTCCGGTCGCGCTCGCGGTGCACGATCTGTCGTTCTTCGCGCACCCGGAGTGGTTTCGCATCCGCGAGGGCGTCCGCCGCCGGTGGCTGACGCGTGCCGCGGTGGCGCGCGCGGCCACCGTGATCACCATCTCGCAATTCTCCAAGCGCGAGCTGATGGAACGGCTCGACGTGCCAGAGGCGAAGATCGCCGTGATACCGCCGGGCATCGGCAATCCGTCGCTGGCGCCCCGGAGCCCCTCTGGCGCGAGGCCGTCAGCCGCCGCCGACCAGCCGGAAGCCGCATCGCCGCGTGTGCTCTTCGTCGGATCGCTGTTCACACGCCGGCACGTGCCCGACTTGATTCGCGCGTTCGCGCCCATCGCGCGCGCGCACCCCGACGCGGCGCTCGACATCGTCGGCGACAACCGCACGCATCCGCGAGAGGACGTGCGTCGGGTGATTGCGCTCGAGGATCTCGAACGGCAGGTGGTCTGGCACGAGTACCTGGGCGACGCGGCGCTGCACGAGCGGTATCGGACGGCGCGGGCGTTCGCGTTCCTGTCGGAGTACGAGGGCCTGGGGCTCACGCCGCTCGAGGCGCTGGCCGCGCGCGTGCCGCCGGTCCTGCTCGACACGCCCGTCGCGCGGGAAAGCTGCGGGGACGCGGCGCTGTACGTGCCGCTCGGCAACCGGCGCGCGACGACGGACGCGCTGACGCGGGCGCTGTTCGACGAGGAGGTGCGAACGCGGATCGAACGCGCTGCCGCCGCGACGCTTGCGCGCTATCAATGGCCGCGCGCCGCCGACGCGACGTTGAGCGCCATCGAAAGGGCCTCCGGCTGAGGCCGGACACGAGATGCTGTCGATCATCATCGTCTCGTACAACGCGTGCGCCGATCTCGAGCGCTGTCTCGAGTCGCTGCGCGCGGCGCCGCCGCGGATCGACCACGAAATCCTGGTGGTCGACAACGGGTCCACCGACGCCAGCGTGGCGGTTGCGCGAGCGCGATCGGACGTCCGCGTGATCGAGAACCGCACGAACGTCGGGTTCGCCGCCGCGAACAACGTCGGCATCCGTGCGAGCCGCGGCGATCTGCTGCTGCTGCTCAACAGCGACACGGTCGTCCCCGCCGGCGCGCTCGACCGGCTGGTCGCCGAGCTGATGGCGGACGCGTCGGCCGCCGTGGCGGGACCGCGGCTGGTCGACGCGGCCGGCCGCGCGGAACTGTCGTTCGGGCCGATGATCTCGCCGCTCAACGAGTGGCGCCAGAAACGGCGGCGGCGCGACGCAGCGGCGGTCGAGCGGCTCACACGTCGTCGCGCGTATCCCGACTGGGTCAGCGGCGCGTGCCTCCTCGTGCGGCGAGCGGATGCGGACGCGGTCGGTCTCCTCGACGAGCGCTTCTTCATGTACACGGAGGACGTCGACTTCTGCGCCGCGATCCGCGCGCGGGGACGCCGCATCCTGTTCGCGCCCGCCGCCGAAGTGGTCCACCTGCGAGGGCGTTCGGCGGCATCGGCGCCGGCAGCGACGAATCGCGCCTACCGGCAGAGCCAGCTGGCGTTTTACCGCAAGCACCATCCGGTCTGGGCGCCGCTCCTGACGGCCTATCTGCGCGTGCGCGGCGAGGCCTGACGCCGCCGCCATGGAGCGGACGGGGAGATCGGCCGAAGTACGTACGATGTCGAACGCGTTGAAGGCGCTGGCCGTGTCGGCCGCCGCGATTGCAGCCGCCGCCTGGTGGTACAGCCGCGAGCCGGCCCCCGCGCCGGGTCGGGCTGCACGCGAAGCCGTCGCGGCGCGGCCTGCGGTCGCAGCGCCCGCCGACCCGGAACCCGACATGGTCCGGATGCCGGCGGTCGTGCCGCTGCCAGCCATCGAGTCGCCGGATTCGACGGCGGCCGCTCCCCCGCCGACCCCGATCGTGCAGAAGGCGCCGGCCGCGTCGCTCGAAGAGCTCGTCGCGCAACTGCTGCCGGCCGTCGTCCGCATCGAAACCAGCGGCGCCATCGGCACCGGCTTCTTCACGCAGCCCGACACGATCCTCACCAACGCGCACGTCGTGCAGAACAACCTGACGGTCACCATCCGCCGCGCGAACGGCGCGACGACGACCGGACGCGTCGACGCGACGGCCCCGGCGCTCGATCTCGCGGTGGTGAAAGTGAGCGCGGTCGACGGCGCGCAGGCGACGATCCCGCTCGGCTCGGGCCTTGGCGCGCGGCCCGGCCAGGAAGTTGTCGCGCTCGGATCGCCGCTCGGCCTCCAGAACACGGTGACGCGCGGCATCGTCAGCGCCGTGCGCGACGTCGGCGGCATCACGCTCGTGCAGACCGACGCCGCGATCAACCCCGGCAACAGCGGCGGTCCCCTCGTCGACCGCACGGGCGTCGCGATCGGCGTCAACGCGCTCGGAATCCGATCCGCCGTGGCCCAGGGCCTGTCGTTCGCGATCGCGGTCGACTACGCGGCCGACCTGCTCGCCGGACGGCCGCCGGCCGCGTCGAGCGCGAGCACGCCGCTCACCAGCCTGACGCGCACGCTGCAGGAGCGCGGCGGCAGCGAAGCGGACGAACAGCGGGATCGCGCGGCCGCCGGCTTCGAGGCGGCGATGGCGGATCTCGGCCGGCGCGCCGACGCGTTCGACGATTACTGGCGCCGGTTCGCGTCGGCCTGCTACCAGGGACGCATCGTCGGCCGGTTCTCGCGCGAGTGGTTCGCCCTGTTCGACGCGAAAGCGCTCCCGGGCGTCGTCTCCCCCGGCTGCACGGCATCGATCGAGGAGGTGCGGCAGCGCGCCGGCGCGATCGGCGCCGAGGTGCGCGCGCTCGACGAGCGTGCGCGCGCGTCGGGCGTCTATCCCGGCGCGCGCCGCGACGCGCGCCGCCGCTATCGCCTGGACTACGCCGATTGGGACCGCTAGCACCACGAGGCGTGTACCGTCGCGGCTCGGCCCGGACGACACGCCGCACCGCCTGATATCATCATTCCGTGCGGATCGGCATCGACGCCCGCAAGCTGCACGATTTCGGCATCGGGACCTACATCCGGAACCTGCTGCGACATCTCGCGCGACTCGATCGCGACACCGAGTTCGTCCTGCTCTGCCGGCCCGAGGACGCGGCGTCGCTGACGTCGCTCGGCAGCAACTTCCGGCCGGTCGCGGAAACGGCGTCGAACTACTCGATCGCCGAGCAGCTGCGCATCCCGGTGGCGCTGCAGCGCGAGGCGGTGACGCTGTTCCACGCGCCCCACTACGTGCTGCCGCCGCTCGTCCGGTGTCGATCGGTCGTCACGATCCACGACTGCATCCACCTGATGTTCCCGCAATATCTGCCCAACCGGATGGCGCTCGCCTACGCGCGCACGTCGATCCGCATGGCCGCGCGCCGCGCGACGCGCGTGCTGACGGTATCGGAGAGTTCCAAGCGCGACATCCTGCGGTTCGTCGACACCGAGCCCGAGAAGATCGACGTCATCTACAACGCCTACGACGAGCGGTTCGGCGTGGAACCGCGCGAGGAAGACGTCGTGCGCGTACGCGAACGCTATCAGCTCCACGACGAGTTCGTGCTCTATGCCGGCAACGTCAAGCCGCACAAGAACCTCGAGCGGCTGATCGAGGCGTTCGACCGCGTCCGCAAGCGCGGACTGGATCACCTGAAGCTCGTGATCATCGGCGACGAGATCTCGAAGTACACGTCGCTGCGCCGTGCCGTGCACCGGCATCAGCTGCACAACTACGTCCGGTTCCTCGGATACCTGCCCGAAGAAACGCTGGCGGTGATGTACCGCCTGGCCGGCGTCTTCGTCTTCCCGTCGCTCTACGAAGGCTTCGGGCTGCCGCCGCTCGAAGCGATGGCCAGCGGCACGCCCGTCGTCACGTCGAACCTGTCGTCGCTGCCCGAAGTGACCGGCGACGCGGCGGTGCTCGTCGATCCGTACGATCCCGACGCGATCGCCGACGGCATCGAGCGCGTCCTGACCGACGAGCGCGTCCGACGCGACATGCGCCGGAAGGGCATCGCGCGCGCGCGACAGTTTTCGTGGGAAGCGTCGGTGAAGCGGGTCCACGACATCTATCAGGAAGTGTCGGCCGGCACCGCCCACGCCTCGGCCATCGCCGTCGAGCGTTGAGATCTGCTGCTTGAAACTCGCCCTGGTTCACGACTGGCTGACGGGCATGCGCGGCGGCGAGAAAGCGCTCGAAGTGCTCTGCGAGCGCTTTCCCGACGCCGAACTGTTCACGATGGTGCACGTGCGCGGCTCCGTGTCCCCGACGATCGAGCGCCTTCGCACGCACACGTCGTTCATCCAGCGCCTGCCGCTCGCGGGACGGTTCTACCGCCACTACCTCCCGCTGATGCCGACGGCCGTCGAGCAATTCGACTTCGATCGCTTCGACACCGTCGTCAGCGTCAGCCACTGCTGCGCGAAGTCGATCGTCCGCCCCGCGACGACGCGGCACATCTGCTACTGCCTGACGCCGATGCGCTACGCGTGGGACCAGTTCGACGCGTATTTCGGACCGGAACGGCTGGGCGCGGTCGGCTCGGCGCTGATGCGGCCGGCGATGGCCCGGATGGCGAGATGGGACCGCGACACGGCGGAGCGCGTGGACCGCTATGTCGCTATCTCTCATTATGTTGCGGGCAGGATCCGCCGATACTATAATCGCGAGGCGATAGTGGTGTATCCGCCCGTCGACACCGAATTCTTCCGGCCCGCGGCGTCGCCCGAGGCCGACGGCCGCGGCGCTCCCCTCGCCCTCGTCGTTTCCGCGCTGGTGCCCTACAAGCGGATCGAGGTCGCCATCGACGCGTGCCGGCTCGCGAAGGTCCCGCTGACGATCGTGGGCGATGGCCCCGAGCGGGCGCACCTGGAGTCGTACGCCGGCGGCGCCGCCACCTTCCTCGGCCGCCAGCCCGACGAGGTGCTGCGCGACTGCTACCGCCGCGCCACGGTGACGCTGCTGACGGGCGAAGAGGATTTCGGGATCGTGCCGCTCGAAGCGCAGGCGTGCGGGCGCCCCGTCGTCGCGCTCGGCCGCGGCGGCGCGTGCGAGACGATCGTGGACGGCGACACGGGCATCCTCGTCGAGGAGTCGTCGCCTGAAGCGTTCGCCGAAGGCATCCGCCGGGCAGCCGCGCAGAGGTTCGACCCCGGATCGATCCGCGCGCACGCCGAGCGGTTCAGCCGCGTCCGGTTCGGAGACGAGATGGCATCGCTGATCCACGACACGAATGGTCAATAGGCACAACCGCCTCCTCGTCACGTTCTACATCGCGTCCGACGCCATGCTCGGCGTGACGGCGTTCGTGCTGGCCTACGCGCTGCGGTTCCACACGTCGTTCTTCACCAGCATCATTCCGATTACCAAGGGCGTCCCGCCCCTGCGGCAGTACCTCACCGTGGTGCCGTTCGTCATGGGCCTCGTGCCGCTCGGGTTCCACCTGCAGGGACTGTATCGCCTGCGGCGAGGGCGATCGCGCGTCGACGACTTCTTCGCCGTCTTCGTCGGCAGCATCCTCGCCGTCGTGTTCGGCATCGTCGCCACGTTGTACGTGCAGACGTATTTCGCGACCGGCGCCGCCAAGGACCGCGGCGCGTTCGAGGTCTCGCAGGCGGTCTGGGCGACCTTCCTCGTGCTGAACGTGGCGCTGACGTTCGCGTCGCGCGAGCTGGTGCGCGAGGTCCTCGAGCGGCGCTGGCGCGCCGGCATCGGCCTCAAGAAGATTCTGATTGCGGGCGCGGGAGAGCTGGGCCGGCTCGTGGCCGACAAGATCCTCGAGCACCGCGAGCTCGGCTATCAGATTGTGGGCTTCGTCGACGATCGCGCCGCCGGCGACCACCTCGGCTACCGCGGCCTGCCGCTGCTCGGCACGATTGCCGAGGCCGCCGACATCGCGGGACGCGAATCGATCGATCACCTGTACGTCGCGCTGCCGCCGGAACAGCACGTCCAGATGCTCGAGCTGATCGAGAGCACGAGCCGCGAGTGCGTCGACGTGAAGGTGGTGCCCGACCTGCTGCAGGTGATCGCGCTGCGCGCGCGCCTCGAGGATCTCGACGGCGTCCCGGTCATCAACATCAACGACGTCCCGCTGCAGGGGTTCAACGCCGTCGTCAAACGAACGCTCGACGTCGCGATCTCCTTGGCGGCGCTGGCGGTGCTCGCGCTGCCGATCGCGCTGATCGCCGCGATTGTGAGGCTGACGTCGCGCGGACCGGTGTTCTACCGCCAGGAGCGCATGGGCCTCGACGGCAAGCGGATCGACATCTGGAAGTTCCGCTCGATGTACGACGATGCGGAGCGCGACACCGGGCCGGTGTGGGCGCGCGAAAACGATCCGCGCGTGACGCCGGTCGGCCGCTTCCTGCGGAAGTCGAACTTCGACGAGCTGCCGCAGCTCTGGAACGTGCTGCGCGGCGACATGTCCATCGTCGGGCCGCGGCCAGAGCGGCCGCACTTCGTCGAGCAGTTCAAGCACCGCATCCCGCAGTACATGCTGCGGCACAAGGTGAAGGCGGGGCTCACGGGCTGGGCGCAGGTGCACGGCTGGCGCGGCAACACGTCCATCGAGAAGCGCATCGAATACGACCTGTACTACATCGAGAACTGGTCGGTGAGCCTCGACCTCAAGATCATGTGGCTCACGCTGCTCCGCGGCTTCTTCCACAAACATGCGTACTGACGCCGACGGTCGAGCGCCGACAGGTCACCTGCCGGCGGGCGTCGGCCGTTGATTGCCGACTGTTGACTATGAAAAAGCGCGTCGTCATCACCGGAGCGGCCGGCTTCATCGGCTCGCACCTCGCCGAAACCCTCCTCGACCGCGACTACTCGGTCATCGGCATCGACAACCTCCTGACCGGCGACACGGCGAACATCTCGCACCTCGCCAACCGCGACTTCCTGTTCATCAAGCACGACGTCACGAACTACATCTACATCGACGGGCCGGTCGACTTCGTGCTGCACTGGGCGAGCCCGGCGAGCCCGATCGACTACCTCGAGCTGCCGATTCCGACGCTGAAGGTCGGCGCGCTGGGCACGCACAAGGCGCTCGGCCTCGCGAAGGCGAAAGGCGCGCGGTTCGTGCTCGCGTCGACCTCCGAGGTCTACGGCGACCCGCTCGAGCATCCGCAGAAGGAAACCTACTGGGGCAACGTCAACCCGGTCGGTCCGCGCGGCGTCTACGACGAAGCCAAGCGGTTCGCCGAGGCGATGACGATGGCCTACCACCGGTATCACGGGGTGGACACGAAGATCGTGCGCATCTTCAACACATACGGCCCGCGCATGCGCGTCAACGACGGCCGCGCCGTTCCCGCGTTCATGTCTCAGGCGCTGCGCAACGAGGACGTCACGGTGTTCGGCGATGGGTCGCAGACGCGCAGCTTCACCTACATCACCGACCTGGTCGACGGGATCATCAGGCTGATGCTGTCGAAGGAAAACGATCCGGTGAACATCGGGAACCCGCGCGAGATGACGATCAAGGAAATCGCCGAGACGATTATCCGCATGACCGGCGCGACGAGCCGCATCATCTACAAGCCGCTGCCGACCGACGACCCGAAACAGCGGCGGCCGGACATCACGCGCGCGCGGACGCTCCTCGGGTGGGAGCCGAAAGTGCAGCTCGAAGAGGGGCTCGTCAAGACGATCGAGTACTTCAAAGGCAAGGTGTCGTAGGGCGCGGGCGAGAGCGCCCCGCGACGCCGTCGCGGGACCGGAGCGTTCGATCGCGTGAATCGGATCCCGCGAGCGCGTCCAACCATCGCCGATCTCGTTTTCTCGCGGCGCGCGCTCTGGCCGTGACGCCGTCGCGGTCCCGGATGTCAGCGGACGCGCCGTTCGCGATCAGCCACCGCAGCTGCGCCGGGTCGAATTCCTTCTCCACGCCACGGTGAAGCGCCGTCCGGCCGGTTTTCGGATCCTGCACATTCGGATCCGCGCCGTGCTGCACCAGGCGGCGCACCGCGGCGAACTTCCTCCAGTTCCAGCACGCCAGGAAGACCGAGACGCCGGCGACGGCGTTCGGGTTCGCGCCGTCAGGCCTGCCGCAGCACCTCGATCGGATCGAGCCGCGCCGCGCGCCGCGCCGGGACGATGCACGCAGCCGCGACGACGAGAACGACCGCGACCGCCACCGCCGCATAGCTGACGGCATCGCCGCGCGTCACGCCGTAGAGAAACGCCGACAGGTACCGCGTCAGCACGAACGCCGCCCACAACCCTGCGGCGACGCCGGCGGCGCAGACCGCGATCGCCTGCCGCAGGACGAGCGCGACGATGTCGTGCACCTGCGCGCCGAGCGCGGTGCGGACGCCGATCTCCCGCGACCGCTGGGCGACGGCATACGACAGCACGCCGAAGAGCCCCACTCCCGCGATCGCCAGCGCGGCGCTCGCAAACGCCGCCAGCAGGATCGCGTACAGCCGCGGCTTCGCCAGGCTCGTCGCCACGCGCTCCTCCATCGTCATGATCGAATCGAGCGCGAGGGTCGGATCCTGCTCGCGCACCGCCGTGCGCAGCGCCGGCACGGAGGCGGTGGGGTCGCCGGCCGTGCGAACGACGAAGTGGATCGTGCCCCGGATCCAGCCGGCCGGGTCGGCGCGATACGACAGAAACACATCGGGCGTGTCGGGATCAGTGGCCGCGGCCTGACGCATGTCGCCGACGACGCCGACCACCTGCCAGAGCCGCGGGCCCGTGTTCGAGACGGCCATCGGCACGCGTTTGCCGATCGGATCGGCGCCGAGGTACTGGTCGACGAACGATCGGCTGACGACGATCGCCGTCGACCCCGCCCCGTCGGAATCCGACAGCAGACGGCCCTGCAGAAGCGGCAGGCGCAGCGCGGCGAAATAACCGGGACTGACCATCCGCACGTTCGCGTGCACCTGGATCTTGACGGCCGGATTCGTCGGCGACGGCATTTCGGTGCCGAGCGCGGTGCCGAGGCTCATGAACGGCAGCGCGTTGCCGGCGGCGACTGCGATGACGCCCGGCTGCGTTCGCACGCGCTCGACGACCGCGTCAGCGATCCGCGCGTGGGTCGGACCGTCGGCCCGCTGCGGCAGATCCAGACGCGCCGTCAGGACGTTCGCCGGATCGTAGCCGCGATCGGCGTGCATCAACGCGACGAACGAACGGCCCAGCAGCACCGCGCCGACGAGCAGGAGCGACGCGACGGCCACCTGCGCCGCCATCACGAACGCGCGCAGCCGTCCCGATCGCGACGCCCATACCCCCGCGGCGGAGGCCGCGCTCGCGTCGGCGAGCGCGGTGGTGACGTCGACGCGCGCGGTGACGGTTGCCGGCATCAGGCTCGCGCCGATGCCCGCGGCGAACGACAGCGCCGCCGCAAACGCCAGCACCGGCAGGTTGATCGACACCTCGGCCGCTCGCGGGAAGTCGGCCGGCAGCAGCGACGGCAGCGCGCGCCCGAGCGCGAACGCGACGGCCACGCCGGCGCAGGTGCCCAGAACGGCGATCAGCGCACTCTCGGCAAAGAGCTGGCGCACGAGGTCGACCCGCGCCGCCCCCAGCGCCGCGCGGACGGCGATTTCGCGGCGCCGCGTCGTCGCGCGCGCCAGTTGCAGCCCGCCGACGTTGGCCACGGCCGTGGCCAGCAGCAGCGCGACGGCCGCGAGCAGCAGCAGAATCGCGGGCCGCACATCCGCGGTCATCGCGTCCGCCATCGGGGACGCGACGACGTCGCTCGGCGCGCTGCTCCCGAACATCGCCAGCGCGGCATAGCCGGGATCCGGCGCCTGACGCGCTCGCGCCGTCGCCTCGATCGCGGCCTGCGCGGGCGACACGCCCGGCTTGAGGCGCGCGAGCGCCCCGAAGATCATCATGCTGCGCGCTTTCGGGTTGTTGCGCGGGATGACCGGCGGAATCGGCATCGGCCTCCACGCGCGCACGTCCGGCGTCGGAAACGCGAACGACGGCGGCATCACGCCGACGATCGTGTGCGGCACGTCGTCCAGGCGGATCACCGCGCCGAGCGCGTCGTCTCGTCCGTCGAACCAGTCCTGCCACAGGCCATGGGAGATGACCACCGGCCTCGGCGTGTCGACGCCGCTCATCCCCGCGTCGGGCACTTCGGCGTCGGAGAAGATGCGGCCGCGCAGCGGACGGGCGCCCAACACCGCGAACGCCGACGGCGTCATGCTGCTCACCGCGATCCGCACCGGCTCCGACGCGCCGGTTCGCATGGCCGTCGCGCTCGCGGCGCCGACGCCGTATCCGCCCACGGCCTCGATCGTGTCGTGTTTCGCCTGCCACTCGAAGTAGGCGCCGTTGGTCAGGGTGCCGGCCAGACGGGCCTGATGGCCGCCGCGCGATTCCACCACGCGGACGATGCGGGCGGCGTCCGCGAACGGCAGCGGCTTCATCAGCACGCCGTACGCGACGCTGAAGAGCGTCGTCGTCGCACCGATGCCGAGCGCCATCGTCAGGATTGCGACGGCGGCGTAGCCCGGATCGCGTCGAAGCAGACGGAATGCATATCGGACGTCGCGCATGCGCACACTGTCGGCCGTCGACTGTCGCGTGTCAACTGTTTGTATACTCGTGGCGTGGAACTCTTCCAGGTCGACGACGCCGGCCACCTCTTCATTTCGCCGGCGCTGGATTGCTGGGATCCCGCCGAGCAGGCGGGCATCGACGTCGTCATCGATCTGGAGGGCGACCTCGACACCTGCATTCCCACCGCCACCCATCGCTGTCTGTACGTGTACTTCCCCATCGGCGACGACAACGAGGTGATGCCGTGCGGGACGAAGTTGCGCGCCATCGCGCGGATGGCCGCGTCGCTCGTCGCCGACGGCCACCGCGTCCTGTCGCACTGCGGGATGGGATACAACCGATCGGCCCTCGTGGCGGGAATGATCCTCGTCGAGCTCGGCATGCCGGGAGCCGCGGTCGTCGAACAGATCCGCGCGCGCCGGCCGGGCGCGCTGTTCAACGATCGCTTTGCCGAGTTCCTGACGACGCTAACGCCGTCGGCCGCGCGCGTCTGACTCGCGGCGCAGCTCGTGGAGGAGCGCCTGCGCGCCGACGAGCCGCCGGTTGAGGATCTCCTTCGCGACCGCCAGCAGGTCGGCAATCATCGGATCCGCCAGATCATAGGTGACCGTCGTTCCCTCCTTGCGCGAGACGACGATGCCGTTGGCGCGCAGCCGGGCGAGCTGCTGCGACACGATCGGCTGTTCGATCCCGAGGCGCTGCTGGAGCGCCTGCACGTTCTGCTCCCCCGTCGCCGACAGCACTTCGAGCAGCCGGATGCGGATCGGATGCGCGAGCGCCTGGAAGAACTCCGCCTTGAGCGTCTGCAGCTCCCTGGACGGCGCGATCATGCCACGGCCCCTTCGCGCGCCAGCCGGCGCAGCTCGCGCAGCTGCGCCGCGCGCGCGAGCGCTTCGCGGACGTTCGCGCAGATGTTCGCGTCGCCGACGCGGCGGTGGAAGTCGGCGCGCGCCATCAGCCGCGACGGCTGATGCTTGGCGCCGCACAGGATCAGCTCGCGGTTGGCCTGGTGCAACGCGTCGGCGAGCTCTTCGATCGCGCGCAGCCCGGTGCCGTCGAGCGCCGTCATGTTGCGCAGGCGCAGGATGACGATGTCCGGCAGCGCGTCGATGTGATCGGTGACGACGTGCAGCTTGTCCGTGGCGCCGAACAGGAACGGCCCGTGAATGCGGAAGATGCGCACGTAGTCGGGAATGTCGTGGTGCTGCAGGCTGTGCGCGTGCCCGTCCCGCACGTACTCGTCGGTCACCGCGCTCACCGTCGTGGTGTCGGCGACGCGGCGGATGAAGAGGAGCGCGGCGAGCACCATCCCCACTTCGACGGCGACCGTGAGGTCGGCGAAGACGGTGAGGCCGAACGTCACGATCCAGACGGAGACATCCGTCTTCGTCAGCCGCAGCAGCTCCGGAATCTCGCGCCACTCGCCCATGTTCCACGACACCACCATGAGAATCGCGGCGAGCACGGCGAGCGGGATCGCCGCCGCGAGCGGCGCGGCGACGAGCAGGATGAGGAGGAGCGTCAGCGCGTGCACGATGCCCGCGACCGGCGTCATCGCGCCGGAACGGATGTTGGTCGCCGTGCGCGCGATCGCGCCGGTCGCCGGCAGCCCGCCGACGAGCGGCGAGACGATGTTCGCGACGCCCTGCGCCACCAGCTCGACGTTCGAGTTGTGACGATCGCGGCTCATCTTGTCGGCGACCATCGCCGACATCAGCGACTCGATCGCGCCGAGCATCGCCACCGTCACCGCCGGCGCGATCAGCCCCGGCACCAGGCTCGGGTGGAACGTGGGAATCGCGATCTTCGGCAGGCCGGACGGGATGCCGCCGAAGCGGGTGCCGATCGTCTCGATCGGCAGGTGCAGCAGCCGCGCGGCGATCGTCATCGCGACGAGCGCGAGGATCGTCCCGGGCACGCGCGGCACGAAGCGGTTCGTCACCACGATCAGCGCCAGGCCGGCGGCGGCCACGCCGGTCGCCGCCCACGAGATCGAGTGCGACGCCGCCGCGAGCGCGACGAGGCGCGGCCAGAACTCGCCGGGCACCGACGCCAGGCGCAGGCCGAACAGATCGCGGATTTGCGTGCTGGCGATCAGCACCGCGATCCCGTTGGTGAAGCCGAGCACGACGGGCCGCGGGATGAATCGCACCGCGGCGCCCATGCCGGTCAGGCCCATGGCCACGAGCAGCACGCCGGCCATCATCGTGCAGGTGAAGAGCCCGTCGATGCCGTGCCGCGCGGCGATTCCCGCCACGACGACGACGAACGCGCCGGTGGGGCCGGCGATCTGCGTGCGGGTGCCGCCGAGCGCCGAGACGACGAACCCGGTGACCACGGCGCAGTAGAGGCCCGCCTGCGGCGAGAGGCCGGAGGCGATCGCGAACGCCATCGCGAGCGGCAGCGCGACCAGGCCGACGGTGAGGCCGGCGGCGAGGTCGGCGCCGAACACGCGGCGGTCGTAGCCGCGCAGCGCGGTGAGCAGGCGCGGCAGGCGCCGGCGGCGTTCGAGCGAGCGGAGGAGCGGAATGCGGGCGAGCGGGGCGGGCAGGTGCGTCACGGCCATCTCTTCGACGCACGATTATATAACGATATTGCTATATAAGACTAATTCCACCTCACCTGCATGTAGCCGGCGAGCGTGACGCCGAACGTGTCGGCGAACTGGCGGTACTGCGGCGAGCTGACCACCTGCACCACGTCGCGCGGGTTCGCGTGGCCGGTGAAGTTGAAGAACTGCAGCCCCAGATCCATCGCCCGGCCGAAGAGATCGAACGTCTTGAAGACGGTGAGATCGGCCGACACGTACTGCGGGTACCGCTCGCTGTTCGGCGGCTCGGCGTACTGCTGGTAGACCGTCAGCGCGGAGAACGGGAAGCCGGTCCGCCACTCGATTGCCGGCGACACCACCACGCGGCGCGGCAGCGAATACGTGGCCCAGGCGCGCAGCCGATGCGGCACGTCGGCCGGCATCGGCGCCCGGCCCGCCGGCTCGAGCACCGGCGCGTCGAGGTTCGTGAAGAGCGATCCGAAGTCGTTCACTTCGCCAACGCTCGACGAGCGGACGTAGCTGACGAACAGCTGCGACGCGTTCGGCCAGGTCTTCCGGACGCTGAGCTGCAGCTCGCGGTAGCGGCTCTCGCCGACCCCCAGCAGCCACACCGGCCCGCTCGTCTCCGGCACCACGACGGTCGGCAGGCGCGAGCCGTTCCGCTGGCGCACCGCCGCCTGGAACTCCAGCGTGGCCGACAGGTGATGCTCGACCTCGATCGCTGCCGCGTCCGCGCGCGGCAGCGGCAGCGCGTCGACCGTCGGCTGATACGTCACGGCGGCCACCGGCGCGTGCGATTCGAGGTCGTAGGTGATCTTCGTGCGCACCGGAAACTGGCCGAACGCTTTCGCGGACAGCGGCACGCGTCCGACGTACCGCCCGATGCTGCCGCGGACGATCGTGCGCCCGGCGTCGTCGAGCACGTAGCGGACGCCCACGCGCGGCCCCGGCACCAGGCGGTCGGACGAGCCGCCGCCGTCCAGGCGCAGCCCGAGATCCACCTGCAGCCGCGACGTCAGGTCCCACAGATCGCGGACGCCGACGCCGCCGCCCGTGTCGGCCGGCGTCAGCTTGCTCGCCGACAGGAAATCGATCGACCGCACGAGCCCGCCGCCCTCGTCCACGATCCGGATCGGCGCGTCGCTCACCATGCCGTCCATGCCGCGATGCTTCAGCCCGGCGTTCACGGAGACGGCGTGCGCGCCCGCCAGCGTCATCCCGTCGCGCTCCCACGTGATCGACGCCGACTCGCGGACGCCGTTGACGTCGACGTTCGAGAACCAGTTCTGCCGCCAGCCTTCCGGCGTCAGCACGGCGTCGCCGCTGCCGTTGGCCGACAGCGCCGTGTGGCGCGCGACCACGCCGAACCGGAGCGTGAGGAGATCGCGCGACCCGATCACGAGGTGATCGGTGACGCCGCCGAACGTGTCGTTGACGTCGACGTCGGGCACGGTGCCCTCCGGCCGCAGCGAACTGAGCCCCGACGCCGTCGTGGTCGCCGGCGCCGAGAGCGCCTCGATGGTGACGCTGTGGCGCGTCGACGGCTGGAGGTCGAACCGCGCGAAGGAGGTGACGCCGGTCGTGCCGATGTTGGGCCGGCCCGATTCGCCCGTGACGCCCGGCACGGGCACGCGCTCGAAGTTGAACTCGGTCGACGCGAAGAAGCGCGCGATGCCGAGGCGGCCGCCGACGTACGCGCGCGGGAAGAACGCTTCGATCTTGCCGAGACCCAGGCGGCTCAGGCGCGGCCGCGGAATGAATCCCTGGACGCCGCCGCGCCACCGATCGGTGCCCGGCGTCGTTTCGATCGACGCCGCCGACCCGAGCACGTCGCGGAACTCCGCCGACACCGGTTCGCGCAGCACCGCCATGCCGCGGACGCTCTCGTTCGGCAGATCGAGCGTCGTCGTCCCGCTGACCGGGTCGGTGACATCGAAGCCGTCGATCCAGAGCGTCGATTCGTGCGGGCGCGTGCCGCCGATGCGCAGCAGGCCGTCGCGTCCGCGGATGACGGCCGGCAGCAGCGTCGTCGACTGCAGGATGCGCGGGCGCGGCGCCGGCAGCCGCTGCGCGAGCGGGGCGCTCATCGTGCTGCCCAGATGCTCCATCGACGCGCCCGACGAGGTCAGCGCCGAGGCCACGACCTCGGTGGTGAGCGTCGCATGCGCGAGCGCGAGCACGATGCGCTGCGCGTTGGCGCCTTCGATATGCGCCGTTTCGAAACCGTCGAGCGAGACGTCGATGAAGTCGGCGGGCCGCGCGTCCGGCAGATCGAATGCGCCGTCGAGGCCCGTGAACACCGTGGCGAGCGTCTGGTCGCCGCGTTTCAGGTCGACGCGCGCGCCGGGCAGCGGCAGACCGGTCTGATCGACGACGACGCCGTGCTGCTGCGCTGCGAGCGTCGCGCACAGCAGCCCGACCATAGCGATCGTCGATAATGATCGCGTGTACGCGATGCGCCTTGCTGCCACGTGCTGTGTGGGGTTCCTGTTGATTCTACCCCGCTCCGCAATATGTCAAACGCTAGACTACACCCCAATCACGCCCGAGCAGCGGGTGAACTGGATCGTCGACGGGACGGTCGGACCGCTCAGTCTCCTCGTCGTCGGGCCGCTCGGCGCCGCGTGGCAGACGGCGTTCAACCAGCCCGAGGAGTGGGGTCGGACGTGGAGCGGCGCCGGCAAGCGATATCTGCAGCGCGAGGCCGACGTGGCGATCTCGAACACGCTCGAGGCCGGCGTCGGCGCGCTGTGGGGTGAAGAACCGCGGTACGTGCGGATGGGCCACGGCAGCATCGGCGCGCGCGCGAGGTGGGCCATCAAAACGGCGTTCGTCACGCAGCGGCGAGACGGGCGACTGCATCCCGCCTGGGGCCGGTACGTCGGCAACACCGTCAACAACGTGATCGAGAACGCGTGGCTGCCGCCGAGCGCGACCACCGCGGGCCAGACGATCACGCGCTCGGCTCTCGGGTTTGCCACCCGCATCGGCGGCAACGCGTGGGAAGAATTCTGGCCGGATGCCGCGCGTCTACTCCACCGCTAGCGTCCGGGTCAACCCCCTGCCCTGCTGCGACGGATGGATCGACAGCATGCCCAGGTAGGCACGGTCGCCGCGCCGCTCCAGATACACACAGGCGAGGAGCGCGCCCGGACCGTCGTCGACCACCAAAAACGTTCCGGTCGCGAGCAGAGCGGCGATCTCGCCCGCGTGCGTGCGGTCGCGGTCGACGAACGCGCGCTCCACGGCGAACGCGGCGTTGACCGGGGCGACAATCGCGTCGACGTCGCCGTGCGTCGCCGCGCGGACGGCGGCGGTCATCGGCCGAAGCGCTGAATCGACCGCGCGCGGGCGGCGGCGGCGACCTCTTCGCGATTCCTCGGCGCGGCCGTCGTCTCGAGCGAATCGATCAACCGGCGCGCGATCTTCGCGACGTCGTCGATGGCGCGGTTGAACGCCTTCTCGTTGACCTGCGACGGCGCGTTGAAGCCGCTGAGCTTCCGCACGAACTGCAGCGAGGCGGCGCGGATCTCTTCGTCGGTCGCCGGTGGATCGAAGTTGAACAGCGTCTTGATGTTGCGACACATGGTGTTTTGCGTGCCTGGTGTTGCGTCAATGCAATCGAGCGTCCGACCGTGTTCCGTCGAGCTGTCGGCGTCACCCGCTCGTTCTGACCGCGATTCGTCCGACGACGCGGATCCACCGCACGGCGCCGGCGGCGTCGCGTACGAATTCGATCGACTGCCCTTTGTCGCCGCCCTCGGTGACCACCGCGCGGTCGGGGCCATAGAACGCGATCGGCATCGGCGGCTGCGGCTCGCCGCCGTTGGGCCGCACCTCCACGACGAGATGCCCGTTGTCGACGCGGACCATCGTCGTGTTCATCGGACGCCGGTAGCTTCCGACGTAGGGGGCAGGATCCGGCTGCGCCGCGAGGATCTCGACACGTGGCAGCGTTTCGACGAGCCCACGGTGCGCGATCGCCTGGTTCGGCGCGAACGTCGCGTGATGGTACGACGCGAGGGCGGCACGCTCGACGTCCTGAATCAGCCGCCACCCGTCGCTCGAATTCGTCAGGATCGCAATCGCGAAGTGTTGTTCCGGGACGAGCTCGAGGAGCAGAATGTGACCCGACAGGGTTCCGCCGTGGCCGGCGGTCCGGATCGGGCCGACCTGCCGCAGGTGCCACGCGATGCCGATGTCGTCGTCGTTCCCCTGCTTGCGCAGCTGCGGCGTCTTCATCAGATCGAGCGAGGCACGACTGAGCACGCGCTCGCCCGAGGCGGACGTGCCGTCTCCGAGATGGAAGCGGGCGTACGTCAACAGATCGGTGATGCACACGCCGACCCCGCCCGCCGTGACGCTCGTCGATGGGACGAACGGCCGCTGCAGCGTCGGCGCGCCGGCGCCGTGGTTGCTGTGACCCGCAGCGAAGCGATTGACGATGAAGTCGCCGGCGGTCGTGCCGGCGTGCTGCAGACCGAGCGGCGCGAAGACGAGATCGCGGATGGCCGCGTTGATCGACTGCCCGGTCACCGCTTCGATGACGCGGCCGGCGATGCTGAAGCCTGCGTTGTTGTAGCTCCACGCGGCGCCGGGCGGCGCGAGCTGCATGAGGCCGGTCACCGCCGGGCTCGCCACGAAGTTGCGCAGCGTATCCTCGCCGCGTTCGGGGCCGGACACCTGTCCTTCCCATCCGCCGGTATGCGTGAGCAGGTGCCAGACGGTCACGTCGCGGCTCACCGCTTCGTCGGCGACTCGGAAGTCCGGCAGGTAGCGGCGAACGGGCGCCTTCAGGTCGACCTTCCCCTGCTCGACCAGCCGCATCATCGCCGTCGCGGCGAACGTCTTCGAAATCGACGCGATCGGGAACACCGTGTGCTCGGTGATCGGCAGCGGATCCTCGACGTTCGTCACGCCGAGGCCGCGGATGGTGACGGCCCCGTTGTCGAGCACGCCGAGCGCGACGCCGGGCACGTGATACGCCGCCATCTTCTCGGTCGCCAGCGCGACGAGCGCGTCGAACCGCGAGTCGGCGCGCGGCCGCGCCGGAACGGCGACGATCAGCGCCGCCACGAGGCCCGCCGAGCACGCCGCAACCGCAGGCACGATTCGCATTCGCGGCGTCTGCGGCGTCTGCGCGGGGCGTCGTCGCGGCATCATCGCGTGAGTTTACGGTACTTGATGCGGTGCGGGCGATCCGCTTCCGCCCCGAGCCGGCGGTGGCGGTCGGCCTCGTAGTCCTGGTAGTTGCCCTCGAACCAGACCACCTGGCTGTCGCCTTCGAACGCCAGCATGTGCGTCGCGATGCGATCGAGGAACCATCGGTCGTGGCTGATGACGACGGCGCAGCCGGCGAAGTTGAGCAGCGCCTCTTCGAGCGCGCGCAGCGTGTCGACGTCTAGATCGTTGGTCGGCTCGTCGAGCAGCAGCAGGTTGCTCCCCTTCTTCAGGAGCTTCGCGAGGTGGACGCGGTTGCGTTCGCCGCCCGACAGCGTGCCGACTTTCCGCTGCTGCGCCGCGCCCTTGAAGTTGAACCACGACACGTACGCGCGCGACGCGACCTTCTTCTTCCCAAGTTCGATTTCGTCGTTCCCTCCCGAGATCTCCTCCCACACCGTTTTCTTCGCGTCGAGCGCCTCGCGGCTCTGATCGACGTAGCCGATCTGGACCGTGTCGCCGACCTTCAGCGTGCCGCCGTCGGGCTTCTCCTGGCCGGTCAACATGCGGAACAGCGTCGTCTTGCCGGCGCCGTTCGGCCCGATGACGCCGACGATGCCGCCGCGCGGCAGCGTGAAGTCGAGCCCGTCGATCAGGAGGTTGTCGTCGTAGCCCTTGCGCAGGCCGCGCGCTTCGACGACGAGGTCGCCGAGGCGAGGACCGGGCGCGATGTAGATTTCCGCCGTCTCGATCTTCTGCGCCGTGTCCTGTGTCAGCAGTTCTTCGTACGCGTTGAGGCGCGCCTTGCCTTTGGCCTGACGCGCGCGCGGCGACATGCGGATCCATTCGAGCTCGCGCTCGAGCGTCTTCTGGCGCCGCGTTTCCGCCTTCTCTTCCTGGGCGAGCCTGTTCTGCTTCTGATCGAGCCACGACGAGTAGTTGCCCTCCCACGGAATGCCGTGGCCGCGATCGAGCTCCAGAATCCAGCCGGCGACGTTGTCGAGGAAATACCGATCGTGCGTCACCGCGACGACGGTGCCCGGGTACTCCTTGAGAAACTGCTCCAGCCAGGCGACGGACTCGGCGTCGAGATGGTTGGTCGGCTCGTCCAGCAGCAGCAGGTCCGGCGACTGCAGGAGCAGCCGGCAGAGCGCGACGCGCCGGCGTTCGCCGCCGGAGAGCTTCGTCACGTCGGCGTCGGGCGGCGGCAGCCGCAGCGCGTCCATCGCGAGCTCGAGACGCGAGTCGAGGTCCCACGCGTTCGAGGCGTCGATCTTGTCCTGCAGCTTCCCCTGCTCTTCGAGGACTTTGTCCATCTCCTCGGGCGAGAGGTCCTCGCCGAGCTTCGCGTTCACCTCGTCGTACCGCGTCAGCAGCGCCTTGATCGGCGCGACGCCTTCCTCGACGTTGCCGAGCACCGTCTTCTTCGGATCGAGCGTCGGCTCCTGCTGCAGGAACCCGATCGAAATCCCCTCGGCCGGAAACGCTTCGCCGGTGAACTGGTGGTCGTCGCCCGCCATGATGCGCAGCAGCGAGCTCTTGCCGGCGCCGTTGAGGCCGAGGACGCCGATCTTGGCGCCGAAGTAGAACGAGAGCCAGATGTCTTCGAGCACGCGGGTGTCGGGCTGATGAACCTTGCCCAACCCCTTCATCGTGTAAATGAACTGTGGCATGAAGTTGACAGTTTACCGTCGACAGTCGACAGTTAGTCAACCGCATCGGCCACCGTGGACCCTCAACCGTCGACTCTCCGCCGCATCCTGCACGTGGACATGGACGCGTTCTACGCGTCGGTCGAACAGCGCGACGATCCGTCGCTGCGCGGCAGGCCGGTCGCCGTCGGCGGCAGCCCGCAGCAGCGCGGCGTGGTGGCCGCCGCCAGCTACGAGGCGCGCGCGTTCGGCGTCCACTCCGCGATGTCGATGGCGAAGGCCGTCCGCCTCTGCCCCTCGCTCGTCATCGTCCGGCCCGATTTCGCGCGGTACAAGGCGGCGTCGAGCGCGGTCTTCTCCATCTTCCGCGAGGTGACGCCGCTCGTCGAACCGCTGTCGCTCGACGAGGCGTACCTCGACGTCACCGAAAACACGTGGGGCGAGACGCTGGGAACGGCGGTGGCCCGACGGCTGAAGCAGCGCATCCGCGAGGCCACGGCGCTGACGGCGTCAGCCGGGGTGGCGCCCAACAAGTTCCTCGCGAAGATCGCGTCGGGCTGGAAGAAGCCGGACGGGCTGACCGTGATCAGCCCGGATCGCGTCGAACCGTTCCTGCAGCAGCTCCCGGTCGACGCGTTGTGGGGCGTCGGTCCCGTGACCGCGAAGAAGCTGCGGGCCCGCGGCATCGACAAGCTGGTCGACGTCCGCGCGGCCGACGCGCAGCTGCTGCGCGACGCGGTCGGCAGCATGGCCGACTGGCTGCGGCAGCTCGCCAGCGGCGTCGACGATCGCCCCGTCGTGCCGAATCGCGACGCGAAGTCGTCCGGGTCGGAGACGACCTATCCCGAGGATCTCGTCGACCTGAGCACCGTGCGCGGCGAGATCGCGGAGCTCGCGGCGCACGCGATCGGCTGGCTGGCGCGCAAGAGCCTGCTGGCGCGCACGGTGACGATCAAGGTGCGGTACGACGATTTCACGACGATCACGCGCAGCCACACCGCTGCGCCGACGCGCGACGTCGCCGACCTGACGGCGCGCGCCCTCAAGCTGCTCGACAAGACCGAGGCGGGCGCGCGTCCGATCCGGCTCCTCGGCGTCAGCGTGCACAACTTCACGACGGACGCCGGAGACGCGAGGCTCCCGTTCGAACTCGAGGATGCGAACGTCGGGCCCGACGACTGATCGCCGCGTCCGCAGATTCTCGAATCCCCGAGTCCCCAAATCCTGATATCCTCCAACTCACGAGTTATGTTGAAGGGCACCCGCGACGGCATCCTCAAGAAGGTCCAACCGGTGAGCATCCACGGCCAGGTGTCGTGGGACGTGTTCTTCACCGACGTCGACGATCCCGACGGCCAGGTCAACGTCGCGCGCATCGGTCCCGAGGCGGTGATCGGCAACAACCTCGAGCCCGGCGACCGAATCCAGGTGGAATACGTGGTCGGCGTGCCCGTCAAGGTGACGCGAGTCGTTCCGACGTCGGCCTCGTCGTAGCGCGCGGTCGCGCCACCGCCTCGACCGCGCCGGCGTCCGCTCACGCGCCGGGCTTCTTTTCGATCTTCACGGTCCTGAGCTCAATCCGCGTCTTCGGCGTCTCGCCGTCGCGCGGCGTCTGCTCGATCGCGTCGACGATGTTCATGCCGTCGACGACGCGCCCGAACGCGGTGTACTGACCGTCGAGCGCGGTCGACGCGCCGGTGCAGATGAAGAAGGACGTCTGCGCGCTGTCGGGCGCGTCGCCGCGCGCCATCGACACGATGCCCTTGACGTGCTTCGTGTCGTTGAATTCCGGCGGCAGGTTGTGCACCAGCTTCTGCTGCTTGTCGGTGAGCGGCACGGTGCGGCTCGACAGCGCGCCGGTCTGGATGACGAATCCCGGCGCCACGCGATGGAACGCCATCCCGTTGTAGACGCCGGCGGTAGCCAGCCGCAGAAATTGCCGCACCGTGTTCGGCGCCTTGGCGACGAAGAATTCGATCGTGATGGGGCCGTCGCCGGTGTCGAGCACGGCGCGATAGTCGGCGAGCTGCTCCGGCGTTTCGGTCACGAAGGGCTCGGCGGGCGTGTCGCGGATGGTGACGTGCCGGATCTCGATGCGCTCGGTCGCGAGCCCTTTGTCGTCGGCGGGCGTCTCGGAAATCTTCTGCAGGACGTCCATGCCGTCCGATACGCGGCCGAACACCGTGTACTGGTTGTCGAGCGCCGGCTGATCGGCGAGGACGACGAAGAACTGCGAGCCCGCGCTGTCGGGTTTCCCCGGCACCATGACGGCGGCAACCGAGCCGCGCGTCATCTTCGGCGCGCGGGCTTCGGCCTTCACCGCGTTGAGTCCGCCGGTGCCGTACTGCGCGCGTCTGGCCGGGTCCTTCGTCAGCGGATCGCCCCCCTGTACCATTCCGTACTTGACGACGCGGTGGAAGGTCGTGCCGTCGTACGCGCCGTCCGACGCCTGCTTCATGAAGTACGCCGCCGTGTTCGGCGCCGACTCGGGCGTCAGATCGATGACGAACGTGCCGGCGGTGGTCTCGACGACCGCCTGCTTCGGCGTCTGCGCCGCGGTCCGCCACAGACCGAACGCGAGGCAGGCCGCGACAACGACCGCAGCCGTCAGGGCTCTCTTCATTGGCCCATCCTCAATCGGATCCGGCATCCGCAGTCGGCAGTCACGAGTGCGCCTCGATGATCCGCGCGGCATGCCAGATGTAATGCAGGCTGGAAATCAACGTGATCGCCAGCGACGCCCAGACGAACAGGTCGAACAGCAGCGAGTGGTAACCGAGATAGTTGAACAGCATCGCGCAGACGGCGGTCAGGATGTAGACCGCCGTCGCGAGCTTGCCCCACATCGACGGCCGGAACGTCCGCCGCCCGATCGCGAGGTTGACGATCGCGACGGTGAGCACGATGACGACGTCGCGGCTGATCACCATGATCGTCAGCCACAGCGGCAGGCGATTCGTCAGGCCGAGACCCGGCACGGTGAGCACGATGAAGGTGCTGACCAGCAGCAGCTTGTCCGCCATCGGATCGAGCCAGGCGCCGAGCGTGGTCTTCTGGCCCGAACGCCGCGCGATGAGCCCGTCGAGCGCATCGGTGACGCCGGCCACGACGAAGACGGCGAGCGCCCAGCCCGAGTAGCCGTACACGACGAGCAGGACGAACGCCGGGATCAGCAGCATCCGCAGGAGCGTCAGCTGGTTGGCCGGCGTGAGCGCGGTCATAGGCCGGCGAGGGTGCGCAGCGCGTCGATGGCCTCGATCGCCTCGGCGCCGCTCACGGGCCGCGACGGCTGAAACGCGTCGCCGGCCGCGGTCTTCATCACGCCGGCGGCCACCGCGGCGGACGCGGCCGGATACGCGAGGTGGCCGGCCGCGAGATCGCTGAACTTCAGCCGCGCGTTCTCCCACGGCGGCCGCTGATCGGGATGCCGCGCGGCGATCTTCGCGAGCAGACGCGCCACGGCCTGCGCCAGATCGACGCGGCGGACGAGGCTGCGCGGCTGGAACGCGTGGTTGGCGTACGGCTCCATGACGCCGGCGCGCGCCACCGCCACGATCCACGTGGCCGCCCAGTGATTGCGCACGTCCGTGATGAGCGCCGCGTCGCGGCTGCGCGGGCCGTCGAGCAGGGGCGCGAGGCGGATGCCGATCAGCGCCGCGAGATCGGCGCGCGTGATCTGCGGCGCCTGATCGATCGCGCGGTACTCGGCGGGCAGCCGCGCGAGCGCGATCCTGGCGCGGACCTGCTCGAGCCGCTGCTCGACCGCCGGGTTCGGTTCGAGCGCGAGCGAGTCGCCGTACGCCTTCGCCGCGCCCTCGACGTCCCCCGACTGCTCGAGCAGCTCGCCGATCTGCTCGACGGTCCGCGCGTCGTTCGGATCGAGCGAGACCGCTTTGCGGAAGTGCTCCAGCGCGGCGCCGACGTCCCCCTTCTGCCGCTCGACCGCCGCCAGCTCGCGATACAGAAACGGGCTGTCGGGCGAGCTCGTGATGGCCTGGGTGTACGCCTGGATCGCGTCGTCGGTCTTCCCGGCGCGCGCGGCCTGGCGCGCCTTCTCCACGTTCTGCTCGACGCCGCGGAACGACAGCACGTCGACCTGTCGGCGGATGTCGGCCAGCGACGGATCGGCGGCCAGCGCGGACCGGAACGCGGCGAGCGCCTCGTCGGTGCGGCTCAGCGCGAGCAGCGCCTGCCCGCGGCCGACCAACGCCGACACGTCGGCGTCCTGCCGCTCGAGGCCGCGGTCGAAGTGCGCGAGCGCCGACTTCGCGTCCTTGTTCGCCAGCGCCACCCAGCCCAGGCCGTCCTCGGCCGGCGAGAACGCGGGGACGGTCTTCAGCGCGAGCGAGAACTCGCGCTCGGCGCTCCGCAGATCGCCGGCCTGCAGATACGTCCACCCGCGCGCCTGCGTCGTCTCCACCGGCGAGCCGGTGAAGGCGGCCGGAATGGCGGGCTGGATGAAGTCCGGGTATCTGGGCGTCGTGACGGTCGGCAGCGGCACGACCTTGGGCGCGCACGCGGTCAGGAGCGCCGCGACCATCAGGGCAGCGAGCGCCGAGCACGTCTGCGCCGGGCGTCCGGGCGGCATCAACAGATCATTATAGCGAGCGGCCGTCGAGCCAGCCGAGCAACCGGCGCGGCACGTCGGCCACGATCACGACCTGGCCGTCGCGCGCTTCGTGCTGGATGACGGTGGCGTGGCGGTACACGCGCGCGATGCGCTCGCGGTCCGACGCATCGTCGGCATTGAAGGTCAGCGTGATGCGGCGGACGTCCAGCGCGAGGCGGGAGGCGATCGTGTCGACCAGCTCGTCTATGCCCTCGCGCGTCAGGGCGGAGATGCAGAGCGCCGACGGATCCTGATCGTGCAGCCGGCGCTTCTCGTCGGGCGTCAGCGCGTCGCACTTGTTGTAGACCTCGATCATCGGCACCTCGGTGGCGCCGACTTCTTCCATCACCGATCGGACGGCGGCCATCCGGCGGTCGCGGTCCGGCGCCGCCGCGTCGATGACGTGCAGCACGAGGTCGGCGTCGACCACCTCTTCGAGCGTCGCGCGGAACGCGGCGACGAGCGCATGCGGCAGCCGGTCGATGAACCCGACGGTGTCAGACACCAGCAGCTCGCGGTTGTCCGGCAGCCGCACCTGGCGGACGAGCGGATCGAGCGTCACGAACAGCGCGTTCGACGCCTCGGCGTCCGCCCGCGTCAGCACGTTGAACAGCGTCGTCTTCCCCGCGTTGGTGTAGCCGACCAGCGCGACCGTCGGCACCGACTGCTTCTGCCGCCGCTCGCGCAACTGCGCGCGGCGCTTGCGCACCTGCTCGATGTCCTCCGCGATCGCGTGAATGCGGACGCGGATGCGCCGGCGATCCGACTCGAGCTTCGTTTCGCCCGGCCCCCGGGTGCCGATGCCGCCGCCGAGCCGCGACAGCGCGTCGGCGGATCCGACGAGCCGCGGCAGCATGTACTTCAGCTGCGCCAGCTCCACCTGCAGCTTGCCTTCGCGCGTCCGCGCGCGCCGCGCGAAGATGTCCAGGATCAACTGCGTGCGGTCGACGATCTTCCGGCCGACCACCTTCTCGATCTGCCGCAGCTGCGCCGGCGACAGCTCGTTGTCGAACACGACCACGTCGACGTCGAGCTCGGCGCACGACGCCCCCAGCGTCTCGACCTTGCCGGAGCCGAGAAACGTGGACGGATCCGGCTTCGGCCGTTCCTGCAGCACGCGCAGGACGACGGTCGCTCCCGCTGCTTCGGCGAGCCCGGCGAGCTCTTCGAGCGATCGCTCGGCTTCGATCCGCCGCGCGCGGCCCGACACGAGGCCGACGAGCGCCGCTCGTTCGCCGTGCGGTTTTCTGGTTACAGCCATGTCACCATCTCGTCCCACGGCACCGCGCCGGCACGAATCAGCCGCGGCTCGGCGCCCGTCACGTCCACGATCGTCGAAGGCAGCCCGCCGGCCGTACGGCCGACGTCCACCAGCATCTCGATCCGGCCGCCGAGCGCAGCCTCGACGCGATCGGGATCGTCGGTCGCCGGCTGGCCGCTGATGTTCGCGCTCGTCGCGGTCACCGGCCCGCCGGCGGCGCGGGCAATCGCGCGCGCCACGGCGTGATTCGGGACGCGCACGCCCACTGTACCTGTTCCACCCGTCACGCCGGCGGCGAGCGATCGCGGCGCCGCCACGACGAGCGTCAGCGGTCCGGGCCAGCCGCGCTCCGCGAGCGCCGCGCCGAGCGGCGTGAGCCGGCCGAGGACGCGCTCGACCTGCTCGCGATCCCCCGCGATCAGCGGCACCGCCCGCTCGGCCGGCCGACCCTTCGCCGCGAACAGCGCGTCGACGGCGGCGTCGCTGAAGGGATCGGCGGCGAGGCCGTAGAGCGTGTCGGTCGGGATCGCGACGACGCGTCCGGCGCGAATCCACTTGCCGGCCTCCTCGATCGCGTCGCGCTGCGGCGACGCCGGATCAACCCACACGCGCCGCATCGTCGACCGCGGACATGCTGCGCCACACGTGCAGCGCGCAGCCGGCCATGATGGCCATGTTGACGAAGAACACGATCCGGATGCCGCTGCCGCCGACGAACCCGGCGAAGAACGGACTGATCGCCATGCCGACGAGCGACGCGCTGGTCAGCACGCCGAAGCCGGTGCCGTGCGCGCTCGGCGGAATCACCGCGCCGGCGGCGCTGTAGGCCGCCGTCATCGCCGCGCCGATGCCGACGCCGAAGATGGCCGACGCGACGTAGAGCACGGGCACGTGCGCCGACGCGAACAACCCCGATGCCGCAGCGGCGGTCGCGGTCGCCGACGCGATCACGGTTCTCGCGGAGAACGTCTTCAGCAGTCTGCCGCAGATGTGGTGCCCCATCGCGCCGGTCGCCGCCATGATCGAAAACAACACGCCCGACACGAACGCGACCTTCGCGTGATCGACGCCGACCTGCTCCACGTATAACGGCAGCACCGGGCCGAAGCTCCTGTCGACGAACTGCAGCCCGAAGATCACGGCCATCATCAGCAGGAAGTTCTCGAAGGCGAGGACGTCGTGGAAGGTGACGGGGGTTCTACAGTGGTTCTCACGGTTCTCGGGGTTCTCGGGGTTCTCGAGGTTCTCGGGGTTCTCGGGGTTCTCGAGGTTCTCGAGGTTCTCGAGGTTCTCGAGGTTCTCGAGGTTCTCGAGGTTCTCGAGGTTCTCACGGTGCTCGAGGTTCTCGAGGTTCTCGAGGTTCTCACGGTGCTCGAGGTTCTCGGGGTTCTCGAGGTTCTCCAGGTTCTCGAGGTTCTCACGGTGCTCGAGGTTCGCGTGCGTGGCCTTGTCGTCATACATCACGAATGCCACGACCAGCGCGACCGCGTAGAAGAGCGCCGTCGCCAGAAACGCGCGTCGCAGGCCGACGAGTCCTGCGAGGATGCCGCCGATGACCGGGCCGACGCCTGGCCCGAGGCGCTGCGCCGTCTGCACGAGGCCGATGGCGTTCGGCATCCGATCGCGCGGCGCCGATTCGGCGGCCATCGCCACCGACAGCGATCCGTAGCCGGCGAACAGGCCCTGCACGGTCCTCACCGCGAGCACGTGCCAGGCGCGCGTCACGAACGCCATCGCGGCGAAGAGGACGACGAAGCTGGCGAGCGACCGTTCCACCATGATCTTGCGGCCGTACCGATCGCCGAGCCGGCCCCACGCCGGCGCGAGCAACGCGGTCAGGCCGGGGGTGACGCCGAGGCTCAGGCCCGTCCACACGGCAATCGCGCCCACATCGGTGACGCCGAGCTGCTGGATGAAGAGCGGCAGGAACGGCATCACCAGCGTGAAGCCGGTGTAGCCGAGAAAGCTGACGGCGGTGACGGCCATCACGTTCCGCTGCCAGTTGCCGCCGGCTGCCGCCTGGACGGTGGTCAGAATCGAATCTTGACGTCCGCCGACGTCTGCACGTGGATGCTGTCGATGAAGCGGATCCGGTGCGGCTCGTTCTGCATGATCACCGAGCTCGTCCGGATGCCGTCGCCGAAGAACCGCACGCCGCGCATCAACGTCCCGTCGGTCACGCCGGTGGCGGCGAAGATGATGTGCGTGCCGGGCGCCAGATCCTTCGCGCGGTACACGCGCTTGAAGTCGGTGATCCCCATGGCGCGGCACCGCTCCTCGTGCTCCGGCTTGTTGACGACGAGGCGCGCGAGAATCTCTCCGTTGAGGCACCGCATCGCCGCGGCGCACAGGACGCCTTCCGGCGCGCCGCCGGTGCCCATCACCGCGTGCACGCCGCTCCCGACGACCGCCGCCGAAATGCCGGCCGACAGATCGCCGTCGCCGATCAGGCGGATGCGCGCGCCGGTCGCGCGGATGTCGGCGATCAGCTTCTCGTGCCGCGGCCGATCCAGCACCACGACGACGAGGTCTTCGACCGAGCGGCCGAGGCAGCGCGCGATCGCCTTCAGGTTGTCGTGCACCGGCGCGTCGAGGCTGACGTGGTCCTTCGAGCTCGGCCCGACGACCAGCTTTTCCATGTAGAGGTCGGGCGCGTGCAGCAGGCCGCCCTTGTCGGACGCCGCGAGCACGGCGATCGCGTTGGCCGCGCCGGTGGCGCACAGGTTCGTGCCCTCGAGCGGATCGACCGCGATGTCCACCTCGGCGAAGCGCACCGGCCGCGGGCCGTGCACCTCTTTCGCGTGCACCATGCCGACCTTCTCGCCGATGAAGAGCATCGGCGCCTCGTCACGCTCGCCCTCGCCGATGACGATGGTCCCGTCGATCGGCACGGTGTCCATCACCCGCCGCATCGCTTCGACGGCGACCTGATCGGAATGATGGCGGTCGCCCTGGCCCATCGTGTGCGCGCACGCGATCGCGGCCTCCTCGACGACCCGCAGGAATTCGAGCGAGAGATCGGAATTGGTCATGAGTGTTTCGGCAGTTCGCAGCGCGTCGGCCGATCGACGCGGTACCCGAGCAGGTAGTCGGCCTGCATCAGCTTGTGGATTTCGCGCGTGCCCTCGTAGATGACCGCGCCCTTGCAGTTGCGGTAGAAGCGTCCGGCCGGGTACTCGTCGGAGTAGCCGTTGGCGCCGTGGATCTGCACGCAGTCGCCGGCCGCGCGCTCCGACGCGACCGTCGCGAACCACTTGGCGAGACCGGTCTCGCGCGTGTTGCGCTCGCCGCGGTTCTTCAGCCAGCCCGATCGCAGCCAGAGCAGCCGCGCCGCCTGATAGTCCGACTCCATCTGCGCGATCATTTCCTTCACCAGCTGGTGCTGGCCGATCTCGACGCCGAACGTCTTGCGCTCGAGCGCGTACCTGACGCTCGCGTCGCGGCAGGCGCGGATGAGCCCCGTCGCGCCGGCCGCCACCGTGAAGCGCCCCTGGTCCAGCGCGAACATCGCGATCTTGAAGCCCTCGCCGACCTTGCCGAGCACGTTCTCCTCGGGCACCTCGACGTCGGTCATCTTGAACCAGCCGGTGTTGCCCGCGAGGATGCCCCACTTCTCCTTCATCGGGCCGCTCGTGAACCCCTTCCACGAACGCTCGATGAGGAACGCGGTCAGCCCCGACGTGTCGCGCTGTTTCTTCTTCTCCAGATCGGTCCAGGCGACGACCAGGAAGTGATCGGCGACGTCGGCGAGCGAGATCCAGCTCTTCTCGCCGTTCAGCACGTAGCGATCGCCCTGCTTCACCGCCGTCGACTGCATCCCGCGCACGTCGCTGCCGGCGCTCGGCTCCGTCAGGCCATATCCCGCGATCTTGGTCCCCTGCGCCTGCGGCACCAGGTACTTCTGCTTCTGCGCCTCGGTGCCCCACGTCAGCAGCGACAGGCAGTTGAGGCCGGCATGCACCGACATGATCACGCGCAGCGACGTGTCGACGTATTCCAGCTCCTCGCTGGCGAGCCCGAGCGCGATGTAGTCCATCCCCGCGCCGCCGTATTCCTGCGGCACCGAGATGCCGAGCAGCCCCAGCCGGCCCATGCCGCCGAGGATGCGATCGCGATCGAAATGATGCGTCCGATCGTGCTCGCGGATGTTCGGCGCCACTTCCTTCGACGCCCACTCGCGAATCGATTGCTCGAGGAGCTGCTGCTCGTCGGTCAGCGAGAAGTCAACCATAAACGGCGAATCGTATCACGCGCGGCGGGCGATGTGCACCGGTGCGCCGCGCGCGACGCGCAGGAGGTCGGCGGCGCTGCCGCCGCTGACCGCGATCTCGAGACGATCGCCGCTGCCGAACAGCGCGCAGATCTCGCCGGGCCCGACCTCCGCGTACGTCGACACCAGGCGCGGCACGACGCGCGGGCCGATGCGGACGTCGACGATCCCCTGCGGCGCGAAGTCGTCGAACGCCGCGCGATCGATGTTGGTGATCAGATTGCCGAACCGGTCGACGCGCAGCACGTCGCCGCGCAGTTCGCCGGCCGTCCGCTGCGGACGCGGAATGGCCAGGCGCGCCAGATCGCCGGCCGGACGGCCCAGCGCCGCCAGCGCCACGCCGGTCGCCAGCCAGGCTGCCGCCGGCGCGAATCGATCGCGCCCCTCGAACGTGCGGCTGATCGCGGGAAGCGCGTAGCGCGGCTCGGTCAGCTCGACCGCCGTGCTCGGACCGGCGGCCTCGAGCGCCGCGGTCAGCACGCCGTTGTCGGGCGCGACGAATCGATACGCGCCGCTCTCGACCGCGAGCGCCCGCCGCGCCGATCCGACGCCCGGATCGACGACCACGAGAAAAATGGTTCCAGCCGGAAAATACCGGAACGACGCCGCGAGCTCCAGCGCCCCGTCCAGGATGTCCTGCGGCGCCACATCGTGCGTGATGTCGACGAAGGTCGCCTCCGCGCAGATGCCCGCCATCACCCCCTTCATCGTCCCCACGTAGTGATCGCGCGTGCCGAAGTCGGTCAGGAGAGCGATGAGCGGTCGGGGCACGCGTGTCAGGCGGCAGGCTTGCGGAAGAGAATCTCGCGCAGGTTGTTCTGCAGCAGGAACGAGTCGGAGACGCGCAATCCGGCGAACAGCCGGATGATGTCGCGATTCAGGAGCACGGCCTGCCGGCCGCGCGCGGCGGCGTAGGCGCGGTGCTTCAGATTCTGCTCGTCCGCGATGATGAACTTGGTGTACTGCGTGTCGCCCTTCTGCGCGGTGCCGAAGAAGCCGAGCAGCGCGCCTTCGGGCCGAAGCACGCGGGTGAGCTGCAACGCGAGCTCGGTGGCGGACGCCTTGTCCAGATAGTCGATGACATCCCACGCCAGGATGCCGTCGACCGACTCGCTCTGCTGCGGGAATCGTTTCTTCAGGAACGCGGGCAGCTCCTCGAGCTTGGCGCCGCGCACGTGGCGATCGATGTCCGCGTAGATGTCCTCGACGAAGATCTTGCACCCCAGCTGCTCGCCGAAAAAGCTGACGTTGCTGCCGACGACGGGGCCGAGGTCGAGGAGGACGGGCGACTCGCGCGCGGTGAGCGCGGACAGGAACTTGCGCAGCGCCTTCGTCGAAAACAGCGGATCCTCGGCCGCAGCCGAGGGACGATCCGGCCCGTGGTCCTCGGGACGGCGCGGCGCAAGACGGTCTAGGAGGCCCACTTGAGTAGCGGGTAGCGGGTTCAGCGTAGCGGGTTCGGGGCAGCAGGTTCAAGGGCCGCGAGTTCGGCCGTCGAACCCGATACCGCGAACCCGGACCCTGCAGCCCGTTTACGCGCGGACAGGCTGCGGATTGGCCGCGGGCTGCGCGGCCTGGGGCTGCGACGCCTGCGGCTGCGCCGGTTTGGGCGCCGCCGGCGCGCCCTTGCGCTGCATGTCGACGCTGCCGCGGAAATGCGCGCCCTCGGCAATCGCCACGCGCGGCGAAACGATGTCGCCGTCGACCGATCCGTTGTCGCGGATGTCGACCTTGTCGCTCGCGGTCACGTTGCCCGTGACCTCGCCCAGCACGATGACGGCTTTCGCGAACACCTGAGCCTTGATGCGGCCGTTGGGACCGATCGTCAGCACGTGATCGCGCAGCTGAATCGTTCCTTCGACGTGCCCCTCGATCGTGAGGTCCTCACTGCCGTTCAGCTCGCCTTTGATCACGACGGACTTGCCGATGTTCACGATGTCCTTCTCCATGTGTGTGGTTGCTTCGGGGCGAGGCCCTGCCGCCACCGGCGTCACCGGCTGCGGCGCAGCCGTGGGTTGTCCGCTGGCCGGTCGTGGGGCTTCATCGCGTTTCCACATGTCCTGAGTCCTCCGCCTCTCCGCGTGTCTGGAATTCTGGTCAGTATATGGACTGCCAGAATGAATGTCTAGTCCTTTTGTTACCGATGTTTAGCGGGAATGGTACAATGAACGATTCACAGTGCGTGTCTATTTTGACTACAACGCGACGACACCCCTGGCGCACGAAGTTCGCGACGCGATGGTCGGCGCGCTCGACGACACCTACGGCAACGCCTCGAGCGTCCATCACTTCGGCCAGCGCGCGAAGGCGGCGATCGACGACGCCCGATCGTCGGTCGCGCGGCTGATCAACGCCGAGCCGTCGGAGATCGTCTTCACGAGCGGCGGCACCGAGTCGGACAACTTCGCGATCCGCGGCGTCGCCGAGGCGCTGGAATCCGCCGGCCGCCGCCATCTCGTCGCGAGCGCGATCGAACACGAAGCGGTGCTCAACACGCTGAAGGCGCTGGCGCGCCGCGGCTGGACCGTCACGCTGATCCCCGTCGATCAGTCGGGCGTCGTCTCGGCCGACGCGCTGCGCGGCGCGCTCACCGACGAGACGGCGCTCGTGTCGGTGATGCACGCCAACAACGAGATCGGCACGGTCCAGCCGATTGCGGCGCTCGCCTCCGCGGCGCACGAGCGCGGCGCGCTCTTCCACACCGACGCCGTCCAGTCGGCGGGCAAGATTCCGGTGGACGTGCGCGCGCTCGGCGTCGACCTGCTGTCGCTGTCGGCGCACAAGTTCAACGGGCCGAAGGGCACCGGCGCGCTCTGGATCAGGCGCGGCACGCGCCTGCTGCCGACGATGACGGGCGGCAAGCACGAGCGGAACCGGCGCGCGGGCACCGAGAACGTGCCGGCGATCGTCGGCATGGGCGTCGCCGCGCAACTCGCCGCGTCGAAGCTGGCCGCCGACGCGCCGCGCGTCGCGGCGCTGCGCGATCGACTCGAGGCGCGCGTCCTCGCCGCCGTGCCCGGCACGGCGGTCAACGGCGCGCGCGACGCGCGCGTGCCGAACACGACGAACATCAGCTTCGACCGCGTCGAAGCCGAGAGCCTGCTCATCGCGCTCGACCTCGAAGGCATCGCCGTCTCGACCGGCTCCGCGTGCTCGTCGGGCACGCTCGAGCCGTCGCACGTCCTGCGCGCGATGGGGCTGCCGCCGCATCGGACGCAGAACTCGTTGCGCTTCAGCCTCGGCCTCTACTCCACCGACGCCGAGGTCGATCGCGTCGTCGACGTCCTGCCGCGGCTCGTGGAGAAGCTGAGGGGGCTGACGCGGAAGACGTCGGCGACCGGGGGCTGAGATCGCAGCGGGAGGGAGCTGGAGTTACAGCGGATGCGCATCGTTGTCGCCATGTCGGGCGGCGTGGATTCGTCGGTCGCCGCGGCGCTGCTCGCCGAGCAGGGTCACGACGTCATCGGTGTGTCGATGCAGCTGTACGATCAGCGCGAGGGACAGGCCTCGTTCGGCAGCTGCTGCACGATCGACGACCTCCACGACGCGCGGCGCGTCGCCGCCGTCATCCGGATCCCGCACTACATCGTCAACTTCGAGCGGCAGTTCGACGAGCAGGTCGTCTCGAATTTCGTTCGCGAGTACGCGTCCGGGCGGACGCCGCTCCCCTGCGCGCGCTGCAACAGCGATCTCAAGTTCGCGACGCTGGTCGACCGCGCGCGCGGCTTCGGCGCCGATGCCGTCGCGACGGGCCACTACGCGCGCGTCGACCGCGATCCGGCGACGGGACGGTACCGGCTGCGCCGCGGCGTGGATGCGGCCAAGGACCAGGCGTACTTCCTCTTCTCGCTGACGCAGGAGCAGCTCGCGCGCGCGGTGTTCCCCGTCGGCGATCGGCCGAAGGACGAGGTCCGCGAGTACGCGCGCACGCGGCGGCTGCCGGTGGCGAACAAGCCGGACAGCCAGGAGATCTGCTTCATCCCGGACCACGACTACGCCTCGTTCGTCGCGGCCCACGCGCCCGATGCGGTGCGGCGCGGAACGATCGTCGACGAGGGCGGCCGCGTGCTCGGCACCCACGACGGCATCCACCGATTCACCGTCGGGCAGCGGAAGGGGATCGGGTTGAGCGGGGGCACGTCGCCGCTGTACGTCCTGCAGCTCCGCACCGTCGATCAGCAGGTCGTCGTCGGGCCGAGGACGTCGCTCGAGCAGGCCGCGCTGACCGCGTCGGGCGTGAACTGGATCGCGGCGGCGCCGCAGTCGCCGGTTCGCGCGCAGGTGCAGATCCGGCATCGCCACCAGGCCGCGCCGGCGACCGTTCGCGCGCTCGGCGACGGGCGGGCGCGCGTCGATTTCGATGCGCCCCAGACGGCGATTACGCCGGGCCAGGCGGTGGTGTTCTACGACGGCGATGTGGTGCTCGGCGGAGGATGGATCGAATCCGACCGCTGATCTTCGACGGTCCTAGACCGACGCCAGGTGTTCGGGGATGTTGTCGAGATGGTGCTCGGCGTCGATCGCCGCCATGCATCCCGAGCCGGCGGCGGTGATCGCCTGCCGGTAGATGTGGTCCTGCACGTCGCCGCAGGCAAACACGCCGGGAATGCTCGTCTTCGAGCCGTCGTGCGTGATGATGTAGCCGTTCTGATCGAGCTCGAGCTGGCCGCGGAAGAGCGACGTGTTCGGCGTGTGGCCGATCGCCACGAAGACGCCGGTGACCGGAAGCATCGTTTCGACGCCGGTCTTGTTGTGGCGCACCGTCATGCTGTCGACTTCGCCCTTCGCGGTGTCGTGAATCTCGATCACCTCGCTGTCGAGCAGCCACTTGATCTTGTCGTTGGCGCGCGCCTTGTCCTGCATGATCTTCGACGCCCGCAGCGTCTCGCGCCGATGGACGACCGTGACGGTTTCGGCGAACCGCGTCAGATAGACGGCCTCCTCCATCGCCGAGTCGCCGCCGCCGACGACCGCGATGTCGTGGCCTCGGAAGAAGTAGCCGTCGCACGTCGCGCACGTCGAGACGCCGTGTCCCATCAGGTGGCGCTCGGAGGGCAGGCCGAGGAGGCGCGCCGATGCGCCGGTCGCGATGATCACCGTTTTCGCCGAGTAGATCGCGTCGCCCGTCTTGACGGTGAACGGCGTCGAGCAGAGATCGACCTTCTCCACGTTGCCCTGGATGATCTCCGCGCCGAACTTCTCGGCCTGGGCGCGCATTTCGCCCATCAGGTCGGGGCCGAGAATGCCGTCGCGATGGCCGGGAAAGTTTTCGACGAGGGTGGTCAGCATCAACTGGCCCCCGGCCTCGAAGCCTTCGATGATCAGCGGCTGCAGGTTGGCGCGCGCGGTGTAGAGCGCCGCGGTGAGCCCCGCCGGTCCCGAGCCGATGATGACGACGTTTCTGGTGGTGGAAGACATGCGATGGCGGCCGTCACCAATCCTTACACGTACTTGTCGATGACCTTCTTCAGCTCGTCCTTCGAGTACTGCGCGCCGACGAGCGACTCCACCACCTGGCCCCCTTTGAACAGCAGGAGCGTCGGAATGCCGCGGACCTGGAACTTCTCGGGCACCTTCGGGTTCGAGTCGATGTCCATCTTGCCGATGACGACTTTGCCGGCATAGTCGGCGGCGAGCGCCTCGACCGTGGGCGCGATGCGCTTGCAGGGGCCGCACCACTCGGCCCAGAAGTCGACGAGCACCGGCGCGCCGGCCTTCAGCACGTCCTGCTCGAAATTGCCGTCCGTGAACGTCTGCACGTGTTCGTTTGCCATCAGGTTAGGTCCTCTGCTTGAGCACTCGATCGTATATTTTGACGTACTCTTTCGCCGAACGGTCCCAGGAAAAATCCTTCGCCATGCCGGCCCGCTGCATCGCCGCCCATTTTCGGCGATCCCGAAAGGCGGCCAGCGCCCGTGTCAGACACGCCAGCAGCGCGCCGGGCGTGTAGTCGTCGAACACGAACCCGTTCTTCGGCGTGACCGTGTCGGCCAGCCCGCCGACCGCATGGACGACCGGCAGCGTGCCGTAGCGCATGCTGTACATCTGGTTCAGTCCGGACGGCTCGAAGCGCGACGGCATCAGAAACAGATCGGCGCCGCCTTCGATGAGGTGCGCCAGGCCCTCGTC
>Ga0070741_10003446_pt1 | contig 39322 bp, 36 predicted proteins | sample Coa_R1_4_FD_66440 | JGI IMG/M metagenome (GOLD analysis project Ga0070741, IMG submission 66440) | Surface soil microbial communities from Centralia Pennsylvania, which are recovering from an underground coalmine fire - Coalmine... | ecosystem: Environmental > Terrestrial > Soil > Unclassified ...
GCAACGGCAAGACCGCGACGATGGCGGGCGAGGTGACGCTCAACCGCGGCGCCTTCGGCATCGGCACCGGCGAGTGGGCCTCGGGAGATATTATCGGGCTCGATGTGAAGGTGAGCTTCGACGTGCGCTTGCAGCGCGTCGATTGAGATGCGCGCGCGCCTGATCACGGCGGGCTTGCTGATCGTGCTCGTCGGGTGCGCGTCGCAGCCGGAAGCAACGATTCCGCCGCCGCAACGGCGCGCGGCACCCGTGGGATTTCCCGCGGCGCTCTATGCGGAAGCGCACGCCAACGGCGAACCGGTTTATCGCATCGAGCCCGAGCGTTCGGAGGTCGTGATCCTGGCGTACCGCGGCGGATCGCTGCGACGGTTCGGGCACGATCACGCCATCACCAGCCGGGACGTTAAAGGATACGTGTTGTTGCCCGCCGCGATCGGGTCGGCGCAGGCGGATCTCTACGTGCCGGTCGAATCGTTGCAGGTCGATGAGCCGGCCAAGCGCGCGCAGGCGGGCTTCGACACGCAGCCGTCGCAGCAGGATATCGACGGCACGCGGCGCAACATGATGGACAAGGTATTGGAAGCGACGCGTTATCCCTTCGTGGCGCTGCGCGTGACGCCGCAGGCGGGCGAGTTGCCGCGCGTGACGCTGCAAGCGGAGGTGACGTTGCACGGAACCACGCGCACGCTGCCGGTTACGGTCCGAATCGACACGAGCGGCGAGGACACGCTCGAAGCGTCCGGTCGGTTTGCGCTGAACCAGACGGATTTCGGTATCGTGCCGCTCGCGCTGCTCGCGGGCGCCTTGCGGGTGGAGGATCGAATCGACATCGAGTTTCATCTCCACGCCGTGCGTGTCCCGCCGGCCGCGTCCTTGCCGCCGCTCGATTAACCGCAGCGTCACCCGGGTCGGCCGGCCTCTCCGGCGACCGTCTCGCTCGGCGCCGTCGTTGCTTCCGAGAGCACGAGATCGCGCCACGTGCGGCCGGCGAGCGCTTCCTCCGCGGCCGCGGTCAGCTTTTCCATCACTGCATCGACGACGCCGTCGGGGGGAAGCGGGCCGCGCTCGAGGCCGGTGGAGCGAATCGCGCGCACGATGTCGCTTAAGGGAACCGTTTCCAGCGGACGAGCCGGCAGGTAGCCGGCCGGATTGTCCCGCGTGCGGACGAGCAAACCGTGCACGCTGTACGCCGCGAGCAGCTGCTCGATGGCAAGCAGCGGATGGTGGGTTCGCCGCGCGAGCGCTTCGGCGGTCCACGGGGCGCGTCCGCTGTAGTAATGTTCGCCGATCAGCCGCGCGATCATCAGGCCCAGCCGTTCCCGCCGGCGGTTGCTGAGCAACATGCTCTGTTCGCGTGACTCGCGCGTGACGCGCTCCGGATGCTGGTGGTAGTGCGCGATGGCGGCGCCGACGAGCAGGATCAGCCAGGAGAGATACATCCAGATAATAAAGATGATCAGGATGGCGAGGCTCGCGTAAACCGCGCGATATTGACCCGATCCGGCGACGAAAGCGGCGAACGCGAAGCCGGCGGTCTGCCACAGCACGCCCGCCACGGTCGCGCCGACGAGCGCCGAGCGCAGCCGCACTTTGGTATTGGGAATGAAGACGTAGACCAGCGCGTAACCGCCGATCACCAGCAGGTACGGAACCGTCTTGGCGGCTACGGTGAGGAAGCCGTGCAGCGGTTTGAGCCACACGCTCGAGGCGAGCGAGGCGGTGACGCCGAGCGCGGTGAAGAAGAACAACGGCCCGATGACGATGACGGCGAGATAATCGCCGAGGCGGCGCACGAAACGGCGACCGCGGCGCACGTGCCAAATGCTGTTGAAGGCGAGCTCGACTTTGCGAATCAATGTCGCGCTGGTGTAGAGCAGCAGGCCGAGACCGACGGTGCCGAGCACGCCCACCCGCATCTTGGACACGAACTGCAGGATCTGATGCGTCAGCTCGACGCCTTTTTGCTCGAGCGGCGCCAGGAAGTTGAGCAGCGTCGGCTCGAGCAGATTGTGCACGCCGAAGGCCTTGAGCACGGAGAACACGACCGCGAGCAGCGGAACCAGGGCGAGCAGCGACGTGTAGACGAGGCTCATCGCCTGCAGCCGTAGCTGTCCCTGTACGACGTCGCGGGTGACGACGGCCGCGAGGCGCAGGTAGCGGATCAGCGCCGCGCGGGCGGGCGGCTGGTCATACGGGTTGATTTCCCAGACGAAGTGCTCGAGCGTCCGGCGCCATTTGTGGAAGTTCATGCAATGAGCATTCTTATGATTCTGTGCTTATCTTAGTACGTCCGCGCCCCTGTCGTCCGCGGGCCGATTCTGTATAATCGCGCGCCTTGCCATGACCGTAGCCACCGACATTCGCAAACGCCGCACGTTCGCGATCATCTCCCATCCGGACGCCGGCAAGACCACGCTCACCGAGAAGCTGCTGCTTTTCGGCGGCGCGATTCAGCTTGCCGGCACGGTGAAGGGCCGCAAGAGCGCGCGCCACGCGACCTCCGACTGGATGGAGCTCGAGAAGCAGCGCGGTATCTCCGTGACCTCATCGGTGATGCAGTTCCCCTACGGCGACCGGGTGGTGAACCTCCTCGATACGCCCGGCCACGAAGATTTCTCGGAGGATACGTACCGCACGCTCACGGCGGTCGATTCCGCGCTGATGGTCATCGATGCGGCCAAGGGCGTGGAGGAGCGCACCATCAAGCTCATGGAAGTGTGCCGGCTGCGCAATACGCCCATCATGACCTTCATCAACAAGCTCGACCGGGAAGGGCGCGAGCCCCTCGACCTGCTCGATGAGGTCGAGCGCGTGCTCAATATCCGCTGCGCGCCCGTGACCTGGCCGATCGGCGGGGGCCGGCGCTTCAAAGGCGTGTACCACCTGCTCGACGACAGCGTGCATCTGTATAGCCCGGCCCACGGCGGGCGCATTCAGGAAGGCACGGTGATCCGCGGCTTGGCCAATCCCTTCCTGAAAGAAGTGCTCGGCGAGCAGGCCGACGAGCTGCGCGATTCCGTGGAGTTGTTAAAGGGCGCCGCCGATCCGTTCGACCGCGAGGCGTATCTCGCCGGGCGCCAGACGCCGGTGTTCTTCGGCTCGGCGATCAACAATTTCGGCGTGCGCGAGCTGCTCGACGCCTTCGTCGAATATGCGCCGCCGCCGCGCTCGCGTGACGGCGGGGCGCGGCAAGTGCTCCCCGAGGAGGAAACGTTCAGCGGCTTCGTGTTCAAGATCCAGGCGAACATGGACCCCAGGCACCGCGACCGCATCGCCTTCGTGCGCGTCACGTCCGGCCGTTATACGAAGGGCATGCGGCTGTATCAGGTCCGCACCGAACGTGAAATGCAGGCGACGGGCGCGATCACGTTCATGGCGCGCGAGCGCGAGGCGGTCGATGAGGCCTACGCCGGCGATATCATCGGCCTGCACAATCATGGAACCATACAGATCGGCGATACCTTTACCGAAGGCGAGCCGCTCAAGTTCGGCGGTATCCCGGATTTCGCGCCCGAGCTGTTCCGCCGCGTGCTGCTCGCCGATCCGCTGCGCATGAAGGCGCTGCAAAAAGGGCTCGATCAATTGAGCGAAGAGGGCGCCACCCAGATCTTTCGTCCGCTCATCGGCAATGAATTAATCCTCGGCGCGGTCGGCGCCCTGCAATTCGACGTCGTCGCCTGGCGCTTGAAGCACGAATACGGCGTCGAATGCCGCTACGAGCCGGTCGACGTGGCGACGGCGCGCTGGATCGACGTCGGCCCCGCGCGCCTCAGGGAGTTCCGCGCGCAGTACGAGGCGCGGCTCGCGCTCGACCGCTTTGGCGGCCTCGTGTATCTCGCGCCCTCGCCGGTCAACCTCAAGCTCACGATGGAACGCTGGCCCGACGTCGTTTTCCGCTCCACGCGCGAACACTAGTATCGCCGTTTCCCGCCATTTCGCTCGCCGCCCGGGCGCCGGCAATTTGACGCCCATTCCCCGTTGGCACGCCGGTTGCTTTATCAGTAGCAACCGGCCGAAGGGCCGGTCGACATCCGCCCTGACTGGGCTGGAACCGCCCGACCGCAAGGGGAAGCAAATGGAACAGGAAGGTTTTGCGCCGATTGCCTACGACCAGCCACGATGGTGGTCGCTGTTCCTTGCCGCCGTGTTGCTCCTGGCCGCCGCGCTTTGCGCCACCGCCAAGGCGGACGAAATGCATCTGCTCATCAACGGAAAGGCGATTCACCTCAACGAAAAGCCCGGCGTCCACTACAACGAGAGCAACTGGGGCGCGGGATTTCAGTACGACATGGCGGACAAGCGCAGCGACTGGGTGCCGTTCGTCGCGGCTTCCGGGTTTCTCGATTCGAACCGCAACGCGTCGTATTACGCCGGCGGCGGCACGCTGCGCCGCTACTACTTCAATCTCGGCGATACCCGCATGCACGCGGACGTCGGCGGTATCGCGTTCCTCATGACGCGCAAAGGTTTCCGGAACGACCATCCTTTCTTCGGAGTGCTGCCGGCGTTCTCGCTGGGCGGCGACAAGATCTCCGTCAACATGACGTTCATACCGAAAGTCGATCCCAAGGCGGTACCGCTGTTCTTCTTCCAGTTGAAGATCAGTTTCGATCTGTTCCAGTCGAGCCGCTAGCCCACAGTCCCGCGCACGACGTGCGGGTCATCGCGTCGTCCGCCCTGCGTCGCCGAGTCATGCCGGGAAGCGCAGCGTCGCGCGGCGAAACGAATACCGGTTTTTCTACCGCAACAAGGCGACGCTCTTGATCTGGGCGTACACCGGCATTCCGTTCTTGAGGCCGAGGTCCGAGGCGGACTTGCGCGTGATGCGGGCGAGCAAGATGGTGTCGCCGACGCGCAAGCGCACGACCACGCGCCCCGGCGCGTCCTCGGCGATCTCCTCGATCTGCGCCGCCAGCACGTTCTGGGCGCTGGTACGTTCCGGCCGGACCAGTGCCACGCTGACGTCCCGTGCATGGACGCGAAAGCGGGCTTTCGCGCCCATCGGAGCGGTGTCGCCGATGGCCGCGAGTCGTCCGCCGTTGAATTCGAGATAGGTCAATTGAAAAGCGTCATCGCGCTCCACCACCGTCGCGTCGATGACCGCGCTCGCGGTATCGCTGCGCGCGAGCGGCAAGTCGAGGCGCGTGAGCATCGCTCCGAGCGCGCCGTGGGCGCGCACGGCGCCGTTCTCCATCAGCACCATGTAGTCGCACAGCCGCGCGACTTCCTCGGCGGCGTGACTCACGTATAGGGCCGGTATCGACAGCTCCCGGTGCAGTCGCTCGAGGTACGGCACGATATCCGCCTTGGCGGCGTCATCGAGTCCGGAGAGCGGCTCATCGAGCAGCAGCAGGCGCGGGCTCGACAACAGCGCGCGCGCGATCGCGACGCGCTGGCGCTCGCCGCCCGAGAGGTGCTGCGATCCGCGCGGGAGCAGCGCTTTCAAGCCCAGCCACTCGACCGCCTGCCCGAACTCGATGCGGCGCTCTTTGGCCGGCGTCCGGTTCAGGCCGTACTCGAGGTTGTCCCGGACGGAAAGATGCGCAAACAAGCTCGCTTCCTGGAACACGTAGCCGATCGCGCGACGATGCGCGGGCACGAAGTGCCGGCGCGATTCGTCCTGCCAGCATTCCCCGTCGATACAGACTTTCCCGCGCGGCGCGCGCACCAGCCCGGCGACGCAACGCAGCACGCTCGTTTTTCCGGAACCGGAAGGGCCAAAGAGCGCGGTGATGCCGCGGCTCGGCGCGGTGAATACGGCATCGAGCGCGAAGCCGCCGAGCGCCGTCTGCAGGCTCACCTCGATCTTGCTCACCGCAATGGCTCCCAGCGGCGGTTGATCATGAAGAGCACCAGCAGCACGAGAAAGGCGAAGACCACCATGCCGGCGGATAGCGCGTGCGCATGCACGTACTCCAGCGCTTCCACATGATCATAAATCGCGACCGACAGCACCTTGGTTTTTCCCGGTATCGCACCGCCGATCATGAGAACGACGCCGAATTCCCCGACGGTGTGAGCGAAACCCAGCACCGTTGCCGTGAGGAGGCCGGGTCGGGCCAGCGGCAGCGCGACCGTGAAGAAACGATTCCATGGCGAGGCGCGCAATGTCGCCGCGACTTCGAGCGGGCGTTCGCCGACGGCCTCGAAGGCGTTATAGATCGGCTGTACCACGAACGGCAGCGAATAAATCACCGAACCGATGACCAGACCGGCGAACGTGAAGGGCAGCGTCCCGAGCGCGAGTGTTTGGGTGAGCCAGCCACCCGGTCCATTGGGCCCGAGAAACAGTAATAGATAAAACCCGAGCACGGTGGGCGGCAATACCAGCGGCAGGGCGACGAAAGCGGCGACCGGCTGCTTCAGCCATGAGCGCGTACGCGCGATCCACCAGGCGATCGGCGTGCCGACCAGGAGCAGCACCGCGGTGGTGACGGCGGCGAGTTTTATGGTCAGCCAAACGGCGAGCCAGTCCGCTTCACTCATGTCGACGGCATCCTGCGGTATCGGCGGTCACACGCGAATGAATTTCTCGCAAGGAAAGGCGAAAACAATTGTTATTGGAAGCAGGACCGTTCAGGGCGCTAACGCGGCGTAGTGTATCCCAGTTCCTCGATAATCGAACGCGCCGGCGGCGAACGCAGGTAGTCGATAAAGGCGCGCGCGGCGGGTGCATCGGCCGCACGCTTCAGCAATACCGCCTCCTGATGCAACGGAGCGTAAAGTTCCACCGGCACCAGCCAATACGAGCCGACCTGCGCGGCGGGGAGGGCGCGGACCTGCGCCCATGCCACGAAGCCGAGTAGCGCGTTGCCGCTGCGCACAAACTGGAACGCCTGGGTGATGTTTTCGCCTTGCACGAGACGCGGCCGCAGGCGTTCCTCGACGCCGAGCCGCCGCATCACTTGCACGGCGGCCGCGCCATACGGCGCGGTTGTCGGATTGGCGACGGCGAGGTGCGCGAAGTCGCCCTTGCGCAGTATTGCGCCGTCCTTATCGACGACGCCCGCTCGCGCGCTCCATAAAACCAGGCGGCCGGTCGCATAGATGAACCGGGTGCCGGAAACGGTCAGGCGCTCCGCTTCGAGCCTGCGCGGGTAGGCGGCGTCGGCGGCGAGCAGTACGTCGAAGGGCGCGCCGTTCTTGATTTGCGCGTAGAGCTTGCCGGTTGCACCGAAGCTCGTGACGAGCCTGTGGCCCGTGCGGCGCTCGAAGTCGGGGGCCAGGCGGTTTATCGCCTCGGTGAAATTCGCCGCCGCCGCAACGGTAACGTCCGCGGCCGTGGCCGGGCCGGGTATCAGGAACGGCGCGAGAAGCACGAACAAGAATGGGAGGAATAGGTGCGGCATAACCGTCTGATTATCTCGGTAGGTAAAGCGGTTTCGACCTGCGGTTCGCGAAAGGGCGGAAACCGCCGGTTCATTCTAACCCATGGCCGAAGCAGGGAGGCGACAGCCGACGCGCCGGCGGCCGTACTCGCTTGCCGGCTCAAAAAGGCGTTGCTACAGTGGCCGCGGCATGGCGTGCTGCCGTGCGCTGATTATTAGGCGCGGGGGTTCATAAAGGTACCGGCGCGTTCATTCAGTATCGAGGGTCATGATGCGACCGGAATAGATCATCAAGCAGTCGGCGGGGAGAGAATAAAATGGAATCGATGCAAGGATCGTCAGCAAACAATAGCGGTATCCTCAGGTTGGGCCGGTGGTGGCAACTGATCATCGGCATCGTGTGCATGGCGATGATCGCCAATCTTCAGTACGGTTGGACGCTCTTCGTTAATCCCATCAACGACAAGTTCCAGTGGGGCAGGGCCGCGATTCAGGTCGCCTTCACGATCTTCGTGCTCACTGAAACCTGGCTGGTGCCGGTCGAAGGTTATCTGGTCGACAAATTCGGTCCGCGCATTGTTACTCTCATCGGTGGAGTGCTGGTCGGCATTTCCTGGACCATGAACGCCTATGCCGACTCGCTGACGCTGCTGTACATCTCCGCCGCGATCGGCGGCACCGGCGCGGGCGCGGTGTACGGCACGTGCGTCGGCAATGCGCTCAAGTGGTTTCCCGACCGCCGCGGGTTGGCCGCCGGGTTGACCGCGATGGGGTTCGGCGCCGGCTCCGCGCTCACCGTGATTCCGATCGCCTCGATGATCAAGGGCAGCGGTTACGAGGCGACGTTCCTGTATTTCGGTATCGGCCAGGGCGTGGTCGTGTTCCTGCTCGGCTGGCTGCTGCGCGCCCCGACCGAGGGCGAACTGCGCGCCGTGCCGAAGACGAGTCTCATCGCCGCGTCGAAAGTGCCGAACCACACGCCCACCCAGATGGTTAAGACACCGGTCTTTTGGGTCATGTATCTCATGTTCGTCATGATGGCGGCCGGCGGCCTGATGGCGACCGCGCAACTCGCGCCGATTGCGAAGGATTTCCAGATCGCGGATATCCCCGTGAGCCTGATGGGCCTGACGCTGCCCGCGCTCACTTTCGCACTCTCGATCGATCGGGTGTTGAACGGCGTGACGCGCCCGTTTTTCGGCTGGGTCTCGGACTGGCTCGGGCGCGAGAACACGATGTTCGTCGCGTTCTTCCTGGAAGGCGTCGGTATCATCGCGCTCAGCCACTTCGGGCGGGACCCGGTCGCGTTCGTGTTGCTGACCGGCCTCGTGTTCTTCGCGTGGGGCGAAATCTACAGCCTGTTCCCGTCCACCTGCGGCGATACCTACGGGTCGCGCTACGCCACGGCGAACGCCGGGCTGCTCTACACGGCGAAAGGCACGGCGTCGCTGCTCGTGCCGTTCACGAGCATACTCGCCGCGAGCGGCGGCTGGCATACCGTGTTCTACGCGGCGGCGGCATTGAACATCGTCGCCGCGGTGATGGCGCTGGCGGTGTTGAAACCCCTGCGCCAGCGCATGTTGGGCGCGCCCGAGGTGGAAGCGAGCGCTATCGGAGTCGCCGCCGAGTAAGAAGCGTTGTCTCGGGTTCGCGCATGCGCTGGTTGAGGTTTTCCCGGCAGGACACGGCCGGGTTCGGTTTCGTCGAAGCCGACCGCGTTCGCGTCTGTCGCGGCGATATGTTCGGGGCCTACGAGCCGACCGATCAAGCGCTCGCCTTGAGCGAGATCCAGTGGGAACCGCCTTGCGTCCCGACGAAAATGATCGCGCTCTGGAACAACTTCCACGAAGCGGCGCGGAAGTTCTCCCTCGCGCTGCCCGAAACTCCGCTGTTCTTTATCAAGAGCGCCAATTCGTTTTGCGCCCACGGCGCGACCATCCCGCCGCCCCGATCCTACTCCGGTCGCGTGCTTTATGAGGGCGAGCTGGGCATCGTCATCGGCAAGCGCGGCAAGGATATCGCGCCGGAGGACGCCGCGGCGCACATCTTCGGCTACACCTGCGTCAACGACGTAACCGCCATCGACCTGCTGAAGGCGGACCCGAGCTTCACCCAGTGGACGCGCGCGAAGAGTTTCGACGGGTTCAGCCCGTTCGGGCCGGTCGTCGCGACGGACGTAAGCCCGGCCGATTTGTCGGTGCGCACGCTCGTCAATGGCAAGGAGCGGCAGAACTACCCGGTGCGCGATATGATCTTCGCGCCGGCGCAACTGGTGAGCCTGATCTCGCGAGACACGACGCTGTCGCCGGGCGATATCATCTCGTGCGGCACCTCGGTCGGTTCCGGACCGATGCCGCATGGGGCGACCGTTGAAATCGTCATCGAGGGTATCGGCACGCTTTCGAACCGGTATGGTTAACGGACGATGCATTAGCCAATGAGGATGCGATGAAGATTGTCGTGGTGGGGGCGGGCGCGATCGGCGGCTATCTCGGCGCCAAGCTCGCGCTTGCCGGTGAAGAGGTCACGTTCATCGCGCGCGGCGCGAACCTTGCGGCGCTAAAAGCGCAAGGCCTGAAGCTGATCCTCGAAGACGGCACCGAGGCGCACGCGCGCGACGTGCGCGCGTGCGAAAAAGCCGCCGACGCCGGTCCGCACGACGTCGTGCTCCTCACGTTGAAGGCGCACCAGGTAGCGGCCGTCGCCGAGAGCCTGCGCCATCTGTGCGGCGAGCGAACCGCCATCGTGACGATGCAGAACGGCATCCCGTGGTGGTATTTCCACAAGCACGGCGGCGAATACGAAGGCAAGCCCGTGCGCGCCGCCGACCCCGACGGCACGATCGCGCGCCACATCGACCCCGCACGGGTCATCGGCAGCGTGGTCTACCCGGCGGCCAACCTCGTCGCGCCCGGTGTCGTGCAGGTGATCGAAGGCAACCGCTTCAGCCTCGGCGAGCTCGACGGCTCCACCACGCCGCGGCTGCAAGCGATCGCCCAGAGCCTGATAAAAGCCGGGTTCAAGGCGCCGATCACGAACGACATCCGCGGCGAAATCTGGCTCAAGCTCTGGGGCAACCTGAGCTTCAATCCGATCAGCGCGCTGACTCACGCCACCCTCGTCGACATCTGCCGGTTTCCGCTGACGCGCGATCTCGCGATGCAGATGATGCTCGAGGCCGAAGCGATCGCGAAGAAGCTCGGCGTCACGTTCAAAGTCAGCATCGAGCGGCGGATCGCCGGCGCGGAAAAAGTGGGCGCGCACAAGACGTCCATGTTGCAGGATATCGAGCAAGGGCGACCCATCGAGATCGAAGCGCTGGTCGGCTCGGTGGTCGAGCTCGGCGCGCTGACGCAGACGCCGACGCCCCACATCGGCGCCGTCTATGCGTGCGCCAGCCTGCTCGCGCAGACGCTGAACGCGCAACACGGCAAGCTCGAAATCGTGCGTTAGATTTTTTTGAACCATAACGTCGGGAATCGTAAGCCATGAGCACTGCTTCCACTGTCATCGAATTGTTGAATGCCGGCGCGCCCGCGGCGCGCGCCTTGAGCGCGCCGGGCGGCGCTCCGCTGACCTATCAGGCGCTGCGCGGTTTGGTCGCCGAGACGATCAAAACGCTCAACGGCAAGGGCATCGGCAGAAACGACCGCGTGGCGATCGTGCTCGACAACGGGCCGGAGATGGCGACCGCGTTTCTCGGTGTCGCCGCCGGCGCCACCGCCGCGCCGTTGAATCCCGGTTATCGCGCGGAGGAATTCGAATTCTATCTGACGGATCTGAAAGCCAAGCTGCTGATCATCGAGAGCGAAAAGATTTCGCCGGCCGTGGACGTGGCAAACAAGCTCGGCATTCCCATCGCGCGGTTGCGGGCGACGCCGGAGAAAGGCGCCGGATATTTCGCGCTGGCATTCCCGCACGCGGCGCCGGCCGCGGCCGCGCGGCCCGGGCCCGGCGCGGCGGACGACATCGCGCTGGTGCTGCACACCTCCGGCACGACGTCGCGCCCCAAGATCGTGCCGCTCATGCAGCGCAACATCTGCGCCTCGGCGCACCACATTCGCCGCACGCTCGCCTTCACCGCCGCCGATCGCGGTCTCAATATCATGCCGTTGTTCCACATTCACGGACTGATCGCCGGCATTCTTTCGCCGCTTTCCGCCGGGGGCGAGGTGTGCTGCACGCCGGGATTCAACGCGCTCAAGTTTTTCGGCTGGATGGCGGAAGCACGGCCGACCTGGTACACGGGTGTGCCGACGATGCATCAAGCCATATTGGCGCGCGCCGACAAGAACGCCGACGTAATCCAGGCGAATCCGTTGCGCTTTATCCGCTCGTCCTCGTCCTCGATGCCCCCGCAAGTAATTCGCGAGCTCGAACGCGTGTTCGGGGCGCCGGTCATCGAGGCCTACAGCATGACCGAAGCCGCGCACCAGATGACGAGCAATCCCTTGCCGCCCGGCAAGCGCAAGCCCGGGGCGGTCGGCGTGGCGGCCGGCCCGGAGGTGTGCGTGCTCGACGGCGCCGGCAACCCGGTCGCGCCCGGCGTGGTGGGGGAGGTCGCGATCCGCGGCCCGAACGTAATGTCGGGCTACGAGAATAATCCCAAGGCCAACGCCGAGGCGTTCGTGAACGGCTGGTTCCGTACCGGCGACCAGGGCGTGATGGACGCCGAGGGCTACGTCAGCATCACCGGTCGCTTGAAGGAGATCATCAACCGCGGCGGCGAGAAGGTCTCGCCGCGCGAAGTGGACGAGGTGCTCATGGACCATCCCGCCGTCGCGCAGTGCGTCACGTTCGCGATTCCCCATGAAAAACTCGGCGAGGACGTCGCCGCCCTGGTGGTGCTGCGGGAGGGCGCGACGGCGGGCGAAAAGGAGCTGCGCGACTTCGCGGCCGTGCACCTGGCCGACTTCAAGGTCCCGCGCAAGATTCTTTTCCGCAGCGAGATCCCCAAAGGCGCGACCGGAAAATTGCAGCGCATCGGGCTCGCGCAAAAACTCGGTATCGCTTAACCGGAAGCTGTCCGGGGAGAGAACAGCCGCCGCGCTTCACGCGCTCGTCGGCGGACTGTCGAGCCGCGCCAGCGCCTCGCGGTAGACCGCCTCGGTTTCCCGTTCCTGCCGCAGCGCGATGCCGAGATCGTGCAGCAGGCCGTCCTTTAGACCGTACACCCAGCCGTGCACGGTCAGATCCTGGCGCGCGGCCCACGCATCCTGCACGATGGTGGTACGGCACACCTGCATCACTTGCTCGATCACGTTGAGTTCGCACAAGCGGTCCCAGCGCGCGTCTCCGGCGGGAAGCCCGGCCATCAGCGCGGCGTGTTTGTCGCGCACGTCCTCGATATGACGCAGCCAGTTGTTGATCAATCCGAGGCGTTCGCCCTCCAGCGCCGACTTCACCCCGCCGCATCCGTAGTGACCGCACACGATGATGTGCCTCACTTTCAGCACGTCGACCGCGTACTGAATGACGGAGAGGCAGTTGAGGTCGCTGTGAACCACGACGTTGCCGACGTTGCGATGGACGAACACTTCGCCCGGCTGCAGTCCGGTGATCTGGTTCGCCGGCACGCGGCTGTCGGAGCACCCGATCCATAGATATTCCGGCCGCTGAATGGCGGCGAGCTTGCGGAAGAAGCTCGCGTCTTGCGCGCGGGTCTTGGCCGCCCAGTCGCGATTGTTGTCGAAAAGCTTCTGCAGGTAGCGCATGCCGATGCGATCGATCAGTGCAGCTTGGTGCGTGGTCGCGTCGGGCGCGTCAGGAAGTCCGCGATGACCAGCAGCACCGTGCGCAGAGCGCCGAAAAGCGCGCGCTGGTGCAGTCGATAGAGGCTGCGGTAAACGATGCGCGCGATCCAGCCTTCAAGCCAGATATCCCCGGTCAGGTTGCCCATAAGATTACCCACGGTCGTGTATTCGCTCAAGGATACGAGCGAGCCGTAGTCGTGGTACACGAATTTGCGCAACGGTTTTCCCTTCAAGCGCCGCGCGAGCGAGCGCACCAGCAGCGACGCTTGTTGATGGGCCGCCTGCGCCGTCGGAGGAACCGGCCGGTCATGGCCGGGACGCGGACAACTCGCGCAGTCGCCGAGCGCGAAGATGTCAGGGTCGCGCGTCGTCTGCAGCGTCTGGTGCACGACCAGCTGGTTCAGGCGATTGGTTTCGAGCCCGCCGATGTCTTTGAGAAAATCGGGCGCCTTGATGCCGGCCGCCCACACCTTGAGCGCGGCATGGACGAACATGCCGTCGTGCATGTAAAGGCCGTTCGCCGTCACGCGCGTGACCCGCTTTCCCGTGTACACGTTGACGTGCAGGCGCTTCAGCTCCTTCTCGGCGGGTTCGGACAGCCGGGCCGGCAGCGCGGGCAGGATGCGCTCCGCCGCTTCGACGAGCGTCAGTTGCACGTCTTTCTCGGGCACGATGCGATCGAAGCCGTAAGCGACGAATTGACGCGCGGTGTGGTGCAGCTCGGCGGCGAGCTCGACGCCGGTCGCGCCCGCGCCGACGATGGCGACGTTCAAGAGCCCGCTGTCCGCCGGAATGCCCTGCGTCTGCGCCCGCATGTAGGTTTCCAGCAGGCGCTGCTGAAACCGATCCGCCTCTTCGCGGTTGTCGAGAAACGTGCAGTATTCGCGCACGCCGGAAATGCCGAAATCATTCGTGACGCTGCCGATCGCGATGACCAGCAGATCGTAGGGAACGGTACGTTCGGGAATGATGATCGATTCGTCGGCGCCGAGCGTCGGCGCGAGGTGCACGAGCCTATGTTCGCGATCGAGGCTATGAAACCGCCCGAGGCGAAAGTCGAAACCGCGCCAGCGCGCCTGCGCGAGATAATCGAGCGCGTCTTCGTAAGAATCGAGCGTGCCCGCCGCCACCTCGTGCAGCAGCGGTTTCCACAGATGCGTCAGCGAGCAGTCGATCAGTGTGACGTGCGCGCGGTGGCGCCGCCCGAGCTTGTCGCCGAGCCGACTGGCGAGCTCGAGGCCGCCCGCGCCGCCGCCGATGACGACGATGCGGGGAAGTTGTTCCGTTGTCATGCGTGCTTCTCGGTGCGCCGCCGTCCGCCGTTCGGGCGGCCGGTGCGTGGATAGGTCGATCGCGGGCGGGGGATCATGAATTATTGTCGTTGTTGTCGGTGTGCATCTCGAGCTTGACGGCGCTCCTGCGGCCGCGGCGGTCGTTTTTCCTGACAATAGTAAAATGACATCCAACGCCGGCCGTAGGGTGCGCCGTGCGCACCAGAATATAAAAGCGGTGCGTGGGACGCACCCAGTGCCATTCCCTTATACGGGTTAGGTGCTCTTAGTAACCTTTGGGGAGCGTTGTCGTATCTACGAACGGCATAAACCGCGCGCCAATATATCGAGGTTCAGGCCGGTTGGGAATGCGGGACCGCATGATCGTGCGCCGGCGCGAGATGCCGGTGCGCCGTGTGTGACCGCGAGCCGGCTCGGTCGAATGCGGCGCCAGCCCGGGAAAGAAGGGCTGTGGATTAACCGCGCGGGAGCGAGAACCGCACGATCGTGCCCTTGCCGGGCTCGCTTTCGAGCCTGATCGCGCCGCCGTGCGCCTCGATGATCTGCTTGACGATGGGCAGCCCCAAGCCGATGCCCGAGCGATGTTGCGAGGCGGTGACGAACTTGTCGAAAATCCTGTCCTTGATCTCGTCCGGCACTCCCTTGCCGTTGTCCGCGACCCAGCACTCCACCTTGGCGTCCGCGGCGGCCGTGGCCCCGAGCGCCACCGTACCGCCCGGCGCGCTGTCGATCGCGTTGGAGATGAGATTTTGATAGACACGTTCGAGCAGATCGCGATCGCCGTTCAGCATCAGGTCATCCGGTATCTCGTTGACGATCTGCGTATTGGACGTGGTGGCGAGCGAGATCAGAGCGCGGACGGCGGAATCGGCGACGGCGGCGAGATAAACCGGGGCGCGCTCGATCTTGATATTCGCCGCCGTGCGTATGTTCTGCTCTTCCTGCAAGAGTTTGGTGATCAGCGCCTGCATCTGTTCGATGTTGCGTTTGACCACGCTTTGGGTGTTCCGCACGCGCTCGCTGACGGCGGCGGTTTCCAGCTCGCGTTCGATTAGGGCGATGGCATAGTAAATAGCCGCCAGCGGCGAACGCAGGTCATGTACCAGAAATTTGAGGTACTCCTCGCGACGTTTTAGTTCGGCGCTGTCGCGCCGCTCGACATACGCCTGGACCGAGGTCTTGATGCCTTCGTCGATCAATTCACTGATCACGCGATTGGCGTCACCAACGACGTAAAGTTGCGCGTCCTCGGCGGTTCGCACGATGCAGCGGCGCAGCAGTTTGTATTCTTCGACCAGTTGCGCCAGGTCGTACCCGTTCGCGTGCCGCTCCTTGCCGTGCGCGGCACTAAAGGCCGCCAGACGCGCGGCGGATTTATCCGGCTGACGAAGCTCTTCCGCCAATTCGTCGATCAGGACGGGTATATGGTCGTGCAGGATGGCGCGCTCCAGATTGCGGGCGCCGGGAAGCTGCCTCACCTCGTTCTCCCAGGAAGACAGCAGCGCTTCCTTTTGCCGCTGGATCAGCGCGGCGAGCGCGTGCGGCGTAGCGATTTCCACTGAGCAGTCCTCCCGGCCGATGACGTTGACCGAACGATCCAACCGGCGATCATTCGTAATCGGTATAAGCGGATATCGAGACTTACAAGTCATGTTAACACCGCGCCGCGGCATGAGGAGGGAAAGCACTGGAAACACTAGGGGAAAGCACGCACACCGTCCGGCTGAGCGGCGTGTCTACGGCTGCGGCTGTTTTATCCAGGCGGAGATAAGGTTAACCGCCTCTTGTTCCATGCCGATGTAACCGTGCCAATGCTGCGCTTCACACGGGTCGCCGCGCGCGCCGGCGCCGCCGTTCACCAGGAGCTGCTTTTTGATCGGCGCGTGTTTCAGACCCTTCATGATGTACGGCACATCCTGCGGCCGGCAAATGGAGCAGGCGTCGTTCTCATGATGCATGACGAGCACGGGAATGTGGATCTTCTCGAGCGCCTGTGTCGGCACCGCGCCGGTCTTGTCGTAACGCGTGACGCTGGAAGTCAGCACGATACCGGCGAGCTCGCGGTCGCCGAAATCTATCGCCGCGGCCGTCGCCGATATCGTGCCGCGGCTGGTGCCGACCAGCCAGACGGGCAGACGCGCGTCTTGTTTCAGGTACGCGACGAGCCGGCCGAGGTCTTCCAGGTGCGGCCGGCTGATGCGAAACGCGTAGTCCATGTCTTCCTTGTCGGTCGGTTTGCCCACAACCGCGACGTTGAATCCGTTGGCGGCGAAGAAGTCGCGACTGCGCACGAGAAAGTTGTTCGACCGCGGTACGCCGTTCTTCATCCCGATGCCGCCGGCGCCGCCGGGAAGCAGCACGACGGTGGCCGAGGCATCCGGCCGCTTCATGTACCAGAACGACACCGATACGCCCGGACGCGTGTCGATCTTGACCAGCCGGTCTTCGGCAAAAGTGCCGGCGCAGAACGCGAGGAGAACCACAGCGCCGAATAACGCGGCGCATTTCGCGCGCGCGGGATGGAGGACCGTCATAGCGCGCTGTAACCGCGCGCCATCGCGACCGCGGCGAATACCATCAGCACGACGAGCAAGGCCTGCACATGACTGATGGTGGCGATGATGCGCGCCCTGCCTGGAATCGCCACGACGCCGGCCGAGCCGCCGCGTCCGATCGCGAGACGCCAGCGAATCAACAGAATCATCGGCCAGATCTCGAGTAACAGGATGACGCCGAGGAGTATCATTTTCGTGAGGAAGAAATAATTGCCGTTGTAGTAATCGATACCTTTCTCGGTTTCGCCGAGATACCGCCACAATCCGGTCGCGATCCAGAGCATGGCCGCGACACCCCAGAGCGTGTCGGCGCGGAAGACGCGTTGCAGCGAGCGTGCGTCGGGCACCTCGCGCAGCGCGGTGGCGCGATTGATGACGGCGCCGAGCCCGAGGCCGAGCGCAATGAGATGAAGGGCGGCGAGTGTTATCTGAGTCATGCGGGCGATTTTTAATATTGTGAAAGCCGCTGGCGCGGCGCGATTTGTCCCTAACGAATTACCGGAAGCGATCTCAAAATCCACGTATTGGAGATTGCTGCGTCGCGAACTCCGCTCCGTTGCCACTGTAAGCGCGAGCTCATTATAGAGTCCTCACGACGGCGCCGCCGTGCGCTTTTGGGGGCAGGCCAATCGCCGATGCCATTGTCGTCGCCAGGCGGGTTTTTGCGCAGCACCTTGCGTCCGACCATCCCTCGCTTCCGTCCGGGGATACCGCATGGCAGCGGCGCCGCTTTCCTGTCACTCCGGTGCCCCTTGCCGCATTTGCCGACCGGGCGGGACCGCGCGTGCCGCGATGGTCAAGCCGTCGCTTTCTTTTTGGCGATGGTTCCGGCAAGAGCCGTTGCCTGGCGCGCGGCCATGCCGTAAATCGGCAACGACGGATTCGCGCCGATGCTGGTCGGAAAGATCGAGCCGTCGATGATCCAAAGATTCGCCAACTGATGGTGTTTGCCCTGACTGTCGACGACCGAACGCTTCGGATCTTCGCCCATGGCGCAGCCGCCCATCACGTGCGCCGAGAACAGCTGCGCGTGCAGCGTTTTCAGCGGCAGCGCCTCGATCGCCGTTTTCGCCTCGGACCAGGAGTTGTACATGCCGGCGTCGGTATGCGCGGGCGCGACCTGCTTCGCGCCCGCCGCGAATTGGCACTCCGCCATGGACAGGTACGCGTGGCGAATGCCTTCCCACAGGTAGCGGTTCATCGGATAGTCGATGAGCGGGCTGCCGTCGTCGGCGAGCGATACCGTGGCGCCTTCGCTTTCGGGATTAAAACCGTCCCGCAGCAACGCGATCATGGCGTTGAAGTGCGGCAGGGACGCCATGAAGTCCGCGTGCGCCTGACCGAAGCGCGTGAAAATGGTGCTGGCGAGCACGGGATGTTGCGGCGCGACCTCGAGCTTGTAACCGATCTTGCCGGTGACGCCGTCGCGATAGAGAAATTGATTCGAATACGCCGACTGCGGCGCGCCGTCGAACGGATTGATCCGTTCCGGCATGATCGCCCCGCTGGCGTTGACGACGTGCAGAAACGTGCGCTTGCCGACACGATGATGCGGATCGGGCGCCTTCGAACGCAGCAGCAACGCGGGGCTGTTGATGCCGCCGCCGGCCAACACCACGTGCGGCGCTTGCACGCGCAGCTGCACGCCGGTCGGATCGACGCCGTTGTCGTTCAGCGCCATTGCGTGCACGGCGACGACGCGGTCGCCCTTGATCTCGAGGGTTTGCGCCCGCGCCCGCGTCACGAGCGTCGCACCGCGCTCGAGCGCGGCCGGCACGGTCGTGACCAGCATCGATTGCTTGGCGTCGACCGGACAACCGGTGCCGCAATAGCCCAAGTTACGGCATGCCTTGACGTTGCGATGAATGGTCGCCGCGTGCCAGCCGAGTTTTTGCGCGCCGCGATAAAGCACGTCGTTATTCGGATTCATCGCTTCCCATCGCGCGATGTTCAACCGCTTTTCCATCATCGCGAACCACGGCGCCATTTCGTCCACGGTGAAGCCTTTGAGGCCGTAAGCTTCCGTCCAATGCGCCAGCGTTTCGGGCGGCGTGCGAAAGCAGCTCGTCCAGTTCACCGTCGTCGAGCCGCCGACCGCGCGCCCCTGCAAAATGACGATGCCTTTGTCCTTGGTGCGGCGGCCGGCGACGTCGTAATAAAGGGCGGGATAGGCCTCGCTCTCGAGCATGTGAAAATCTTTGGCGGTGTAATAGCCGCCTTCTTCGAGCAGGATCACCTTTAATCCCGCCTGCGAGAGGATTTCCGCGGTGACCCCGCCGCCGGCCCCGGTGCCGATGATCGCGATGTCCCCGCTCAACGTCCGATCCTGCGTGAGCGCGGCGGCGTTGATGACGTCCCGTCTTGCCGTCGTCTTTGACTGTGCCATGGCTCCTCCTACGCGAGCGTCGGCGGACCGCCGTAACCGATGCGCGGCCATGATTTCGGATTGCTGTACCAGCTGCCGATGACGAGATCGTGCAACGCCGTGTAGGCGGAGCGCAGCAGACCGAAGCGGCTGTCGCGCCAGTTGGAGAGGAACTTGGCGACGTCCTCGTCGGACGCCTGCTCCCACGGCTTCCAGACGCCGGCGAGCAATGCTCGCGTCACTCCCAGGTTCAGCAGATTGAACAGGTCGCGCAGCTCCTTGCGCACGCCGGGCGCGAGAAACACGCTCGTTTGATCGACACCGGCAATCACTTCGGTAATCGCCGCTTGCTGTGGTTCCGGATTTTGCGGCAGCGCGCCTTGGAGCAGGACCGGCGCGATGCGCCGCAGAATGACGGCGTCTTCGGCGGTCAGAAACGCATAAGCCCTTTCACGCGGTGTCGCGGCGAAGGCCGGCGCGAGCCAGCGGCCCGCGAGCAGTAGCGCCGCGCCCGCGACGCCGGCCTTGAGGAGCGCGCGGCGGCCCGGATTGAATGGATGCACTCGGGGGCGTGTCGATTCCGTTTTCATGGTGCGCCTCGTGGTTGCGCCGTTATCGGTGGACGGATGCGCGCCAGCGTGGAGGCGTCGGCGCGTCGTTGCGGCGCGGAGGTTTTCCAGCATCTCATAAAGGGTCATGAAGGACATCCTCCGCGTGGTCGGGCCTCGACGTTCCGATCGCGGTGTGGCGGCGATCGAGAAACTTGTCGAAGTGGATGTCGTACGCCGCCACGCCCGCGGCGGACAGCACGCCGGCGGCGGCATCCACCATCGCGGGCGGGCCGCAAAGGTAGGCGTGAGCGGCGCGCACGTCGAAACCCGAGCGACCGATCCAGTCCGTGACGAGGCCGCGCGCGCCGCGCCAGTCGCTATCCGGCGGTTCTTCGGAGAGCACCGGCAGAAACTCGAATCGGCCTTTCCATTGTCGTCCGATCTCGGCGATTTCGTCGAGACAGTAAAGATCCGGCTGGCGGCGGGCGCCGTAGAGGTAAAGCACGTCGCGCCGGCAATTGTCGCGCAGCGCCTGCTCGAGGATCGCCTTGATCGGCGCCATGCCGCTGCCGCCGGCGACGCACAGGATCGGCGCCGCGGCCGCATACAAATAAAAGGAGCCGTGGGGAGCGTCGAGCTCGAGGCGCGTTCCGGTCCTGTCGGTCCGGCGCAGCCACTCGCTCATCTCGCCGCCCGGCACCAGACGTACATGGAACAGCAGGACTTGTTGGTCGGACGGCGCGCGGGCAAATGAATAGGATCGCGCCGGTTCGATGCCGGCGACGCCCAATTGCGCGTACTGTCCGGCGATGTAGGTGAGCGGTTCGTCGAGCTCGACGGACAGCTCCAGGATGTCATGCGTGAGGAACCGCGTGCCGCGGATCACCGCGGCGACGACCCGCGGCTTCGGCAATACCAGGCCGAGCCGGTCGAGCACGACGTGCACGTCGGTCTTGAGCGCGCTCTGGCACGCGAGGATATACCCGGCCTTCAGGTCCGCGGCGCTCAGCACGTAGGCGCTGTCGGTCAGGGCTCTGATTTTGCCGCTCACCAGCCGGCACTTGCAGGTCGTACAGCTGCCGACGCGGCAATTGTGCGGAAACGGAATGCCGGCGGCCAACGCCGCTTGCAGCAGCGTCCGGCCGGCGGCGACCGTGATCTCCGCGCCGAGCGGGTCGATGCGTGCGTGCAGCGGTCGGTTACGGTTTTTGCGAAATAGGTCCAGCACCGCGGGACGCCTACGGTTCGTATATAAAGACAAAGCGGCGGGCAGTCCGCCGCTCATGTGCCGCCCAGCGCCCGCCTCAGGCGGCCGTCGGCCGCCAGTCGCTTTCGCCCATGAGCTCGGGCAGACCGCTGCGCGCGTTCTGCTCGGCCGCGAGCGCGCGTTCGGCCGGCGTCGCGTAGTGCGCGTCCCATTTTTTCAGTTTGGGAATCATCAAGCGATGCCAGACCGGCGGAACCATGGTGATGCAGATGGTCGTCAAGTAGCCGTGCTTCAACGTCGGAGCGCCGGGATAGGGCTTGAGTTTCCAGAACGGTGCGTCGCCTTCCGCATGGTGATGCGAGTGGCGCGTCAAGTTGTACAGCGTGAAAGCGCTCACGCGCTTGTTCGTGTTCCAGGAGTGACGCGGCTCGACGGGAGCGCCGGCGACGCGCACCAGGCCGTAATGCTCGAAGTAGTTGACGAACTCGAGCAGCGAACGGCCCCATACCGCGGTGCCGAGAAAAATCACCAGGCCGGTGACGCCGCCGGCCCAGTAAAAAGCGGCGCAGTAAACCAGGCTCATGGCGATGCCGCGCGGCATGCGCGAGCGCCACGACCAGACCGAAATTCCTTTTTTCGCGAGGCGCTCGCGCTCCAGGCGCCAGGCGTTGATCGATTGTCCGACGGCCGAGCGCACGATGAACGCCCACGCGTTCTCGCCGCGCCGCGCGGTCGCCGGGTCGCGCGCCGTGCCGAGGTTGTTGTGATGGCCGTAGACGTGCTCGATCGAAAACGAGGTGTCGCAGGTCATCGCGAGCATCCAGCGGCCGACGATTTGCGCGGCCGGGCTCCAGGTACGATGCGTCAGCTCGTGTCCGATGTTCGTGCCGGCGGTCGCGACCATCAAGCCGGCCGACATCACGCCGCCCCAGAGCGAGAGCGCGCCGGTTCGTTCGCGCGCCGCGAACATGTCCCAGCCGGTCACGGACTGAATCAGCGCGCCGAGCCCGAGCCAGTCGCCGTTCGTGCCGGTCATCCACGCGAGCGGCGCCAGCATGAGCAGCAGCACCGGCAACGAACCGTAGAGCTGCAGGTTCAGCAGCCACGTATGTCGGTATTGGGGTTCGGTGAGATCGTCGCCCGCGACGGCATCGCCGCCGATGACAAAGATCAAGCTGATGACATAACCGAGCCACATCCACCCGCCGCCGAGAACGAAGCCCGCGGCGGTGATGAGCATCAACAGCCACATGAGGAAGTAGCGAACGTACTTGTTCATCGTCGTCTCCTGTCTCGGTTTAGGAGGCTTTCTTTTGATTTTGCGAGACCGCGCGCCGGTCTACTTTTGAGCACGTCTCGATGAATGTCAACGCATCCAGGTGAATTTTGGTCCGCGTTGCGGAACGGGGACGAATCGTCGCGCCAGGCGGGTGGAGTTCGGACGGATCGGCTGGTGGGCTGCGAAACCAGCGTCCGCGCGCGCTAATCAGGCTATTTTCGAGCTATTCGCATGTCCCTGCCTTTACAAGATATTAAAGTACTCGACCTGTCACGCGTTGAGATTCCGCACCAATCCGCGGCGCGGCCGCCGTTGTTGGGACAGCACGCCGACGAAGTGCTGCGGCGCTACTTGGGCCTGAACCGCGCGGCGATCGATGAGTTGCGGCGAAGCGGAGCGATATAAACGCTCCGATTGTTACATCGAAATCGAGCCCTTGCGAAAGTCCGCCGGCGGATAGACGGCGTTGATCAGCACCGGTAGGCCCTGCGCCGCGAGTTGTTGTGCGCGCTCGAGGCCGGGAACGATGTCGTCGTCCGCGCGCAGGCACAAACCTTCGGCATCGAATCCCTGCGCCACCCGATGATAGTCGGTATGGCGCAGCAGAGTGGCGACGTCGTCGCCAAAAATTTCCACCTGCTCACGCGCGATCTGCCGCCAGCTCGCGTCATTGCCGACGACGGCGATCACGGGAATCCGGTGGCGCACGAACGTGTCGAATTCCGTCAGGCTGTAACCGACGGAGCCGTCGCCGTACAAAATCCACACTTCCGCGTCCGGATGGCAAAGCTTTGCCCCGAGCGCAAAACCCGCGCCGGCGCCGAGCGTGCCGAAGGCGCCGGGATCGAGCCAGCGCAAGGGCGCGCGCGGCCTGACGATGTAAGACGCCGCCGCCACGAAGTCGCCGCCGTCGCCGATGACGACGCTGTTCTCCGCGATCGTCTCTTCGAGTCGCCGGCACAGGCGCACCATGTTGATCGCCGCAGTCGTCGGCTGCGCCTCGCGGTCGATTTCGCGCTCGCGCTCGGCCTCGCGCGCATGCAGCGTTTGCAGCCAATCGTCGCGAGTGGGCGCGGCGCCGCCGGCGGCGGACAGCGCGCGCAAGAATTTTCCCGGATCGCCCGGCACGGCGAGATCCGGCCGGCGGTTTTGCCGGAGATCGGCGGCGCTGCGGTTGATGGAAATAATGCGCGTGCGGGCGCCGAACTCCCGGCCGTAGCCCAGGCGAAAATCCATCGGCAGGCCCGCCAGGATGACGAGGTCGGCTTCTTTAAGCGCTTGCTTGCGGTGATGGCGAAACTGCAAAGGATGGTGCCGGCCCAACAGCCCGCGCGCCATGCCGCCGAGATAGGTCGGTACGCCGAGCGCGGCCACGGCCTTTTGTACCGCGGCAATCTCCGGTGCATCGAGCGTCGCCTGACTGCCGATCAGTAATACGGGGCGCGCCGCCGCGCGCAGCCAGTCGGCGGCGGTTTGCAGCTTGCGCGGCGAATAGGGCGGGACCGATACGGGCAACGGCGTCGTTTCGCCGGTGTCATCGGCATGCGCGAACAAGGTTCGCACATGCCATTCGAGGTACCGTTGCATGAGCGTTTGCCGCAACGTTTTTGCTTTGCCGCTCGCCATGTCATACCAGCCGCGCACCACGGAGGGCGGATACAGCAGATCCACCGGATACTCGATGAAGACCGGACCGGGCACGCCGGATTGCGCCAGCGCGAAGGCGCGGCGCAACGTCGGCACGATATCGCGCACGCGCCGCACGCGCGTCGCCCATTTCACGTGCGGCTTCATCAGCGCGTATTGATCGATGTCCTGGAGCGAGCCGCGGCCCTTCAAGACCGTCGCCGTGGCGCCGCCGAAAATAATGACGGGTGATTGCGCCATCTGCGCGTTCTTGACGGCGGTGATCGTGTTCGTGAGGCCCGGCCCCGCGGTGACGGCGGCCACGCCCGGGACGCCGCTCAGGCGCGCCACCGCATCGGCGGCGAAGACCGTGGTCGCTTCGTCGCGCACGTCGATGACGCGCAAGCCGCGCTGCTTGCAGCCGACGAGGATCGGCGAAATGTGCCCGCCGCAGAGCGTGAAGACAAAGCGCACGCCGTGCTTTTCCAGCGTCTCCGCTATTATCAAGCCGGCGTGAAAGGGGTTGGGCGTGGACATCATCGGCATTCTGTAGCGTAATAAGGAGCGAGCGCGATACATTGACGCAAGTCAAGCGGCGCCGCCAGCCCGAAAACAAGAAATTCAGTCGCGCATCGACATAAGAACCCCCGGACCCCGCCATCATGACCGCCGCGCCGGCACCGGCGAAGATCATCGCGTTGACCGCCTTCGCGTGCTCGCGTTTGCCGCCAACTCCTAGCGGGCATGGAGGAGAACCGCGTAACGCGCCGGCGCCGCCGCGATATACTGTTAGCCCGAGTCAGGGGCACGAAACAGGAGGGCAAAATGGAGCAAGCCGGTAAAGACGCGAATGCGGTTCCGCAGACGTACACGAGCCTTAAACAATTTTATCCGTTCTACCTGAGCCAGCACGAATCGCGAACCAACCGGCGTTTGCACTTCGTCGGAACCACCATTGTGCTCGCGCTCATTGCCGCGACCGTCGCGAGTGGAAGTTATCTGCTGCTGCTCGCGGTACCGGTGGCGGGCTACGGGTTCGCGTGGATCGGACACTTCGCGTTCGAGAAGAACAAGCCCGCGACCTTCACGTATCCGTTTTACAGCCTGGCCTGCGATTTCGTCATGTATAAAGACATGTGGACGGGACGGATCAAGTTTTAGCGCGAGCGTCACGAAAAACAGGAGCGCCGCCGTTTTTTTATTTCTTATCCGAGAAACTTCTTAGCTGCCCGCCGCACGTAACGCATTGCCGCGAGCCAAGGGAGTATCACTTGGTCTCTACCGTCATCGGCCGATTACGGTCGCTGCACCACTCGCTCCAGGAGCCGGCATAGAGGCGCGCGCCGCGCAGGCCGGCGATTTCCAGCGCGAGCAGGTTGTGGCAGGCGGTGATGCCGGAGCCGCAATAGGCGACGACCTGTTTCGCCGGTCGGCCTTGCAGCACTTCCTTCAGCTCCCGTTCGAGTTGCTCCGCCGGTTTGAAGCGTCCGTCGGCGGTGAGATTATCGCGGAACGGACGATTGATCGCGCCGGGAATGTGCCCGGCCACCGGGTCGAGCGTCTCGTTCTCGCCGCGGAAGCGATCGGCGCCTCGAGCGTCGAGCAGCAACAGATCGCGATCGCGCAGGTGGGTTTCGATATAAGCGGTGGGAACCGGCGCATCGCTCAGGCGCCACGCGAACGCCGCCGGCGCGACGCTCGGTATCTTGTCGGTGAGCGCATGGCCGGCGCGTTGCCACGCGGGCAGGCCGCCGTCGAGCACGGCCACTTTATCGTGCCCCAACCAGCGTAATAACCACCACAGGCGCACGGCGTACATACTGCCGGCATCGTCGTAAGCGACCACCTGGGTGCTGTTCGACACTCCGCAGCGCCCGAGCTTGTCCGCGAGCGCGGCGGGATTGGGCAGTGGGTGGCGGCCGTTGGTGCCGGTTTTCGGGCCGGAGAGGTCGCGGTCGAGGTGCAGGAATTGCGCATTCGGAATATGCGCTTCGCGGTAGGCCTGTGCGCCGATGTCCGGCCGCGCCAGGTCGTGGCGGCAGTCGAAGACGCGCCACGACGCATCGTCGATATGCGGGGCGAGCTGCTCGGGCGAAATAATCGTACGGAATGCCATTGTCTTGCTATTGAAACACGTTGGGGCGCGCGCAGGTAAGACCAGCGACCGCCGGCCGCACGCGCGGTTATACCGTTCCTCGCCGCCCTTTCCGGACCATCGGTTGGCGGCTGTCAACCGCGCGGCGGGCATCGCCGTTGTTAATCGCGTAGGTCCAATCAATCCTAAAGAGGGAGTAACGCAATGAGAATAATCCGTTCCTTTATTGTGCTCGGTCTTGGCGCCACGCTTTCGGTCGCTGCCTATGCCGCGGATACCGGCTCCGTTGTTCAGCGCGACGTGAATCAGCAGCAGCGCATCGAACAGGGGCTGCAGTCGGGGGCGCTCAACACCCGGGAAGCGTCCAAACTCGAGCGGGAAGAATCTCGCGTGGATAGGGTCGAATCCAATGCGCTCAAGGACGGCAAGCTGACCAACGCCGAGGAGCGCCGCATCGACAACGCGCAGGACAAGGTAAGCCGCGATATTTACCGCGAGAAGCACGATGCCCAGACCGGCAATCCCAACTCGGTCTCATCCCAGCGCATGCAGGCCGATGTGCAGCGCAATATCAATCAGCAGCAGCGCATCGAGCAGGGAGTGCAATCGGGGCAGCTGACCAATCGCGAGGCCGGCAAGCTCGAACACGGTCAGGCCAAAGTCGCGCGCGCGGAGGGCCGGGCGGGCGCCGATGGCCATGTCGGTGCGCACGAGCAGCGGCACATTCAGCACGGCGAAAACAAACAGAGCCGGCGGGTCTACAAGGAGAAGCACGACCGCCAGACCCGCCACTAAGTTCGTCCGCTGAAAGAAAGAGGAGGTCTTCGACCTCCTTTTTCTTTTTCAGACGCGCCTCGCGTTTGCGCCCGAGGCGTGCTGCACGGCAGCCGCGCCGTTCCCCGGCTTAGGCGGCCGTCCAGTTTTCGCGTAACATATCAATAGATGCACTTGCTTGGTCGTTGTGAATGAAACCGAAAATATTCATCGACGGCGAGGCCGGCACGACCGGTCTGCAAATCAAAACCCGGCTGGAGGGACGCGCCGACCTCGACTTCATCCGCTTGAGCGACGCGGATCGCAAGGACAGCGGCAAGCGCGCCGAAGCGCTGAATCAATGCGACTTGGCGATCCTCTGCCTGCCCGACGACGCGGCGCGCGAAGCCGTGGCGCTCGTGCGCCATCCGCGCGTGCGCGTGCTCGACGCGAGCTCCGCGCATCGCGTGAAGCCGGAGTGGGTGTACGGGCTCGCCGAAATGTCCGCCGAGCAGCCGCGCCGCATCGCCGAGGCGCGTTGGGTGACGAACCCCGGCTGTTATCCGACCGGCGTGATTCTGCTGCTCCGGCCGTTGCTGCAGCGGGGTTTACTCGCGCAGGACTACCCCGTCAGCGTGCAGGCGGTTTCCGGCTACACCGGCGGCGGCAAGAGCCTCATCGAAGCATTCGAGAGCAAAAGCAATCCCAAGCAGACGCCCTATACCGCGTACGGGCTGAAGCTGGAACACAAGCACGTCGAGGAGATGCGCGTGCACAGCGGGCTCGGCCATCGTCCGATTTTCACGCCGAGCTACGGCAGGTATCGCCAAGGCATCGTGTTGCAGATTCCGCTGCAGCTGTGGACGCTCGGCAAACCGGTTACCGGCGGCGATTTGCACGCCGCGTTGGCCGCTTATTATCGCGACTCGACCTATGTACGAGTCGTGCCGAAGCAAGAGCTCGACGCCGTCGATACCCTCGAGCCGGAGATTTTGAACGGCAGCAACAACGTGAACCTGTACGTTTTCGCCAACGACAAATACCGGCAGGCGGTGCTGGCCGCGGTGTATGACAATCTCGGCAAGGGAGCGTCCGGCGCGGCGGTGCAGAACATGAACCTCATGCTCGGTCTTTCCGAGACCGGCAATCTCGACCTATCGAAAAAGGTCGCGCACCGGTAGCGCGAAGAAAGACGCCGCCCATGGGCGGCCTGCGGTTGCCTTGCCGTCGTAATCGCCTCAGTCCTTGAACGCCTCGACCTGGATCAGCAGCTTCACCTCGTCGCCGACCTCCGGGAGACTGCGCGTCATGCCGAAGTCCGAACGCTTGATGGTCGCGACCGCGTCGGCGCCGCATTGGGGCCGCTTCGTCACCGGGCGCGGGCCGCAGGCGAAGTGGGTGAGGTTGAGCGTGACGGGCTTGGTCTGTCCCCGGATCGTCAGCTCGCCGTCGAGCGTCTTTAGCACGTCTCCTTCGAAGCGGCCGTTCGCCGCTTTGAACGTGATCGTCGGGTACTTCGCGGTGTCGAAGTAGTCAGGCTTGCGCAGGCGCGCTTCGAGCTCGTCGAGTCCGGTATCGATCGTATTTGCGTCGATGACGATGTCCGCGGCCACCTTTTTCGCCTCCCGGTCCAAGTTGATGTGGCCGGTCATTTTGTTGAAGCGACCGCGGTAGGTCGAAAAGCCGTAATGATTTATTTCGAAGCTCGGAAAACTGTGTCGCGGGTCCACGGTGTAGGATTCGGGAGCGGCGAGAGCGGGACCGGCAAGCACTACGACGATGGCGAAGGTAACGAGGCGCGCGAACATTATTGCTCCTTATAATCGCAGTTGACTCCCAGACCGCGACAGTATCGACCGGAAGCGGCGCAAAGGTAAAGGGCGTAGGTCTTTGTGCGATAGCCGAACCGTGGCGTCGCGCGCTGTCAGATCGGCGACGGGAGGTGGTGTCTTATGGCGCCAGGCCCCAGAACCTGGCGATGTAGTAGCTCGCGCAGACGCCGACCGCGAACGCGTGCGCGCCCGGGCGACCGCATTGCTCGGCGCCGGAACCGGGGTCGATCGGCACGCCGTGGTCCATCCCGGTAATCGCATATGTTTCGACCCGCGCGTTTCCGTTCGCGTCGCGATACACGCGGTGCGGAAAACCTTTGACGTGGTCCTCGACATCGGGAACTTGATCGATGTCGTGGACGGTCGTCCACTGTTCCATCAGCTCGCGCGCGTTGTCCGGATTGCTCCGGCAGGAGAAGCGCGAATTGCAGGCGGCGCGCCAAATCCGTCCAGCCGGTTTCGTCGCCATAGTCGCTCGCCCGTTGGGTGCAGCCGTGCAACGCGACGACCAGGGGCGCGGAAGCCGGCAGCGAGGGCGGCACGTACTTGAACATGCGCAGAGCGCCCGGGTTGGAGCCGAACGCCTGCACTTCGGTGAGCGTAACCGCGGAGGCGACGCTCGCAGCGGCGACGCAGAGCAGGGCCGCGATGGCGGCGAAGAGGCGAACACACGGGCGGTTCCGGCGATCCCGGTGGGAGCCGATCCTTCGGCGGTCTGTTCCTGATCGACCTTCCATGTCTCGTTGGTGTAAGCGGGCGAACGACGGTCAGAGTAAATTGTCAGTTTATGCCCGTCGAGCAGCGGTAGCAGCCGCCGGTGAATGAGCGGTGAATAGAGCGACAGAATCGCTACGCCAGGATTCTCGCGAGCGCGTCGACGCCGGCCTGCGCGACGACGCCGTCTTGCTGCGACGTCACGCCGCTCACCCCGATCGCGCCGATCATTTTGCCGTCGACGACGAGAGGCAGGCCGCCTTCCAAGGGGATGATCGGCAGACCCAACACCGCGTTGCGGCCGCTCGCCACGGCGTCTTCAAAAGCCTTGCTGGGGCGCTTGAATCCGATCGCGGTCCGGGCTTTTTGCGGGGCTACTTCCACGCTGGCGTACTGGGTGTCGTCCATGCGTTGCAGGTAGATGAGATGGCCGCCGTCATCGACCACCGCGATCACGACATTCCAGCCGTTTTTTCTTGCTTCCGTCTCCGCCGCGGCCGCGATTTGTTTCGCGACTTCCAGGTTGAGGGCTTTTTTGATCGTCAACTTTTCCGCACTCATTTCGCCTCCGCGTTCGATTGGCAATGACACGAGCCGCGCACGCTAAACCGCGCGTCGGCGGCGGTCAAGAATATCGCATCGCGGAGTGAGACGAACGGGCGAGCGGCGTGCGCCGCCGGAGCATCAGATAAACCCAAAAGGCGCTCGCGCAGGCGAGCAAATGTTTGATGGAGTGTCCGCTGACGAGATTATGCGTGAGCGCGTACAGCTCCCGGTCGTAGAGTTCCGCCGCTTTGGCGAGCAAGTAGAATCCGAGGCCGTAGAGTAAATACACGCGACGGGTATAGGCGGGCGGAAACAAAAATATCACCAGCGGGATGACCAGGAGCGGCGCGGACTGCACCCAGATATAAAAGCGCAGATCGTCCGCGTAGTGCCACCAGCCGATGCTCGCTATTCCGGCCGCGAGCGCCGGCAAAAGCAAATAGCGCTCGAGCGATTCCGCGACATGCTCGCTCAGCAAGGCTACTAAGAGCGCCATGAAGGCGGCCGTCATCGGCAGCCGGTCCCAGATCAGTGCGGCGCTGCTCGGCGCGGCGTGGTAGTAGCCCGAGCCGATGGACACCAACGCCACGCCGGCAAAGAATGTCGCCCAGGAAGACCGTGCGCCCGCTTTTCGTGCGCGGAGGCATAGCATCAAGCCGGCGATCCCGACGACGAGAAAAGGCAGGTTGGACACGACGTTGGCGAAGTTCGGGACGCCGAGCAGCGTGCGCGTGTCGGCGAAGTCGTGGTAGCGCTCGCTCTGCGCGATCGGTTCGAGCGACAGCATGCCGATCAGCGCAAGCACGGGGACGAGCACGAGCAGCGCCTCGCGCCGGCGACGGTTCCCTGCACGGCCCGGCAAAGCGATGTTCATAGCGTCTTCACCAGCACTTCGAATTCGAGATCGTCGCGCAGCGGCAGTCCGAAGCGTTCGTTACCGTACGGGAACGGTTCCCGCTCCCCGGTTCTGCGATAGCCGCGGCGCTCGTACCAGGCGATCAATTCGTGGCGCAGCGTAATGACCAGCATGCGCATCACCGTACAGCCGAGGTCCGCGCGCGCGACCCGTTCCGCTTCCGCGAGGAAATATTTGCCGATGCCTCGCGATTGGAGCTCGGGCCGTATCGCGAACATGCCGAAGTGGCAGGTTTGCGCGTTCACCTTTTCCAGGCACGCGCAACCGATCAGGATTCCGTCGCGCTCGCCGACCAGCATCCGTTGCGCCGGGCTCGCGATAATTTCCGCCACCGCCGCCGCATCCGTGCGCTGGCCGCCCAAAAAATCCGCTTCGGTGGTCCAGCCGGCCCGGCTGGTTGCGCCGCGGTACGCCGAATTCACGAGGTCGGCAACGCGTGGTACATCGTGCGGGACCGCGAGGCGGAAGCGAATGGCTGGTGTCGTTTGCCGGTTGGTCGCGGCCATTTGCATCAGAGTGGCAGGAATTCAGCCGCCGTTGCAAGCTCCCGCTGTGCCGGGCTTGAGAAAACTACGCGCGCTTGGCCGGGCCGCGGTTTTGTTTGCCCAGCGCATCGTAGGAAAGGCCGAGCGCGGCGCCCCAGGCAACGTGCGCGAGGATCATCATGATGTTTCGTTGCGCGGGTTGGCGGGTGGCCGGCGGTAGCAAGCGCAGCGCCGGTATCCAGCCGAGATAGCTCGCCGCCCAGACGCCGACGCCGAAGACGACGCCGAGGGCCGCGGGAGGAAAGCGCGCGCGGTCGGCGAGCGGCGGGTAGAGCGTACCGGCGAGCGCGCCGAACCCGACGTGCGCAACGGACGTCGCCGCGACCAGTCCGGGACGGGCTTGCGCGCCTTGAAGATGCGCGCGCCGTGCGGTTTTGGACGTGATCTCGACCGGCGGAAGCGGGCGTTGCCGCGCCCGCGACAGCCGCGGATGCAGCGCCCACATGACGGCGGTATGGAAAATCGTCGCGACCGCGCCGGCGGCGGCGCCTGCAAGATATTTATTCACGGTGACGCACCTCGGTATCCGGAAATAGTGCCATGGGGCGGTTCGGTTCGCGTCGGCGAGATACTGTAGGCGACCGGTTACGCACCGTTCGCACGACGGAAGCGCGGGTTTTACGAAACGCCGGCCGAGCTTGTCGGGCTTCGTAGCGGGGTTTTAATCGTGATCGGCTCTTCGAGCCGGTGCCGGAGGTGATCGGCCAGGCGAAGCGCGAGCGCCACCACGGTGAGCGTCGGATGGGTATAGCCGCCGGCCGGGAACACGGAACTGCCGGCGACGTAGAGATTCTCGACGCCGTGCACGCGACACGTGGCGTCGACGACGCCCCGCCGCGGGTCCGAGGCCATGCGCGTGGTGCCGCTGTGATGCGGGCCGGCGATGACGTCCGCGGGCCAGCGGTTGTCGTCCGCGAGCAGCCAGTCGGCGAGCTTGACCCGGCCGAGGCCGAGGCGGCCGAGCTCCTCCCCGATAATGCGCGTGGCGGTGCGAATCGTGTGTTTCTCCCGCGGGCCGAGCCGCCAGCGGCGCTCGATCTTGTTTTGACCGAGCGCGTCGCGCTCGCCGCTCAGCACCACGCGGTTTTCAGGATCGGGCGCGACCTCGCAGCGCGCGAGCAGGCTGAGCGGCCAGGGCTGTAAACGCCGATACATTCCCGTCGCCACGCCGTCCAGATCGGAAATGACCGCCCACACCTGTTTACCGAAATCATCCGGCCATTTGCCCTCGCGCCAGGCATCGCGGACGTTGCGCAGCGCGACCGCCCACGGATGCATGTCGGTAAGGCGGGATACTTCGACCGCCCAGTTGAGCGTCTGCCGCTCTCGCTGCGCTTGCTCGGAGGGGCACAGCAGGCTCGAGAAGCGCACGCCGTCTCGATGGAAGTCGCCCTCCAGCATCGCCAACGGTTGCTCATTGTCCACCGCGGCGACGGCGGCGTTCTCGACGCGCAGTTGATCGATGTAATAGCGCCCGACGACGTCGTGCGCGTTCCCCAAGCCGCGCGGCGCGTGGCGATTCGACAGCAGCAGCAGGCGCGCATTCTCGATGCCGCCGCAGGCGAGCACGAAATATTTCGCGCGCACGCGCGCGCGTTCGCCGTCGAGCGTGTGCAGCCGCGCGGCGGTCACCCGCTTGGCGTCGGCGTCGGTATCGAAATCGACGACGTTCGCGTGCAGATAAACCCGCACGTTGTCCGCGCGCGCCAGGTCGTCGCGGTATTTCGCGCCGAAGCGCGTCGGCGGGCTCAGCCGCCAGACGCGCGTGACGATTTTATTCGGATCGAACGGCGGGATTTTCGCATAGCGGTCGGGAAAGTCGCTCAGCGCGTAACGGTAGGCGCCGATTTCGAGCAGGTGCTGCGCCGCTTCGTAATACGGATCGAGCTCCGCTTTAGTCAACGGCCAGCCGCTGTAGGGCACCCACGGACGCGGCGCGAAGTCGAGGTCGGTCGCAGGCGCGCAATGACCCACCCAGTGATTGGTCGAGCCGCCGAAGTAACGCAGGCGCGAATTTTTCAGATCATAGATATCGTGAAAGCCCGCGTCCTTGCCGTCGTAAAGTTCCTGGATGCGTTCGTCGTACTCGAGGCCGCCGCTCTCCAGGATGCAAACCGGGATGCCGCTGCCGGCGAGCGCGCGACCGAGGGTGATGCCGGCGGCGCCGGCGCCGACGATGCAGAGCGTTGCATCGATTTCCTTCCGGTCGGCTTGGCGGAAGTCGATGATCATCGAGCATCAGTCGCGCGGCAGCAGCGCGAGGGCGACGCACAGATCCGTCTCCGAGCGCGCAAGTACCCAACCATTCACGATTGCCGTGTCGCCGCGCGCGAACTCCCGGCGCCGTTGCCGCGCCAGCCGTTCCCGAAATTGCGCGCCGCCGGTGATCGGGGCGAGAAGCACCCTCGTCCGTTCGAGCGCGCCGTATTCGCCGACGGCAAGCCCGGCGAGACAGCGCCGTCCCACGGCGCACGCCGCGGCTTCGTCGCGAAATAGTGCGGCGATCGGCGCGCGAAGCCGCGCGTCGCCGCTGCCAATCGGCGCCGCCCCGACGCTATTTCTTCCGAAGCCGAGCAGACAAAGAGCCCCGGCGATCGCCTTGATCGACGCGCGCCGGAGCGCAAAGTCGGGTGCGTGCGATGCGTTAAACATCGCACGACCCACGCCGTTCCTCGACGAGCCGCATGTCTCCGCGTTCGTCCGGGGCGAAGAAGCGCAGCGATGAAATGCCGGGCATGGCGTAGCGCTTCTGCAAGCGATCGATGGCGCGAGCGTCGTTGGCCTCGTGCGCGGCCAGAAAGACCGCGCCGTGCAACCACCCGCGCGAGAGATGGATGAACGGATTACCGCGCAGAAACGCGTAGGCGGCGGCCGAGCCACGCGCGAACTTTAGGACAAACAGGTTCGCGTGCCCGGCGACGATGCGCTGGCCCCACTTCTTCTTGTATTGCAGGACGCCGTCGTTCAGGAAGGGGCGCGACAGCCCGATGTCGAGCGCGCGATATCCTTGTGACGCGAGATAACGGGGCGCGAAGTAATAGAGCGCGGCCAACACCCCGGCCTTCACCAGGGACTGATCTCCGTTCAACACGCCGAGGGACCATGCGTGCGCTTCGCCGCCGCTCCCGTGCACGAGAATCTGGCCGGCTACGTCCGCACCGTTTTTGCGAATCAGCAGGAGCTCCGAGCGCGCGCGCTGTTCGCGCATATCGTCATACGACATCAGTAAGGCGCGTCCCGGGTAGACCGCCGCCATGTACGGCAGATACATGGACCGATAGAACCAATCGAAAAGGGCCGGTTCGCGGACCACCCGATACTCGAGCGCGTTTCTCTTGATCAGGCGTACGTCGCTACGCACCGTCTCGGCGTCCGGTGCAACCGCCGTTTCGGACAAGGCGATCTCGCCTTGCACCCAGCACGGCAGGCAGAACAGGCGTTGTTCGGGTATCGATTCTTCGGTTCGGCGGAATTGCCGGTAGACCGAGCGCGCGACGTCGACGACGTGCAGGTCGGCGTTCGCGAGATGGGGCGCCCGACCGTGCAGCACCCGATGCGTCCAGCGCATTCCATGGTCCTGTTCGTGGGGCGCGTCGCGGAACGCGAGGTGTGCGAGGTAGTTCTTGCTTTCGAGCTGTCCGGCGTAGCCGAGATGGAGCGGCAGGTCGGCGGCGCGCCCCGCTCCGCGCAGCGTCCAGGCGCGGACACGGTATGCCTCCGTCGTGCGCCGCGCGCGGCGTACCGCGTAGCGCAACGGTTTAATGCCGCGCAACCCTTCATGCAGCCATCCTGATGCCATCCCCGGCTCCCGCTGCTCGGCGTGCTACCGCGCGGATACTAACAAATCGAAGGGTTATCTTAGATGAAGCGCCAAAATTTTCTCTTGGTGTTTCCCCTAGGCGGCACAAAAACTGAGGTTGTTCGCGCTGGCCTCTAATTCATCACCGGTCTTGTTGTTTCGTCGAGAGCAGCGCTTTCAATGCCGCGAGATTCGCCGTGCCGGCGGCGTGGCTCGCGGCCGGATCGCGCTTCTCGCCGCTCACTTGCACATTGTCCGCGCCCATCTCGGCGATAAAGCGGCTCGGCTCGCACGTTTCCCACTCCTTCCCGCGCCGGCGTTTTAAGCAGTGGCTCACGAACAACTGCTGCTTGGCGCGCGTGATGGCGACGTACATGAGCCGCCGTTCCTCGTCGATCTTGCCGGCGTCGACGGATTCTCGATGCGGCAGGACGTTCTCTTCGGCGCCGACGAGAAATACGCAGGGAAACTCTAGACCTTTGGCGGCATGGATGGTGCTGAGACTCACCGCGTCGCTAGCGTCCTCGCGGCCTTCGAGCATATTCATGAGCGCGAGCGTCTGCGTCAGCTCGAGCAGCGTCTTGTCTTCCGCCGTGGCTCTGTCGGAGAGCCAACCGGCGAAGCGCTGGACGTTCTCCCAGCGTTTCTCCGCGTCGCGCGGTTCCAGGCTGTCCGACAGATACGGTTGATAGTCGACGGCTTTCAGCAAATCGCCGAGCACTGCCCCCGCCGGCTCGCCGTCCGCCCGCTCGGCCATGCGGTTGATGAAGTCGCAAAAGGTCCGCAGTGCGGCGAGCGGCGCCGCTTTAAGCCGTTCGCTCAGACCCATCTCATAAGCCGCCTCGAACATGCTGACGTTGCGCTCACCCGCGTAAGTGCCGAGTGTTTCGAGCGTCTGCGGCCCGATGCCGCGCCGCGGCGTCGTCACGGCACGTATGAAGGCGGGGTCGTCGTCGACGTTGGCGATGAGACGCAGATACGCGGAGATGTCCTTGATCTCGACGCGATCGAAAAACGACTGTCCGCCCGAGAGCCGATACGGGATACGCTGATTGCGTAAATGCTGCTCGAACACGCGCGCCTGGTGGTTGCCGCGGTAGAGAATGGCGTAGTCCGAGAAGCGCGCGTTGTTATGAAGCTTGTGCGCCACGAGACGCATCACCACGCTCTCCGCCTCGTGCTCCTCGTCTCGCATCGGCGTTACCTGGGCGATCTCGCCCGTGCCGAGGTCTGACCACAGGCGCTTTTCAAAAAGCTTGGGGTTGTTGGCGATCAGCGTGTTCGCCGCTCTGAGAATGCGCACGGTCGAGCGGTAGTTCTGCTCGAGCTTGATGACCTTGAGCCGCGGATAGTCCGTTTGCAGCATCGCCAGGTTTTCGACGTTGGCGCCGCGCCAGGCATAAATCGCCTGATCGTCGTCGCCGACCGCGGTAAAACGGCCGGCGTCTGCGCTCAGCAGCCGCAGCAGCCGGTACTGCGCGCCGTTCGTGTCCTGGTACTCGTCGACCAGAAAATACCGGAGTTTGTCCTGCCAGCGCGCCAGCGTTTTAGCATCATCGGAAAACAACCGGACGGGCAGCAGAATGAGGTCGTCGAAATCGACCGCCTGGTAAGCGCGCAGCGTGAGGTCGTAGTTGCCGTAGGCGCGTGCGGCCGCCATTTGCCGCTCGTCGGCGGCGAGACTCACCGCCTGTTCGGGCGAGACCAGCGCGTTTTTCCACGCGGAAATCTGCCACTGCGCGCGCCGCACGGCTTGTTTGTCGACCGAGCCGATGATCTGGGAGAGGAGGGTGAAGGCGTCGTCCGCGTCCAGGATCGAGAAGCGCGGCTTCAGCCCCAAGTGGGCGGCCTCGGCGCGCAGGATCTTCACGCCGAGCGCGTGAAACGTGGAGATCGTGAGATCCTGAATCGCCTTCTTGTCCCTGGCCATTGCCGTGACGCGCTCCTGCATCTCGCGCGCGGCCTTGTTGGTGAAGGTTATGGCCGCCACGTGCTTCGCGGCGTAGCCGCATTTGGTGATCAGGTGCGCGATTTTGTGCGTGATCACGCGGGTCTTGCCGCTGCCGGCGCCGGCTAAAACGAGAAGCGGCCCGTCGACGTAACGGACCGCTTCGATCTGCGGCGGGTTGAGGGAAATCGACACTACTTTTTATTCGAGCCGTGAAACGCGGGCCGGCGAGTATATCGGCTCGCCGCCGCCGACTCGATACTTGACGGACGGCCGGGAGCCAGGCGTCGATGAAATCGTTAGGCGGAAACGCGCAACCGGCGACGATCGATCACGGATACAACGCGACGCCCGGCCGTTCGGGCAGCGGGATAAACTCTTTGTCGTCGCCGGGTACCGCAGGAAACCGCCGCGCTTCCCAATCGGCGCTCGCCTGCTCGATGCGTTCCTTGCGCGAGGACACGAAATTCCACCAGATGTAGCGCGGCCCATCCATCGTCGCGCCGCCGAGGAGCATGAAACGCGCCGCGTCCGCGGCTTTGAGAGTAACGCGATCGCCCGGCCGGAAGACGAGCAGCCGGCCCGCCTCGAAGCGCTGACCCCCGACGTCGATGGCGCCGGTTACGGTGTAAACCGCGCGCTCCTCGTGGTCGGCATCGAGAGGCAGCGAAGCGCCGGCTGCCAGGTCGGCGTGTGCGTAAAAAATGCCGCCGAACGTTCGTACCGGCGATGTTTGTCCGTAGAGCGCGCCCGCAATGAGGCGCACGGTCTTGTCGGTATCCTTTATAACCGGCAATTCGTCCGCGCCGTGATGCGCGAACGCCGGTTCCGTTTCTTCCGCGGCGGCGGGCAGCGCCACCCAGGTTTGCAGGCCGGAAATTCCACCGCCGCGCGCCCGCACGTCGGCGGCGGTGCGCTCCGAATGCACGATGCCGCGACCGGCGGTCATCCAGTTCACCTCGCCGGGGCGGATCGGTTGTGCGGTGCCGAGACTGTCGCGATGCAGGATCTCGCCCTCGAACAGATACGTCACCGTGGCGAGGTTGATATGCGGGTGGGGACGAACATCGAGGCCCCGGCCGGCGGCGAACACCGCCGGGCCCATTTGATCCAGAAAAATGAACGGGCCGACCATCTGCCGGCGCGCGGACGGGAGCGCGCGGCGCACCTCAAAGCCGCCGAGGTCGCGTGCGCGCGGAACGATGACGGTTTCGACGGCCGCGCGTGGAGCGTCGAAGGTGGAATCGGGGTCCGAATGCCGGCTCATGAGAGATCCCATCGTGCCCGGGCTCCTATTCTACCGGGGCAAGGCGATCAGCGCGGAAAATCGGTCGCGATGGCGCGTGGTTTAACCCTGTTTTTGTTCGCTCTTTGCGTTGGAAACGCGCGGGCCGTCGGCCGGTCTCACGTGGTGGACAACACGATTTACGGCGGGAGGAGCCATCATACCGAAGCCTACCGTGTTCGATTGCCTCATTGTCGGCGCGGGCCCGGCCGGCCTCACGGCCGCCACTTACCTCGCGCGCTTCCGTCGAAACGTATTGATGATCGACAGCGGCAGGAGTCGCGCCGCGCTCATACCGCGTTCGCACAATTGCCCGGGGTATCCGGACGGTATTTCGGGCGAGGAGCTGTTGGCGCGGTTGCATGCGCAGGTCGAGCGTTATTGTGTGCCGCTGATCCGCGCGGAGGTCGAGACGGTCGTGCGCCTGCCCGACGGTCTTTTTGAAGCGATGGCGAACGGACAAAACGTGCATGCGCGCCATGTGCTGCTCGCCACCGGCGCCGTCGACATCGAGCCGCGGCTGCCGAATATCGAGGACGCCGTGCACCGCGGGCTGATCCGTCATTGTCCGATCTGCGACGCCTACGAGGTGATCGATCAGGCCGTGGTGATCATCGGTACCGGAGCGCACGTGTTTCGCGAAGCGCGGTTCCTGCGCCACTACACGCGCCGCGTCACGATAGTCACGTTGGGACGACCCGCCGATCTTACGGTTGCGCAGCAGGCGCAACTCGCCGAGCTTCGCATCCCGATCGTCGAAACCGCGATCGCGGGTATGCACGCGGACGAACAACGAATCGTATCGATTGAGTTGGGCGACGGCCGCACGCTCGAATTCGATGCGCTCTATTCGGCGCTCGGCGCCGTGAATCGTTCCGAGCTCGCCCGGCGCCTCGGCGGCGCCGTCGACGACGCGAGCGCCATCCTCGTCGA
>Ga0070741_10003447_pt1 | contig 39313 bp, 29 predicted proteins | sample Coa_R1_4_FD_66440 | JGI IMG/M metagenome (GOLD analysis project Ga0070741, IMG submission 66440) | Surface soil microbial communities from Centralia Pennsylvania, which are recovering from an underground coalmine fire - Coalmine... | ecosystem: Environmental > Terrestrial > Soil > Unclassified ...
TCGGGCGGCGCCGCCATCATGGGCCAGATTGTCGGGATTTTGCTTTTGCGGACATAAAGAAACCCGGTGCCGATGGGCGCGAGAATCCATTTGTGCAGAGATGTCCCGTAGTAATCGCAATCGAGATCATCACGCTTGAAAGGGAACTGCCCGAACGCGTGCGCGCCATCAACAACCACTTCGATGCCGCGCGAACGGCCCAACTGACAGATCTTTTTTATCGGGAAAATTTGGCCGGTTCGATTGGTGATGTGGCAGACGTGGATGACCTTGGTTTTGGGTGTGATGTTCTCTTCGATACGCGTGGCGAGGTAATCGAGACTCGGCGGAGGAACGGGAAACGTGATTTGCTTTAGCACGATACCGTCGCGGCGTTCGCGCTGCTGCCAGGTGGTGATCATGCGCGGATAGTCCTGATTGGTGGTCAGGACTTCATCGCCGGCTTTTAGGTTCATGCCGAGTTGGATGATTTCGAGCGCTTCGCTGGCGTTGCGGGTGATGGCGATTTCTTCTGGATCGCAGCCAAATGACTCCGCGAGCCGCCGGCGCACCGTTTCGAGGCCCGGATCGAGAACCTGCCACATGTAATAGGACGGGTTCATGTTTTCGACTTCGAGATAGCGCGTCTCGGTGTCCATCACAATCTTTGGCGCGGGCGAGACACCGCCATTGTTGAGGTTGATCATGTTGCGATCAACTGTAAATGCGTGGCGGACGTTGAACCAGAAATCTTCATCGCGAGCGACGGAGTCAGCGGGACGTCCTGAAATGCCCGAAACGGCGGACTGAGCGCGCAAAAGGCCATCGGCTTGAAGAGCAGCGGCGACGCCGGCAGCAGCAGTGAAAAATTTGCGGCGGTGCATAAGTGAAGTTAAAAGCAAATTCCGAGCTAAGTCAAATCGGCTGATGAGGATATTATCAGTTCCATGCCAAGGCGCTCTCGCAGCACAGCGGTAGGCTCGGGGGACGAGTTCCCTTTGAAGCCGCGCAAGGCGATTCCGCACGAGTTTGTCCTGGAAGCAATTGCCGGACTCTCGCCTTATACACGGCCGATGTTCGGCTGCCTTGCGGTTTACATCGAAGAAAAGATTGTACTGGTATTACGCGATAAGGACACCGCAACGGCTGACAACGGCGTCTGGCTGGCGACTACTCACGAGCACCATGCGAGCTTACGTGACGAATTCCCGAATATGCGCTCGATTCAGGTGCTAGGAAAAGACGTGACCGGCTGGCAGCTCCTGCCGGTGGATGCACCGGATTTCGAGCAATCGGCACTGCGCGCATGCGAACTCATTACGGCGCGAGACGAACGGATTGGTAAAGTGCCGAAGAGGAAGTCGCGGGCGCGAGGCGTCGAGGTTAAGTAAGTTTGATGCTGTTGAGAGCATTCTTGCGTGCAGAAAACGCAAGTTCGGCGACGGTGAGATTTTCCAACGGGGAACGTTTATGAGGAATGGCGGGGACGACGGGGCTCGAACCCGCGACCTCCGACGTGACAGGCCGGCGTTCTAACCAACTGAACTACGTCCCCTTTGCGGATAACGTCGGACACACGCAGGATAGCACAAGCGCGACACTTCAGACGGGGTTCGGACCGAGGCGAATAAACTAGTGCGCCGGACAAACCGGCGAGCGAAGAACCGGCATTGCATCGGGTGACTTTTTCCCGACTGGCACCTGCCCAATGAGGAACTTCGGGCTGTTCGCAGGAGGCTTGGACTCGGCAAGCGGAATAGAGCACTGGCGACTTAGGCCCGGAGCCTGGGCAATCATCACGTGTGGAGTTTGGCCGAAAGCAAACCACTTTCGATCAGCTCCAGGCATTGCCGGTAACTTGGGTGCGCCTGGTTTTGTCAACCTCCCGATTGCGGAGGTCATCGCAGGAGGCAGCGCATTCGACGATGCCTTCTGCGGAACGAGTTGGGCAACAGCACCGACCGTGTCACCCAGTTGCGGGCCGGCCGCAAACGCTGCCCCCAAGCTAACTGCCGAGCAGAGCACCACACGTATCAAAAGCATGGCCGTACCTCATCTTGCATTCTATGCCCGTTTGATGCTTGACCGGTACGCCGATGACCACAGTGATGCGTATTTAAGTTTAGGCGAAGCGCACGGCGACCAGTACCGGAACACATAATAGAAATGTGGGAACGGTAGCGAGCCGGAAGCCGACGCCAGAGCAGTTGTTGCAGCAGTTGGAGGCCGAGGAAGAGAATCAGGTGCGCGGGCGACTGAAAGTATTTCTTGGATACGCCTCGGGGGTCGGCAAGAGTTTTCGGATGCTTGACGAAGGCCGGCGGCGGTTCGCAAGAGGACAAGACGTGGTGGTGGGGGCCATTCAGCCGCGGCTATCACGTGAAGTGGCGCAAGCCATGTCGTCGTTAGAGGTCATTCCGCTCCAACAGATCGCCGGCGCGGCGGTTATCGATGTCCCCGCGATTTTGCGGCGCGCTCCAAAGGTGTGCCTGATAGACGGTCTTGCATATGACAATCCGCCGGGTCTGCCGCATGAAAAGCGCTGGCAAGATGTAGAGCAGTTGCTAAATGCCGGCATTTCCGTTATCACTTCCGTTAACCTGCAGCACATCGCGGAGAAGCAGGCCGAAGTGGAAGCGATCACCGGTAAGCACGTCGAGCAGGTAGTACCGCTCAGCTTTCTACAGATGGCTGATGAAATTGTCGTGGTGGATGCTCCGCCTACGGCTTGTATGGCGGTCTCCGGCAACGGTTCCGCGGTATCTGCTCTGACACAATTGCAGCTTTCCGAGCTACGGGAAATTGCCTTGTTACTTGCCGCGGACGTCATCGACAAGCAGCTTGAGCGGTATCTGGCGCGGCATGGCATCGAACAGACCTGGGGCACACAGGAACGCATCTTGGTGTACCTTTCGCCGCGAACGGATATGAAGCGCGTTATCGAATCCGCCGCGCGCAATCGAGATCGCTTTCACGGCGAGCTGATTTTGGGCCATGCCAATAAACCCGATTGGACATCGGAGGAGCGGCGACGGTTAGACGAAGGCATTCAAATGGCGCGACAGAAAGGTGCAGAAATTGTGGAGCTAGCGGCCGAGAATCCGGTCGATACGCTGCTACAATTTGCACGCCAACGGGGTGTCACACAAATCTATATCGGCCACAAGAGCCGCGAAAATTGGTTTGAGCGAACTTTTGGGAACGAGCTGGACAAGCTGATTCGCTCCGCGGAAGGGATCGACGTGCGGGTTTTTCCGCACCCCTAAGTACGGGCGCTAAAAAAAAATCGGCCGAAGCCAAGGTGCGAATCCATTCCCGCATCTGTCGCCGCGATAGCTTCAGTCTGTAAAAACCCTGCATCACGTAGCGAAAGCAAAATATCGGATTGCGGATAACAGTGTTCCGTTATTACGCTGCGATACCGACGCCACGTGTTATCCGCTACGGGTTCTTTCGCAAACCAGATGAATTCCGTGTCGCCTTGTTGTGTCGATTCATCGTAAGCACCGCGAATTAGCGTGACGTTTCGGTCGTCCGCGGTAACGGCCCATTGATGCAGATCAGCCGAGTACGCTTCTGCAAGATTCATGTCGAAAAGAAACAGGCCGTTTGGTAAAAGGACGCGCCGGGTTGCAGCAAATGCGCGCCTTAGGTCATCCAACGTGAGCAGATGGTTGAGTGCGTCAAAAGTAGAAAGGACCGCGTCGAAGCTCTTCTCCAGTTCCAGATTGCGCACATCCTGAACACGGAAGTCGACACACGGCAACTCGCGGCGGGCATGCTCAATGAGGCCTGCGGAAAGATCGACGCCCATAACGTCATACCCACGCGCAACTAATTCTTTGGTTACATGTCCCGATCCACAGCAAAGATCGAGGACCTTGGCTCCTGGCGCAATTTGCGAGAAGAAAAGACGCTCCAACGCGGGCATTGCGGCGGGCAAATACCAATCCAGCCAAAGCTTATGGTACATATCCGCGATTTCATCGTAAGGAGAGCCGCTGGACACTAACTTATGGACGTCGTCTTTTGACGATCCGGGTGAGCGGCATGACCCTTTAGGTGCTCAATGTTGAGGTGTGTCACCTTATGGGACTCGACAGCATAGGAGAAGTAGTCGGGTAAATTCTTGCCCCAACTGACGCCGCAGTTTTTTAACGTGATGTCGTCCGCGTAGCTGATGAAAAAGCCAGGCGTGTCGTGCTTCTCAATACCGGCTTGGGCCGAAGTGGGGCGATTATCGAAGAAGCCACCTGGATAATTGGTCCAACGATCGAGCGTGACCGATACGTTGTCCAACACAACATCTCGAATACGACTTTCAGGACTGCCGGAGATGCGTACGCTATTTTCGGATTTCGCGGTGACATTCGAAACGCGGACACCGTGGATGCGGCCGATTTTTGTATTCGGCTTGCGAGGAATGGCCGTGAAGGAGATTGCCTCGCCGCGGCCCCACCACGGGTCGGAAAAATAGCGCGACGTCAATTTGATGTTGTGAAACTCAATGGTTGAGATGTTTCCTTCATCGCGTAGTTGGATGCAGATACCGCGCGAGCTATTGCGAATTTCACAGTTTTCCATGCGGACTTCACGAATATCGCCGATAGTTTCGGTGCCAATCTTGAGTCCGGCATCCTGCGTCTCTATAATGCAATCTCGAATAATGATGTTTTCCGACGGGCCGTAGTCTTTCGGCTGCCGGCTGCTCTTAATAACGATAGCGTCATCGCCACAAGTTATGTGGCATTTGCGAATGGTGACGTTGCGGCAGTGGTCGGGGTCGATGCCGTCGCAGTTGGGAACATTTAATATGTTGTGAATTTTAAGATTTTCGACAAGCACGCCGTCGCAGCCGAGCATGTGAAGACCCCAGGAGGGCGCGGGTCCGAATGTGATGTCCCGAATCTGGAGTTCTCGGCAGGCCGTCAGAACGAAGATCTTGGGCCGCCACTCGCGCGGAATCCAGATCTCCCGTTCCTGGTCGTAGCCGGTCATAAATTCTTTGGCGCGCCCGTCAATGGTGCCGCTTCCGGAGATCGTCAGGTTGTGAGCGCCGTTGGCTGTAAATAGGCCGCCGCCCCGGTAGTCCTCGCGATGCGTGCTGATCAGCAATTCAGCATTGTCGGCCAAGTGAAAGTCGATATTGCTCCTGAGCTCCAGGCCGCCAACAAGGTACCTATGGCCGCCACGAACCAGGACTTGGGCCTTGTTGCCTGCACGCGCCGCTGCATCGATTGCTTTCTGAAAAGCCGCCGTGTCGAGATTGGTGCCGTCCCCGCGAGCTCCGTACCGAAGAACGTCGAACACTCGCACATCCGGCGCGCGATATTGCGCCACTGAGATAGCGGGGACCGCCGGAGCAGCGACGAGTAGGGATCGACGAGTGATAGACGACATCGATTAGAGGAGGGGTAGCGAGCAGATTCGAACTGCTGACCCGCCGCTTGCTGCTGACCTGCCGCTTAGGAGGCGGCTGACACCTCTAATTTAAACGCGCACAACGGCACCAACCGCCTGTGCGCTCTTTTGAGCATCCGCATTGTATTCCGTAACCGCCAAACTTCTGGTAGGGACGAGCAGATTCGAACTGCTGACCTGCCGCTTAGGAGGCGGCTGCTCTATCCATCTGAGCTACGTCCCCGCTTTTCGCAGTCTAGCAGTGACAATATAAGACGTGATTGAGACCGGACTTAAGGGCAAAGTTGTCATCGTCACCGGCGCAGCGGCCGGAATTGGTAAGGCGACGGCCGCGCGTTTTGCTGCCGAAGGCGCGCTGGTTGCTTCGTGGGATGTCAAGCAAGGTGATGCGGAAGCGCACGGCATCTTTCAGGCAGTTAACGTTGCGGATTCGGCCACTGTCGAAGCGGCCGTAAAGAACGTCGTAGAAAGGCTTGGACCCCCATATGTGCTCGTTAACAATGCGGGCATTTTGCGCGATGGGCAGCTTGTGAAATATAAAGATGGCGCCTTCATGGGCGTCATGAGCGATGAGCAGTTCGATTCGCTCATTTCCGTGAACCTGAAAGGAGTGTTTCACTGCACACGCGCGGTGACGCCGCACATGATTCAGGCCGGCGGCGGAGTAATTTTGAACGCATCGAGCATTGTGGGAATCTACGGCAACTTCGGCCAGACAAATTATGTTGCGGCGAAATCCGGCGTCATCGGCATGACGAAAGTGTGGGCACGCGAACTGGGACGATACAAAATTCGCGTCAACGCGGTCGCTCCAGGTTATATCGCTACAGATATGACCAAGCAAATGCCTGAGAAGATTTTGCAGACAATGCGAGATCACACACCGCTCGGGCGGCTGGGCCAGACCGACGATATTGCAAATGCTTATTTATGGTTGGCGTCGGATGCCGCTTCATTTGTGAGCGGAACGGTTTTGAATGTGGATGGTGGAGTGGTACCGGGAACGTAAGTTATCCGGTGGGAGGATTCGTGCAGAACAGCGATAACAGGACAACTTGCTGCGTGGTCGGCGGCGGACCGGCCGGAATGATGACAGGCTATTTGCTCGCGCGGGCCGGCGTGGACGTGACCGTGCTCGAAAAGCATGGCGATTTCTTCCGCGATTTCCGCGGCGACACGGTCCACCCATCCACCCTCGAGGTGTTCCACGAGCTTGGGCTTTTGGAAGACCTGCTGAAGCTGCCCCATCAGCGGGTTTCCGTTGCGGGCGGTTTCCTCGGGGATTTTGGATTCACGGCGGCTGATTTTCGGCATTTGCCGGTGCGCTGCCCTTTTGTTGCCTTAATGCCGCAGTGGGACTTCTTAAACTTTCTCGCCAGCCGGGCGCGACGCTTCCCGAGCTTCCAGCTCGAAATGGAGCACGAAGTAAGCGACCTGATTCTGGACAACGGACGTGTGGCGGGGGTTGCAGTGAAAACGCCAGCGGGCACTAAGGATATCTGGGCGGACCTTGTGATCGGATGCGATGGACGCCATTCTACGGTGCGGCGCAGCGCCGGATTCGAAGTTCTTGATACCGGTGTGCCCATCGACGTTCTCTGGTTTCGAATCAGCCGGAAGTCCGGCGATGCCGAGCAGTTGTTGGGCCGTCTGAACTACGGGAAAGCGCTGATCCTGATTAATCGCGGGGAATATTTTCAGGGCGGCCTGATCATTAGGAAGGGCACATTCGAGCAGATAAAAGGTGTAGGGCTGGCAAGTTTTCGCGAGTCCATCGCTCGCATAGCGCCCTTTCTGCAAGACCGCGTCGAAGAACTGCAGGATTGGGATCAGGTCAAGCTGCTTACCGTTCAGATCAACCATTTGCCGCGATGGTATCGTCCAGGCTTGCTATGTATCGGTGATGCCGCGCATGCGATGTCGCCGGCTGGAGGCGTGGGGATTAACTATGCGATTCAAGACGCTATCGCCGCGGCCCGCATCCTTGGCCGCCCGCTACGCAAAGGTCAATCAACGGCCGATCTTCTTTCCCGAGTCCAGCGAAGACGTGAGTTGCCAGTGCGTTTGATGCAAATCCTGCAGAAACAAGCCCATGTAGGGTTTGCACGCATATTCGACAATCCCGGTTCACTCACGCCTCCCTGGCAGTTCAAAGTGGTGATCCGAATTCCCGGGCTGCAACGGCTAATGGGCCGCGTCGTCGGGATGGGCATTTTGCCAGAACACGTCCGAAGATCACCGCAACGTCGCAAAGCAATTGGGGTAGCGTGTGGCGTGGGCGCCGCTTTGGCGGTGTTGTTATATCGGTGTTCCGCGCGAAGTCGCAACACGAAGCTAGCTTCGTTGGCGTAGTCCGCGTTTGCCTAGTGGCCCGAACGCCCGATACACCGTAGTGGTCAAATGCTAGATTGAACGATAATGACGCTTGCGCTACACAATAGGGCGCGCGTTCGTGTCCTGGCTCTCTAAGAGCACCAGTACGCTCGGTTGAATTCCAAAGTTAGTAGCACTGAGGAGGCTTTCTATACATGCCTGGCGCTAATGCCATGTTCGCGTTCCGACGCTTGTTTCGCTTTGTAATTGCGGTTTGCGCGGCTACATTCTTGTTCGCCGCCAATCCGATGACTGCGCTTGCGCAGACCCGGCCCACAGAAACGGGAGGAGAAGCGAATCTGCTGATTCCCGATCTGAGCCAGGCGACGTTCTTCGGCGGCGCCGTTGACGGCCACAACCTGCTTCTCTATAGCCTCGTCATTGTCGCGCTCGGGCTGGTTTTCGGCATTGTCATTTACGGCCAACTGAAGAATCTTCCCGTGCACAGATCGATGCTCGAAATCTCGGAGCTGATCTACGAAACGTGCAAAACATATCTGGTGACCCAGATCAAGTTCCTGGTCATTCTGGAAATTTTTATCGGGGTCATCATTGTCTTCTACTTTGGCTACCTGCAGCATTTCGACTTCGTGAAGGTTTTGATCATCCTTTTGTTCAGCATCGTCGGAATTTGCGGCAGTTCCGGCGTGGCCTGGTTCGGCATTCGTGTGAATACATTCGCGAACTCGCGCACGGCGTTTGCGAGTCTACGCGGTAAACCTTATCCGTGCTATGAAATTCCGCTGAAGGCGGGAATGAGCATTGGGATGCTGCTGGTGAGTATTGAGCTGGTGATCATGCTGTTCATCCTGCTCTTTGTGCCCCACGATTATTCGGGCCCCTGCTTCATCGGGTTTGCGATCGGCGAATCGCTAGGAGCCGCGGCGCTGCGCGTGGCCGGTGGCATCTTCACCAAAATTGCAGATATTGGCGCCGATCTCATGAAGATCGTCTTCAAGATTAAGGAAGACGACGCACGTAACCCCGGAGTCATTGCCGACTGCACCGGCGATAACGCAGGCGATTCCGTTGGCCCCAGCGCGGACGGATTCGAGACTTATGGCGTGACCGGCGTCGCGCTGATTTCCTTCATCGTGCTGGCTGTGCAGAATCCTTTGGTTCAGGCACAGCTTCTGGTCTGGATTTTCGCGATGCGCGTAATGATGGTGGTTTCTTCCGGCCTGTCTTATCTCATCAACGCCGCGTTCGCGAAGAGTAAGTACGCCAATGTAGACAAAATGAACTTCGAAGCGCCACTTACCTCGCTGGTTTGGCTGACATCGATTGTGTCGATTATCGGTACTTACATTGTGTCCTATCTCATGATTCCCGACCTCAGCGGCGACACGACCTTGTGGTGGAAACTATCTACGGTTATTACCTGCGGCACGCTGGCGGGCGCTGTTATTCCCGAACTTGTGAAGGTCTTTACCTCAGTAGATTCGCGGCATGTGCGCGAGATAGTGGCGTCTTCGCGCGAAGGCGGAGCATCGCTGAACATTCTTTCCGGATTTGTTGCCGGCAACATGAGTGCTTATTGGCTCGGCACCGTGATTCTGGCGCTGATGGCCATCGCCTACGGCGTCAGCACCGCGGGGCTAGGCACAATCATGATGGCGCCGGCAGTGTTCGCGTTTGGTCTAGTGGCATTCGGATTTCTCGGAATGGGCCCGGTTACGATTGCCGTCGATTCATATGGCCCGGTGACCGACAACGCGCAATCGGTTTACGAGTTGTCGACTATCGAGCAAATTCCCGGAATTGAAGCCGAGATCGAAAGGACCTACGGTTACCCGGTCAATTTCGAAAAGGCGAAAGACAACCTGGAAGAAAATGACGGCGCGGGCAACACGTTTAAGGCCACAGCGAAGCCGGTGTTGATTGGCACCGCGGTGGTCGGCGCCACAACGATGATTTTTTCTATCGTAGTCGCTCTTACCAACGGATTGCGGCCCGACTTGCTATCGAACCTTTCGATTCTGCACCCGCCGTTTTTGCTTGGGTTGGTTGCCGGCGGTTCGGTGATCTATTGGTTTACGGGCGCATCGACGCAGGCCGTCACCACAGGCGCCTATCGTGCTGTTGAGTTCATCAAAGCCAATATCAAATTGGAAGGTGTGACCAAGGCATCGGTCGCAGATAGCAAAAAGGTTGTAGAAATTTGTACGCGCTATGCCCAGCGCGGCATGTTCACTATCTTCCTTGCCGTATTTTTTGTCACGCTTGCGTTCGCGTTTATCGAGCCGTATTACTTTATCGGCTATTTGATCTCCATCGCGCTCTTCGGCTTATATCAAGCCATCTTCATGGCGAACGCGGGCGGAGCTTGGGACAACGCAAAAAAGATTGTCGAAACTGAGTTGAAGCTTAAAGGCACCGAACTGCACGATGCAACAGTAGTCGGCGACACTGTCGGCGATCCGTTCAAGGACACGTCTTCTGTCGCGATGAATCCGATTATTAAATTCACGACGCTATTCGGATTACTTGCGGTGGAGCTTTCGGTTTCGCTTTCGGGCGGCGAGAACGGTTCGCCCCTGGGCTGGATATTAGCTGCTATTTTCCTGCTAATCGCGATGATTTTCATCTGGAGGTCCTTCTTCAAAATGCGCATTGGGCAGGACGCCTAACCAGCCGAGAGCTATACATTCAGTAGGGGCGGCATTCATCGGTCTTGACCGGTGACGCCGCCTTTTTGTGGTTTAAGATCAAAGCACCAGCACCGGCGATGGATTACTACGAGGAACTTGGCATAGCTGCGAATGCCAGCGAAGACGAGATTCGTCGCGCGTACCGTCGCATGACCAAGCTGCTTCATCCCGATCAACAGACAGATGAAGGCGTTAAACAATTGGCCGAAGTGCAGATGCGCCGGCTGAACTCGATTGTCGATGTCCTTTTAGATCCCGAACGCCGCCGCGAATATGACGAGCATCTACGCAAAGACATTCCCTACTATGAAGGCGCGAGGGCCAGTGTTTCGAACGTGCGCCGCAAACGTTCTTCCTGGCCGTGGTGGGTTGCGAGTACAGTTGGGGCCGTTGTATTGACTCTGGTGGTCGTCTGGTTTTGGGCGAGTAATCTGGGCAGTTCGTTCGGCAGTCATGCCCCGACATACATTCCCTCCGACGGGCGCGATGCGCCGGCTTCTGCCGCGACCAACACGCCAAAGCCCGAGCCGAAGACGGAGACGGAGACGAAAGGGCCGGCGGATTCGGTTCCCGCGATTGAAGGAATGTTGCCGTCGAAAACGGTGACGAAAGTGCCGCCCGCTGCGAACGAACCTTCATCGGCGCCGAGGCTACCGAATGGCGATCCGGACCCGCCATCCCGTAAGACATTAGTTTTGCCAAACGAGCCCATCCTGGCGCAAGCACATCCGGCGCCTGTCAATTTGCCGCCGCCACCGGTATCTATCCCTTCGGGTTCGCGTGCGGACACTGCCTCGTTACCGGTGGCCACTCTGCCGACGGCGGCCGGAAAGCCGCCGCTTGAAGCGCAGCCAACCACCAGGAACGCTGAGAATTCAACGTCCCCGAAGCCGGCGGCTAGCGACCCGCTGGAAGGCGAATGGATCTATGCGCCCGCGCAACCCGAGAAGAAAAAAGCCGGCTTTTATCCGCCTGAGTACATCAGTCTGAAATTATTTCGTAACGGCGGTCGTTTGTATGGGCAATACCGGGCACGGTACCAAGTGAGTAACAAGCCGATCTCGCCAAATGTTGAATTTTCTCTCTCGTCCGACGGCAGCGATGACAGATTTGTCTGGCAAGCATCGAACGGCACCCGCGGAACTTTTAGTATCAGCGCAGTTGACCCCACTGTGATCCGCATCGAATGGCGCACCACGGTCTATGCGCCTCAACCAGCACTGACTGCGGGTACGGCGACTCTGGTTAAGCGAACGCAATAAAATCCGCTTCGGCGGAAAGTGCGTGAAGACTTCCGCAATGCGACGATGGTCAGAGGGGCTCTCCTTTAGCCACTTGTCCTCGCAACAAGAATGTTTTTGGAAGCGAGCCGTGACCGCAAGCTTAAAAGAACCGAAATCTTTATACCATTCGCCTTCCGGCACTTCAGGATTCGAGTCAATCCACGAGCGAAGGCGATTAAGATCGCCGACGGTAATTTTACGGTCGCGCATTCGCTCGATCAGATGCTGCTGAATAGCATGCGGAAGGGTGCTCCAGTTTTCGATCTTCGGCATCAAGCGCCAAAAATCATACGGCCCATCTCCTCGCCAAGGCGCTTGACTTCTTCAGGGTCGGTGGCATTACGAAAGCGTTCAGCAAGCTCGAAAAAATCTTTCTGCTTTTGTCTTTCCGCTCTGATGCCGGTTTCAATAAGTTCAACCAACACTCGATTGGCGCTGAGACGGCGTGTTTTTGCCAAGCTGGTTACTTCTGCTGCTAGAGGGGCAGGAAGACTTACACTTTGTCTCACAGTCTTGTTCGCCGCTTGCATATCACCAGTATGCACCACCATGCTGCATTTCGGTTTGGCGACAAGCACCTTTGGCTAAAAAGGTGCGAAAGCGCATCGGTCTTTCAGACTATACGGTGGTCTAATTCGTCCCGCTCGCGCTTCGAATATTCAAATTGTGAATGGCGGCCGCTGAGAAAATAGCCGCTTCGCCGAAGTTGCCGATGACAAAGGCGCTACGCAGCTCTTTGTGTTTTCGGAAGCAAATCTGCGGAACGAAAACCGCAGCCGCAAGACCTACTTTGATCCCAACTCCTTTGGCGCCAAAAGCGCCATTGTTCGATGCCAGGAACGAATTGCTTTCCATCTTGCCCCACGAGCTGGCGGCATCCAGTGTGGTTCCCGCGGCTGCCGCAACCATACTTGTGATCCAGAGACGTTTCATCATCTGGTCGTGCCGGTCTTCCACATTCGCGATGGTTGTGGCCGGGATAGCGCCTGTGGGAGCCGGCGCGGTGGCGGATACCGGCAGTGGTGAAATTTCAGCACTGGCCAGTTGCCCTGGTTGGGATACTTTTGCGGCGTCGGCCGCGAACAAAACAGAACTCAATACAAACAGCGCCGATGCGCCGCGTAGGACATGTAAATACATCCTTAGCCTCCGACCGCGTTAGCGATCAATAGTCTGATCGGTTGGTGACGGCCGCAAGGTTAGAGGAGCCGCATTTTGGTGAAAGGTTGTTTTGCGAAAAGCTCAGTCCCGTGCGCCGACGCTTTCGGTGCTCCGTGTCTTCGGTTCTTCGTCGTCAATGCGGGTTCGGGAGCGGTATGAGTTTATGCGGACGTACAGCATGTACAAAATAATGACGATATTGATGATGAGAACACCCGCGCGCTCCCAATCGACACGTTCTGCCAACTTCAAGCACTCCCAAGGAAGATAGAGCGTGCCAGAGAGCAGGGCGAACCATTCCGCCCAAACACGCCGGTTCCAGAGACCCCATGCCTCGACGAATCGCACGGTTGCATAGCTGAGGGCGGCAAGCGCAATCGTGACCAGACGTGCGTCGCTTAGCTTTTCGGCCACGTTGAGCAGCGCCTGTGCGACGCGGCGATCGGGATCGATATGCAAATGAAACAGCAGGCTTGATACAAAGTGTTCGGCGTGCGAGCGCACGAAAAGGAGCCAGATTCCCAGCGCTACAACCGCCAGCCCTTTGGCTGCTTCGAACGTTGCAACTGCGCGTAGCCCTGCTCGGCTTGAGCGTTCATCAATTGCCGATGGCGGAGCAAGATCCAGCGGATGAACGTCCATACCCCGATGCTCCCACAGTTGATGTCACTGACAGGAAAACTGGAGGCGCAAAGGAGTTGCAGGCAGGGAGGCCAACCGGCTTTTACTGAGTGCATCGTCAACACCGGCAAGATTGGCGCGCAGCAATTCGTTCCAGCCGTTCGCGAGGTTAGTAAGATCGTGGCAATAATCCTGATAGGCCGTAATCATGGCGGGCGTAGGCGCGGCGTCCTGCAAGTCGACGGTGGATTCAAGGGAGCTCAATTCCCGATTTAGAAGTGCGAACGTCGGCTTGGGTTTGCCGAAAGCGCCGCCACCGCCAAAGCCTGTGTCCTGGCCCTGCAGTTTAAGAGCGCCGGCATCGAATTGTTTCAGCACGTCGAGGTTCTCCGGCTGTCCGGCTTGCAGCTTCTTTTCGTCGACAGCGAGTGCCTCGCGCACAAGTGCGGCCTGATGATAAAAATCGAAACTGACGGCAACCAGATCGATCAGCTTTTTCTGCAATTGAAGCTGCTGATCGAGCGCCGTCGTCGAAACGTCCACGCGTGGGTCCATCGCGACCGTCAAGGGTTGGCGCACTGTTTGACCATTGGCAGTCAGCCGGACTTCATAATTCCCGGGGACGACTAGTGGGCCTAACGGTTCGCCAGGCGTGTTTCCATACAAAGCCGAAATGGGATAATCGCGCCGCAGCGCCGGGGGCGATGGATAGCGCAAATCCCAGACGAAACGGTTCATTCCCATGCGCTTAGAAAGCGGCTCGGGATGGCCCACCCAGTATTCGGGCACATTAGGCGGCGGTGGCGCTGTGGCGGGCTCGAGTTTAGTGGAAAATTCGCGTATAAGCTGGCCTTTATTGTCGTAGATCGCCAGTTTGACGTCGTCGGAAGGCGCAGAGCCCAGATAGTAATCGATCAAAGCGCCGTTGGGAGGATTTTGACCGGCGGGCATTTCAGGCGGTATTGGCGTGTCCTGATTCAGGTCCAGGCGAACTCGCAAGGCTCTATCCGGTTGAAACAGATGTACCGGGTTGTGCGCGGTTTGTTCGTTCAGTTGGCGCAACGGGGTCACGTCGTCAAGAATCCAGAATGCGCGTCCGTAAGTAGCGGCAATCAGGTCGGCGCCGCGCACAACCAAATCACGGACGGAGACTGTGGGCATGTTCAATTGGAGAGAGCTCCAATGATCGCCATCGTCGAAGGAGACGAACGCGGAGGTTTCAGCCCCCGCATAAAGCAACCCACGGCGCACGGGGTCTTCGCGGACAACGCGCACAAAGCTGAAATCCGGAATGCCGCTCACGGTTTCTGTCCAGGTCTTGCCGTAATCGCGCGTGCGGTAGATGTGCGGCTTAAAATCGTTTTCCTCGTGGCGATCGACTGCTAGATACGCGCAGCCCGCATCATAGTGCGACGCTTCGACGATGCTGATGAGCGAGTACTGCGTCAGGCTCGGTGGTGTCACGATTTGCCAGTGGGCGCCCCCATCGCGCGTAAGCTGCACCAGACCGTTTGTCGTGCCTGCCCAGATTTCGCCCGCTGCCACAGGTGATGGCGCGAACGTATTAATCGCGCTTCTGTCGGGAGGGCGCACCGTCTCCTGCTCCTCGCGAACGCGAGGTTTGTTCGATAACGGCTCAGCATTTGGCTGCGGCGGAGGCTCGGGGGCCGCGGCGGCCCGCTTTGTCAGATCGGGGCTGACAGCTTTCCAATGGACGCCACCATCCCTCGTTTCAAGCAAAAATTGCGTTCCCCAATAAAGCACATGTGAGTCTTGAGGCGAGAACGCAATGGGTGGATTCATCGCCGTACGGTAATCGCCATCGCGGCTGACATTTGGAGAAACAGTGGCAACCTGGCGGTTCGCCCGATCAATGCGAACCAAGCCGCGTGCGGGACCTCCAGCGTAAACGAGGCTCGGATTTAAAGGATCGGGAACAATGTAGCCAAATTCATAGCCACCTACGGGGTCCCAATCCATGAAGGTAATTTCGCCGTAATCGCCGCGGCTCAATGTGCCTACGGAACCGCTGTCTTGTTGTGTCCCATAAACCCAATAGGGGAATCGGTTATCGACCGACAAGTGATAGATCTGGCCCGTCGGTTGGTTGTACCAGGAGCTCCAGGATTTGCCTGCGTCCATGCTTATGGTTGCGCCTTGATCGCTGGCTAAAATCATGCGGTCGGAATTGGTGGGGTCAATCCAGAGCGCGTGGTTGTCGTCGCCTCCTGGCGCGCCCTTATAAGCGATGAATGTTTTGCCGCCATCTTCGGAGCGATACAGCGAGGTTTGTGCTACGTACACGATGTCGGGATTCTTAGGATCGAGAAACACTCTGCTGAAATAGCCGCTGCCTTGGATGCGCGGGTCCGCGGTAATGCGCTGCCACGAAGAGCCGCCATCGTCTGTCCGGTAAAGTCCGTTGTTAGCGCGATCGGCGGCAATGATAGCGAACACCCGCTCGCCACCGGGCGCAACTGCCAGGCCGATGCGGCCCAGCCGCTCACTCGGAAGCGTTGAAGAGGTGAGTTGCTTCCAGGTTTCGCCGCCATCGGTGGTTTTGTAGATCGCCGCGCTGCTGATGTTGTCGATCATCGACCGCGCGTTACCGGGTTTGATGTAATGACCCCAAAGGGCGGCAAAACCGATTTTTGAGTTGTCCGGCGCGAATACGACGTCGATAGCGCCCGTAGCGTCATCCTTGTAAAGCACTTTGCGCCAGGTCTTGCCGCCGTCGGTCGTTTTGAAGACGCCGCGCTCGGCGTTAGGCGCAAACGTATGACCCAGAGCGGCCACTACGACAATGTCGGGGTTGTGCGGATCCACCCACATCGCGCCGATATGACGGCTGTCATCCAGGCCGACATGTTGCCACGTTCTGCCTGCATCGATTGACTTGTAGACGCCATCGCCTTGATTGACCGCGCCTCCGACATTGCTGACATCGCCGGTTCCTACGTAAATGATGTCCGGATTAGAGGGCGAAACAACAATGGCGCCGATAGAGGCGACGCGCTCGCTATCGAAGATCGGATGCCAAACCACACCGCCGTTTTCCGTCTTCCATACTCCGCCTCCCGGCGTTCCCATGTAGTACACAGCGGCGTTGCCGGGAATACCGGCAACAGCCGAAACGCGGCCGGCACGAAACGGTCCGATCTGCCGCCAACGCATCGCGCCATACAAAGAGGGGTCAAATTGCTGAGAAAAAGCCGGAAGGACACAAGCGATTAGCGCGAACAGCAGCGCACGGGACATTTACTGAACATATAACAAACGTTCTGCCGCAAGCGATAGAGAGCTTATTCTACGGCCTCGCTACACTGAACTGCGGATGGCACGTAATTCTCCTCTTGTTGCTACCGAAGCTACGCGAAAGCGCCGCACCGTAAGCCGGAAGCGAGTTGCGAAGCGGTCGATGGCCGCTGCGTTTCGCCCCTCGGGTTTCGTTCTCAGTTGCACAGCTCTAACCATCGGATTGATTGCAGTTTTTACTGTTGTGCAGATACACGCGCGCTACACGTTCAGCTTGCAATCTCCCGTGCGCCTCCATTTTCGGTGGCCGCTGGTGATTGCGTTGCGGACGAAAACCGAAGATGCTTATCAGGCGCAATTCGATCAGCGCCATCCGCTGACGGCCTATCAGCAGTACGCTTGCTCGAAGTTTGGACCCGATTGCCGGCTGGCGCTCGCCATCCAGCGCGCGGAAAATCCGCAAGGAAAGTGCGAGATCTATCACTACAATGCCGACGGAACGCTCGACTGGGGCTACTTTCAAATCAATACGGTCCATCTGAAGCGGCCTGGATTGAACTTGCGAGATCTGCTCGACTGCAAAGCCAATATCGATTTCGCTTATCAGCTATATGTAGAGAAGCGCGGCTTTACTCCCTGGAGCACGTACAACAGCGGCCTTTACAAACGCTTTTTACGCGAATAGCGCAGCCCGCGCCGAATTATATGACGTATCAGCCTTCCGATTACGAAACCGCCAAAAGATCACTTCGGCGCAGGTTACTGCCCGGGCTTGTCATTTTGGTGATCCTGGCCATTTGTGTTTTTCTGATGCTGGAGCGCAACAATGCTCCGGTGCCGCCGAGTGCCGGGACATCGCAGGCACCGGCTGCGGGCCGATAGTTCCGCCTCTTCTGCAAGCGATCATGTGAATCGGTTACAGTAAGCGTATTCCATGATTTGTCCGAATTGTGGTCTAGACAATCAGCCCGGCGCGAAATTCTGCGCGAACTGCGGAACGACGCTAGGCACAGCGCCGCCTCCCGCCGCGCCTCCGAATCCGCCTTACAACGCCGGCGGTGGAGCTTATAACCAGGGCCCTGGCCCGTATAACATGGCTGGCGGCTACAGCAGCGGCGGAACACGCATGACGCCCGCACGCGCGATTGGCTTGGGCTGCCTTATTCTAGTGGTGCTTTTCTTTTTATCCACGCTGACTTGCAGCCGTGCGTGCTATCGATTGCGCCGGCATACTTATATTCGGCGAACGTTCTGAATCGCGCGCGGAAAATTTTTCGCCTAAGGACGTAGCACAGTTAGAAGTGGTCAGATTTCGCTCTCACGGACATTGCACGCGCCTGATGGCACACTGACTTCGTTCCCTATAATTCAGGCATGGGTCCCAGGGTGAACCGACGTGAGTGGAGCAAGCGAGTCGCTGGCGTAATTGCCATTGGTCCCGCTTTGGCGCAAGTGACGCAGAAGATACCACCCCAAGGCGCGCCTCTGCCGCCGGCGCCTCCTGCAACGCCGGAACAACGTCTTCAGAAAGCGTACGCGGACGTGCGCGCAGTGAGCGACCAACTCGCGAAGCTCGAAGTACCGATGAACGTAGAGCCGGCCTTTGCTTTTCGACCCTAACGCTGCCTCGAATGCCGAAGACCAAAATAGACGAATCGGCGCTGCCGTTCGCAACCATTCCCGAGATCAATGCGGCGCTGAAAAACCGGGAAATCTCGTGCAGTGAACTCGTCAAGTTTTTTGGAAAGCGGCTGGAAACTTTGGGGCCGCGATATAACGCGCTTGCCTGCTCATTAGTGAAGCAAGCACGTAAGCTCACCAAAGACATCGACGACGAATTCAAACGCGAGCGGTTTCGTGGGCCGTTGCAAGGCATTCCCTATGGCGCCAAAGATCTGATCGCTGTCGCTAAATTTCCCACCACCTGGGGCGCCAAGCCGTATGCAGATCAGGTATTCGAAGAGAGCGCAACCGTTATTCAACGCTTGGATGACGAACGCGCGCTGGTAATCGGAAAGCTTTCGATGATCGAGCTGGCCGGCGGCGGAGGCTATAGTTCGGCAGCGGCTTCTCTGCAAGGCCCGGGGCTGAATCCTTGGAACACCCAATATTGGTCGGGCGGATCTTCGAGCGGTTCGGGCGCTGCGGTCGCCGCAGGTCTGGTCCCATTTGCGCTGGGATCGGAAACATCCGGCTCGATTCTCACCCCAGCATGTTTTTGTGGCATTACAGGGCTGCGACCGACTTATGGCTTGGTGAGCCGGCACGGGGCGATGGGGCTCTCCTGGACGCTGGACAAGATCGGCATTTTGGCGCACACGGCAGAAGACTGCGCGCTCGTGCTGCGGCGAATAGCTGGTGGCGACGATGCGGACCCCGGCTCTGCGCGCAAGAGCTTCTATTACACGCCTCAGTATTATCGTCCGACTAGCGATTTGAATGTCGCTTATGCAGAAATCGATTGGACGGAATGGCCGGATGAGCCGCTCCGGCCTGCGTTTGCGAATGCGCTTTCGATTGTGAAATCGTTGGGCGGCCGAATGATCGAAGCCAAGCTGCCCGATTTTCCATATGGTCCGGTGATCGGGACAATCATCGATTCCGAAGCTGCTTCAGTCTTCGAACAACTGATAAAAAGCGGCCAGGTGAACCAGCTTGCGGATCAAAGCCAAATTGACGGATTGAAAGCGTCGATGACTTACTCGGCGCTTGATTACTTGAAGGCGACACGGGTGCGGGCACAGATACAGACTGCATTTCGGCAATGGTTTGCCAACGTGGATTTGTTAGTAGCTCCGACCCGGTTGAGCCCGCCGGATCGCGCCGACCAGCCATTTGACGAAACAGAGCCAAAACATCCGGATCAAAAAGGCGTAGTGGCTGGGCTTGTGCAGGCTAGTAACTTATGTGGTTTGCCGGCGATAACGGTGCCGTGCGGTTTTGTCAACGGCCTGCCGATCGGGCTCCAGATTGTGGGACCGCCGTTTTCAGAGAATCGCGTAATTGCGTTTGCGCGAGCATTTCAGAATTACACGAACTTTCACAAGCAGCATCCGCCCATTCCGGCGTAGTGTCGCCGGCTAAAATTCACTGCTTCACAATCACGCCGTAGATGCGGTCGAGATCATCGGCTGAGTAGAATTCAACTTCCAGGCGGCCAGCCCCGTTCGACTTGCGGGTCAGCCGAACTCTCGTCCCTAGCGCGGCCTCCATCTCCGCAAGCGCTGCACGGACGTTGGGATCTTCCGCCGGTTCGTCGGCAGCCTTGGTGGCAACAGGCTTTGGGCCTGCCATGAAATTCTTGACCAAGGATTCTGTTTGGCGAACGGAAAATTGCTTCGCAACGATGTCCCGGCAAAATTTGTCTTGCGCTTCTTCAGTAGGCAAGTTGAGAAGCGCTCGCGCGTGGCCCATCGTGATCGAACCTGCTATAAGCGCTGAGCGAACAAAAGGCGAAGAACGAAGCAGACGCAGAAAATTGGTGACAGTTGAACGGTCTTTCCCGGTCCGTTGCGCAATCTGCTCATGACTAAGCCGGTGCTCATCAATTAGCCGCTGAAAAGCGGTCGCAATCTCTATAGGGTTCAAATCTTCCCGCTGAAGATTCTCGATAAGCGCCAGCTCCAGCCGTTCATGTTCGTCCGCTGTACGGATCAGGGCTGGAATGGTTGTATTGCCCGCGAGCTGAGAGGCGCGCCAGCGCCGCTCGCCCGCGATAATTCGATATCGTCCATTTCCATCCGGACAGACTGTGATTGGCTGGATAATTCCATTGGCTCGAATAGAATCGGCCAATTCTGCCAGTTTTTCTGGATCGAAGTTAGCCCGCGGCTGCTCGTTACCGGGGACGATCTGATCGAGCGGCAAGCTTTGGAAATTTTCGAAGTGCTCAGGAAGGCCGCGCGCCGGTGCCGCAGATGCCGGCATCGCGATGGACGCACGAGCAGGTGCAGCGCCGCGCGATGGCAGTAGGGCTGATAAGCCTTTACCCAGCGCTTTGCGCGGATTCTGATCGAGCGTTTTGTTCATGAGCGAGTATTTCCTTTGCGAGTTGAATGTAGGCTTCCGCGCCTCGCGAACGAGGGTCATACGCGAGAATGCTTTTGCCGAAGCTGGGGGCCTCTGCAAGCCGGATGCTGCGAGGCACGACGGTTTTGAATACTTCTTTGCCGAAGAACTCACGCAGGTCGGCCTCGACTTGACGCGTCAGATTGGTGCGGTCATCGTACATGGTTAGCAGCACGCCTTCGACCCCTAACCCGGGATTAAAAGCATCTTTTATGCGGTCAATGGTGTCCATGAGCTGCGAGATTCCTTCAAGGGCAAAGAATTCGCACTGGATAGGAATCAAGACGGCGTTCGATGCGACGAGCGCGTTCAACGTGAGGAGGTCTAGGGCTGGTGGGCAATCGATCACGATGTAGTCATAGTCGTCGCGAATTGACCCAAGCGCTGTTTGAAGGCGGCGCTCGCGTTCTTGGGCGTCTATGAGATCCAGATTGGTAGCAACGAGGTTTTGGTCGGAGGGTGCCAAAGAAAGCCCTTCGAAATCGGTGACCACGATAATGTCCTGGAAAGCGGCTTCGCCGAGCAGGACATTGTAGAGTGTCTGCCGCTCCTCTGTTTTGACAACTCCAACACCCGTCGTCGAGTTTCCTTGTGGGTCCGAGTCGATGAGCAAGACGCGAAGCTCGGATGCGGCGAGTGCAGCCGCGAGATTAATGGCAGTTGTGGTCTTCCCAACACCGCCTTTTTGATTGGCAACCGAGATTACGTGGGCCACAGTTTCTCGATGATCCTAGCATGTTCCACGTGGAACACCAGAATGTAGCGTAGAATCGATGTTTCACGTGAAACATTCGGTGCCCATGCCCAGATAGATGTCGAGCACTGCAATTGCGGCGGGAGTCACGCCAGGAATTCGTTGGGCTTGGCCTAGGGTTGCCGGACGCACTCGGGTTAACTTCTGACGAACTTCGTTCGAGAGCCCAGGGATGTGATCGTAAGTGAATGTATGAGGTATGAGCCGACCTTCCGAATCTTTAAGCTGTTGGATCTGCCGCTCCTGCTGGACGAGATAACCAGCGTATTTGATCTCCGTCTCAACGGTAGTCAAAACGCCGTGAAGGGCGCTCGATTGGGTTTGTTTCGCAATCCACGGCTCTAGCATGTCAATCCGTGCTCCGGGGCGGCGTAGCCAAACTGCAAGCGTCGGATTGTCGGAGGCTGCGTCAAGCCCGACGATCTCCGGTACCGCATTAGCGCGCGTCTTTTCGAGCTGATTGCGAATAGCCGCCTTTTGCTCTTGCTTGCGCAGAAACTGCTGCCACCGAGCATCGGAAACTAATCCGATCTGCCGGCCGATCGGCGTTAGGCGTTCATCGGCATTGTCGATGCGAAGGTGGAGACGGAACTCGGCACGGGAGGTGAACATCCGGTATGGTTCGTCCGCACCTTTGCTGACTAGATCATCAATGAGAATACCGGCGTAACCCGTGCTACGCGCAATCTCCACCGATGGTAACTGCTTGATTTTGGCTGCGGCGTTCAAGCCTGCAATCAGTCCCTGGCATCCTGCTTCTTCATAGCCGGAGGTGCCGTTGATTTGACCAGCAAGAAAGAGACCCCTGATAGCCTTCACTTCTAGAGAATGCAGCAGTTCACGGGGGTCAATGGCATCGTACTCGATTGCGTAACCGGGCCGGATCATCTCGGCGCCTTCGAGCCCTGGAATCGAGGCAACCATCGCCGCTTGGACATCGATTGGCATGCTCGTGGACATGCCATTTACATAGATCTCGTGTGTGTCGAGACCTTCGGGCTCAAGAAAGATCTGATGTCGGCGTTTTTCGGGAAACTTGACAATCTTGTCTTCGATTGAGGGGCAATATCGTGGGCCGACGCCTTCAATCTGTCCACTATATAGCGGTGAACGCGCAATGCTGTCCTGAATGACCTGCTGTGTCTTCTCTGTGGTGTACGCCAGGTGGCAGCAAATCTGTTGCCGTTCAATTCTCTGCGTGAGAAATGAAAATGGTGTCGGAACCGGATCGCCCGGCTGCTCTTCGAATTGCGACCAATCGATGGTCCGGCCGTCCAAGCGTGGTGGCGTGCCCGTCTTCAGCCGCGTCCATTGAAGCCCTAACGTTCGAAGCTGTCCGCCCAGCGTGTTTGAGGGCGCTTCGCCGTTGCGTCCGCATGCATACTTCTGTTCGCCGACGTGGGCTAAACCGTTGAGGAATGTTCCGGTGGTGACAACGACTGCGTCGGCCAATAAGTCGCGTCCATCTTTCAAGCGGACGCCCGTTACACGGCGGCCTGACTCGTCTTTGTCATTTGGGACGAGCAGAAGCTCGCCTACCTCGGCCTGGAGGATACGCAGATTGGGTTCGTTTTCGAGCCACTGCCGCATCGTCACGCGGTATTGCTTTTTGTCGCATTGCGCTCGCGGCGACCAAACCGCGGGGCCGCGGCTGGTATTCAGCAGCCGAAATTGAATCCCGACTGTGTCAGTCAGTTCGCCCATGACACCGCCGAGCGCATCAATCTCGCGAACCAGGTGACCTTTAGCGATTCCCCCTACTGCCGGATTACAGGACATCTGGGCAATCAAGTCGAGGTTCATCGTAACCATCGCGGTCCGTAAACCTAGCCGACCGCAGGCGCGCGCCGCCTCACAGCCGGCGTGCCCGGCGCCCACTACGATGACGTCGTACTTCGTCTGCATTCAGAGGAAACCACCCTTTATTCTAACGAGGAGGCCACTGTTTTGAAGATTCTCATCGTAGGCGGCGGAGGCCGCGAGCACGCACTCGTGTGGAAGCTGTCGCAATCGCCGTCAATCAAGGGTATTGTGGCGAGCCCGGGAAATCCCGGCATTGCCCGGATTGCGACCTGTGTGCCTGCGCCTGCGGATGTCGCCGGATATGCGGACATTGCGAAGGCCCACGGAGTGCAATTGACCATTGTTGGCCCCGAAGCTCCGTTGGTAGCCGGAATCGTGGACGAGTTTTATCGTCAGCGGTTGAAGATTATCGGCCCTACCAAAGCGGCAGCGCGCCTGGAAGGATCTAAGCTTTTTGCCAAAGAGTTTTTTAAAAGAGCGGGCATTCCTACCGCGCGCTCGGGTCGAACTTTGGAGGAGTTTTCTTTTCCGGTGGTTATCAAGGCCGACGGTTTGGCGGCTGGCAAGGGAGTGGTAATTGCGAATGATCGCGCCGAAGCTGAAGATGCCATCCGCCGATTGGGACCCGACGTCGTTATCGAGGAGTTTCTAGAAGGCGAGGAGGTGAGCTTCATTGGGCTAAGCAACGGGCACACGTTGCTGCCGTTTGCGCCCACGCAGGACCATAAGCGCGCCTACGATGATGATCGGGGCCCCAATACGGGTGGAATGGGTGCCTACTGCGATCCTCGCATCATTACGCCGCGGCAAAGCGGCGAAATTATGGATCGTATTATGCTGCCGGCGATTGCGCACATGAGAAAGGAGGGGACCCCCTTTACCGGATTTCTCTATGCCGGACTCATGATGACTGCCGATGGGCCCAAGGTGCTCGAGTTTAATGTTCGTTTAGGAGATCCGGAGACGCAGGTTCTGATGTGCAGCTTTCGCGGCGATTTCGCGGAGGTGCTCGGCATGATGATAATTGGCGTCGGATCGATCTCGGGACGCGCTTGGGCGAATCCGTCGGTGTGCGTGGTTCTTGCCGCGGCCGGATATCCCGAATCGCCAAAACTGGGGGATGTAATTGCCGGAATCGAGGAAGCAGAGTCTACAGGCGCCACCGTTTTCCACGCCGGGACAAAATACGAGGGCGGCAGGCTGGTAACTGCCGGAGGACGAGTTCTCGGAGTAACCGCAAGCGGCGATACGCTTACAGCGGCCGTGGGAAACGCTTATGGAGCCATTGGGAAGATTACTTATAACGGGATGCGGTACCGTAGAGACATTGGTCGGAAACTTCTGATAAGTAATGCCTAAGCACTAGTATAAACGGGTTAGTCCATAAATTTAACACTTCTTAGCTCGCCTTAGTGCTTGCATCTATGAAAGATTTGGACCAGAATATAAAAAATCTTAATCTGCGCTAGTTTCCGTAATCCAGCACTGTTGCGTGCCCAGTACGGGCTCTTCTGCGCAGAATCGACACAAGTTTTCTCTCGTTAGCACGATAAGGGGTGGTGTGTGCGTCCCCCAGATCAATCGGAGGCGAAAGGTTATAGGTGAAGAAACGTACTTTGTTCAAACCCGAAAAACTACAATTCCGTATACTTGCTCCTAGTCTGGAGCAGATCCCGAGCTCCTGCTTTAGGGCCAGTGTGGATCCAAGGTTGCATTCGAGGCTTTTGTTCGACCTGCAACTCCTTCGCGGGAATGCGCTACGCGAATACTATCCGCTGGCAGCGGGGCTCACTCAGGATGGGCGGCACTTTCAGTCGACCGATGCCGAAAGCTGGCATGTTCTGCTTGAAGATGAAGATGGCCGGGTGCGAGCTTGCTCACGATACCGGCACGTAGACGGCGGGTTTAATCAACTTGGGGCGCACGAATCCAGTCTTGCCAAATCGGTCACATTTGGCTCGGCGGTGCGGCGAGCGATCGAAAGTCACATGCGTCGCGCTCAGGCCGCGAATATGCATTACGGCGAAGCCGGAGGATGGGTGTTATGCCCGGAGTTGCGCTGCTCGACGGCCGCAATCAACATCGCCTTAATGACGTTTGCTTTGGCCGACCGGCTGGGAGGCGGGATGGGAATTACGACCGCCACCACGCGTCACCAATCTGCTTCTATACTTCGCAGGCTGGGTGGCCACCGGCTAGGCGGGTTGCCCGCCTATTATGACCCCAAGTACGGATGTGTTCTTGAGATTTTGGGTTTTGACATGAAAGCTTTGCGAGCCCAATTCGCACGCAAGCTTGACGATCTCAAGGGCCGTCTGGACTCGCTTCCAATCGTCTGCCAATCGGCAGGAGAGAACAGATTGCCAGCGGCCAATGAATTAGCCTTCCTGCCGCAATCGCATAGAATGTCGAGCATCTCTGCGGTGTTTAATTGAGCGCGTGACTTTCCTAAGGGGTCACCTTTATTTCTTCGATATACTCAAAGGCGACCCAAAACTCAGAAGGCTGCTGGGGTTTCGCCCCTAGCAGCCTGCAGAGAACTCCGTCCCGATCCACCGACCTGACGGTTACAGTAGTTCTATTACCGTCAAAGATAATGTCCAAGGCCTTTCCTACGTTCGCTTTAAGGGTCCGGACAATCTCCTCCTGTTTCATTACGCAGTAAAACTCGGTCCAAACAAAACGAACCGGCGTTACCGGCCATCGATCGATGGTCCAGCTCACGCCGGCTTCGCGTTTGCTATTTTCCGAGGTGCGTTACTTCGCTTGACCTCCCGTGCGCTTCCGGCGATAGAAGCCCAACGCTAACATGCCCAAACCGAAGCCAGCAAGCATGCTGGGCTCAGGAACACCAGAGGAAGGCGTCACTGTGAAGTTTCCGCTATACGATGTGTTGACAAAACCAGATCCGCCCGGTGCAAATGCACTGAGCAATCCGGAAATTGTATCGCTATCGAAGTTCGCCGACAACAGACCGCTCAACGAGGAGGATCCAGTCGTCGACGTGCCCGAGTACGCAATGCCCAAAACGTTGAGTTTCGCCGTCACACCGGTAGTTGTCTCGGTGAGAACAATTGGCGATCCTGTGTTCGGACGGCAACTGTTTCCGATGCCGTTATCAGCGGACGTGCCGGTGCAGACCGCTATCGACTGATTGATCGGTACGTTCTGCAAATCCACATCAATCCCGTTCGGCAGCACAATCCATTGTGGAAGGGACAGTGCACCGCTCGGAAAGGCGGGGTTCATCGGAATATTGTGAATGGTTGCGGGTGGGCCCGAAGGAAGCAGACCAGAAAACGGACCAGTTTCCGGCAGCTGAATAGCTGCTAGCTGATCTCCCGGCGGCGGAACGCTATTTAAACCGAAAAGTACAGAAGTGGTATTAATGTAAAGGTTTCCCGCTAGGTTGAACTGGCCAGCCCCAATCGAAGTGGCGCCAAGTGGCGCACTTAGGATTACGGCGCTAAGGAGCCCCCCGAAGACGTGCTTGGCAAAAGTTAAGTTCATCTCTTTTCTCCTAACGCTCAGCATATATAATTCTCGCGTCCAATGCTAAGGGCATAGCGCCCCGTACACACGGAACCCGAGTAGCCTTGCGTCCCCATATTGACGTGGGCGGTACCTGCGCTTAAACCTGGGAAGATTACCAGGGCGCAATTTTAGAGTAAGTTATTTCACCTTTGCGTAGGATGTTCGTGCCGGACGGATGAGCGTACGTTCGTACCAAACGCTGTAACTCATTGATTTTCCGAGCAAATCTTTAGACTTAAATCTATTTACGTGTATTTAACGCCGGAAATTTCACGGTACTACAAGTACTAGATGATTGGAACTAGTGGTGGAGAAAACTCGCCTGTAGGTAACAAACTTTTTCGTAAAAGGGAGCGCCCATCCGAGTACCACCTTGACTGCCGCCTGCGATGGTATATACCCCTTTGCCGCTGTTCGTATGCTAAGTACATGATCGTTTTCATCACGGGAGCGACCGCAGGATTCGGGCAAGCTACGGCCCGGCGGTTCGCAAAAGACGGCGCAAAAGTCATTGGGACAGGGCGCCGCAAGGAACGCCTCGAGGAATTGAGGAAGGAGCTGGGAACCGGGTTCTTGCCACTCGCCTTTGACGTGGGGAAACGAAAAGACGTAGAAGATGCAATTCGAGGACTCCCACCGGACTTTGCCGACGTAGACGTTCTGGTTAACAACGCGGGCGGCGCGTTGGGATTAGATCCTGCGCAAACTGCCGACCTCGAAGACTGGGAGACTATGATTGATGCAAATGTGAAGGGCGTCGTTTACTGTACGCGATTTTTGCTCCCGGGAATGGTGGATCGCAATCGAGGCCATATCGTGAACCTGGGCTCTGTGGCGGCCGAGTTTCCGTATCCAGGCGGAAACGTTTATGGAGCGACCAAGGCGTTTGTTCACCAATTCAGTTATGGCCTACGGGCCGACGTGCTCGGAACCAACGTACGCGTCACCGATATTCAGCCAGGTCTTTGCAAGACGGAGTTCTCGGAAGTGCGGTTTAAGGGCGACAAAAAGAGAGCTGATGCGGTGTATGAAGGAACAGATCCCTTAACCGCGGACGATATTGCCGATGCCATTCATTGGTGTGTGACACGCCCAGCACACGTCAACATCAACGCCGTGCAGCTCATGCCGGTCTGCCAGGCATTTGGACCTTTAGCAGTGAAGCGAAAGAAATAGCCCGCATTTAAATTCCGCGTTGCGGCCGATAACCGGGGCGGGCGCGGATTCTGTACTTCTTGGCTGTATCGGACGTCATCTCCACGCGAATCTTGCGAAATCCCTCATTCGGATTTGGCTGCGGGTAATAAGTGATGGTATAGCTGTTGCCCAAATCTTCACGGATGGATTCGAAGGCTTCTACTTGTTTTTGCCAAGTCTTGGCAAAGTAGCTCTTCCCGCCTGTATTGGTGGAAATACGCTTGAAAATCGTCGAGGAGATGGGGTCTTTGTTCACTTCGCTGGTCGAGATGACATAAATGGGGATGCCTTCGTCCTCGGCCACGGCGCGAACATCGTCAGGGGCAACCATGCTGGCGTTGTCCGGTCCATTGGAAAACACGATGACAACTTTGCGGCCGGGGACCTTCGCGGCGTCTCGAAGGGTCAATAGAAGACAGTTGTAGAGCGCTGAATCATCGCCTGCTACGGCCCGCCGCAGGCCGGCAATCGCGCTGGTACGGTCGCGATTCAAAGCCACTGCGCGATTGAGATTACGGCTATAGGTATAAATGGCTACAGAATCAGCGCGATCTAATCCGCGAATGAAATCGGCAATAGCGTCCGAAGCATATACGAATCCGCGGTACATGTAGTTGCTTGTATCGAACAAGACAAACACATTGGTGCCGGCCGCATCCTGACGTAGATCCTGTGCCGGACCTACGCCCGACTCGTTCGAGGCCGAGGCGACGTGCAATGGCTTTGTTTCGCCACTGTCCAGCACTTGTAACGGCGCGTGATTGCCTTCGGTGAAAGTGGCGACCTTCTCCGGAATCTCATCTTCAAACACTTTGAAGTCTTTCGGCTTCAAGCCATTCACATACTTGCCGTGAGAATCGGTCACGCTGAAACTCAGAACGACCATGTCGACCTTCACATGGAACGTGGTCTGATCCTGATCTTGCGCCTTCAACCAGAGCCCGGCAGCCACAGCCACCATAGTTGCGAGACCAATAGTGTGCAAAAAACTCTTCACGTTGCTAATTCTCCGAATTGCGAATGTTTGCCTGCAATACGTGTTGTTGCTGTATGTTCGTGCCGACCGCGTGTAGAGAGCGAAGGAGTGCAGGCCAATCTTCCAAATGAGTGGCAAAGATGTTTTCGATGGCGGCGCGGTTCCACTCCGGCACATAGGAATCCAATTCGCCTACGGGAATCCCGGTCCGGTCCGCCAGAGCGGCGAAGTAGATGTTGTTGGACTCCCAACTTTCGGCCAAGATACGGCTGGAGTACCCCATCAATGCGGGAAAAATCCGCAAATACAGCAGACCTGGCTGCAGGGAATGTGTGAGGGTTGGTTTCGGGGTGCCGAAGGTATGGGCGATCGCCTGTGGAGACAGAGAGGGATCGTGTTGCGAGGCGATCTCGGCGGCTTCGGTCAAATAAATATCCGGCGATATGTTGGCCAATTTGGGGTCTAACGCCAATGCGTAGAGAGCTGACGTCGGCACATTCGCAATAGCGGTCTTAAAGTCACCGCTCTCCAGGCGATCCTGCAGCCACTCGACGCGGGACGGAGTAGCAAAACGACGGTAGGAATTCAAAACGGCCGTTTCCACGCCTGAATTAAATGCCGAAGCGGCGATCAACGATTCGCCTCTGGCCACATGAAGACCAACCCACCGGATCTGCTCCGGCGTCACGTTCCGCCACCGGTTTACCGTGACATCGACAATCATTTGGGGAACGAGGTCGGCCCAAATCAGCGCCTGCTCTCGTTTGGGAGTCAGGAAGTTCTGCTCCGCTTCCGCGACGGCATAGGGCAGGCTGATAAGTGAACCGACCAGGCGGCCGCCACCGCTCTCGGGCCAACCAGTGCCCGCCACTTCAGTAGGGGCCCAAGCGGCCGGCGCGTTTTCGGGACCGATAAAGTCATGGCTGCGCACAAAGGACGAGTTGGTGAGCAGTAATTGGGCACCTGGCGGCGCATAATAGCTGTACAACAGACCGACCAGCGAATCTCGCAGAAATGGCTCTAGCGCGTCGCGCGCGTCTCTCTTTTCCGTATTCTTGACGAGTTTGTCGATGTTAAGCTTTTTCTCCTGATCGATATGCCGATCGCTCCAATACCCGACTGCGAACGTATTGCGCTCCTCGGCCGAGATGGAACTGCGCAGAGATTGAGTTTCTTGCAAGCGCGAAATCTGCTCATCCAGGCTCTTAACGGTCTTGGGATCGATCGGTTCCTTGCCGGCGCGATCAGCAATGGTGAAAATGCTGTCCAAAGGAACCAAAAGTTGGGCATCAAAGACGCGCAATAGCACTTCGGCGGGCGATGCCGGTTGATTTCCGTTAGCCGGGCGGAGTTTCCCCACCAAAAGCTCGACAATCTGTTCCTGGCGCATCGAGCCGGGCTGTTTTCCTGCCGCTGCCAATAATGTGTCGATGCCCGAACGCCCGGCGTCCAGGACATCGCCTTCCTGCTTGACGTGCGTGAATGGCGCGAGCAGCTTCGTGAAACTCGCGTCCTGCCGAGCCGCCGGGATGGAATCCTGCAAGACCAGAATTCGCCACAATCCCGCCAGCGCCTGAAGCGTGCCTATATCATCGGCGCGTAGCAGCGTATCGCGCATGTCCTTGCTCTGGCGGCAGAGATCCAAATACTGCTCGATAGAGCCTTCGCTTAAGGCTGGAGCGTCAGCGAATAGTGCGTATTGCGCGCCAAAGGTGCGGTAACCCGCAACTAGTCGCGACGCCAGTTCCGGCGACATCGGCTTAGCTCGCCCGCGGTCGACGTCATTGAGCGCCAAAAAAATCTTGAGCGGTTCGTTTTCGACGCTTTTGCGGCTTAGGCCAAACAACGCTTCAATAACGTCATCGCTGTTTTTCCAAGAGGCTGCGGAGCGGGTGAGCTTGCCATCGTATTTGCCATGAGGATGATGTATGAAAAGGTTGCGCCAAACCTCCAGATTCCCTGGAATATGCGGCTGTCCATCGGGATCAATGCGCAAGGAAGTCGCAAGCAGCGTCAGTTCAGTACTGGAACGAAAGACCGGCCGGGCCGGACCTGGGCTGGTGATCTTGCCGCGTAACGCATCGTAGAAGCGTTTCATTCGGTCTGGCTGGGTGAGATAGGCCGCCGTCGGCCCCTCTATTCGCGAAAGCACATCGAAATAGCTGGCCATCCAGCCGTCGTCCGTCGCTAGAAGTTTCGCGAAGAAAGCGCCGGGATTGGACGGCGGAACGCCAACCATTGCACCCCAAACTTTCGCGGACCCGGGAACGACCGCGACACCATCCTTAATCTGAAACATGCTGCCGAAGAAGTCGAGCACATGCGCATAGATTTTCAGCTTGGCGGCGCTGGCTTGTTCGCGTAGTGCCGCAGCCGTTTGGCGATCCAGATGGGAAAGGCCAAGATACAAACGGCAGATGGAGGGATCAGAAAGAAACGCGTCCAGAAAATCTGCTTGGTTTTGGTTTACCGCCTCAATCCAGTACTTCGCACTATAAAGAACCGGAACTTGCGTGGGCGCATAGGGCAATTCGAAACGGTGGTTGGCGCGCAAATCCTGTTCAAGCTGGGTGAGCGGAAAACCCGAGTCGGCGGTGAGAAAGGCACGCGTGGCGTTCACCGTTTCAAGCACCATGTCGCCGCCGCACGCGCCTCGCATCCGATATCCCAGAACCTTAAGAAGATTACCCGTTTCTTCGCTGTCGCAGGCCGGAATTACGATCTTCTGGTTACGTGCCATGGCCTGCAGCTCACGAGCTTGACCTATGTAACGGACCAGAAGCCGCAGATATTCGGTTTGCTGCAGTGCTTCATTTCCGGAAGCCTCATAACCGTTGGTGACAACGTTGCGCGCAAGGGCCGGCAGCAAGTCCTCTGGGGCTGCATCGGGCGAAAGCGCCGCCATTCTGGCGAACGAGGAAAGAGGCCCCGGTATCGAAACCGTCGAGTAATGTTGTGCGTTTGCGCTACGCTTGGGCGATTGCAGATCCTGACCCCCGGCTGCCCGGTATTCGGAGAGATCACGAGACAGGTCGGCGTCTTTACCCTGCATGAAGTCGATCAAGACGGCTTGCTTCAGAGCCAGCTTGCGAACTTCCGGATCTGTTTCGACAGCAGCCCACTTGAGAAAGGCTTCGCGGCGTCCATCTTCCGTGTGGCGATCAAGAAATAGAGCAAAATTCTTCAGCGACTGGGGCGTACCATCACCAGCCTGTTTTTGGAGCAGAGCGAGCGCTCCCGCCATGTCGCCCGCTGCTTCGCGCTGCTGCGCCGGGTCAGATGGACTTCGATCGGAAGCTGCCAACGCGGGCAGGGAGAGGATGCAGGCGGATAGGCCCGCAAGTATAAAGAGAACGAGTGTTCCCTTCACGGGATAGTTTTCCCGGAGACGCAGAGTCACGGCGCATAGCCCCCAACTAGGTTTTCTAATCTATCACCTGGAAATCGAGATGGAATGAAGAACTTGTAAAGAATTCTACGGTAAACCTCTTAGTACGGTTGGAAGATGCCGATTAGAAGTGAGAACCTCCTATCTAAGAAAAGAGCCCGGAGGATGCATTTTTCATCTCTGAATGTCATCTGCGCAAGCTACATGGCCCAGCACGAAAGCGGTGTTCGTTAACGGGACTGCGCTGAAGAAGTTCGCGCTCTATGGCCTGATTGCGCTGATTGCCGGGCTCTATCTTTTTCCCTTTGTGCGCGTGCTTTCCGGCGCAACCGATGAAGGGCTCTATATCTACGCGGCGCAAGAGGCGGCGGAAGGAGCGATTCCAGGGCGCGATTTCATTCAGGAAAATCCACCGGGCGCTTACTACTGGCTGGCGTGGTTCTTCCGCTTATTCGGCAGCAGCATGATCACAGCGCGCGCCGTATTGTTTTTGACCGGTATCGCGACAGTTCTGGTGGTGTTTTACCTGGCACGGCGTATAGGAAGCCACGGGATATTCGCGGTGACGTTTTTGCTGACTACGTCGATTCCGCTTACCCCGATCAATTCACCTCATTACGATTCCAATCTTTTTGCGTTGCTTGCCTTCGCCATATTTCTGATTGGCATCGATTCCACGTCGCATGGACCTATTAAATACTGGCCTTTCGTAGTCGCGGGAGTGCTTGCGGGTTGGGCGAGTTGCATCCTACAACAAAAAGGATTTCTGTTCCTGGCGGCATTTGTAGCCGCAAGCTTTTTTCTTTACCGAAAACGTGGCATTCGGCCGAGCTTGCTCATGGTTTCGTCTTATGCGGCCGTGCTCGTCGCGGAGATCGTGCCTTACATTCTCTGGGGCGCATTACCGGACTTATTTTTTAGCACAGTAAAGATGCCGCTCGCAGGCTATAACAACGTGAATCACGTGACTTACGGGTTTCCGTTATGGACGGTATGGTTTCCAGGGCTGTTCGGGCATCTGCGACTTACTCCTTCCGTTCTTTTAACCGCGCCGATACTTGCCGCAATGAGCCTTCCGTTTCTGTTAATGCTCGTGCTGCCCCTGCTGTTGGGTGTCATGGGCTATATATGGAGACCGCAAGCTTTTGAGCACCGGCTGATCCCGTATTGGATCGCGGGCTACGCGATGTGGCTTTCTGAGCTGCATCGGCAAGACATGAGCCATTTTCGAAACGGCTGCATACTGCTCGTGGTTCTCTTCTTTGCGCTTTGCGAGCGGTTCGGTACGCGATTGTTCAAACAAGCAGCGTTTGCCGTAGCGCTTGGGGCGTTATTGATGGGAACCACAGATCTGAACGGAACGTTGCACGCGCGACAACCTATCGTTACTCGGCGCGGAACCTTGCTCGCGCAGCGAAAAGATCCCGTAATCGACTTTCTTCTTGCGCATACCCACCCAGGAGATTACGCGTTCATCTACCCGTACTCGCCCGTTTACTACTTTTTGGCTGATGTTCGGAATCCCACGCGCTTCAATGTCATCGTCGATCAGAGAAAGAGCCCGCTCATTCTGGAAGCAATACGCGATCTGGATGCTAAGAAGCCGCGGTATGCAATTGCGCAAACAGCGCTACTCGGCGATGGCATGCAAACCGTTTTTCCTGCGTATCGTCCTCCCGCTCCAAAAGACCGCATGATCGATAAATACCTGGATGAAAATTATCATCAGGTCGCGTTTGAAAACGGATTTCGATTCTTGGAACGAAATTCGGAATGATCAAGCCCGCAGGCCGTTAGCTTTAGGCTGCATCGCTGCGCTCGATTGACTTCCGCAAAGCAGAAAGAACGCGCCGAGTGCGAAGAGTGCTAGTGCGATCCACTGCGTGAGGGAGAACGGACCCACCAATGCTTGCTCATGCTCGCGGAAAAATTCAATGATGAAGCGCGCGGTGGAGTAGAGAACGAGATAGAGGCCGATAATTTGGCCCGAGCGATAACTGCGCTTGAACTGACGATAGAGAATCAGGAAAATAAGCAAATCCGCCGCCGATTCGTAAAGTTGCACAGGGTGCAGCGGTTTATCTAGCGGGACTGGCGCAGCAAAATCCGAACGGAAGTGCACGCCCCAGGGAAGGTAACATACTTTACCCCAGCAACAACCCGCGGCGAAACATCCTAATCGGCCGATTGCCTGGCCGACGGCAACACCCGGGGCAAACACGTCCATGGTTTTCAGTACGGGAAGCTTTTGGCGATCTAAATAAAGATACGCGAAGATCAGGGCCACGATAAATCCGCCGTGGAAAACGCCGGCCGCCTGCAACGTGGCCATGCTAAAGATCTGGCCCGGATCGCGAATGTAGTCGCCAATATCGAACAGAAACATGAACAGCTTCGCTCCGACGATGCCTGCGATCGCGCAATAAACCGCGAGATTCGTGATCTTGTCAGGAGGCAGGCCGGCACGCCGAGCTAACCGCGTGGTAATAGCAAGTCCGGTGAGAAATGCAGTTGCCACCAATACGCCGTACGTGGGCAGGTAGAACGAACCGATCCGGAATAGTACAGGAAACATCCGCTATTTGTCGCTACCCTTCTTTGATGCCTTTACGATGCGGCTTGATGAGATCAAACAGCAATAAGACGGCTCCCACGCTAATGGCGCTATCGGCAACATTGAAGGCCGGAAACGACCATGTACCGTGGTACACCTCGATGAAATCGGTCACCGTACCTCGAAAAATTCGGTCGAGCAGATTTCCGAACGCGCCTCCTAATATCAACGCAAGACCGAACCGCGTAGCTGCTGAACGAAAAGCGCCGTTTCGGCTCCACAGCGCCGAGGCCACAAATACCAGAACGGTTGCCGAGATACCTATTAAGACGATACTGCGCAAAATCGGGTTGCCTTTGGCCAAAACACCAAAGGCCGCACCGGGATTTTCGGCATGGACGATACGAAGCCAATCCGGAATAATCGAGATGCTGTCGAATGAGCGCAGTGAGTGGAGAATGAGCAACTTGGTAATACGATCAGCTACCAAGATGAGCAACGCGGCTCCGGCTGCGGTGATCCGAGCGCTTACATAAGGCCGGCTCGGCACTAGTTCAAATGTTCCGGCAGAACTGAGGCACACGCCGCGCATACGGTCGGAAAATCGGGATTGCTGCCAACGTCTGTAGTGTATTTCCAGCAGCGCTCGCATTTATCGCCCCGGGCCCGCTCCACTTCAACCGCTAATTCATTGTCATCGGCGCCTTGCTGCAACTCCACTTGAGAGACGATGAACCAGGCTGGCAGATCGGACAAGTGCGCATTCAGCAGTCGGTGATTCGCTTCGGAAGCCCTCAAAACAACTGCTGCTTCTAACGAACCACCGATGAGTTTGTCTTCACGCGCATTGTCGAGAGCTTTAAGAACTTCGTTGCGAATGGGGACCAACTTGTCCCAATCGGCAGCCTCGCGACGCTGCGCGTCAGTTATCCCGTCGGTCAATTCGTCGGGTGCAGGGAAGTATGACAAGTGGACACTTTCAGTCGCCGTACTCTTCGAATCGGGATGTTGCCAGACTTCTTCGCAGGTAAACGATAATATTGGAGCGAGCAGCCGAACAAGCGCCATATTCAGGCGATGAAGGACGGTTTGATTCGTACGGCGCGCTGTTCTGCTTTGGGTATAGAGCCTGTCCTTCGATACGTCAAAATAAAGCGCGCTGAGATCTGTGATGACGAAATCGTAGACTGCGCGGTAGACTTTGTGAAATTCGTATTGGTCGTACCAAGCGCGGCAGCGGCGGACCAAGTCTTCGGCACGAACCAGAATCCAGGAATCGATGCCGGAGAGACGATCGCCAGACACCGTATTAATCGCTGGATCGAAGTCATGGAGATTGCTCAGCATGTAGCGGAAGCCGCTGTTGCGAATCTTTCGATAAGCGTCTTCGAGACGAGTCAGAATCGTTTCCGACATGCGCACGTCTTCGGTGAAGTCTACCGACGCCACCCAGAGCCGGAGCACGTCCGCTCCTTTTTTCATCACGATTTCAGAAGGCTCGATGATATTGCCTAAAGACTTGGACATCGCGCGACCATCGGCATCGAGTGTCCAGCCGTGAGTGGCGCACTCGCGATAGGGTGAAGCGTTCTTCAGCCCAACGCCAATGAGTAATGAGCTGTGGAACCAGCCGCGATATTGATCGCCGCCTTCGATATACATGTCGGATGGCCAAGTGACGCCGTTCTGCGGCGTGAGTGTTGCCAAGTGGCTTGATCCGGAATCGAACCACACGTCCAAGATGTCGGTCTCTTTGCGAAAGGTCGTGGCGCCGCAGCGGGAGCAAGCGCAGCCAGGACCCATCAGCTCTTCAACGGTTTTTGAATACCAGACGTCGGCCGTGTGCTCGCGGAATTGTGCGACCACCTTTTCGAGCACGGCGCGATCCGTAAAGGGCGTGGCGCAGCTCTCACAATAGAAGACAACGATGGGAACGCCCCAGACCCGTTGACGCGAGATGCACCAGTCCGGGCGCGCCGCAATCATGTTCCACATCCGCTCTTCGCCCCAGCTCGGATGCCAGCTCACTTGCTTGATTGCGTGAAGAGAGCGAGCGCGAAGATCGTTGCGATCCATGCCGATGAACCATTGCTCGGTCGCGCGGAAAATCACCGGATTGTGACAGCGCCAGCAATGCGGATAGCTGTGATCGAGACGCTCTTGTCCTGCAAGTGCGCCATGCTCTTCGAGCAGCTTAATGACGAGCGGATTGATCTCCCAAACCGTTTTGCCGATCAATTCGTCAGGAAGTTTTCCGCTGGCGCCTTCCGCGTGAAAAATACGGCCGGCGGCATCGACCGGGCAATACACGGGAATCCCATAACGTTGGCCGATAACGAAGTCTTCTTGTCCGTGACCAGGAGCAGTGTGTACTGCGCCGGTACCTTGTTCGAGCGTGACGTGATCGCCGAGAAGGCCTAGTGAATCGCGGTCAATAAAAGGATGGCGGAACACCGCGCGCTCGAGTTTTGAACCAGGGAAGCGCGCAACGATGGTCTGATCCCAGCCCAACGCCTCCGCTAACTTCGGCAAGAGCCCTTCTGCAACAATCGCAACGCCCTGGGGCGTATCGACCGCCACGTACTCAAATTTCGGATTGAAGGCGATCGCTAGATTGGCCGGAATCGTCCATGGGGTCGTGGTCCAGATCAGGCAATAAACATTGCGCCCGGCTAAGGCAGGATCGATCGCGGCCGGATCGGAAGCGAGCTTGAACCGGACATAAATGGAAGGGCTGGTGTGATTTTCGTATTCAACTTCGGCTTCGGCGAGCGCGGTGCGGTCTTTGATGCACCAGTGGACAGGCTTCAAGCCCTTATAAATGTAGTCTTCATGAAGAAAGTCAACGAACGCCTGCGCGATGATCGCTTCATATTCGGCGCTCATCGTTAAGTAGGGGTCAGCCCAACGTCCCAGCACGCCGAGACGCTTGAACTCCGTGCGGTGAATGTCGACGAATTTTGCGGCGTATGCCCGGCAATGCGCACGAATTTCCACGATGGACATTGCGGCCTTGCGCTTACCGAGTTCTTGATCGACTTTGAACTCAATCGGCAGGCCATGACAATCCCAACCGGGAATGTATGGTGCATCGAAACCGGCCATTGTTTTGGATTTGACGATGAAGTCCTTCAGGATTTTGTTAAACGCCGTACCCAGGTGAATGTTCCCGTTGGCGTAGGGAGGTCCATCATGCAAGACATATTGCGTTAGCCCGGCGCGAGACTCCCGAATCCTTTGATAAAGGTTGATTTCCTCCCAGTGCTCTAGGGTCTTAGGTTCCTTTGAAGGCAGATTTGCCTTCATGGGGAAGGTAGTTTTCGGCAGGTTGACCGTCTTTTTCAGGTCAACGGAGGAGACATTCATGGATCATTTTCATGGTAGCGGACGAAACAGGATTCGCCGGTGTGTTGCGCATGAAGTCGCTGATGGAGTGCGTGATATTCTCGTCAATTCCCGTCCATTCCGATGCGTTTGATCGTTCAGCAATTTCAGTTGCAAAACCCAACCTGGCAGGGGAATGCCTGGCCGGGACAGAATCTCACCGCAAGCGTGACCGCGGCAGGAATTACCAACGATGAACGAATCGAATTTGTCATTCAGGATAATGCCACGAATGAGCGTGTGGATTCGGTCATGGCGGCTGCGGGGCAGACCTCGGTGCAATGGCCGGTTCCGAACCTTCCTAGTACGGCCAATGTAAGTTTTAGAGCGATTTTGCGCGAAGCTCCTTCGCCAGCGAATGGACAGCTTGCAACGATTATGAGCGTTACATCGCCGGTGCAAGCGCTGCAAAGTTTTGGTGTCCAGATCAATAACGTCGACGCTGCGTTCGTGCCGGGCCCAGCGCGGGAGCAGCTACAACTCAGCTTCACGGTAACTGACGCCAATAATCGCGCCACCCAGGGGCGCTATGAAATTTGGGGCGAACGCTATCCCGGCGCAACACCGGAGCCGCTCTATCGCGAGAATTTTGTTCCGGCGGCGGGGGCTATGAACTGGAACACTTGGCGCGGTCTCGCGAATAAAGGGCATCTGAACGGAAAATACATCACTCCGGAGTTCAGCCCCTATCGCGTACGCATCATCATCGGAACCAGCGCCGGCGATGTGGACGATCCGTATGGAGTGGGATTAGGCAAAGTGGCGTGCGCCGAGTCCCCGTTTGAAGTCAAGTTCAAGACAATCGGAATCAAGAAGTGGCAGAACCTGCAGGAGGCTACAACCGAGGCTGAATATAGGCTGGATAAAACGTTGATGGTAATGCCGCCGCGGAATGCCGACGGCACTTATGC
>Ga0070741_10003448_pt1 | contig 39306 bp, 35 predicted proteins | sample Coa_R1_4_FD_66440 | JGI IMG/M metagenome (GOLD analysis project Ga0070741, IMG submission 66440) | Surface soil microbial communities from Centralia Pennsylvania, which are recovering from an underground coalmine fire - Coalmine... | ecosystem: Environmental > Terrestrial > Soil > Unclassified ...
CCGCTGGGGGGCGGTAAACGAACGCCGGTTGGTGGGGTGGCCGGGGCGGGTCGCATCTGGCGTTCCTTTTCCGCTGGGGGGCGGTAAACGAACGCCGGTTGGTGGGGTGGCCGGGGCGGGTCGCATCTGGCGTTCCTTTTCCGCTGGGGGGCGGTAAACGAACGCCGGTTCGGCGGAGGGCCCGGGGCGGGCCGGTGGGAGCCGTGCAACCTCTACGGTCGTGTCGTGGACGATCTGGCCCTGGGGGCGTTCTCCGACGACGGGCCCTGGGAGGTCGAGCTCGACCGGTTGAGCTGGCTGCCGGGCCTGGAGTACGTCCGGGCGGCGGTGCGGGCCGATGTGCCCCGGCTGGTGACGCCGAGGCGGCTCCCGCCCGGGGGGCGCCTGGCCGCCACGGCCCGCCATCTCGGCCTCGGCGTCGCGCTGTGGGCCGCCGGCCAGCGGCGCAGGGGCGGGACGGAATCCGTCGCCGACCTCTCCCGGCGCCTGCGGCGGGCGGCCGAGCGGCTCGGGCCGGCCTACATCAAGCTCGGCCAGATCATCTCGGCCGGCGAGGGGGTGTTCCCCGAGCCGCTGGTCACCGAGTTCAAGAAGTGCCGGGACCAGGTTCCACCCGAGACGTGGGAGACGGTCCGGCGTGTGGTGGAGGAGGACCTCGGCCGCCCCCTCGGCGCCGTGTTCTCCCGCTTCGACCACGAACCGGTGGCTGCGGCGTCGATCGCCCAGGTCCACGCGGCCACGCTGCTGACGGGCGAGTACGTCGTCGTCAAGGTCCAGCGGCCAGAGGTCAACCGGCTGGTCAAGGAGGACCTCGCCGTCATGGCCTGGATCGCCCCCCGGCTGGTCGGCCGGATCCCGGTGGCCGCCCTGGCCAACCCGCCGGCGCTGGTGGAGCTGTTCGCCGAGACGATCGCCGAGGAGCTCGACTTCCGCCTCGAGGCGGAGAACATGCTCGACGTCGCCCGATCGCTCACCGACCTGGGTCAGAAGGCCTTCGTCGTTCCCCGGCCCCATCCCGACCTCGTTACCCGCCGGGTGCTGGTCATGGAGCGTTTGGCCGGCTTCGCCTACGACGACGTCGCCGGCATGCAGGCGGCCGGGCTCGACACGGCCGCCCTAGTCCGGGCCGGGATGATCGGCTTCCTCGAGGGCGCCATGATCTGCGGCATCTTTCACGGCGACCTCCACGGCGGGAACCTCTTCGTCCTGCCCGACGGCCGCACCGCCGTTCTCGACTTCGGCATCACCGGCCGGCTCGACGAGTTCCGGCGCCGGGCCTTCCTCCGGCTGCTCGTCGGGGCGACCGTCAATGACGTGAAGGGGCAGATGGCCGCCCTGCGGGACCTCGGCACGCTGCCGCCCGACACCGACCTCGACGCCGTGATCGCCGACCTCGGCCTCGACCGGCCGGCGGTCGACCCCACGACGCTGACCCCCGACGAGCTGGTGTCCGAGATCCAGCGGACGGTAAAGGGCCTGCTCGGCTACGGCGCCCGCATGCCGAAGGAGCTCATGCTCTTCGTCAAGAACCTGGTGTTCCTCGACGGCGCCATCGCCAACCTGGCCCCCGACCTCGACCTCTTCGCCGAGATCGCCCAGATCGCGACCTACTTCGCCACCGCCCACGGCGCCCGCATCACCGCCGATGTGGGGGTGGACCCCCGCACCCAGGTCCTCGACCTGTCCGGCGTGAAGGCGTCCTTCGGCGTCGACGCCGGCCTCGAGACCCTGACCTACCGGGACCTCCAGGCCCGCCGGGCCCTGATCCGGGAGCGCCTGGCCAAGCGCGACCGCCGGTCCGGCATCCGCCGCCCGTCCGCCTGAACTGGCGTTCCTTTTCGGCTGGGGGGCGGTAAACGAACGCCAGAACGGTCTGGGGGTGGGGTCGGTTGAACTGGCGTTCCTTTTCGGCTGGGGGGCGGTAAACGAACGCCAGAACGGTTGGGGGGTGGGGTCGGTTTGAACTGGCGTTCCTTTTCGGCTGGGGGGCGGTAAACGAACGCCAGAAGCGGGGACGTAGGGTTTCGGGGTGCCGTCGTTCCGGACCGGGGTCGTCAGCCGACTGCTCGAGGAGCGGCGCGGGCTGCAGCGGGTGGAGGTCGACCTGGGGGACGGGCCGGAGCGGGCCTACGTCCTGCGGCAGATCACCGGGCCGGTGGCCGTCGGCGACCGCGTGGTGTTGAACACGACGGCGGTGGAGCTCGGGCTCGGGACCGGCGGCTGGCACGTCGTGCACTGGAACCTGGCCCGGGACGAGTGGCGGGAGCCGGGCCCGGGCCATGTGCTCAAGGCCCGGTACACGAGCCTGCAGGCCGACGTCGGCTCGACGGAGGAACACGAGGCGGTCCTGGCCGACTGCGCCGACGTCGGCGGGATGCCGGTGGTGGCGGCCGGGCTGCACAGCCAGCTTCCGGCCGTGGCCGCCGCCTTCAAGGCCGTTGCGTCGGACTTGGGCGCCCCCGGCGCCCGGCTGGTCTACGTCATGACCGACGGCGCCGGGCTGCCGCTGGCGCTGTCGGACCTCGTCGCTGCCCTCATCGACCGGGGGCTCCTCGATGCCACCGTGACCTGCGGGCAGGCCTTCGGCGGAGACTTCGAGGCGGTGTCGATCTTCTCCGGGCTGGCCGTCGCCCGGCACGTGGCCGGGGCCGACGCCGCCGTCGTGGTCATGGGCCCGGGGGTGGCGGGGACCGGCACCCGGCTGGGGTTCTCGGCCATCGAGGTGGGGCCCGTCCTCGACGCCGCCACCGCCGTGGGGGGCCGGCCGGTCGCCTGCCTGCGGGCCTCGTTCGCCGACCCCCGGCCCCGGCACCGGGGCCTGTCCCACCACTCGGCCACCGCCCTGGGCCTGGCCTGCCGGTCCCGGGTGACGGTGCCGCTGCCGCTGGTCGGGGGACCCGAGGAGGAGACGCTCCGGGCGGACGTCGCCGCCGCCGGCCTCGACCGCCGCCACGACGTCGTGCCCGTCAAGCCGCCCGACATCCTCGGCCTCTTCGACGCGCACGGCCTCACCGTGACCTCGATGGGCCGGCCGGCGGCCGCCGACCCGGTGTTCTTCGCCTGCGCGGCCGCCGCTGGTACGCTGGCCGCCGAACTGGTGTTCCCCATCGATCCCCGGGCAGGGTGATGTGGCCGACCGTCTCGAGCGTCTCACCAATCTCGTCGCCGTCCTGCTCGAGACCCGGCGTCCGCTGACGCTGGAGGAGATCGTCGAGCGGGTGCCCGGGTACCCGACGGACCGGGAGTCGTGCCGGCGCCAGTTCGAGCGGGACAAGGCGACGCTGCGGGAGATCGGCGTCCCGATCGCGCTCGAGGCCCTCCACGCCTTCGAGCAGGAGACGGGGTACCGCATCCACCGGGAGGACTACGAACTGCCGCCCCTCGACCTGACCGACGACGAGCGGGTGGCGCTCCACCTGGCGGTGACGGCCGTCCGGCTCGGCGGCGGGGCGGCGGGCGACGGGCCCGCCGGGGCGGGCCGGGAGGCGCTCCTCAAGCTCGGGGGGATCGAAGGGGAGGCGGCGCCGACGCTGGCCGCCCTGCCGGACGTGCCGGCGCTCCCGGCGCTGTTCGACGCCTACCGCCGCCGGGCCCGGGTGTCGTTCACCTACCGGGGCGGCACCCGGCGCCTCGACCCGTACGGGATCCTGTTCCGGAACGGCCACTGGTACGTGGTCGGGTGGGACGTCGACCGGGCGGCCATCCGGGCCTTCCGGGCCGACCGGATCGAATCGGCCATCGAGGCCGGCGCCGGAGGCGCCTTCGAGCGCCCCGAGGGGTTCGACCCCGCCTCGGCGCTGCGGGACGAGCCGTGGCGCTTCGGCGACGAGGAGCCGGTCGAGGCCCGGGTCCTCGTCGGGCCGGCGCAGGCCGGGTGGGTCGAGGCCGACCTGGGTGCGGCGGCGGTGGCCGAACGGCGCGACGACGGCTCCGTGGTGGTCCGGATGGCCGTCACCAACCGCGACGCCTTCCGCTCCTTCGTGCTCGGCCTCCTCGACCACGCCGAGGTGCTGGCGCCGGCTGAGTTGCGGGCCGACATGGTGGCCTGGCTGTCGGCCATGGCCAATCCGGCGGAGGCGACGGCGTGACCCGGCCCGACGCCGCCGTCCGCCTCCGGCGCCTGCTCACGGTCATCCCCTGGATCATCGACCACCAGGGCAGCACCCTCGACGACCTCGCCGCCCGCTTCGGGATCAAGGTGGCCGAGCTGGAGCGGGATCTCGAGCTCGTACCGTTCTGCGGCCTGCCCCCCTACACGCCCGACCGGCTGATCGACTGCGAGATCGTCGACGGCCGGGTCTTCCTCCGGTTCGCGGAGTACTTCGGCCGGCCGCTGCGGCTGACACCGGCCGAGGGCTTCGGCCTGCTGGCCGCCGGCCAGGCGCTGCTGGCCGTGCCGGGCGCCGACGAGAAGGGGTCCCTGGCCTCGGCCCTGGGGAAGCTGGCCGGCGTGCTCGGCGGTGGCGACGGGATGGCGGTGGAGCTCGGTCCGGCCCGCTACCTCGAGCCCCTCCGGGCGGCGGCCGCCGCCTCCGAGCGGGTCGAGATCGACTACTACACCTTCGGGCGCGACGAGCTCACCACCCGGCGGATCGATCCCCGGGCGGTGTTCGCCGCCGCCGGCCAGTGGTACGTCGACGCCTACTGCCACAAGGCGGGTGACGACCGGCTGTTCCGGGTCGACCGGGTGCGCGGCGTCCGTCCCACCGGGGAGCACTTCGACGCCGCGACCCCCTCCGCCGCCGGGGCGGCGCTGTTCAATCCCCGGCCGTCGGATCGGCGCCTGACCCTCCTTCTCCACCGGAGCGCCGCCTGGGTGGCGGAGAGCTACCCCGTGGAGTCGGTCGAGGAGACGGCGGACGGTAGGCTGCGCGTCGTACTGGTGGCCAGCGAGCGCGCCTGGCGGGAGCGGTTGCTCCTCCGGCTCGGGCCGGCCGCCGAGGTTGTGGATCCCGCCGACGTGCGGGTCGAAGCGGCGGAGGCCGCCCGGCGCCTCCTCGAACGGTACGGGTGACCCGGAACCCTCCGGGGCCGCCTGACCCGGGGTGGAGGCGGCGGCGTGCGAGGATGGTTGTCCGTGGATCGCCCTTCTGACATATCTGCCGGGATGCCGCACGGGCCGGACCCCGACACCCCGGCCGGGGCGGAGCTGCCGCCGGAGCCGCCGACGGCCGACCAACCCGGGCCGCCCGTCGCCGGCGGCGGGCTTCCGGCACCGCAGGAATCCGAGGCCGTTTCGCCCGCTTCCGCTCCGGTGGAATTGCAAGAAGTGGCGGCCGCTCCGGGCGATCCGGCGGACGGCGAGCCTGCCCCCGCCACGCCGAAGGACAAGGGGAAGGGCAAGAGCCGGCGCAAGCAGGGCTACGAGTGGCTGGTGCTGGTGGCGGCGTCGCTGGCGGTGGCGCTGTTCGTCCGGGCCTTCCTCATCCAGGCGTTCTACATCCCGTCGGAGTCGATGGTGCCGGCGCTGCTGATCAACGACCGGGTCCTGGTCAACAAGCTTTCGTACCGCCTCCACGACGTGCACCGGGGCGACATCGTGGTCTTCGACGCCCCGCCCGGCGCCGCCACCGCCCAGGTGAAGGACCTGATCAAGCGGGTGATCGGCCTGCCCGGAGAGACGATCGAGGGCCGAGGGGGCTCGATCTTCATCAACGGGAAGCCGCTCGACGAGCCCTATCTGCCGCCCGACGTCCGCTCTCGCGACTTCCCGCCGGCCAAGGTCCCGCCCAAGGACATCTGGGTCCTCGGCGACAACCGGCAGGACTCCCGGGACTCCACGTTCTTCGGGCCGATCACCGAGAAGTCGATCGTCGGACGGGCCTTCGTCAGGATCTGGCCCCTCAGCCGCATCGGCCTGCTGTAGCGGACGGCCGGCTCAGCCCCACTCGCCGACGGCGGCCACCATCCGCTCGACGTGGTCGCTGTAGACGGCGTCGACGCCCATCTCGAGCACGGCCCGGATCCGGCGATACTCCTGGACGTCCCAGGCGAAGGCCAGCAGCCCGAAGCGGTGGGTCAGCGTCACCAGCCCCAGCGACCACTCGTTCTGCCGGAGGTTGAGGGCGGCGATCCCCGCCTTGGCCAGCGTCGAGGCGTGGCCTTCCAGGGCGTCGCCGTAGGCCCGCCGGCCCATCGAGTGGACGAGCCGGACGTCGGGGTCGGCCCGGCGGACGGCGGCCAGGTCGGAGAGCTCCCGGGCGCAGAGCCAGAGGCGGTCGACCGCGCCCGCCTCCCGGGCCACGGCCAGGAGCGGGACGGCGACGCCGGGCTCCTTGAGGTCGATCGACAGCTCGAAGTCCGATCCGAGCTCGGCGTAGAGATCGGCCAGGCGGGGGACGCCGAGCTCAGCCAGCCGGGCGGCGGTCGCCTCGCCGACCTTCACCCGGCGCAGGCCCGTCCGGATGGCGGAGTCGTGGACGAGGACGACCTCGCCGTCGGCCGCCAGCCGGGCGTCGGACTCCAGCCCGGTGGCGCCGAGCTCCAGCGCCCGGCGGAAGGCGGGCAGCGTGTTCTCGGGGGCGTCGGCCCGCCCGCCCCGGTGGGCGAAGGTGATGGGGGTCATCCGGCCGACATGCTCGCACTGGCGTCGCCGGCGACAGGCACTAGCGTCGCGGGACGTGACCCGCGCCGACTCCGTCGTCCTGCTCAACACCGGCCACGGCAAGGGCAAGTCGTCGGCGGCCTTCGGCGTGATGGCCCGGGGCTGGGCCCGGGGGTGGCGGGTGGGCGTCGTCCAGTTCGTCAAGGGCGGCAAGTGGAAGACCGGGGAGCGGAAGCTGGCCGATCACCTCGGCATCGAGTGGCACACGCTGGGCGACGGGTTCACCTGGGAGTCGACCGACCTCGACGAGACGGCGGCCAAGGGCCGCCACGCCTTCGAGGTCGCCCGGGACAAGCTCCGAAGCGGCGATTACGACCTCCTCGTCCTCGACGAGATCACCTACGCCGTGAAGTACGGCTGGGTGCCGGAGGCCGACGTGGTGGCCGCCGTGCGGGGCCGGGCGCCGAAGACCAGCGTGGTCATGACCGGCCGGGATGCCACGCCCGGCCTCATCGACGTGGCCGACACGGTGACCGAGATGCGCAAGGTCAAGCACGCCTACGACGAGGGGATCAAGGCGCTGAAGGGGATCGAGTACTGACCGTCGGCGCCGCCCGGGGGTCTGGGGGTGCCCCCCCGAGGAGTGCAGCACGACGGGGGGCTCCTGCTCGGTCTCGACGTCGGCACCACCCGGATCAAGGCGGTCGTCCTCGACGCGGCCGGCGGGGAGCGGGCGGCGGCGGCGGTGCCGACGCCCTTCGCCGTCGCCGCCGGCGGCGTCGAGATGGACGCCGCCGACTTCGAGGCGGCGCTGTCGAGCGTGGTCGCCGCCGTGGGCCCGGACCGGGAGCGGGTGGCGGCGGTCGGGGTCGCCGGCATGGCCGAGAGCGGCGCCCCGCTGGCGGCCGGGCGGCCCGTCGCCCCGGTCATCGCCTGGTACGACGGGCGGGGCGAGGAGACGGTCGCCGCCCTCGAGAGCCGTTTCGGCCCGGACCTGGCCCGCAGGACGGGCCGGCGGGTCCGCACGGTCTCCTCGGTGGCCAAGCTCGGCTGGCTGCTCGACCACGGCCTGGCGCCTCCAAAGCGGTGGCTGGGCGTCCCGGAGCTGGCCCTGTTCCTGCTGACGGGCGTCGAGGCCACCGAGCACTCGCTGGCCGCCCGCACCGGCGCCTACGACGTGATCGAGCGGGCCTGGCTGCCGTCCGTGGCGGCGCAGCTGGGCCTGCCGGTCGGCATCTTCCCCGCCGTCCGGCGGGCCGGGTCGGTGATGGGCCGGATCTCCGAGGCGGCCGCCCGGCGCTTCGGCCTGCCGGCCGGGGTGCCGGCGACGATCGCCGGGCACGACCACCTGGCGGCCGGGGCGGCCCTCGGGACGGGCGACGACGACCTGCTCAACTCCGTCGGGACGGCGGAGACCGTCTTCCGGCGCACCCCGACGGCGCCCGACGTCGGGGTGGCCCTGGCCCTCGACCTGGCCGTCACGATCTGGCCCGGCGGGCAGGCGTGGGGCGTGCTGGCCAGCGCCGCCCGCTCCGGTCTCGTCCTCGGCGGGCTGGCGGCGTCGCTCGGGCGGTCGCCGGCGGAGCTCGACGGGCTGGCGGCGGCCGGCGACGCCGCCGGCGGCCCCGGATCAGCGGGGGCCCGCTGGGGGGCCGCCCTGGCCGGCCTCGCCGCCCGGACGGCCGCCGCCGGCGCCCGGGTGGCCGACCTCCTCGGCCCGCACCGCCGGCTGGTGGTCTTCGGCGGCGGCAGCCGCAGCCTCCCCTGGCTGGCGGCCAAGGCGGCGGTGGCCGGCGTTCCCGTCGTCCGCAGCCCGGTGGCCGAGGCCGCCGTCCGGGGCGCGGCGCTCGCCGCCGGCGTGGCCGCCGGCTGGTGGCCCAGCCCGGGTGACGGCCCGGTCCCGGTGCTCGAGGCGCCGGTGCCCGATGCGCCGGTCCGGGGCGGCGGCCGCCCGCCGGGGACAATGGGCGGACCATGACCACCGAGCCCTCCGCCCGCCAGCCGACGCCGGTCGAGCCGGAGCTGTCCCCCGAGGTGGCGGCGCGGACGGCGGGGCTGCGGACGGGCTGGACCACCGGCACCTGCGCTTCGGCGGCGGCCAAGGCGGCGGCCATCGGGCTGTGCACCGGTGTACGGCCCGACACGGTCGAGGTCGGCCTGCCCGCCGGGCAGCGGGTCACGTTCCCGGTGGAGGCCGGGCCGTCGGGTGAGCCGTGGGAGGCCGTCGTCGTGAAGGACGCCGGCGACGACCCCGACTGCACCGACGGGGCCCGCATGACGGCCGCCGTCGCCTTCGCCGCCACCGCTCCCGACGAAGACGGCCTCGCCGACCACGAACTCCGGGCCGGCGACGGGATCGGGACGGTCACGCTCCCCGGCCTCGGGCTCCCGGTCGGAGCGCCGGCCATCAACCCCGTCCCCCGGGCCATGATCCTGGCCGCCCTGGCCGAGGTGACCGACCGCCCGCTGGTGGCGACGTTCTCGGTCCCGGGCGGTCAGGCGATGGCGGCCAGGACGACCAACGAGCGGCTGGGGATCGTGGGCGGCATCTCGATCCTCGGCACCACCGGGATCGTGAAGCCGTTCTCCACCGCCTCCTACCGGGCGTCGGTGGTCCAGCAGATCGACGTGGCCGCCGCCCAGGGCCACGGCTGCGTCGTGCTGGCCACCGGCAGCCGGTCCGAGGCTTACGTGCTGCGGACCTGGCCCGAGGTCCCGCCGGTCTGCGTCGTCGAGGTCGGCGACTTCACCGGCATCGCCCTCCGCCACGCCGCCGGCGCCGGGATGCGCCGGGCGGTCTTCGTGGGCATGGCGGGGAAGATCACCAAGCTGGCCGCCGGGGTGATGATGACCCACTTCCACCGCTCGCAGGTCGACACCGACCTGCTGGCCGACGTGGCCCGGGACAGCGCCGCCCCGCCCGGGATCGTCGCCGCCGCCACCGAGACGGCCACCGCCCGCCACTTCTTCGAGGCCTGTGTCGCGGCCGGCGTCGTCGAGCCGCTGGTGGCGCTGTGCCGGCGGGCGGCGGCCAACTGCCGGGCCCACACCGGCGGCGCGCTCGACGTCGCCGTCCACATGGTCGACTTCGACGGCGCCACCGAGGTCGCCCGAAGTTGAGCGCCCTCAGCGCTGCAATGCCTTGGTTTCCAGGAATTCCTCGAAGCCGAGCCGCCCGTTCTCCCGGCCGACGCCCGACTGCTTGTAGCCCCCGAACGGCGCCAGGGGGTTGAAGCGGCCGCCGTTGATGTCGACCTGGCCCGTCCGCAGCCGGCGGGCGACCTGCTCGGCGTGGGCCGGGTCCCCCGACCAGACGCCGCCGGCCAGGCCGTAGATGGTGCCGTTGGCGATCTCGACGGCCTCGTCCTCGGTGTCGTAGGGCATGATCGCCAGCACCGGACCGAAGATCTCCTCCTGGGCGATCGTCATGTCGGGCCGCACCTCGGAGAACACGGTCGGCCGCACGAAGTAGCCCCGCTCCAGGCCTTCGGGGGCGTCGGGCCCGCCGGTCACCAGCTTCGCCCCCTCGGCGATGCCCTGCTCGATGTAGGCCCGCACCCGGTCGCGCTGGGGGGCCGAGATGACCGGGCCGAGGTTCGTGCCCTCGGCCAGCGGGTCGCCGACCCGGTAGGACTCCGCCTTGGCGGCGGCGATGCGCTCGGCGTCGGCCAGCCGGTGGCGGGGGACCAGCATGCGGGTCAGCGCCGTGCACGTCTGGCCGGAGTTCAGGTAGCAGTTGGTGACACCGGCGGCGACCGCCTTGTCGAGGTCGGCGTCGGGCAGGATCACGTTGGCCGACTTCCCGCCGAGCTCCAGCGCCACCTTCTTCACCGTGGCCGCGGCCAGCTCCGCCACCCGCTTCCCGGCCCGCGTCGAACCGGTGAAGCTGACCATGTCGACGTCGGGGTGGGCGGCGATCGCCTCGCCCACCACCGGCCCGACGCCGCAGACGAGGTTGAACACGCCGCCGGGGACGCCGGCCTCGTCGATGACCTCGGCCAGCACGAAGGCGTTGAGCGGCGCCACCTCCGACGGCTTGAGCACCACGGTGCAGCCGGCGGCCAGGGCCGGCGCCACCTTGGCCACGATCTGGTTCAGCGGGTAGTTCCACGGCGTGATGGCACCGACGACGCCGATCGGCTCCTTCACCACCAGGCTGTTGCCGACCTCCTCCTCGAAGGAGAAGTGGCGCAGAATCTCGGCGTAGTTGCCGACCTGGGCGACGGGCAGGCCGACCTGGATCATGCCGGCCAGCTTGAGCGGCATGCCGACCTCGGTGGCGATGAGCTCGGCCAGCTCCACCTGGCGGGCGGTCAGCCCCTCCTGGATCCGCTGCAGGTGCTTGGCCCGCTCCTCGGGGGCGGTGGCCGACCACGCCGGGAAGGCGGCCCGGGCGGCGGCCACGGCCCGGTCGACGTCGGCGGCCACGCCGTCGGGCACCCGGCCGACGACCTCCTCGGTGGCGGCGCCGTGGACCTCGATGGTGCCGGTGCCGCCGGAGGGCACCCACGCTCCGTCGACGTAGATGGCGTCGCGCTCGATCATGGGCATCTCCTCCTGTGCGTGGGGCGAATCGGAACTCCGACCATAGAGTGTGGTCGATGAACGACCGCTTCCTCCGAGCGTGCCGGCGTGAACCGGTCGACTGCACCCCGGTCTGGTTCATGCGCCAGGCGGGGCGGTACCTGCCGGAGTACCAGGAGGTGCGGGCCGGGCACGGCATCCTCGAGGTGTGCAAGACGCCGGCCCTGGCGGTGGAGGTCACGCTGCAGCCCGTCCGACGCTTCGCCGTCGACGCCGCCATCATCTTCGCCGACATCCTGCTCCCGCTCGAGCCCATGGGCCTCCAGCTGTCGTTCGCCGCCGGGGAGGGCCCGCTGATCGCCAACCCGGTGCGCACCGCCGCCGACGTCGCCGCCCTGGGTGCGGTCCGGCCGGGCGACGATCTCGGTTTCGTGCTCGAGGCCATCGGCCAGGCCCGCTCCGCGCTGGCCGGCGAGGTGCCGCTCATCGGGTTCGCCGGTGCGCCGTTCACGCTGGCCAGCTACGCCGTGGAAGGCGGCGGTTCCCGCAACTACGTCGAGACGAAGCGCTTGATGTACAACGACCCCGAGGCCTGGCACGCCCTGATGGGCCGGCTGGCCGACGCCGTGGCCGGCTTCCTCCTGGCCCAGATCGCCGCCGGGGCGCAGGCGGTGCAGCTCTTCGACTCCTGGGTCGGGGCGCTCTCGCCCGACGACTACGCCGAGTACGCCCATCCCTACACGCAGCGGATCTTCGCTGCGCTGGCCGGCCGGGGCGTCCCCCGCATCCACTTCGGGACGGGCGCCACGACGCTGCTCCCGTTGATGGCCACCGGCTGCGACGTCGTCGGGCTCGACTGGCGGGTGCCGCTCGACGAGGGCTGGGAGTCCGTCGGCCACGACACGGCGATCCAGGGCAACCTCGACCCGGTGGTGCTCTTCGCCCCCGAGGCCGAGATCGAGCGGCGTGTGCTCGACGTGGTGAAGCGGGCCGACGGGCGGCCCGGCCACATCTTCAACCTCGGCCACGGCATCCTGCCCGGGACGCCGCCCGCCGCGGTCGGCTTCGTGGCCGACCTCGTCCACCGGGCCACGAGGCGCTCGCCGTGAGCACCGTCGTGTTCCTCATGGCGCTGGGCGGGCCCGATTCCCTGGAGAGCGTCGAACCGTACCTGCTCCACCTCCGGGGCGGACGGGCGACGTCGCCCGAACTCGTGGAGGAGATCCGGGAACGCTACCGGGCCACCGGCGGACGGTCGCCGGTGCTCGAGATCACCCGGGCCCTGGCGGCCAAGCTGGAGGCCCGCCGGCCGGTGCGGGCGGTGGTCGGGCTGCGCCACTGGCATCCCTTCATCGCCGAAGCGTGGGCCGACGTCGTCGCCCTCGAGCCAGACCGGGTGGTGGCGGTCTGCATGGCGCCGCAGTACTCGGCCATGACCGTCGGCAAGTACCTCGAAGCCCTGGCCGACGCCCGGAACGACGTCGGCGGCGGTGGGATTCCGCTCTCGGCGGTGCGGTCGTGGGCGGCGCACCCCCGGCTGGTGGAGGCGCTCGCCGACCGGATCCGGGCCGCGCTCGGCCGCTTCCCCGAACCGGAACAGCTGTCGGTGCCGGTCCTCTTCACGGCCCACAGCCTGCCGGAGCGGATCCTCCGTGACGGCGACCCCTATCCGGACGAGGTGCGGTCGACGATCGACGCCGTGGTGGCGCGGCTGCCGGCCGGGCAGCCGACGGCGTTCGCCTATCAGAGCCAGGGCCGGTCGCCCGAGCCGTGGCTCGGCCCCGAGGTCGAGCCGACGCTCGACCGCCTGGCCGAGGGCGGTGTGCCGGGAGTCGTGGTCGCTCCGATCGGGTTCGTGTCCGACCACGTCGAGACGCTCTACGACATCGACGTCGAGTTCCGGGCCCGGGCCGAGAAGCTCGGCCTGCGCCTGGAACGGATGGAGATGCCCAACGCCGCCGACGACCTGGCCGACACGCTGGGGGCGCTGGTCGACGCCCAGCTCTCGGGGTGAACCCGGCGCCTTCGGTCGTCGTGGTGGGCGCCGGCATCGCCGGGCTCACCGCCGCGCTGGACCTGGCCGAGGCCGGCGTCGCCGTCACCGTGGTCGAGGCCGGCGACCGGCTCGGCGGCAAGATCGCCACCTCCCGGGTCGGCGGGCTCGTCGTCGAGGCCGGCGCCGACTCGTTCCTGTCCACGAAGCCGGCCGGCCTGGCTCTCTGCCGGCGCCTCGGGATCACCGACCGGCTGGTGAACTCCAACGCCGACGACCGCCGCACGTTCGTGTGGTCCCGGGGCCGGCTGCGGGAGCTGCCCGAGGGGCTCGTCCTCGGCTCGCCGGCCCGGGCGTGGTCGCTGCTGCGCTCCGGGCTCCTGTCGCCGCTGGGTGCCGCCCGCCTCGTGGCCGACGTCGCCGTGCCGCGGCGCCGCCCCGGCCACGACGACGGGCGGCCGGGGGCGGACGCCGGGGAGGAGACGGTGGCGGCCTTCTTCACCCGCCGCCTCGGCCGGGAGGCCTACGGCCGGGTCGTCGAGCCGCTGCTGGCCGGCATCCATGCCGGCGACGCCGCCCGCCTGAGCCTCCCGGCGACGTTTCCCCGCTTCGTCGACATGGAACGGGACCACGGCGGCCTCGTGCGGGCGGCGCTGGCCGGTCGCCTCCCGAGGCAGTCGCGCCGCCGGGAACCGGCCGGCCCGGTGGGGCCGGCGCCGGCCGATCGGACGCCGTTCGTGTCGTTCCCGACGGGCATGGCCGAACTCCCCGAGGCCCTCGGCGGCCGGCTGCGGTCGCTGGGCGTCGGGTTCGCGCTCGGGCAGGCGGTGTCGGCCATCCGGGCCCGCGCCGGCGGCTACGAGGTCGTCACCGCGGGGGGCGACGTCCTGCCGGCGGCGGCGGTGGTGGTGGCGACACCGGCACCGGTGACCGCCGGGCTGCTGCACGACCTGTGCCCGGCGGCCTCCGCCCTGCTGGAGGAGATCCCCCACGCCTCGACGGCCACCGTGTCGCTGGCCTACCGCCTCGACGACGTCGGCACGGCGCCCGCCGGCTACGGCTTCGTCGTCCCCCGGGCCGAGGGCCGCCATCTCCTGGCCGCCACCTGGGCGTCGGGGAAGTGGCCCGGCCGGGCCCCGGCCGGGCAGGTGCTGGTCCGGGGCTACGTCGGCGGCGTCGGCCGGGAGGCGGTGCTCGACGCCGACGACGACGGGCTCGTCCACCTGGTCCGGGCCGAACTGGCCGCCCTGGCCGGGATCCGCGGCACGCCCGTCCACTGCGAGGTCCACCGGTACCCGGCCGGGATGCCGCAGTACACCGTCGGCCATCTCGGCCGGGTGGAGGGCATCCGCCAGGCGTTGGGCGCCTGCCCCGGGCTGGCCGTGACCGGGGCCGCCTACGGCGGCGTCGGCGTCCCCGACTGCATCGCCGACGCCCAGGGCACCGCCCGGGCGGTGCTCGCCGGTCTGGCCCGCAGGGACGAACCGGCCCGATAGGGAAGCGGCGGTCGGGAACCACCAATCGGCCCCGACAGGCAGGGACGTCCCGAATCAGGGCGAATATGTCACGGACAGTGGTAACGGGCCGTTGGGCCGGCCGTTGCCGAACGTCTTCCCGGGGGGTCTCGGATGGTGCCAACGCGTCCGGCTGCACGCAGGCTGTCCCTGCGGCGCGCCGTCCTCGCCGCGCTGCTGGCCGGCCTGTCGATCGCCGGCGCGGTCACCGTCGCCGTCGGCCCGACCTCGGCGCTGGCCGGGGCGGACACCACGGCGTCGTCGGCCACCACCGCGCCGGCGGGCGACGCCGGATCCATCGGCACGGACACGAGCGACACGAGCGGCACGACCGCACCGACGGGGACCACCGTCTCGACCGACACGACGAGCACCACCGAGGAGAGCACGACCACCACCACCTGGGGCGTCGGTGGCAGCCCGACGGCGGTGCCCGGCGCCGCAGCCTCGGGGCCGGCCGCCCCGGCGCAGGGGGTCCTCTTCGGCGCCCACGTGAAGACCGGCGGGAGCGCCTCGGCGCAGCAGAGCGGCGTGCAGGCGCTCGAGACCAAGCTCGGCCGCCCGCTGGCCATCGACCACTACTACCACCCGTGGACGGATCCGTTTCCCACCACCCGGGAGCAGTGGGACTTCGACCACGGCCGCATCCCGATGATCTCGTGGGCCAAGACCTACGCCGACCAGATCGTCTCCGGCTCGGAGGACGCCTTCATCCGCCAGCGGGCCGACGCCATCGCCGGCCTCGGCCAGCCGCTGCTGATCCGGTGGTTCTGGGAGATGGACGGCAAGCGGAACCTGCAGTACTCCGAGTCGCCGGCGCTGTACATCGCCGCCTTCCAGCACATCGTCACGCTGTTCCGCCAGGAGGGCGCCACCAACGTCGGCTGGGTCTGGTGCCCCAACGCCAGCGGCTTCTCCAGCGGTGCAGCCCAGCAGTACTACCCGGGTGACGACTACGTCGACTGGGTCTGCGCCGACGGCTACGACTGGTACATGGAGCCGGGCGACAGCGACACGTCGTTCAAGAACGTCTTCAAGAGCTTCTACGCCTGGGCGACCACCACCGGCAAGCCGATCATGGTCGGCGAGTACGGCGTGATGGAGGGGACGGGCGGCGCACCCGACCGCAAGGCCACCTGGGTCGACGCCGCCCGCGACACGCTGAAGACCGTCGACACCGCCATCGACGCCGTCGTGTACTTCAACTCCTACGGGAACGACGACAACGGCGTCTACCACGACTGGACGATGGACACCTCGGCTTCGTCGCTCAACGCCTTCGCCCTCATGGGCGCCGACCCCTACTTCAACGGCGGGCCGCCGGTGCCGACGCCGGACACGGCGATCACCGCCGGCTCCGGCCCGACCGGGGCGGTGCGGGCGACGTCGGCCACCTTCACCTTCTCCTCGCCGTCCGACCCCGCCGCCACGTTCGCCTGCCGGCTCGACGGCGCGGCGTTCTCGTTCACCTCCTGCACGTCGCCGTTCACCGTCACCGGGCTGGCCGACGGGTCGCACACGTTCGAGGTCCGGGCCACCACCGCCGGCGGCACCGATCCCACCGCCGCCTCCCGGACGTGGACGGTCGACACCACCGGCCCGACGGTCACGGGGCGCGTCCCGTCCGACAACGCCACCAGCGTGGCCCGCGACACCACCGTCTCGGCCACGTTCTCGGAGCCGGTCGACCCCGCGACGGTGTCGGCCTCGACGGTGATGCTCACGGCACCGGGCGGCGTCGCCGTGCCGGCGTCGATCGCCTTCACGGCGGCCAGCGCCACCGCCACGCTGACGCCGTCGGCCCGGCTGGCGTTCAACACCACCTACACGGTCACGGTCAAGGGCGGCCCGGCCGGCGTGGCCGACGTCCTCGGCAACCGCATGGCCTCCGACCGGGTGTGGCACTTCACGACGATCCCGCCGCCGCCGGTACCGAACACCTTCCTCAACAGCGGGCCGTCCGACCCGTCGGCCAGTACCGCCGCCACCTTCACGTTCTCCTCCGACCAGTCCAACGCCGCCTTCCAGTGCCAGGTCGACGCCGGTGCCTTCGCCGCCTGCACGTCGCCGTTCTCGCTCACCGGCCTGGCCGACGGGTCGCACACCTTCGCCGTGCGGGCCTGGACGATCGACGGCGGCACCGACGCCGATCCCGCCGTCCGCACCTGGCGGGTCGACACCACGCCACCGACGGTCGCCAGCACGGTGCCGGCCGCCGGCGCCACCGGCGTCGCCGTCGGCAGCGCCGTGACCGCCACTTTCTCCGAGGACGTCGACCCGGCCACGGTCACGACGTCGTCGTTCTCGCTGCGGAAGAGCGGGAGCGACACGGCCGTGGCGGCCACCGTGGCCTACGACGCTGCCCACCACGTGGCGACCCTCACGCCGACCGCACCGCTGGCCCAGGCCAGCGCCTACACCGTCACGGTGTCGGGCGGGCCGGGCGGGGTGGCCGACGTCGCCGGCAACCACCTGGCCGCCGACCGGACGTGGGGCTTCAGTTCCTGGGCGCCCGTCCCCGACACGACCCTCGACCCCGCCACGGGCCCGTTGGGCACCGTGCGGGCGACGACGGCGTCGTTCTCCTTCTCCTCCGACCAGCCCGGCGCCGCCTTCGTCTGCCGCCTCGACGGTGGGACGGCCTCGGCCTGCACGTCGCCGTGGACGACGGCCGCCCCGCTGGCCGACGGGCCGCACACGTTCCAGGTGGCGGCCTGGACCACCTTCGGCGGCGCCGACCCCGACCCGGCGCAGCGCACGTGGACGGTCGACACCACTCCGCCGGCGGTGACGGCGGTGATGCCGGCCGACGGGAGCACCGCGGCGGCGACGGCGCCGCTGCGGGCGACGTTCAGCGAACCGGTGGCGCCGGCCACGCTGTCGTCGTCGACCTTCACGCTGACGGGCAGCGGTGGAGCGGCCATCGCGGCCACGGTCTCGTGGGACGCCTCCACCAGCGCCGCCGTCCTCACCCCGTCGGCGGCGTTGCCGGCCGGCTCCCGCTTCACCGCCACGCTTCGGGGCGGGGCGGCCGGCGTCACCGACGTCGCCGGGAACCCGATGGCGGCCGACAAGGTGTGGAGCTTCGCCACGCCGTCGGCCGCCACGACGACCACGTTCACGCCGGTGGCCGACGCCCGGGTGGAGAAGGGGTCCCCGTCGAAGAACTATGGCTCCTCGACGTCGCTGGCCGTCGACAACGGCAAGGCCTCCTACCTCCGCTTCACCGTGAGCGGCCTGTCGGGAACGGTGCAGCGCGCCACCTTGCGCCTCTACGTCACCAACGGGACCGGCAACGGCCCGGCGGTGTTCCGGACGGGTGACAGCTGGATCGAGAAGGGCACCGGCTCGATCACCTGGAAGAACCGGCCCGCTCCGACCGGAGCGGCGCTCGACGACTGGGGGAAGGTGAAGGCCTCGGCCTGGGTGGAGTTCGACGTCACCCCGGCGGTGGCCGGCAACGGAACGGTGAGCTTCGTCCTCACCGGCCAGTCGTCGGACTCCTTCGCCGCCTACTCCCGGGAGAAGTCGGGCAAGCAGCCCCAGCTGGTGGTGACGACGGGCTGAGCGGCGGCCGCTACAGCACCTTGGACAGGAAGGCCCGGGTGCGCGGCTCGTGTGGTTCGGCGAAGACCTGCCGCGGCGGGCCCTCCTCGACGACCGCCCCCTCGTCCATGAACACGAGGTGGTGGCCGACCTCCCGGGCGAAGCCCATCTCGTGGGTGACGACGATCATCGTCATCCCGTCGGCGGCCAGGTCCCGCATGACCGCCAGGACCTCGCCCACGAGCTCGGGGTCGAGGGCGCTGGTCGGTTCGTCGAAGAGCATCAGCTTCGGCTCCATGGCCAGCGCCCGGGCGATGGCCACCCGCTGCTGCTGACCCCCGGACAGCTCGGCCGGGTAGGAGTCGACCTTGCCGGCGAGGCCGACCCGCTCCAGCAGCGCCGAGGCGGTGGCCCGGGCCCGGCCGGCGGGGATCCGCTTCACCCGCACCGGCGCTTCGGTCACGTTCTGGAGCACGGTCATGTGCGGGAACAGGTTGAAGCGCTGGAACACCATGCCGATCGCCGCCCGCCGGCCGGCCACCTCCCGCTCCCGCAGCTCGTGGAGGCGGTCGCCCTCCTGCCGGTAGCCCACCAGCTCCCCGTCGACCCACAGGCGGCCGGAGGAGATCTGCTCGAGGTGGTTGATGCAGCGGAGGAACGTCGATTTCCCCGACCCCGACGGCCCGATGATCACCGTCACTTCACCCGGCTGCACCGTGAGGTCGACACCCCGCAGCGCCTCGACCCGTCCGAAGGACTTGCGGACGCGCTCGGCCTGCACCATGGGCGCCGTCACACGCGCCTCCGGCGCCGCACCGACGACCCCGCCCGGCCGAAGCGGCGCTCGAGCAGGTACTGGCCGCCGCTGGCCACGGTGGTGAGCACCAGGTACCAGAGGCTGGCCACGACCAGCAGCGGCACGACCTGGAGGTTGGTGGAGTAGATGTCCGAGGAACGGCGCAGCAGCTCGCCGTAGGTGATGGCCGAGGCCAGCGAGGTCGTCTTCAGCATCGAGATGAACTCGTTGCCCGTCGGCGGGACGATGACCCGCATGGCCTGGGGGAGCACGATGCGGCGCATCGTCAGCAACGGCGTCATGCCGAGGGCCTGGGCCGCCTCCACCTGGCCCGGGTCGACCGAGAGGATCCCGGCCCGCACGATCTCGGCCATGTAGGCGCCCTCGTTCAGCGCCAGGCCGAGGAAGGCGGCCATGAACGGCGTCATGAAGTCCACCATCCGGGCCGAGTACAGCGTGGTGTGGATGAAGGGCAGGGTGACGTCGATGCTCTTCCAGACCGACGGCACGCCGTTGTACCAGAAGAAGAGCTGCACGAGGACGGGCGTCCCCCGGAAGAACCAGATGTAGGCGCCGGCCACCCAGGAGGCCACGGCGTTCTTCGACAGCCGCATCACGGCGAAGGCGACGCCGAGCACGATCCCGGTCGCCTGTGAGAGGACGGCCAGGATGACCGTGGCCCGCAACCCCTGCAGGATCAAGGGGCTGAAGAGGTAGTGCCGGACCTGGGCGGCGTCGACGAACCCCGACCGGGCCGCCGACCAGACGAGCCACGCCACCAGCAGGACCACCGCCCCGCCGCTGACCCACCGCCCCCAGTGCCGGACGGGGATCGCCCGGACCGCGGTGTCCATCAGCCGGCGCCGTTGATGGTGGCCGTCTTCACCGCTCCGGCGGCCACGTTCCACCGGGACAGGACGCGGGCGTAGGTGCCGTCGTCGATCAGCGTCTGCAGGGCGGCCCGCAGGCGATCGCGCAGCACCGGCCGGTCGTGGGGGACGGCGATGCCGTAGGCGCCGATGTCGCCGACCTGCTGCGGGACGACATCGAAGTCGGCGCCGTGGCCCGAGGTGGCGGCGTTGTAGGCGGCCACGGGGAAGTCCTCGACGTCGGCCACCGCCCGGCCGTTCTTCACCTGCTGGAGGGCGTCGGCGTCCTTCTCGAAGCGCAGCACCCCCAGGCCCTCGCCCGGCGGGCACTTCGCCGCCTCCGGGACGAGGACGTCGGTGTCCTGCGTCGTTCCCCGTTGCACGGCCACAGTGTGACCGCAGAGGTCGTCGAGGGTGGCGATCCTCTCCGGGTTGCCCTTGCGGACGAGCATCGAGCTGCCGGCCCGGAAGTAGTCGACGAAGTCGACGCCCCGGCCCCGGCGTTCGGGAGTGTCGTTCATGGCCGACATGACGACGTCGAAGCGGCCCGCCCGGAGCGCGCCGATGATGCCGGCGAAGTCGGTGTCGTTGACGAACCTCACCTTCACGCCGAGCTGGGCGCCGAGGGCCTGGGCCAGGTCGTAGTCGAGGCCCTGGGGCGTGGCCGTGTTCTCCTTGAAGAACTCGATCGGGGCGTACTCGATGTCGGACCCGACGTGCAGCGTCTTGGGTACGAAATCGGACTGCACGCCGGCGGCGGTGCTGCAGGCCGGCAGGGCCAGGGCCGCCAGCACGATCCCGAGGGCGATCGCTCTCGGGGTGCCGTTCACGGCTCGTCGAGGTAGCGGTCCCGCTCCCAGCCGGTCACGATGCCGCGGTACTCCTCGGTCTCGGCGCGGCGCCCGTCCACCAGGCGGGAGACGAGCTGGTGGTCGAAGGCGTCGACGAGGACGTCGTCCGCCATGAGGGCGTCGAGGGCTTCCTCGAGGCTGCGGGGAAGGGGCTCGAAACGGATCGAGTCGGTGGCGGCAGGGTCGAAGCCCTCGAGGTCCTCCTCCAGCGGCGGCGGAAGCTCCAACTCGTCGTCGATGCCATGCCGGCCGGCGACGAGGAGACCGGCCACGAGCAAATAGGGGTTGGCCGAGGGGTCGGCGCCCCGGTACTCGATCGAGGCGTTCTCGCCGAGGTAGGAGCTGACCCGCACCAGCGCCGCCCGGTGGGCGTGAGCCCACACCACGGTGCCGGGCGCCTCGGGCCCCGAGTGCAGCCGCTTGTAGGAGTTGATGTTCGGTGCGGCCAGCGCCGAGAGCCCCCGGGCGTGGGTGAGCTGGCCGGCCACGTAGGCGCCGCCGGCGGCCGTGAGCTTGCCGTCGGCGTCGACGAGCAGCGCCGAGCGCTGGTGGAGGTGGAGCCCCGAGCCGGCCTCGCCGTTGAACGGCCGGGCCATGAACGTCGCCCGCAGGCCGCTCTCGGCCGCCACTTCCCGGAGGAGCCGCTTGGCCAGGACGAGCCCGTCGGCGAGAGCGAGGGCCGGAAGCGGCGCCAGGTCGATCTCGTACTGGCCCGGGCCGACCTCCAGGTGGCAGGCCGCCACTTCGACGCCACAGCCCGCCAGCCGGGCCGCCGCCTCCCGGACGACGGTGATGCCGAGGCCCTCGGCCTCGTCGAAGTACCCGCCCCGGTCGATGGGCCGGCCGTCGGCGTCGACCAGGTACAGCTCCAGCTCCGCCGAGGCCGCCCAGCCGTCGGCGACGTCGCCGGCCTCCCGCTCCACCTCCTGGAGCGTGGTGCGGGGATCGGCGGCCCAGGGCGAGCCGTCGAGGCTGACGACGTTGCACACGGCCCGGGCCAGCCCGCCGCCGGTGTGGCAGACGGTGGACGGGTCGGGGAGGAGCAGCATGTCGGTCTCCAGCTGCCGGGCCCGCCCCTCGACCACCGAACCGTCGATCGGCTCCCCTTGCTCGACGGCCAGCGCGAAGCGATCGGCCGGCACGGTCACGGCGTGACCGAGGCCGAAGACGTCGACGAAGGTCAGGCTCACCCACCGGACACCGTCGGGCAGGCTCACCGCAGCACCACCGACAGGGTGATGATGACGGCCACGACGCCGATGAAGCCGAGTGCCACCGTGGCCACCAGCTTCCACAACCGGGCGGTGGAGTCGGCAGCAGCGGCCAGGCCGCCCATCGGCGCCTCGGGGGCCAGGTCGAAGGCCGACAGGTCGATGGCGCCCGGAGCGTCGGCCTTCTCCAGGTCGTCGAGCAGCGCCTGGGCCGACGGGTAGCGATGCTCGGGGTAGCGGCGCATGGCCGTGAGCACGATGGCCTCCAATTCGGCCGGCACGTCCGGTCGGAGTGTGCGGATGCGAACCGGCGAGCGCTGCAGGTGCCCCTGCATCACCGCCATCCAGTTGTCTCCCTCGAACGGGACCCGCCCGGTGAGGAACTCGTACATCATCACGCCGACGGCGTAGACGTCGCTGCGCTCGTCGCCCCGGTCCCCCTGGATCTGTTCCGGGCTCATGTAGTCGGGCGTGCCGAGGCTCTCGCTCAGGTGGCGCCAGGTGAGCCGGCGGGCCCCTCGCAGCAGGGCGGTGCCGAAGTCGAGGATCTTGAGCGTGCCGTCGCTCTGAACGAGGACGTTCTCCGGCTTGAGGTCGCGGTGCACGATGCCCCGGTCGTGGAGGTAGACGAGCGTCCGTGTCAGCTGGCGGCCCCAGTCGAGGGCCTGGGCGATCGGAACGGAGCCGCCCTGGTCCCGCAGGCGCCGCCGGAGGTTGACGCCGTCGACGTACTCCATGACGACGTAGGGCTCGCTGCGGTGACCGGCGTCGTCGAGGCTGTGCAGCACTCCGGGGTGATCGAGCGTGCGGGCGATCTCCCGCTCCCGCTGGTAGCGCTGGAACAGCCCGGGGTCGGCGAAGAGCATCGGGTTGGGGCACTTCAGCACCACGACCTGGCCGGAGTCGGTGTCCCGGGCCTTGTAGATCTCGGCGTAGGCGCCTTCGCCGAGGGGCTCGAGCACCTCGTAGTGATCGATCTGTTGGCCGGGAACAAAACGCACGGGCGGGCTCATCGTCGGCGGAAGAACCCTCGGCGGGTGCCGGTGGGCGGTATCGGGCGCGACGACGTCACGCGCACCACGACGACGGTCACGTTATCAGGGGCATCTCGCTTGAGAGCCAGGTCGACGAGGGTGTCGACGGCCTCGACCAGGGTCGGTACCGTGTCGCCGCCGATCCGCCCCGCGGCATCGGCCAGCTCCTGGCGGCTGACGGAGTCCCACAGCCCGTCGGAACAGAGGATGAGCGTGTCGTCCTCGGCCACGTCCGTGGTCACGACGTCGACCTGGACCGTCGGATCCCCACCCAGGCTCCGGGTGAGCTGGGACCGGGCGGGGTGGTTGGCCGCCTGTTCGGGGGAGATCAGCTTCATCCGGAGCATCTCACCGACCCGGGAGTGATCGGCGGTGAGCTGGCGGCAGGTGCCCTTCCGGACGAGGTAGGCCCGGCTGTCGCCGACGTGGGCGATCACCGCCTCGTGGCCGTTGAGCGTGAGCGCGGTCAGCGTGGTGCCCATGCCCCGCCGGCCCGATTCCAGCGACGCGTCGTAGACGGCGGTGTTGGCCGCCCGGACGACGTCCCGCAGCGCCGGCTTGGGCACCGGCGACTTGGTCTTCCGCCATCCGTGGACCACGGTCTCGCCCGCCAGTCGGCTGGCCACCTCCCCGGCGGCGTGCCCGCCGAGGCCGTCGGCCACGACGAAGACCGGGCCGTGCTCCCAGGCGTCGTCGGGGATCGTCGGGACGTAGGCGGCGCAGAAGTCCTCGTTGTGGGGCCGGACGTCGCCGGGGTCGGAGCGCATGGCGAACGACAGCTTGGCGAAGACGCCGTGGCCGGAGAGATGGCCGTTGCCGGCCTCGGGACCGTCCCCTGTCACCGAGGCCCCTTGGCCGGCCGCGGGTATCGTCGTGGTTCGTGACGCGGCCGAAGAAGGGGAAGAGGCCCGCCGGTCAGCCGGGCCGGCGCGGTGACCAGCGCCGGCCCGGATCCCGGACAGCCGGGGCCCGGCCGGCGACGGTCGGCCAGCCCGGGCGCCGGCCGCCCAGCCCCGGCCTCCTGCTGGTGGTGGCGCTGATGTGGATCGCGGCCGGCATCTGGGCGCTCGTCTCGCTCACCGCCAGCTGGAAGCTCGTGCCCGGCATCGTGTTCATCGGGCTCGGGCTGCTCTACCTGCGGGGCGCGGCGGCGACCGTGGCCCGCAGGGCCGACCGGGGCCACTAGGCCTTCGACGACGCCGCCAGCTTCTCCCGGAAGCCCGGGACGGCGAGGATCGGCTGGCCCCGGTGGTTCGGGTTCACGGCCACCCAGACCATACCGGCCAGGATCCACACCGCCACCAAGGCGAGGGCGATGAAGGCGTTCTTGGACGAGTCGCCGCCGGCCTTCACCGCCAGGTACACGACGCCCGACAGCTCGGCCAGGTTCATGCACAGTCCGAGACCCGGGATGACCCGGTGCTTGAAGACGTGCTTGTCGTGGCGGCTGGCGAAGGCCACGACGGTGATCAGACACGTCATGCCGTAGACGATGAACGTGCCGGTGTTCGAGGCCAGCGTGATCTGCGTCAGCGTGTTGATCGACTTCACGCCGTAGATGCCGAGGAGGGCCGACACGGCGGTGAGGACCATGATTCCGCCGTGGGGGGTGGCGAACTCGCCGTGGAGGAGGCCGAGGATGGCCGGCATCTCCTTGTCCTTGGCCATGGCGTACGTGACCCGGACCCCGGTGTTGAGACAGGCCAGCGTCGTCCCGATCAGGGCCAGCAGGACGGTGGCGGCCATGATCAGGGCCAGCGTCGTGCCGGTCCCGCCCAGCATCTTGTCGCCCACCGTCTTGATCATGTCGCCGACGGGGGCGCCGCTGACACCGGCCGCGGCGTAGCCGGTGAGCGGGTGGCCGGCCTTGTCGACGCTGGCGATCGTCGCCCCGCCAACGGCGAAATTGGCCGCGATGTACTCGATCATGTAGCAGACGCCGCCCTGGATGATGAGGCTGAGCAGGACGCCGCGCTTGATGTCCTTCTCCGGCCGGAGGGCCTCGGCTCCGAGGGCCGTCACCGACTCGAACCCGACCAGGAGGAGGATGGCGATCGTCGACTGGTAGATCAGGTTGATCACGCTGTGGCCGTGGCCCCAGATGATGTTCCCGAAGTTGGTCATCTCGTAGCCGCCGGCGGCGTGGGGATGCTTCAGCCGGAAGAAGATGAAGATGATGCCGACCGCGGTCAGCGACGTGATCTGGATGACGTTGATCATGATCGCCGCCATCGTCGAGCCGCTGATGCCCCGGAAGGCGATGTAGCCCGAGAGGCCGGCGAAGACCACCGCCACCAGCGACAGCGGCAGCCACGACAGCTGATGGTGCGTCAGTGTGAGGTAGATGTAGCCGAACAGCGTGGCGGTGAACGCCACCATGATCCCGGGATAGATCCAGTAGTAGAGGTGGCTGATCCAGCCCACCGACAGCTTGGCCACCCGGGCGAAGCGCTGATGCTGCAGCTTCTCCTTGTCGAGCAGCGCCGCTTCCGCGAAGTAGTAGCTCGACCCCGGCCCGGCGTCGGGGTAGATGCGGGCCAGTTCGGCGTAGCTGTAGGCGGTGAGCAGCGCCAGCACCAGCGAGAAGACGAGCCCGGTCCACATGTCCGGTGCGGTCGAGGCTGCGCCGTGCGTCTGGGCCGCCTGGACCTGGAACGTCGTCCACAGGAACGCCCCCGGCGCGATCAGCGCCATTGCGTTGACGGTGATTCCGGTCAGCGAGAGACTGCGCTTCATCTCCACTTCGCCGACAGGCCGCGTTTCGTCCACTTCGCGCCTCGCTTCCGCCCGGGTCTGGATACCCCCTCTGAAAGAAAGACGTTAAGTATCCGGCGTTGCAGCGTTGAGTCGGCTCGATGAACGCTTTGTTAACGCGCTGGGGATCGCCCGGGCGGCGATGACGACGAGGAACAGCCACAGGTTCCCGAGGGCGAAACCGCCGAGGACGTCGGTCAGCCAGTGGGCGCCGAGGTAGAGACGGCTGATGCCGACGGCGGTGGCGATGGAGAGGGCGCCGGTCCAGATGGCGACCTTCCGCCGCCACTGGGGCGTGCTCGCCGCCAGGACGACGGCCAGCATCCCGTAGACGGCGACGGAGTGCGTCGCATGGCCCGACGGAAAGGCGAAGCCGGCGAAGTGGCCGGCGGCCAGACCGGCCGGTGGACGGTGCCGCCGGCTGAGCGCCCGGACCGTCTCCGACAGGAGTTCCGACCCGCCGTAGGCGGCGGCGAGGAGGACGAAGGGCCGGGACGTCCCCCGGCGCCACCAGTACCAGCCGCCGACGGCCAGCGCCAGCGGGATGAGGACGGCGGCGCCGCCGAAGGCGGTGACCACCAACATGGCCTTGGTCAGCCAGGGCTCGCGGTGGCGGGCGAACCACTCGAGGACCGGCCCGTCGAAGCGGGCCGAGCCCCGGCCGACGACGATGTCCTTCACGACCGCCCCGAGGGCCCACCCGGCGGCCATCAGGGCGACCAGCGACGCCGTGAGCGACAGCCCGAAGGCTCCGCCGGGCTGGAAGCGGCGGCCGAGGAAGCCGAGTTGGCGCTGGTACCGGGCGGAGAGGGCGGCGACCTTGGGCCGCTCCAGCTGCTCCGACACGACGGCCCGCAGGCGGTCCTGGTGCCGGCCGGCCCACTGGGCGGCCAGGGCGACGCCACCGCCCAGGACGGCCAGGAGGAGCAGCACCACCCCCGCCCGCCCGGCGATGTGCTCGACGTCCCGCCAGCTGTCGCCGGCGACGTAGCCGGCCAGGACGAAGGCGGTGGCCCACAGCGCCCCGCCGGCGGCGTTGTAGGCCAGGAACCGGCGATAGCGCAACCCCGACATCCCCGCCAGCCCGGGGATCATGACCCGGAGGGCGGCGGTGAAGCGGCCGAAGAAGACCGCCTTGCCTCCCCGGCGCTTCAGGTACCGCTCGGCCCGCTCCAGATGGTCGCTCTTGACGAGCCGGCCGATGCTGCCGTGGAGCAGCCCGCGGCCCCAGCGCTTCCCGACCTCGTAGCCGACGGTGTCCCCGATGATCGCGCCGGCCACTCCGGCGGCCAGCACCCCGGCCAGATCGACGTTGTGCTGCGAGGCCAGGACGCCGCCGAGCAGGACGGCGATCTCCCCGGGGAACAGGAACCCCAGGAAGACCGACGACTCCAGGGCGGGCAGGAGGAACACCACGGCCATCGCCGCCCACCCGTGGAGGGCCAGGATCCGATCCGCGATGGCGCTCACGCACCCAAGGTTCGCGCGCCGCCCTGCTCGGCGGCGGTGCTGGACTCCGGGCCGAGGTGCCGGAGCTGTCGGTGGGCAGTCGGCTCAACCAGGCGGATGAAGGGCCGTGGAATCGGCCACGCGGTTGGCCACGGACGCCGCCGGCAGGCTGAGGACGACGGTGGTGCCCCCGCCGGCGGTGTCCTCGATCTCGACCGTGCCCCGGATGGCCTGCACGAAGCCCCGGGCCACGGCGAGGCCGAGGCCGACCCCGGTGCCGGCGTCGGTGTCGCCGAGCCGCTGGAACGGGGCGAAGACCTGTTCCCGCAGGCCCACCGGGATGCCGGGGCCACGGTCGACGATCCGGAGGTCGACCCGGTCGGAGAAGGCGCCGGCCTCGACACGGACGGGCCGGTCGGGCGGCGACCACCGGATGGCGTTCTCGATGACGTTGGCCACGGCCCGTTCGAGGAGCGCGGGGTCGGCCTCGACCGGGGGGAGGCCCTCGTCGAGCTGGAGTTCGAGGCCCGAGGCCCGGGGGCCGAGGCCGGCGATGGCGCCGAGTACGACTTCCTCGACGGAAACCGGCTGCAGCGAGGACTGCAGCGCTCCGACCTGGAGCCGGCTCATGTCGAGCAGGTTGGCCACCAGCGTGATGAGCCGGTCCGTCTCCTCCACGATCGTGTCGACGAACTCCTCCCGGGCCTCGGCGGGCCAGTCCACGTCCTTCTGCTGCAGGCTCGAGGCCGCGGCCTTGATCGACGCCAGCGGCGTCCGCAGGTCGTGTGACACCGCCTGGAGCAGGGCGCTGCGCAGCTCGTTGGCCTCGGCCAGGACGTGGGCCCGACCGGCCTCGGCCCGGAGGCGGGCCCGGTCGAGGACCTCGGCCAACTGGGCCGAGAAGGCGTTGAAGACGTAGCGGTCCTCGGCGGCGATCTGGTCGCCGACCAGCGCCAGGACGACGTCCGGGGCCAGCGGCTCCGCCACCGTGGCCTCCTCGGGGGTGGAAGGGACCGGGGAGCCGGCGGCCGCCTCCACCTGCCACTGCCCGTCCTCCCGGCAGAGGAGCGCCACCGCGTCGAGGGCGAAGGCCGACTGCAGTGCGCCGACCAGCGCGGGGAGCGGATCCTCGGAACGGGTCGTGGCGGCCAGCGCCGCCAGCGTCTGCGCCTCCGCCCGGGCCCGGTTGGCGTCCGCCGCCCGGCGGGCCGAGGCGAGGACGAAGTTCGACACCGCCGCCGCCACACCGAGGAAGACGAGGAGAGCGACGAAGTTCTCCGGATCGGCGATGGTCAGCTGGTACAGCGGCGGCGTGAAGTACCAGTTGGCCGACACCGAACCGACGATGGCGGCGACGAAGGCGGGCGCCCGGCCGCCGACCACGGCGGTGGTCACGACCAGCGCCAGGAAGAGCAGCAGGACGGTGGGCAGCCCGACGCTGGAGCGGAGGTTGGCCAGCACCAGCGTGAGGAGGGCCACGCCGGCCAGCGCCAGGGCCCAGCCGGCCACCTGCCGCCGGGGGTTGATCGGTGACGGCCTCCGTTTCGATCGGCGCCGCCTCCGGCGCCCTTCACCGTTGCGCGCTGTCGGCTCGTGGGCGATCACGTGGAGGTCGATTGACCCTGACAGCCGCATCACCCGGTTGATCACCGAACCGTGCAGCAACTCCTGGAGCCGGGAGCGCCGGCTGGCGCCCAGGATGAGCTGGGTGGCGTTCTCCGCCCGGGCGAAGTCGGTCAGGGCGGCGGCGGTGTCGGCCCCGGCGACTTCGTGGTACGTCCCGCCCATCTCCACCAGCAGCCGGCGGTGCCGGTCGATCATGCCGGTGGGCGGCGTGGCCAGCCCTTCCTCGCTGGCGACGTGGACGCCGAGCAGCTCGCCGTGGGCCCGCTGGGCGATGCGGGCGCCGCGGCGGATGAGCGCCTCGGTGCCCGGCGCGCCGGTGAGGGCGACGACGACACGCTCCCGGGTCTCCCACGGTTCCTTGATGCCGTGCCGTTCCCGGTACGACTCCAGCGCCTCGTCGACCTGGTCGGCGACCCACAGGAGGGCCAGCTCCCGCAGCGCGGCGAGGTTGCCGACCCGGAAGTAGTTCGCCAGGGCCGCGTCGACCTTCTCGGCGGCGTAGATGTTGCCGTGGGCCATGCGCCGCCGCAGCGCCTCGGGGGTCATGTCGACGAGCTCGATCTGATCGGCCCGGCGGACGATCTCGTCGGGGATCGTCTCCCGCTGCACGATGCCGGTGATCCGCTCCACGACATCGTTCAGCGATTCGAGGTGCTGGATGTTGACCGTGGAGACGACGTGGAGGCCGGCCTCGAGCAGTTCGTCGACGTCCTCCCAGCGCTTGGCGTTGCGGGAACCGGGGATGTTGGTGTGGGCCAGCTCGTCGACGAGGACGACCTCGGGCGAGCGGGCCAGGATGGCGTCGACGTCCATCTCCTCGAACGTCGTTCCCCGGTACTCCACCCGCTTGCGGGGCATGACCTCGAGGTCGGCGATCATGGCCGCCGTCTTGGGCCGGCCGTGGGTCTCCACGAACCCGACGACGACATCGGTGCCGCGGCTCGCCCGCCGCCGGCCCTCGCCCAGCATGGCGTAGGTCTTCCCAACGCCGGGGGCGGCGCCGAGGTAGATGCGGAGCGTGCCGCGGCTCATCTTCCGGTCAGGACCTCCCGACCCGATCGAGGGCCAGGTTGAGCTCGAGGACGTTGACGGCGTCCTCACCGAGGATTCCCCACGGCCGGACCCGGGTGTTGGCCGCCACCAGCTGGAGGACGTCGTCGACGGCGAGGCCGCGGGCGGCCGCCACCCGGGGGGCCTGGAGGCGGGCGTTGGCCACCGAGATGTCCGGGTCGAGGCCCGAACCCGACGCCGTGACGGCGTCGACGGGAACCGGCTGGTCGGCGGGGAGGTGGTTGGCGGTCCGGTAGGCGGCCACCCGCTGCTCCACCTCGTCGAGGAGCTTGGGGTTGGACGGGCCGAGGTTCGACCCGCCCGAGGCCAGGCCGTCGTAACCGTCGGAGCCGGCGGCGGACGGGCGGGGCCAGAAGTACGTCGGATCGGTGAAGCTCTGGCCGAGCAGGGAAGACCCGACGACCTTCCCGCCCGCCTTCACCAGCGACCCCGACGCCTGGTGCGGGAACAGGACGGCCGACGCGCCCAAGACGGCCAGCGGATAGGCGATCCCGGTGAGGACAATGAGGCAGATCGTCATGATCAGCGCGGGGAGGAGTTGGCGCCGCATCTACTTCACCCCCAGGGCGGAGATCACGAGGTCGATGGCCTTGATGCCGACGAAGGGGGCGATGAGCCCCCCGACGCCGTAGATGAACAGGTTGCGCTGCAGCACCGCCGCCGCCCCCAGGGCCCGGAACTTGACCCCCCGCAGCGCCAGCGGGATCAGCGCCACGATGATCAGGGCGTTGAAGATGACCGCCGAGAGGATGGCGGAATGCGGGTTGTCGAGCTTCATGACGTTGAGGGTGCGCAGTTCCGGGAAGACCCCCTGGAACATGGCGGGGATGATGGCGAAGTACTTGGCCACGTCGTTGGCGATGGAGAACGTCGTCAGCGATCCCCGGGTGATCAGCAGCTGCTTGCCGATCTCGACGATCTCGATGAGCTTCGTCGGGTTGGAGTCGAGGTCGACCATGTTCCCGGCTTCCTTGGCCGCCTGGGTGCCGGTGTTCATGGCCACGCCGACGTCGGCCTGGGCCAGGGCCGGGGCGTCGTTGGTGCCGTCGCCGGTCATGGCCACCAGGTTGCCGCCGGCCTGCTCCTTCCTGATCAGAGCCATCTTGTCTTCCGGCGTGGCCTCGGCCAGGAAGTCGTCGACCCCCGCCTCGTCGGCGATCGCCTTGGCCGTCAACGGGTTGTCGCCGGTGATCATCACGGTCCGGATCCCCAGGCGCCGCATCTCGGCGAAGCGTTCGGCCATGCCCTGCTTGACGACGTCCTTCAAGTGGATGACGCCGAGCACCCTGGCCACCCCACGGCCGGCCACGGCCACCGCCAACGGCGTCCCGCCGGATCTGGAGATCCGCTCCACGATCGGGTCGAGTTCGGAGGGAACCGTGCCACCCTGCTCGGCCACCCAGCGCTTGACGGCGTCGGTGGCGCCCTTGCGGACCTCGTACTCCTCGAAGTCGAGGCCGCTCATGCGGGTCTGGGCGGTGAACGGCACCAGCGTCGCCCCGGTCAGCTCCCGTTCCCGGATCCCGAACCGCTCCTTGGCCAGGACGACGATCGAACGCCCTTCAGGGGTCTCGTCGGCCAGGCTGGACAGCTGCGCCGTCTCGGCCAGCTGCCGTTCCTCCACGCCCGGGAGGGGCAGGAACTCGGCCGCCTCCCGGTTCCCCAGCGTGATGGTGCCGGTCTTGTCGAGCAGCAGGGTGTTGCAGTCGCCGGCCGCCTCCACGGCCCGCCCCGACATCGCCAGCACGTTGCGCTGGACCAGCCGGTCCATGCCGGCGATGCCGATGGCAGAGAGGAGGGCGCCGATGGTCGTGGGGATGAGGCAGACCAGCAGGGCGACGAGCACGGTGATCGACTGCTCGCCGTGAGAGTAGATGGCGAAGGGCTGGAGCGTGACGGTGGCCAGCAGGAAGATGATCGTCAGCCCGGCCAGGAGGATGTTGAGGACGATCTCGTTGGGCGTCTTCTGCCGCGACGCTCCTTCCACCAGGGCGATCATCCGGTCGAGGAAGCTCTCCCCCGGCTTCGAGCTGACCCGGACGACGATGCGGTCGGACAGGACCTTGGTTCCGCCGGTGACCGAGCTGCGGTCGCCGCCCGACTCCCGGATCACCGGCGCCGACTCGCCGGTGATGGCCGACTCGTCGACGGAGGCGATGCCTTCCACGATCTCGCCGTCGCTGGGGATGACCTGGCCCGCCTCCACCACGCAGCAGTCTCCGAGCCGGAGCGAGCTCGACGGGGTCTCCCGCACCGAGCCGTCCGGCTGCACGACGTTGGCCACGGTCTCGGACCGGGTCTTGCGCAGCGTGTCGGCCTGCGCTTTGCCCCGCCCTTCGGCCACGGCTTCGGCGAAGTTGGCGAACAGGACGGTGAACCACAGCCAGGCGGTGACAAGGCCGACGAAGACGTTGTCGTGGGCGGTGGCGGTGCGGGCGTCGCGCAGGAACAGCAGCGTGGTGAGGACGCTGCCGATCTCCACCACGAACATGACCGGGTTCCGGGCCATCAGGCGGGGGTTGAGCTTGCCGAACGAATCACCCACCGCCCGCCGGAGGATGGCGCGGTCGAACATCGACGCCGAGCGCTTCTCCCGTTTCTCCGGTGCGGCTCCGCCAGGCGGGGCCGGCGTCATGGTCTCGGTGGGGGTCATGCGCCTCCTCAGAACGTTCCGGTGAGGTGCTCGACCACGGGGCCGAGGGCGACGACGGGGAAGTAGGTGAGCCCGACCACGATCACCACCACCGAGGTGAGGAGGCCGGCGAAGAGCGGCGTGCCGGTGGGGAACGTTCCCGCCGAGGGCGGCACGGGCTGCTTGCGGGCCAGCGAACCGGCGATGGCCAGGGCCGGCACCATCAGCAGGAACCGCCCGATCAGGAAGCACAGCCCGAGCGTGGTGTTGAACCACTGCGTGTTGCCCGACAGCCCGGCGAAGGCCGAGCCGTTGTTGTTGCTGGCCGACACGAAGGCGTAGGTCATCTCCGAGAGGCCGTGCGGGCCCCCGTTGCCGAGCTGGGACAGGGTCGTTTTCAACAGGACGGAGGCGGCGGCGAAGCCGAGGATGGCGATCGGCACCGCCAGCAGGTACAGCACCACCAGCTTCATCTCGACGGCCTGGATCTTCTTGCCGAGGTACTCCGGGGTCCGGCCGACCATGAGCCCGGCGATGAACACACTGGTGAGAGCGAAGATCAGCATGCCGTAGAGCCCCGAGCCCGTCCCGCCGGGGCTGACCTCGCCGAGCATCATGTTGACCAGCGGCACGGCCCCGCCGAGCGGCGTCAGGCTGTCGTGCTGGCAGTTGATGGATCCGGTGGACGTGCCGGTGGTCGAGTCGGCGAACAGCCCGCACGACACCGGACCGAAGCGGACCTCCTTGCCCTCCATGTTCCCGCCGGACTGGAGCGCCGTCGTCTGCTGGGTCGCACCGGCGGCGGTGAGTTTCGGATTCCCCCGGGCCTCCAGCGGCATGAGGATCAACGCCCCGACGATCCACAGGAAGAACATGGCGCTGAACACGACCCAGCCCTGTTTCTGGTCCTTGGCCAGCTTCCCGAAGGTGAACGTGAGGGCGAAGGGGATGGCCAGGATCGACCAGATGATCAGCAGATCGGTGATCGGGTTGGGGTTCTCGAAGGGATGGGCGGCGTTGGCGTTGTAGGGCCCGCCGCCGTTCTCGCCGAGGTTCTTGATCGCCTCCTGGCTGGCGACCGGCCCGCCGGGGATCGACTGCGTGGCCCCCTCGACGGTGTGGACCGCACGGGTGGCGTGGAAATTCTGCACCGCGCCCTGGCTCACCAGCACGAGGGCGATCACGAACGAGAGCGGTAGGAGGACCCGGGTGGTGGTCCGCACCAGGTCGACCCAGAAGTTCCCGATGGTCTTCGACCGGCGCCGGACCAGACCGCGGATCAACGCCACCGCCACCGCCGCGCCGGCGGCGGCGGAGACGAAGTTGTGCACCGCCAGCCCGGCCATCTGCGTCAGGTGCGACATCGTCGACTCGCCGGCGTAGTTCTGCCAGTTGGTGTTGGTCAGGAAGCTCATGGCCGTGTTGAACGACAGGCCGGGAGACAGCGCCTTCATGCCGTCGGGGTTGAGCGGCAGGTGGCCCTGAAGGCGGAGCTGGGCGTAGAGGACGATGCCCGACACGGCCGAGAAGGCCAGCAGCGAATAGGCGTAGACCGTCCAGCGCTGCTCCCGCTGCGGGTCGACCCGGCAGGCCCGGTAGATGGCCCGTTCGACGGGCAGGAAGACCCGGTCGCCGGGCGCCCGGCGGGTCCCGTCCTCCGAGGCGCCGTAGACCTTGGCCATGTAGGCGCCCAGCAGCGGCGTGGAGGCGGCCAGCAGACCGAGGAGGAGGACCAGCTGGAGCCAGCCGGCGCCGGTCATCAGAGCTTCTCCGGGAAGACGAGGGCGTACACGAGGTAGGCGGCGATCAGCATGGCCAGCACGAGGCCGATGACGTTGTCCACGCCGTTCGTCATGCCGCCATCGGCTCGGACTCGGCTGCCTCGGCGGCAGGAGCGGCGGTCTCGTCGGGCCCGATGATGGTCTCGCAGGCCTTCACGAAGAGAGCGGCCAGGGCGAAAAAGGCCGCGACGACCAGAAGGTAGATGACGTCAGCCATTGGTGTTGGGGGCTCCTTAGCGGACCGGCAGGGGCGGGGGGTACACGGCCAGCGAGGCGCCGACCTGGTCGGCGAGGGCGGTGGCCACGATGCGCTGCTCGAGCGTGGCGCCGGCCGCCGGGTGGAAGTCGAGGATGAAGCGGCCGACGATCTGGCCCCGCGACAGCACCGGCAGGGCGATGCCGTCGGCCGGGAGCTCGACCTCGAGGTCGCCGCCGGGCCGCATCCGGAAGCGCCGGTGGGCCACGACGCCGTTGCGCTCCAGCTGGGGCAGGTCGAGGCGGTCGTGGAACGGAGCGGCCTCGAAGCGGCAGTCGACGAGGTCGAAGAGGTCGACGAGCTCCGCCCGGGCGGCGGCGATCACGTCGGCCGACTCGTGGCCCTGGGCCACCCGGTCGGCCAGCCGGCGGATCCGGTCGAGCCCGCCCCGGCCGCCGTCGCGCTCGTGGGCCACCACCCGGGCCCGCCAGGCGAGCTGTCCGGCCAGCAGGCCGATCACCAGGAGGAGGACGGTCATCTCCACGTCGTCGCGGTCGTGGATGAGCAGCGACAGATAGGGCCTGGTGAAGAAGAAGTCATAGGAGGCGGCGGCGGTGAGGCCGGCGACCATGCCGGCCGCGCGGCCGCCGTAGGCCCCGGAGGCGACCACGACGAGGCCGAGGACCAGGGCGATGTTCGGCGCGTCCACCTCTCCTCTGACCACCACGAGGGCCGCCCCGATGAGGATCGGGGCGAGGCCGCCGAGGGCGACGTCGATGGCGGTGCCGGCTCCGCTGGTGGACGGGGGAATTCTTCGCATGTCTTCGTTCTACGGCTCGGAGAGGCGGTCGCAAACGGCATTGACGCGCCGTTGACGCGTCGTCGCGGATTCCTGACGCGTCACTGGCGCCCACGGCCGCCCGCCGCTCCTACGCTTCCGTTCGTGCCCCTCGACGGTCGCTTCCGCCGAATGCTCGCCGGCTGGGCGGTGACGCTCGTCGGGCTGGCCGTGGCCACGGCCGGCCTGGTGCCGTTCCGGTCGGGGATCACCACGGCCACCGCCGCCCTGGTGCTCGTGGTCCCGGTGGCGCTCGGCGTCGCCGTGGGCGGGTTCCCCGCCGTGCCCTTCGGGGTCGTGGCCGGCTTCCTGACGTTCGACTTCGTCTTCATTCCGCCCTACTACACGTTCTACGTGACCGCCGGGGAGGACTGGGTGAGCCTCGTCGTCTACGCCTGCGTGGGATGCACGGTCGGCGTGGTCGTGGCCCGGCTGCGGCGGGCGCAGCGGGAGGCCGAGGCCCGCCGGGCCGAGGCGCAGGCGTTGTGGGCGGAGCGGGAGCGGCTGGTCGAGGAGAGCAACCGGGTGCGGCTGCTGGAGGAGGTCGACCGGCTGCGGGGGGCGCTCATGGGGTCGGTGTCGCACGACCTGCGGACGCCGCTGGCGTCGATCAAGGCGTCGATCTCCGACCTGGCCGATCCCGGGCTGCACCTCTCCGACGAGGACCGCGCCCTGCTGCTGCGGACGACGGAGGAGGAGACCGACCGGCTGACCCGGCTCGTGACCAACCTGCTCGACATGAGCCGCATCCAGGCCGGGGCGCTGGTGCTGCACCGTTCGGCCACGCCGCTCGACGAGCTCGTCGGCGGGGTGGCGGCCCGGCTGGCGCCGTTGTTTCGCGACCATCGCCTGACCCTCGACGTGCCCGAGGGTCTTCCGCTGGTCGACGTCGACTACCTGCTCGTCGAACAGGTGCTCTCCAACCTCCTCGAGAACGCCGCCCGCCACACGCCGGCGGGCACCGGGGTGACGCTGCGGGCCGCCGCGGTGGCGGGCGAAGTCGAGGTGGCCGTCGTCGACCACGGCCCCGGAGTCGCCGAGGAGGAGCGGGAACGGATCTTCGACCGGTTCTACCGGCCGGGGGCGCAGAGCGGCGGTCCGGCCGGGACCGGGACGGGCATGGGGCTGGCCATCGTGAAGGCGATCGTGGAGGCTCACGGCGGGCGGATCAGGGTCGAGACGACCCCGGGTGGCGGCGCCACGTTCGCCTTCAGGCTGCCGGTGTCGCGGGAGGCCGAGCTGCCCGACGACGCCGACGCCCCGGCCGCCCGGGCCTGAGGGCGCGGCCGGTGGCCCGGGTCCTGATCATCGACGACGAGGAGGCGATCCTCCGGGTGCTCGGAACCGGCCTGCGGGCCCGGGGCTACGACGTCGAGGTGGCCCGGGCGGGGGCGGCGGGTCTGTCCCGGGCGGTGGTCGACAACCCCGACGTCGTGGTCCTCGACCTCGGCCTGCCCGATCTCGACGGGGTGGAGGTCTGCCGGCGTTTCCGGGCCTGGACGGAGGTGCCGATCGTCGTCCTGTCGGCCCACGGCAGCGAGGCCCGCAAAGTCGAGGCGCTCGACGCCGGCGCCGACGACTTCGTCACCAAGCCGTTCGGCATGGCCGAGCTCGAAGCCCGGCTCCGGGTGGCGTTGCGCCACGGCGCCCGGCGGGCGGTGGCCGACGAGACGCCGGTCCTCGAGGTCGGGCCGCTGCGCCTCGACCTCGCCCGCCGCCGCGTCGAGCGGCGGGGCGAGGCCGTGGAGCTCACGGCCCGCGAGTTCGACCTGCTGGCCTTCCTGGCCCGCCACGCCGGCAAGGTGGTGACCCACCGGATGGTGCTGGAGAAGGTGTGGGGCCCGGGCCACGGCGACGAGACGCACTACCTGCGCGTCTACGCCAACCGCCTGCGGCGCAAGCTGGAGGACGACCCCGATCGGCCGGCGCTGCTCCGGACCAGCCCCGGCGTCGGCTACCAGCTCGTGGCGCCGGAGGACCCCTGACGGCTCAGCCGCCGAAGCTGATCGGCGGGCAGCGGTTGAGCCAGGGGACGATCTCCTCCAGCTGGGCGGCGACCCGCAGGAGCACGTCCTCCCGCCCGGTGGCCGCCACCAGCTGGACGCCGAGCGGCAGCCCGTCCGGCGTCCAGGCCAGCGGCAGCGAGATCGCCGGCTGGCCGGTGACGTTGAACGGCGGCGTGAACGGCGTGAAGGCGGCGGCCCGCATGAAGCCCGCCAGCGGGTTCTCCGGCGGTGAGTCGAAGGTGCCGAGGAGGACGGGCGGCTCGGCCAGCGTCGGAGTCAGCAGCAGGTCGAATCCGCTCCTGCCGTCGGCGGGCTGCCACCACTCCGCCACCAACCGGGTGGTCTTCAGCAGCCAGTCGAGCGAGCGCAGCAGCGCCGGGGCCGGCAGGGCCCGGGCCAGTTCGGCCAGCGCCCAGGTGAGCGGCTCGACGTCGCCGGCGCCGATGCGGTCGCCGGTGGCGGCGCTCCAGCCGTCAAGGCCGAGCGCCACGCCGGCCGACCACAGGCTCATGAAGTGCGGCGCCCAGTCGGGCAGGTCCAGCGCCGCCGGGTGGGCGACCTCGACGTGGTGGCCGAGCGTCTCGAGCACCTGGGCGGCGTCCTGGGCGGCGACCACACACAGGGGGTCGACCACGGCCAGCTTCCCGGGGGCGGAGGTCATCAGCCCGATGCGGAGCCGGCCGGGGTCGGCGCCGACCTCCTCCCGCCAGGGGCGGACGGGCGCCGGCGCCGTGTAGGGGTCGCCGGGCATCGGGCCGGCCACGGCGTCGAGGAAGGCGGCACAGTCCCGCACGGTCCGGGTGAGGACGTGCTCGCAGACGACGAAGGCGTTGAAGCTGGCGTCGGGCCCGAGCGACGTCCGGCCCCGGGACGGCTTGAGTCCCACGAGCCCGCAGGCGCTGGCCGGGATGCGGATCGACCCGCCGCCGTCGTTGGCATGGGCCGCCGGCACGAGCCCCGCCGCCACCGCCGCCGCCGACCCGCCGCTGGAGCCGCCGGGGGAGCGCGCCCGGTCCCAGGGGTTGCGGGTGGCACCGTAGGCCGCCGGTTCGGTGGTGGGGACGATGCCGAGCTCGGGGGCGTTCGTCCGCCCGACCGTGATCAGCCCCGCGGCCCGGAAGCGGGCGGCCAGGAACGAGTCGCCCTCGGCCCGCCATTGCCGGTCCCGGAGGAATCGCATCCCCTCGTGGAACGGCTCGCCGGCCTGGTGACAGGCGATGTCCTTGACGAGGAAGGGGACGCCGGCGAAGGGAGCCCCCACCGCACCGGGCCGCATCCGGGCGGCCTCGTCCCGGGCCCGGTCGAAGCGGCGGTGGATGACGGCGTTGAGCTGGGGGTCGACGGCTTCGATCCGGTCGATGGCGGCGTCGACCAACTCGAGGGGCGTGACCTCCCCGGCCCGGACCAGAGATGCGAGCCCCGTGGCGTCGTGGTCACCTAGCGTGTCGGACATAGCAGCCGAGGGAGGAGAGGGTATGGCGACCTACATCGTGTTGCTCAACTGGACCGAGCAGGGCGTTTCCGGCGCGGGCGACAGCCTCAACCGGGCCGGTGCGGCGGCGGCGGCGCTGCGCAAGCTCGGCGGGAAGATGAAGAACGTCTACTGGACCATGGGACCCTACGACTGCGTCAGCGTCGTGGAGGCGCCCGACGACGAGACGGTCACGGCCTTCTGTCTCGCCGTCGGGGGACAGGGGAACGTCCGCACGCTCACGATGCGGGCGTTCGAGAAGGCCGAGATGCAGAAGGTGCTCGACCGGTTGAAGTGACGCCGCGGCGTCAGCCGCCGACGGCGTCCTTGAACGACTTTCCCGCCTTCACCCGAGGCACGGTGGAGGCGGGGATCGAGATCTCCTTGCCGGTGGCGGGGTTGCGGCCGGTGCGGGCGGCCCGCTCGGCCCGGTCGAAGGTCAGGAACCCCGGAAGCTGGACCTTGTCGCCGCCGGCGACCGCTTCGGTGACGACGGCCTCGAAGGCGGAGAGCGTCTCGTTGACCGACGTCGCGGTCTGGCCGGTCTTCTTGGCGATCGCACTGACGAGTTCGGTCTTGTTCATCCGTGTCTCCGTTCGC
>Ga0070741_10003449_pt1 | contig 39294 bp, 32 predicted proteins | sample Coa_R1_4_FD_66440 | JGI IMG/M metagenome (GOLD analysis project Ga0070741, IMG submission 66440) | Surface soil microbial communities from Centralia Pennsylvania, which are recovering from an underground coalmine fire - Coalmine... | ecosystem: Environmental > Terrestrial > Soil > Unclassified ...
CCGCGCCGATTGTCACGCCCTTCAGGATCAGGCAGTTCATGCCGATAAACACATCGTCCTCGATGATGACCGGGCGCGTCTGCCCGGCCAGCGGGTCACGCCGAAACCGTCAACTCGGTCATCAAACGCCAGTTCGGCGACGCTATTCGTTCCCGCCTGCGCAGCCTGCAAAACCGCCAGCCGATTATCAAAGGCTTGGTCTATGACATCCATGTCTGACCGTCTCTCGTTACTCCATCCATCTTTGTAACAGTGCACTTTGTCCTGCTCCCTGGCGCTGGGTTGTAGAGCGCTCCTTCGCCTGGATGGGCGCGTATCGCCGTCGCGCGAAAGACTTTGAATTCTTCACCGAACGCAGTGAAGGGTATGATCTATCTGGCATCAATTCACCGCCTGCTGAGGCACCTTGTCCCTACGGAATAATGCCATTCTTATGCATCACTCTTCATCAAATGGCTTCTCTGAAACTTGCTAATCCGGACAAGGAGAACTACGGTCAAGAAGAATCTGACGAATGATAAACCGCATCAATGCCGATAATCAACACGGGGATGTCAATGTTAGAAACGCCGCGCTGTTCCAGATCCCAAACTATTTGCTCGAAATATGAAACACCGCTGCTCATCCATTCTGCAAAAGCGTACATGGGAATAATCTCAATTCCCGCTGTTATTCCTTTCAATTTGCTGAAAATGGTCGTCTTGGCGCAAACATTATAGACCATGAAGGCGTATTTGCCTAACTGTACTTCGACACCCAAGTTTTCTTTGATAAAGTCCATTTCTCGAAATGCGCCCTGACCGAAAGGGGCAGGTTTATAGTTCGGAGTGTAATAGGTGGTGTGACATACCCGCAGAGAACACGCTCTGGTTTCCAGCCACCCAACTTGCGAAACTCTTCCTTAAATGCGCCATTGAGTTCTCGTGGACTATAAATAAGCTGCCCCTTGTGTTTGTGATTCTTCTCCTCACACAACTTGGTCTTGTACTTCTGAGTATCGATAGCAGAAATGGCCTGTTCAACTTCCGCAAGAAGATGCGGAAAGTGTTTCCCGATAAAGTTTTCACCACCATTGAACGAGAATCTACCACCAACAATCATTCGTCGTTGCTTTCACTTGTCTTCCATTCACTTGGCACTTGTGCAACTTTTTCTCGACCAGAAGGCGTATGGACAGGCTTACCCATTGGCCTCAGGCGCAAATTCCCATTGAAGTAGGATGCGATGCGCTGGCGAGCAACCGCCACATAGTCTTGTTCTTTTTCACTGGCAATGGCGCGCCTGCCGTGCATTATCGCAGCAATGAGTGTTGAACCTACCCCGGCATAGGGGTCAAAAACATAGTCGCCTTCATGAGTCAACGCCAAGACACATCTTTCAACTAGCTCCACAGGGAATTGGCATGGATGCTCAGTTTTCTCAGGGTGATTGGACTTAACGTTCGGAATATCCCATAAACAATCTTCCCAATCTTTAACCAGGATTTCCCAAACATCAGATGGGTTTTTCCCTTTGGGGTTCCCGGACGGCTTGCCGACGTTCGGCCCTTTATAGTGACGCTTGCCCGGATATTTGGCCGGGACACGTACATTATCGAGGTTGAATATGTAGCTATCGCTCTTGGTAAACCACAAAATGGTTTCGTAGCGGCCAGAAAAACGTTTAGATGCGTGCAGACCATGACCAAAATACCATACAATCCTGTTTCGCAAATATAACCTGAATCTACGTTTGAAGATGTTGTAGTAATAAATGTCCAATGGAAAGACCTCACCATTCTGGACAAAGTTACCTACCTGCCAACAGATGCTCCCATCCACGCGCAACACGCGCACAAGTTGTTCAATTGTTTTGCCTGCGTTTCCAGGTACTGTTCAATCGACACGCGGTTTTCATAGTCTTTACCCAGGTTATAAGGTGGAGACGTCACAATCAGGCTGATCGAATTATCCGGTAGAGTTGCCACGAAATCGTTGACATCGCCATTATGAAGCACAATATGAGCATCTGGCGTGAAATGCTCTTCTACCGGCAATTGTTGTCCACCTAGAAAGCTTAACTGCTCCATCATTCATTCACCTAGAAAATATCGTCGTTTCATTGTTGTAGCACAGCTTATGCAGTTGCGCCAATAGAATACAGTATAATCTTGGAGGGAGGCCCATCGTGGATGATCTGAAAGCAATTGCCAAATCCAAGAAAACCGCCAGGGCGGCGCGGGTTGCTAATCCCCCGGTGGCGCGGCGCTTCCGCCCATTGGGACTCTCCATTGCCATTCTGTCGACTGCCGGGTTGTATGGCCTGTGGCCGATGGTTCCGCTCTTGCTCTGGCTGTTGACACGCTTGCGCGGCCACGAAATCGGCAGCGAGTTGCTGGACAATTCCGCCTGGTTCAACGTGGTTCTGGGCGCAGCAACGCTTATCGCCTGTGTGATGGCCTGGGTTGGCCGCCCGCCGCAGACACGCCGGACGCTGCTGGCCCTGGTCTGGTTTGCCACCATCGTGCGGCTGGTGCAGTCTGCCCAGGCCCTTTCGGAACGCAGCTTACCCATTACCAGCGCGCAGGTGGGCGGCAGCCTATCGTCGGTGTTGCAACCGATCACATTGTGCCAGATTCCGCTGCTGATCCTCGTGCCGCTGTACATTACCTGGTATCTGAACCGCGCTCCGGCTCGCGCCTTTTACAAATCCTCCTGAACGCTCTGTCCGACGGCATAGCCAATGAAAGCCAGCGCATCGTCCACTGCAATCAGCGGTGTGCCGTTCCGGTGTTCCATCGCCCGCCCGATCAGGGTTCGCCACTGTTCACCGAGGGCGACCTGCGCCCACTGCCCTGCCTGAGTCTTCGACACAATGCCGCCGTGTCGGAGCGTGTACAGTACACGGCACATCGTCAGGATAGCGTAAGAACGGTAGCCGCCGTGTTGCAGCGGCGCTGGATTGGATAGCATCGGCCCCCACCACATCCTCATCAAAGTACGGACGGCCTGGCGCAGATCATCGGGCGAGACGGGATCGATCAGCGCTGGTAACGGTGGCCCGGTCAAGACAATGCCTCGTTCTCGCAGGATGTAGCGCTGTACAACCCAATCGCTGTCGTGCTGCATGATGCTGAGATGTCCACTGCCCCTATCGATGTGTGGATGCTGCGCCCGCGCGGGATCGTGACGGCGGAGAGCGTCCTTTGGAATGTAGGAGCCTTCCAGTTCAGTCGCCCATCTGGTATTCAGGGTTGCGATCTGGGTGTGCATTTCCACCAGGGCCGTGACGATCTCGCCTGGCAATTCGTCGTCCGTGACGATGAGGAAATCAATGTCGCTGCTGCCGGGGTCGAAGCCGCCGTTGGCGAGCGAGCCATACAGGTACATGCCGACCAAGCGGTCTGTCAGGATGGCTTGCACATTCGCCAACAGTCTGTCCAGAATGGCGTTCACGTCCGGGTAAGGCGTCGGATAGGTATTACGGTTCGACACGGCTCATCAGCCCAGCATCGGGATTTTGATACCGTGCCGCTTGGCTGCTGCGATGGCTTCCGGGTAGCCTGCATCGGCGTGCCGGACGATGCCCATGCCCGGATCGGTGGTCAACACTCGTTCCAACCGGGCAGCGGCGGCGTCCGTACCATCGGCCACGATCACCTGCCCGGCGTGCTGGCTGTAGCCGATCCCAACACCGCCCCCATGGTGGAAGCTGACCCAGGTTGCGCCGCCGACGGCATTGATCAGCGCGTTGAGGATCGGCCAGTCGGACACTGCATCCGTGCCGTCGCGCATTCCTTCCGTTTCCCGGTTGGGCGAGGCTACCGATCCCGAATCGAGGTGATCACGTCCAATCACGATGGGTGCGCTGACCTGCCCGGAACGCACCAGTTCATTGAAAGCTAACCCCGCCCTGGCCCGCTCGCCGTAGCCAAGCCAGCAAATCCGCGCCGGGAGGCCCTGGAAGGCCACCCGCTCCTGGGCCATCTTGATCCAGCGCGCCAGGTGCGCATTCTCAGGAAAGAGCCGCAGTATCTCCTGGTCGGTGCGCAGAATATCCGCCGGGTCGCCGGAGAGCGCCACCCAGCGGAATGGCCCCTTGCCCTCGCAGAACAGCGGGCGAATGTAAGCCGGAACAAAGCCCGGATAGTCAAAGGCGCTCTTCACCCCGGCGTCGTAGGCCCGCTGCCGCAAGTTGTTGCCGTAGTCGAAGACGACTGCGCCCGCCTGCTGGAAGTCCAGCATGGCCTGACAGTGGCGGGCCATCGCTGCGGTGCTCCGGCTGGTATATTCTTCCGGTGCCCTGGCCCGCAGTGCCAGCGCGTCCTCCAATGACAGGCCATCCGGGATGTAGGCCAGCGGGTCGTGCGCCGGCGTCTGGTCGGTCACAACGTCAGGACGGACGCCCAGATCGTGCAGGCGCGGAAAGACGTCCGCTGCGTTGCCGATCAGTCCGATAGAGTGTGGCTGTCCTGCCGCCAGCGCCGCTTCGACCTTGACCATCGCCTCTTCCAGGTCGTCGCTGATCTCATCGAGATAGCGCGTTTGTACGCGCCGCTCCGCCCGTGCTCGATCAACCTCCACGACCAGCGCCACGCCCTCGTTCATTGTCACGGCCAGCGGCTGCGCGCCGCCCATGCCACCCAGCCCCGCCGTCAGCACCAGTTTCCCTTTCAGGCTCGGCCAACCCTGCTGCGCCGCCAGCGACCCAAGCGTCTCGTAAGTGCCCTGCACGATGCCTTGCGTGCCAATATAGATCCACGAACCGGCAGTCATCTGCCCGTACATGATCAATCCCTGCCGTTCCAGCGCATCGAAATGCTCCTGCGTTGCCCAGTGCGGCACGAGGTTCGAGTTGGCGATCAGTACCCTCGGCGCGTCCTGGTGCGTGCGGAAGACCGCCACCGGCTTGCCGGACTGCACCAGCAGCGTTTCGTCCTCTTCGAGGGCGCGCAGCGTCGCCACCAGCGCGTCGAAGGCTTCCCAACTGCGCGCTGCCCGTCCTCGCCCGCCGTACACAATCAACTGATCCGGGTCTTCCGCTACCTCCGGGTCAAGATTATTCATGAGCATCCGCAGTGCCGCCTCTTGCAGCCAGCCTTTGCAGCTTATTTGTGCGCCGCGCGGCGCTCGTATGACGCGAGACATGGCATCGCTCCTTCTCAAAAATAACCTCACCTCCGGCTCTTTTTCCACACCCGGTGGTGAAAGGCACTGACGATCCTCTCCACTTGCGGGTCGGGGGCGAGGTTCTATATCACTTGATCGTGTCCCTAAGTTGACTTCGTGGCACGGGCTTTGTCAAATGCGGCGACGACCTGCCGCCAACCTCAATTGCCTCGCATTCGACTCAATGCTAGACTCGGCCCAACCCAGGAGGCGCGGAACTGGATGGCCTACGGAAGACTTGACGTTTATTGGCCCAACGGCCCTATCGAGAGTTATCAACTCGAAAAACAATCTATTGCTGTTGGCCGCTCAAGCGGCAATGACATCGTGCTCGACACAACAGCCGTCTCGCGTTATCACGTCACCCTGACTCGGCGCGAAGGACAGGTTTTCCTGGAAGACCTCGAATCTGCCAACGGGACTTACGTCGACGGCCAACGCCTCAAGCCCCATGAGCCGCGCGCCTTGCGCGACGGTGAAGAAGTCCAGCTTGGCGACATCCGCCTGATTTTTCATTGGTTGGGCCAGCAGCCTGACATGGCAACCAAACCCATTCCCGCCGAAGCGGAGGCCACCCGCCGCATCGAAATTGTCCAGCCCACCTACAAAGTTGAACTCGAACCCCCGGAGCAGCCTGTGACGCCTGGCGCGCATGTCCAGGCCACACTCACCGTTGAAAACACGGGCAGCCAGACCGAGCGCTATTATGTGGAAGTGGAAGGCGTACCCAAGGACTGGGTGCGGCTGGATCGGATCGAGTTGGAACTTGATCCGGGTACAAAAGCGCCCGTCGTGATCAACTTCAGGCCCCAGCGCCGCAGCGAGACCAGGCCCGGCGAATACCCGGTCAAAGTGCGTGTCCGGGCCAAGTCGGCTCCCAACCAGGGCGTCGAAGCGCCCATGACGCTATCTGTCCGCGCTTACAGTGGGTTCGGAATCGCGCTTGCCACGCCGCGCATTGGGCCGACGACACCGTTTGAAGTTCACATTCATAACCAGGGCAGCGGCCCCTTGCCGCTGGCACTTTCCGGCGCCTCACCCGACGCCGACCTGGTATTCGATATTCGCCCGGCGACGCTGGTGCTTGGGCCAGGGGAGCGCAAAACCATTCGTGGCTACGTTCACCCTCGACGCAGCGCCCTGATCGGCAGGCCGCACGAACGGCGCTTCGATGTGCTGGCCCGCGCCCAAGATGCTTCCGGCTTCCTGACAGCGGTTGAGGGAACGCTCATCGAGAAGCCTGTTCTGCCGCTCTGGGTGGCAACGCTCACCTTGCCCATCATCGGCCTGCTTGGGCTGATCGTGCTCGGCGTTGCTGTCTTTATTCTCAGCCGTCCACGTCCACCCGTGATCACTGACTTCCGCGCTTCGGCAGTGGAAGTACTGGAAGGTGATTCCGTCGTGCTGTCGTGGAAGGTCAGCGACGCGAGTAACCTATCGATTCAACTGGACGATGGCAGTCAGGTCGCCATCGATCCCAACACAAACCAGTATACGCAGGTGGTGTCAGGCGCAGGAGCGCGCACATTCACGCTCATTGCGCGCAATGGCGGTGAGATGGTGCAGCGCGAGGTCAGGGTCATGGTCACCAAACCGCTCAAGATCAACGCTTTCACCGTGACACCCAACCCGGTGCTGCGCTATGTCCGGCAAACTGTCACCATAAGCTGGAATGCCGAGGGCGCAGCCAGCGTGCGCTTCCAGGGCCTTGAAGGGCTGACGGGCAGCCCCGATACCGCCTCGCATCCGGCCAGCGGCGATCTCAAAGTGGAGGGCACCCCCCGCGATGCCCTCGACCTGACCCTGGTAGCGACTGGCTCAGATGGCAAAGAAGTCTCACAACCCGTTCACGTGGAGGTCGGCAACCCGATCTGTTCTACAACGGGCGACACCCAGGTGCGCACCGGGCCGGGGACAGCCTACCAGGTCCTGAAGACTCTGCCCGTCTATACCACCGTCTCGCCTGACGGGCGGGATGCCAGTGGGCAATGGATTCACCTTGCGCCCGCGCCCGACCCGCAAGCCTGGATCGCCGTCAGTTCGGTGACGTGTGGGCGTTTTGAACCGTCGGCATTAACCTTGATTGAGGCCGTGCCGCCCACACCCCTCCCCTCAAGTACACCTACCAGTGTGCCGACTGCTGTACCGCCTGCATCGCCGACTGTGACGGCGCTCCCGACAGCTCCGGCTCCGACACCGACGAGTTCGATCATCGTCCAGAGGGAAACAGGCTGAATACGGCAAGACGCTGGATGAAAAGGGCCAGGTCAATGGCGAGTTCAGGCATACCCGGCGAAGCCTATGAACGACAGCAGGCATTGGTTGATAAACTGATCCGTGACGGCAACCTGACCGACCCGCGCGTTGAGGCGGCGTTCCGCGCTGTGCCGCGCCATCTTTTCCTGCCCGACCTGACCCTCGAAGAAGCCTACCGCGACGACGCCATCCCCACCAAACGGCTGCCCGATGGCGAAGTGGTCAGTTCATCGTCGCAGCCCGCCATCATGGCGATCATGCTGGAACAATTGGCGCTCGAACCTGGTCAGCGTGTTCTCGAAATCGGCGCAGGAACAGGCTACAATGCCGCCCTGATCGCCTTCATTTTGGGCGAAACCGGCCAGGTCATCGCCATCGACATTGACGAGGACATCGTGCAGGCCGCGCGCGATCATCTGGCCGCCGCAGGCTTCGGCAACGTGATGGTCGTTCAGGGCGACGGCGCACATGGCTACCCGGAAGCGGCGCCCTATGATCGGATCATCCTGACGGTGGCGGCCTGGGACCTGGCTCCGGCCTGGTGTGAGCAATTGCAGCCCGATGGCAGGCTGGTGCTGCCGCTGGACATCAAAGGATCGCAGAAATGCGTGGCCTTTCAGCCTGAGAACCGTCACCTGGTGAGCCTCTCCGCCCGGCCCTGTGCGTTCATGGGGCTGCGCGGCGCCCTGGCTGCCCCGAATACCACCCTTACCTTCGGGCCACAGGCGGAGCTGCACCTTGAGATGGATGCGCCCGTTCCGGCCTCGCCCGACGAGCTTTACGCACTGCTTAAAGGGCCGTACCGTGACTTCACAACTGAAATCCAGACCGGCCAGTACGAGGTCTTCGACAGCCTGAATTTGTGGCTCGGCATTCACGAGCCAGGCTATTTCCGGCTTTGGGGAGAAGGCAAACAGGCCCGATACGTTCCGCCCCTGCTGGCTTACAGGCAATCACACCGAGCGACCTTCGGGCTGCTGAGTGCGAACTCATTGTGCGCGCTGGTGCGTTCGCCCGCCGAACCCTCTGCGCCCCCACCCGATACGTTTAGCCTGGCGGTCAGGCTGTTTGGCCCGGATGAAGGCCTGGCTTCCCGGCTGATCGACCAGGTGATCGCCTGGGATGCTACAGGCCGGCCCGATACTAATCGACTGCATATCCGGGCCTACCCGCGCGCGCATAGCGCCGCGAGCGCCCCGGACGCCGTCGTCGTTGACAAACACTGGACACGGCTGGTGCTGGACTGGGGGTGAGACCGGGCGATATTTCGTCGTGTAGGGGTGGTGGTGGTAAAATGAAAGTTCGGGACGTTGGTGGTTGGAAAACAACCAGGAGAATACGCCCTTTGAAACCGCAATTTACTGTATGCAGAGCGGGAACCGCGTTTATTGTAATTGTCTTGCTGATCTCAAGCCTGTTGCTCTTCCCACACGCGGCACATGCCGCCCAAACAGGTGTGATCGCGCTCCGCGTGGAAGCGGGCTTCGACGGCTACTACCGCGGAGACAGGTGGCTACCGCTGCTGATCAGCGTCAGCAACAACGGCCCCGACATCGCGGGCGAACTGCGTGTCACGGCGGACACTACGAGCGGTCTGTCGGCCAGTTCGTACCGAACCAGTATTGAACTTCCCACCAATTCCAGCAAGCAGATCTTCCTGTACATCACGCTCAACTATGGCGCATCGCAGGTCAAGGTGGAACTGGCGAATGAGAGCGGCATTCTGGCTGATGATACGCGCCCGCTGAAACCCGTCGGCGCTGCCGATCTGCTCTATGCGGTGATCACCGAATCACCTCGCGGCACGATTGATCTGAACAGCGTCCGGAGCGGCATGGGCGAGGCGTATCAGGCTAACTGGCGCATCGATAACGTGCCCCGGAATGCCGATGGCCTGCGTGCCCTGGACGTGATCGTGCTGGCAGATGTGGATACGGGCAACCTGTCCAACGAACAGCGGCAGGCACTCCAGGATTGGACATTGGCGGGCGGGCATCTGGTGGTGACCGGTGGCCCAAACTGGCAGAAGACGCAGGCTGGTCTTACCGAACTGCTGCCGATCCGCCCTTCGAGTAGCACGACTCTGACCTCGTTGCCCTCGGTGGCGTCCTATGCGGGCCACCCCAACGATACCCTGAATGCCCCGGCGGGCAGCCCGATTGTCGTCGCACAGGGCCAGTTGACGCCCGATGCGAAATTGTTGATTGCGGAAAGTGGCATACCGATCCTGGCCCGCCGGCAGTTGGGCAACGGTGTCGTGGACTATCTCGCCACTGATCCAGGAGTAGAGCCATACCAATCGTGGAAAGCGCGTGGCGATTTCTGGTTCACGCTCCTGACCACGACAGGCCAGCAGCCAAGCTGGTCGGGCGGCATCAGCAGCCCCGGCGATGCCACGCTGGCCGCCAACCTGATCAAGGGCCTGCGCCTGCCCGATGTGCTTCAGTTGGGGTTGTTTCTCGGCCTGTATATCATCGTGATCGGCCCCCTCAATTACCTGATCCTCAAGCGTCTGGGGCGGCGCGAACTGGCCTGGGTCACTATCCCACTCATCATTTTCGCTTGTAGTGTGGTCTCGTACATCACAGGCTTCAGCCTGCGCGGCACACAGGCCACCATCAACCGCATGGCAATTGTACAGGTCTGGCCGGGCAGTGAGCGTGCCCAGGTCGATGGCATTATCGGCGTGTTGGCTCCCCGCCGCGCCATTTATAACCTGACCGTCCAGAACGGACTGTCGGTACGCACACTGGATAACAGCAATAACTATAGTGGCGTCAACGCTGCGAACTACACCATCCAGGAAGATCAAAGCTACGCCGTGCGCGACTTCCCGGTAGATGCCGGGCTAACCGCTGCCTTCGCCACCAGTGGCTATACGCAGGCAACGCCGCTCGATGGCAGGGCCACCCTGACCTTCACCACACCATTATCCTCAGCGCCAAGCAGCAGTACGCCGCACGTGGTCGGTAGGGTCAGGAACACCACGAACATGCGGCTGAACAATGCCGTCGTGTTGGCGTTGGGCGGAAGCCAGTCCATCGGCACGCTCGACCCTGGCGAAGAACGTTCGTTCGACCTGCTGCTGAACCCCAAGCCGCAGCAATCGTGGCCGCTATCGCTGGGCAGTGCGTACACGGGCGGCTACTATTCGCCTCAGTACAACGCCAGCTATTCAAGCACCTATAACCCAGGCGGAACTGTGCAGGACATCATGGGCCGTAACTATACGAGCCTGTACGGGCGCTATGGCCTGGGCTACGGCGATACCCCCGAACAGCAGGAACTTCGCCGCCGCCAGGCGTTGCTGCAAGCTGTTGTCTCCACGGACGAGCCAGGTGGGGGGCGCGGCAGCGGCGTGTATGTCGCTGCCTGGACGGACGCCACACCGATCAGCGTCGATCTCAAGAACATGGCCTATACCCCCGAAGACACCACGCTCTACATGTATCGCCTGCCGCTCGACGCTGCCGCCGACAGTGACACGGTGGTGCTTCCCAGCGCGTTCCTGACCTGGACCATCACCAATGAGTCGACGCGCCGCGATGCCTCGCCCTACGGCCTGAGTGTCCAGCCCGGTGAGCGCGTCATCTTCCGTTACAACCCGTTGCCCATCATCCGCTTTGCGGAGATCAGCCAGATCAAATTGTTTGTCAAAACCGGGAACTTCAACCAGGGCGTCATCTCGCTCTGGGATTGGAAAGCAAATGCCTGGGTCGATACCAAAGCCAGCACGCAGACCACGACTATCGACGACGCGCAACGCTTCCTCGGCCCAGAGAACGCGCTCCAGCTCAAGGTCGAGGCTGCGTCCGGCATTGCCCTGGCAACCTACGATTCAATCGACGTGACAGTATACGGGCGTCTCGCCAACAACGATTCATCCAGTGCCTCGTCCAGTGGCTCGTGAAATGTAAGTGGTGAAGGTATGGAAATACAGACGGACAGTGCTATGCAAGCAACAGCAGACAACACCGAACTGATTATTGAAACCAGGGACCTGGTCAAACGCTACGGCAAGCTGACGGCGGTCAATCATCTGTCGCTGCAAGTGCCGCGCGGGGCCATCTATGGCTTCGTCGGGCCGAACGGCGCAGGCAAGACCAGCACCATGCGTATCCTGACCACGCTCATGCTGCCGTCGTCGGGGCAGGCTTACGTAGCGGGTCACGAAGTCACCAAGGAGGCGCGGGCCGTGCGGCGTTCCATCGGCTACATGCCGGACTTCTTCGGCGTGTACGACGACATGAAGGTCTGGGAATATCTGGACTTCTTCGCGGCCTGTTATGACATCCCGGAGAAGGATCGGCCTGGCCTGATCAACGACCTGCTGGAACTGGTCGATCTGAAACACCGCCGCGACGACATGGTGGATAAACTGAGCCGGGGCATGAAGCAGCGTCTGTGCTTGGCGCGCACCCTGGCCCACGATCCACAGGTGTTGATCCTGGACGAACCGGCGTCGGGGCTTGACCCACGCGCCCGCGTCGAAATTCGGGAACTGCTGGTTGAACTGTCCCAGATGGGTAAAACCATCTTCTTCTCGTCGCACATCCTGGCGGACGTGGCTGAGATTTGCACGCATATCGGGATCATCGAGGCGGGGCAGATCGTCATGCAGGGCCGCATGGAAGACTTGCAGCGCCAGTTGATGCCACACCGCGAAGTGGTCGTCACCTTGCTGGACAAGGTGGATGACGCCAAGCAAGCCCTTTCGCCGCTGGAAGGCATTCAGAACGTGGTCGATCTGCCGGACGAGCAGAACAAAAAGCGTCTCCGCGTGGACTTCACCGGTGAAGACACGGTCATGACGACCATCATCCAGGCTCTGACGAGCAAGGGTATTCCGGTGATCAACGTTGCCGAACAGTCGCACGACCTGGAAACCGTGTTCATGAAAGTGACTAAAGGAATCGTATCATGACGGCCATCGAAGCCGAGCACACCCCCGCCGCCAGGCCGCGCCAGGTAGGATTCCACCCGTTTCGCAACCCGGTCGTGCTCAAAGAACTGCGCGGACGGATGCGCGGGATGCGCGCTTTTGTGGTCCTGACGGTCTATCTGGCGCTGATGAGCGGCTTTGTCACGCTGCTGTACGTGCTATATTCATCCTCATTGAGCTACTACGGCTTCGCCTCCGGCGGGCAAATCGGGCGAGTGTTGTTTATTGGCATCGTCGGCACGGAGTTGTTCCTGGTCACGTTCATCGCGCCGACCTTCACCGCCGGGGCGATCAGCGGCGAGCGAGAACGGCAGACTTACGACTTGCTGCGCACCACACTGCTGCCAGCACGCTCGCTGGTGCTTGGCAAACTGGTATCGGCGCTGTCCTACGTCTTGTTGCTGCTGCTGGCTGCCATCCCCCTGCAAAGTATCGCCTTCCTGTTTGGCGGCGTCACCGAGGCCGAAGTGGTGCTGTCCTTCGTGATCCTGGTCGTGACGGCTATCGCGCTCGGCTCGGTGGGCATTTACTTTTCCGCCGTCATGCAGCGCACCCTGACGGCCAGCATCATGACCTATGGCTTTGCGCTGTTTGTGACGCTCGGCCTGCCGCTGATCGTGTTTGTGATCATGTCGTTGTTCGGGCCACTCTTCTATAACATGGCCTCGCCGCCTATCCCGCTGCAAGCAGCCCTGTACTATGGCTTGGGCGCGCTGGTCGTCACCAACCCGCTGGCGACGGCCATGATGACCGAAATGCTGCTGGTAAACAGCCAGCACGCCGGGTTCTTCATGCAAACGCTGACCAGCGGCGCGCAGACGGCTCAGATTCCACTTGTCTCGCCCTGGATCGTGTTCACGATCCTGTACCTGGCGGTGTCGGCCATTCTGGTCACGCAGGCGATTCGCCGTGTCCGCCGCATCGAAGCATAGGAACAAAGTGCGTATGGCGGGCGTCTTATAAACGAACGAGTGAACCTCACCCCTGTCCCCTCTCCGCAAGCAGAGAGGGGGAACCGGAAGGGTGAGGTAAATAGCTTGAGGATGTAGTGATGAGCGACTCCACCAGTTCGCAGGGACAACAATTGATCCGGTACGTATCCCGTTGGGATCGGCGCCGGCGACTGACGCAGCTGACGCTCTGGATTCCGCGTGGTCTGGCCGCCGGGTTACTGGTCGGGCTGGTCGTGGCGCTCATCTCGCGGGTGCGGCCCTGGCTGCTGCCCTCACAAATCCTGGCAATCACCGGCGCGGCGGCTCTGGTCGGCGTTGTGCTGGCTGTCGTGGCCGTCCTGATCTGGCCGCGCCGTCCGCTCGAACTGGCGCGCTACTTTGACCAGCTATTCGAACTCAAGGAGCGCAGCAGTACGGCGTTAGAGCTTTCCAGCGGGTCGATCACGGCGCCGGAAGCATTGACGCAGCGGCAGTTGCAGGATGCAGTCGAACATGCCCGCCAGGTCGAGGCGCGGCGCTTCCTGCCTTTCCGCTGGAGCCGCCGTGAACTGGCACTGATTGCCGGGTTGATTGCTGTATTGGCACTGGCGCTGCTGCTTGCCAACCCGCAGGCTGCCGCCGTCGCACAGCAAGCGGCGGTGCAGGCCGCTGTCACCCAGCAGATTCAAAAGCTCCAACAGGTGCAGCAGCAGATTCAGAACAACCCGTCGCTCTCCGAAGCTGAAAAAGCGCAACTGAACAAGATCATCGAGGAGACGATCCAGAAGCTAGGGCAACCCAATATTACCAAGCCAGAAGCGGTGGCGGCGCTTTCCCAGGCGTCACAACAGCTTAACAGCGCCAAAACGCAGCTTACCCCTCAGCAGAAAGCCGCCGCGCAGGAGGCAGGCCAGGCTCTTAACCAGAACCAGATCACCTCAGGCGCAGGCAACGCCCTGCAATCTACCGATCTGACGCAGGCCGCCAGCCAGCTTCAGAACCTGGCTCGCAAAGTGGGCGATAACCAGTTGACGCCCGAACAGACGCAGCAGGCCGCGAATGCGCTGAATCAGGCCGCGCAGAGTCTCGAAAACGTCAATCCACAGGCCGCGCAGGCATTGCGCGATGCGGCGCAGGCGCTTCAGCAGGGCAATATGAGCGCTGCGCAGCAGGCTTTGAACCAGGCAGCGAATGCCCTCAATAGCCAGCAGCAACAAATGAACCAGAGTGGGCTGTCTCAGGCTGCGCAGAGTGCCATGCAGAGTACCAGCCAGGGGCAGCAGCAAGTGGCCCAGGCAGGCCAACAGGGTCAGCAAGGGCAGAATGGTCAGCAGAATGGACAGGCTGGTCAGCAGGGCCAACAAGGTCAGCAAGGCCAACAGGGTCAGCAGGGCCAACAAGGTCAGCAGGGCCAACAGGGTCAGCAAGGCCAACAAGGTCAGCAGGGCCAACAAGGTCAGCAAGGCCAACAAGGTCAGCAGGGCCAACAAGGTCAGCAAGGCCAACAAGGTCAGCAGGGCCAACAAGGTCAGCAAGGCCAACAAGGTCAGCAAGGCCAACAAGGTCAGCAAGGCGGTGCGCAGGAGGGAGCCGGCAACGTTGCTGCCCAGACTGGACAGGGATCGCAGTCTGGATCGAGTCAGCAGCAGGCACAGTTAGCCGGCGGTGGAGCCGGAGCCGGGCAAGGATCGGGTGGCGCTGGCGACGATATAACCAGAGGCCAGCCGCAGAATTCCGGCCCGATTGACCCGAACAACGGCCACAGCGATGGCAGCCTTGTCCAGAATGAGCAGATTTATGCACCTTCCTTTGTCGGCGGCAAAGGCGGCACGGAGTTGAATCCCAAGAGCGATACAAACAATGCCCAGTCCGACCCGGCGGTGAAGGGCGACTTTGGCCCCAACCCGGCGGGCCAGTCGAATATAAAACTCCTCAGTGACGTGGCAGGGCAGGCCGCTGCCCAGGCAGATCGGGCAATGGACACCGATCACATTCCCGGCGCGCTGCGCGGGGTCGTGCGTGATTACTTCACAGGGCTGCAATCGAAGTAGCTGGCTGTGGATTGTATGGGTATTGGGGGTGGCGGCGTGCAGCGCTGTGGCAACCGCCACCCCAGGCGAGGCCCGCTTGCCAACCTTCGCCGTGACTGTTGCCGCGCCAACCACTGTGCCGGGCGCTGCGACACAGGTTAGTGCTCCAACGAGCACCGTGCCGCGCCCCGAATCGGATCAACTCTGGAAAGAACAGCCGATGGGCGCGGACATATTGGCCGTGACGTTTTACACAGACACCAGCCAGAATAGATGCCTGCGTTTTGCAGTCAAAGGCCGCGCCGAGCCAGCAATTTCCGCCTGCTCATCCTCGAAAACGGCAACGCTCCTGGCTGTGCAGGGCGTCGAAACAGACAGCGCCGGAACAGTTTTCAGCGTGATTGTGGGGCGGACGTTCAGCGACCAGATCACGGCGGTATCGCTCGAACTGGCCGATGGTGGCAATACGCCTGCTGAGGTCACGGATCGCGGCTTTGCCGTCGTGCTGCCCGGCAAGCGCACCGCGATCCGTGCCATTCCCATCGATCAGTACGGCAATCTGGTTGGGGATAAATTCGTCTTCAAGTGAGTGGCCGGATCAGGTTGTTGCGGTGGTCGCCGGGGCCTGTTCCTGTACCTTGATCAGTTCCACTTCAATGTTGATTGCGATCTCGTCCCCGACCAGCACACCGCCCGTTTCGAGCGCAACGTTCCATTCCAGACCCCAGTCCTTGCGGTTGATCTTGGTGTGGGCGTTGAACCCGGCACTCGTCATACCCCAGGGATTCTTTACCGACCCCACGTACTCAACGTCGAGGACGACGGGCTTGGTGACGCCGCGAATGGTCAGGTCGCCTGACAACCGTGCGTGGTTCTTATCGATCAGGGCAACGTTCTTGCTCACGAAAGTCAAATATGGATAGTTGGCCGCATCCAGGAAGTCGGCGGAGCGCAGGTGGTTGTCGCGGTCAGCGGCTTTTGTGTTGATGCTGGCCGCTTCAATCTGGACATTCACTTTGGTCTGCGCCGGGTTCTCTTCATCGAATTCAACCGTGCCGCTGAATCTATCGAACTGACCACGCACGTTCGTGATCATCAGGTGGCGCACCGAGAACTCGATTGCAGAATGGGCGGGATCGATCTGCCAGGGCATGAGAAACCTCCATGTTTCGCACTACCGTTCTGGTAGTTACTTATTATTTGTAAGCTACTATATATTCACAACCTGTGATTGTCAAGGGGCTTTTTTTCTGGTAGTATTGACAGAGCGTGTATATTGTGAAATGCCACAAACAACAACAACGTTGACGTGACGTTGCCCACAGGCTACACGCGGAGGAGGAAGAATGACGCGCTACAGCGGCCAGATGTGTCTGAACTACCAATATGCTGTCGAAATCTTAGCCAAGCGTTGGACAGCCCTGATCGTGAAAGTCCTCCTCGCCGGGCCGTTGCGTTTTAGCGAACTCGCCGGACAGCTTGAGGTGGTCAGTGACCGTGTGCTTTCCGAACGTCTGAAGGAACTGGAACAAGAGGAAATTGTGAAGCGCCAAGTGCTGGCCGAGACGCCCGTGCGGGTTGAGTATTCGCTGACCGAAAAGGGCCAGGCCCTGGCTCCGGTACTCGCAGCCATTGAGGAGTGGAGCTACCAATGGATCAAGCTCGATCCGGCAATGGTGGCCGCCTCGGGAGGACACCCGGTAGAGGCAGCGTGCGATTAACGCCGTCTTGCACCCTTCGACCACCGATCTGCTGATTGTATTATCTTAACGTGCTGCCGATCCGGGCTTATGCCCGGATTTTTGATCTACCCCATTTCGATGATAAGCTAACGTAAGAGATGGTACGGAGGAGTTGGAATGACGGATCAGGTTCTTAACGAAGATATCAGTGTAGAGGACTTTCACGACACGGCCACCGCGATTATCCGCGAGGTGGGTAAGGTCATCGTCGGGCAGGACGACGTGGTGCGGCACGTGCTGATCTGTGTGATCGCGGGCGGACACGCGCTGCTGGAAGGTGTGCCGGGCCTGGGCAAGACCAGCCTGATCCGCGCCCTGGGCCACGTGCTCGACCTGCGCTTCTCGCGCATCCAGTTCACGCCCGATCTGATGCCTGCCGACGTAACGGGCACCAACATCATGGAGGAGGACAGCGACGGCAGGCGGGCCTTCCGCTTCCAGCCGGGGCCAGTCTTCGCCAACCTGATCCTGGCCGACGAAATCAACCGGGCCACGCCGAAAACGCAGTCGGCGCTGCTCGAAGCCATGCAGGAAAAGACGGTGACGGTTGCCAACCAGACCTACCGTCTCGAACCCCCGTTTTTTGTGCTGGCGACGCAGAATCCGCTCGAAATGGAGGGCACATACCCGCTGCCCGAAGCACAGCTAGACCGCTTCATGTTCAAGATCGACGTGAAGTTCCCAACGCCTACCGAACTGGTTGCGATCCTGGGCCGCACGACAGGTATAGAGACCGGGCACGCGGAGCAGGCCGCCAACGGCCAGCGCATCATTGCCATGGGCAACCTCGTCCGCAAAGTGCCGATTGCCACCCACATTACCGACTACGTGGCACGGCTGACCATTGCCACCCACCCGGACAGCGACACCGCAAGCGACATGGTGAAACGCTATGTGCGCTATGGTTCCAGCCCGCGCGGCGCGCAGTCGCTCATTCTCGGCGCGAAGATCAATGCGCTCCTGGCAGGGCGTTTCAATGTGTCCTTTGACGACGTGAAGGCAGTGGCCCCGGCAGCGCTGCGCCACCGGCTGCTGCTGAATTTCGAGGGCCAGGCCGAAGGCATCACCACCGATCAGGTCATCACCGAATTGTTGGGCAAGGTGGCACAGCAGTAGATTCGCTGAATTGCTCGACCAATGAGTGTTGCTCCTGCGCTCAGTACCGAAAACCTCACCAAGCAGTTCCGGCACGGTCAGTGCGCGGTGGATGGGCTGACGCTGAACGTCGAAGCCGGGCAGGTGTACGGCTTCCTGGGGCGAAATGGCGCAGGCAAGACGACCACCATTCGGATGCTGCTCGATCTGGTACGACCTACCAGCGGTGCAGCCTATCTGTTCGGCGTCAATCCGCGCCAGGATCGTTCTGTGCTGCGACGGGTCGGCGCGCTGGTCGAAGGGGCCGCCTTTTATCCGTACCTGTCGGGGCGGGCAAACCTCGAGCTGCTGCGCCGGATGCTGCCCATCGGCTCCCGAACCATCGACAGCTTGCTGGAACAGGTCGGCCTGTCGGCATACGGCAGCCAGCGAGTTGGCTCATATTCCACCGGTATGCAGCAGCGGCTGGGTATCGCGGCGGCGCTGCTGCACGATCCCGACCTGGTGATCCTGGACGAGCCGACCAACGGCCTGGACCCGGTGGGCATGGTCGAAATCCGGCAGCTCGTTCGGGCGCTGGCGGATCGTGAGGGCAGAACCGTGTTCCTGTCGAGCCACCTCCTGGGCGAAGTCGAGCAGATCTGTGATCGGGTGGCGATCATTGACCGGGGGCGGCTGATCCGCGAGGGCACAGTCGCCGAGTTGCTGGACACGCACACCGAGACGGTGTGCATCGAGGTCGAGGATCGGCAGGCGGCGCTGACTGCTCTGTCTGGTCGGTGGCAGATTGCGCCGGGCGCTGGTGACAGGAAAATTCACGTTGTCACCATACATTCGCAGATTCCAATCTTGATCCAGCATTTAACCGCGCAGCAAATACCGATCTACGGCGTGACACGAGAGCGCCAATCGCTGGAAGACCTGTTTCTAACGCTGGTTGGCAAGGCCGATGATGCTTAACCTGCTCCGTGCCGAGGTGCGCAAAATCCTGGGGCACCGGGGCCTTGCCGTGCTGCTGGTGTGGCTGTGGCCTGTTGGCGGCGTGCTGCTCCCGCTCATCCTGCTGGTGCTGGCCCTGTTCCCGTCGCCGAGCGCGGATCGGCGGCTGCCCATCGAGTTCCGCTGGACGGACGTTGCGCTGGGCGCGTGGGCGATCCCGACGAATCTGGTGGGGCGGTTCCTGTTCATTGCGCTGGCGGCGGCCATCTTTTCGGGTGAGTACCAGTGGAGCACCTGGAAAAACCTCGTGCCGCGTGCGGATCGGGCGCGGCTGCTGCTGGCGAAGTATCTGGCCTTCGCGGCGCTGACCGTGTTCGCTTTCGGTCTGACCTCACTGCTGCTGCCAATTGGCATGGGCGCCGTACAGGCTGTGCGCGGCCTGCCCTATCCACCCCGGCCAACGCCCGACGTAGTGCAAACCTTTATTGGCAACTACCTGGTGCAGGTGGCGCTGACCGTCCTCAACACCATGATCGGCGTATCCATTGCGGCGCTATCGGCCATGCTGACACGCTCCATTCTGGGTGGTATTATCGGCGGCACGTTCTTTGTTTTTGGCGAAATCGGCCTCGTGACGGCCCTGATCGCGCTGGGGATTTTCCTGCATTCCCCACAGATCGCGGACACGGCCCGCTTCACCAGCGCCATTAATATCGCCAACATCAGTTCGTGGGTACAGTATGGGCAGCCGGTGTATTTACAGGTGCAGGGGACGGGCACAAACTCACTTGTCGGGTCGTTCGTGATATTGCTGGTGTGGCTGATAGTGCTGGTCGGGATCATGCTGACGGTTTTCCAGCGGCAAGACTTGATGTAGAGGATGGAGAAAATGGCGGATCGGCTGTTTGACGAAAAGACGCTGCGTAAGCTCGAAAGGCTGACACTGGTTGCCAACCGGGTGCGCGCTGGGGTGATGAAAGGCGAGCGGCGCTCGACCAAGCGCGGCACGAGCATCGAGTTTGCCGACTACCGCAACTATACGCGCGGCGACGACCTGCGCCGGGTGGACTGGAACGTATTCGCCCGGTTAGAGCGGCCTTTCATCAAGCTGCTTGAGGAAGAAGAAGACCTGGCCGTCCATCTGCTGATCGACGTTTCGGAGAGCATGAATTGGCCGCGCGAGGCAAACGATCAGAACAAATTCCGATTTTCGCAGCGGGTGCTGGCCGGGCTGGCCTACATGTCGCTTGGCAGCGGCGACCAGTTGACGGTCACGGCGCTTGGCGAGCGCAGCCTGATCTGGGGACCATATCGCGGGCGCGGCTACACGCTGTCGCTGCTGGATTTTGTGGGCGGACTGACGACGGGCGGCACAACCGACCTGAACGGCGCGCTCAAAGCGTACACCCTGCGCGGCGCGCGCCCTGGCCTGTGTCTGCTCATCTCCGATCTGATGTCGCCCACAGGCTATCAGGATGGCCTGTCGGCGTTGCAAGGGCGCGGCTACGAAGTCGGGCTGATCCATGTGCTGTCACACGACGAGGTTGAGCCACAACTGGCGGGCGATCTACAACTGATCGACGTGGAGACGGGCATCGGGCAAGACGTGAGCGTCGATTCGGCGATGCACGATCTCTACATTCGGCGCCTGCTGGCCTGGCGCGACGAGATCGGGGCGTATTGCCTTCGGCGCGGAATCCATTACGCCACCGTCGAGACGGGCACCCCCTGGGAAGAACTGATCCTGTTTGAACTGCGGCGGTTGGGCGTCGTGCAGTGAGCCGGACAACCTCACCCCCCGGCCCCCTCTCCCCAAGCAGAGAGGGGGAAAAGGTACATGCACCTCACCCCCTGACCCCCTCTCCGAATTCGGAGAGGGGGAACCGGGCGGCAGCGCGACGAATGTTGACTCCCCCTCTCCACAGGGTGGAGAGGGGGTTGGGGGGTGAGGTAAACCGTCCCTGGCTCGCTTGGCTGTGCATCATCCTGTTCGGGGCGTTCGCACTGCGCCTGTGGAATCTGGGCACACAAAGCCTGTGGCACGACGAAGCCTGGTCGGTGATGAGCGCCTATCAACCGCTCAGACCGATTGACCCCAACTACCCCCCCTTCTTCACCGTTCTGCTGGGCGTCTGGATACAACTGGCGGGCGACAGCGTGTGGGCCATGCGCTTCTGGTCGCTGCTCTTTGGCGTGGCGACGGTGGCCGCCCTTGCACTGCTGTCGCGGCGCTGGTTCGGCAACCGTGTGGCGATCCTGGCGGCGCTTTTCGCCGCTGTGTCACCCATTCTCTGGGTCTATTCGCAGGAAATCCGATCCTATGTGCTGGTTCCACTGCTGACGGTAGTGCTGCCGGCGCTGGCGGACGCTGTGCTAAACGCGCGCGTGTCACGGCGCGTCTGGCTGTGGCTGGCCCTGAGCGAGATCGTCCTGCTGTATACACATAACCTGAGCGTGCCCGTCGTGGCCTGGCTGAACGTGACGATGGTCGCGGTGCTAGTCTACCGGCGCGACTGGCGGCGCTTGCGGACCTGGCTGCTCATTCAGGTTGGGCTACTTGTGCTGTATCTGCCCTGGCTGATCACGCAGCGTCCCACCGGGACGCCTCTCAACACGCCGCCTGCCGTCAACCCGTCGCTGCTGTGGGACATCTGGCAGTCGTACTTCACCGGGACCAAGGCGCTGGTCGGCGCTGACGATGGCCTGATGGCGCTGACGGCGGCGTTCGGCCTGCTGTCGCTGGCAGCAGTGGCCGCCGCGCTTGTGTACTGCCGTTCGCGCCGGACGTGGCTGCTGCTCTCGCAGGCTATCCTGACCCCGATCTTCGAGTTGATCATCGTCCTGGCAGCGCACATTGATTTTCACCCACGTTATTTCCTGGCAGGTGTGACACCAGCGCTAATTGTGATCGCGCTGGGGCTGGACACGCTGACCCGTCGGCGCTTCCTGACGCCCTTCGCGCTGACCGGGGCTGTCATCCTGGCAATCGGGATCATGCTGCGGATGGCAAGCGTCATGTATAGCAGCCCGATCTACCAGCACGACGATTTCCGCGCCATTGCGCAGCGTTACGCGCAGCTTGGACCAAACGACGCGATCATTATCCCTTACGGTTGGGAACCAGCGCTGGAATACTACAGCCACAAAATGGGCTTCAAAGCGAAGATGATCGGCATTCCGCTGCACAGCAGCGCCGAGACGATCATCGAACGGCTGCACGCCGAATTAAAAGGCATCAATCGAGTCGAGGTGCTGACCTGGTATCAGCTTCCCGCCGACGTGCGCGGAGCGTACCCGTGTTTGATTCAAACGATCAAGAACCAGCAGAGCGAGTTGACGGTCAGCGGCCTGCAAACGGTCAGTTATGTCGGCCCCCCAGCGGACGGTAGCCAGGATCAGAGGTCTTACGATGTCGATGTCGACTTCGGCCCGATCCGCCTTATAAAAGCAAAGAGTGAGAATGGCTCTCTGGCGACCTGCTTTATTAGTGTCTGGCAAATGCGGAATCAATCTCCCGATAGGTGGCAGATCAGCACGCGGGTGCGCAATGCGCCAGGTTGGGAACTGGCACGCACCGATTCGGAGCTTCTCAACGATTTTCAGTTGCCGACCACTCTCTGGCAAAACGAACAGACGGGAACCGCTTTCAGCCTTCTGAAATTGCCGGAAGGAGCGCCTTCGAGCACCTTCTCTGCCGTCTATTACCCGATAGTGGTCGGCGTCTACAGCAATAACTACCCGCACGGATTGGCTGCTTCAAAGGAGGGCGCGGCAACGACCAGAGACCCCATCGTTGGCGTTGCAAAAAACCTGGCCCCGGTGGAGACGACGATCCGACCACAAAGCACCGATGCCGACTTTGGCGGGCTGTATCTACACCGTAAAGACATCTCTGCTGATGGGCCGGAGCCGGGCCAGAAAATGAGGATAACCCTGGAATGGTGGCAATCCACCGAGTGGCGTCAGAGTCACTCGCGGCCCTTTGCGAAGGTCGTGGTGGAATTGCAGGGGGATCACTGGCAGGCGTCTTCGGATGCAGTCCTGTACCCGCAGTCGAAACTATTGACGTGGCATGAGTTGGTTATCCCCGCTGATGCCAGCGGCCACGCCGTTCTGCGAGTCAGCGCCCCGAACGGCGTATGGACGACGCTGGCCGAATACGACATCGCGCCCATCAAGCGTGTCTTCACCGAGCCACCCGTTGCCAGCCGGGTCAGCGCCATGTTCAAGGAAGCCGGGGCACTCATCGGCTTTGACGCGCCAAAGGCCGTCGGTCACGGTCAAACGCTTAACGTTCGATTAGTGTGGAAGGCCAGCGCCACCCCCACTCCCACCTATACCGTCTTTGTGCACCTGCTCGACTCCAACGGGCAAGTGATCGCGCAGAGCGATGCGCAGCCTGCCCAAAACAAACGCCCGACGACCAGTTGGCTGGCAGGCGAATACGTCACCGATCCTCACACGCTGACCTGGAATCGGCAGGATTACAGCGGATCGGCCACGCTTGAAGTGGGACTTTATGATCAAGACACCGGGGAAAGGGTAAAATTGGAAGATGGCAGCGATCACGTGAACCTTCCGATAACGATAACTGTAAGCTGAGGGCGATGTAATGTCATTTCTAACGCCGCTGGCACTGGCGCTCGGCGCGATAGCCGGGCCGATTATCCTGCTATATATGCTGCGCCTCCGCCGCCGCGAGGTGCAGGTGTCCAGCACGCTGCTCTGGCAGCAGCTTTTACGTGACCGCGAAGCCAACGCGCCCTGGCAGCGCCTGCGCCGCAATCTCCTGCTCCTGCTCCAACTGCTGATCCTGGCGGCGCTGGTCATTGCGCTGGCGCGGCCCTTCGTGGAAGTGCCCACCGTGACCACCGGGCGGATCGCGCTGCTGATCGACGCCTCGGCCAGCATGAACGCCACCGACGTGTCGCCCAACCGTTTTGAAGCCGCCAAGCAACAGGCCAACAACATCGTCGATACGTTGAGCGAACAGGACTCGATGGCCGTTGTGCGTGTCGCGGAACAGCCGGAAGTGTTCGAGAACTACACGAACAACGCAACAGAACTGCACGCCGCCATCAACCGGATGCAGCCCAGCACGGCGGGCGCGGACTGGAACGCGGCGCTCACCCTGGCAGCGGCGGGCGCCAGCGGCGCGGATAAGTTCACGATCATTATCATTGGCGACGGTGGGCTGTCCGGCGACCTGGCGTCGAATTACGGCGACGTGAAGTTCATTCCCATCGGCAGGTCGGACTCGAACCTGGCGATCTCCGCACTGGCGACGGCCAACGATCCGGTCAACGGGCCGCAGATTTATGCCCGGATCGCCAACTACGGCTCGCAAAACGCCGACGTGGTCTTTAGCGTCAAGCTCGACGATACGCTGTTCAACGCCGCCAACTACACCGTTCCCGCCAACGGCACAACGGATGTGGTTGTGCCCAACCTGCCGCTTAACTTCCGGCGCGTTGAGGCCAGTTTGACCCGCCCGGTATCCTCTACCGTGCCGGACTACCTGGCGCTGGATGATACGGCCTGGACGGTCTTCAATCCCGCGCAGGCCGGGCGTGCATTGCTGATGACGCAGCAGAACAAATTCCTTGAGCAAGGGTTCGCCAGCCTCCCCGACTGGCAAACGTTCCGGGGCGACATCACCAAGCCGATGCCCGCCGAACCGTTTGACCTGTACGTGTTTGACAGTTGGCTGCCCGCCGCGCTGCCCAACGCCAACCTGCTCATCATCAACCCACCCGGAGATACACCGCTGTTCAAGCTGAACGGCACGAGCACCGATACGAGCGGCGCGACGGTGCTGCGCGACGATGCCCGGACGCGCTTCCTGAAATTCTCCGACGTCAACATCCGCCAGTTCAAGCGTATCACGGACACGCCCTGGGCCGATGCGCTGGTCACGGCGGCGGGCGGGCCGCTGGTGCTGGCCGGGCAGGTGAACGATCACCGCGTGGCTGTCATCAGCTTTGATCTGCACGATTCCGACCTGCCGCTGAAGATCGCGTGGCCGATTTTACTTTCCGACCTGACGGAATGGTATAAAGCGCCACGCGCCATCCAGGTCAATGGCAGCCTGCAACCCGGCCAGACTCTGACGATCCAGCCGGGCGCGGACGCGGACACGGTGCGCGTGCAGCGGCCCGACGGCGCGACGACGACGCTCCGGGTCGATCAACCGCTGCTCATCTATGCCGATACGCCGTTGCCCGGCATCTATAAGGTCGATCTGTACAGGGGCAGCGACCAGTTGCGGGAGGAACTGTTCGCCGTCAACCTGTTCGACCCGAACGAAAGCCGCATCGCCGTGCGCACGCCCACTTTTGGCCCGGCCAACACAGGGGTCGCCCGTAAGGATGAAGTCGGGCAGCGCGAGTTCTGGCCCTGGGTGGCCTTGCTGGCGCTCCTGATCCTGATCGTCGAGTGGTATGTCCATCACCAGCGGTTGCGCGTGCCGCGTCTGGCCGCGCTGTCCTCCCGTTTCGCCCGGCGGCCCTGATCGGCAGCATCCGATACTGAGCAGGCTTCACGGTCGTAGGAGCAAATACATGACCGACCAACCTGACACCGTTCACAGCCAAACAGGCAAACACGCCATCGTCATCGGCGGAAGCATGGCCGGGCTGCTGGCGGCCCGCGTCCTGAGCGACCACTTCGATCAGGTCACGATCCTGGATCGAGATCGCTTCCCGGAGGGGCCGGAGGTTCGCAAGGGCGTCCCACAGGCGCATCACATCCACGTCTTGCTGGTGCGTGGCCGTCAGATATTAGAGCAGCTTTTCCCTGGGCTGGATGCCGAACTGATCGCGGGCGGCGTCAAGCCATTGGAATGGGGTTATGACTCGATCAGCCTGGCTGCCGCAGGTTGGATTCCGCGCTTTCACTCCGGGCTGCACAGCTACACGGTCAGCCGTGCCTTCCTGGAATGGGCAGTTCATCAGCGTGTGGCGGCTAACCAGCGTATTCGCATTATGGATAGCTGTGAAGCGGTGGGCTTACTGACCGACTCGGCCCGCGCCAGCGTGACAGGCGTGCAGGTCAGGTTCCGGCGAAGCAGTGGTCAGGACAGCGAGCAATCCATTGACGGCGATCTGGTGGTCGATGCCAGCGGGCGCTCCTCACGTACTCCTGAATGGTTAAAATCCCTCGGCTACCAGGTGCCGCAGGAAACGGTTATAAACTCCTTCCTCGGGTACGCCACCAGACTGTTCGAGCCACCCGCAAACTTCAACGGCGACTGGAAACTGATGTTTATCCTTGCTCGACCACCCAAACTGGCTCGAGGTGGCATCATCGCGGAGATCGAAACGGGCCATTGGATCGTGTCCCTGGGCGGAGCGGCGCGCGACTATCCGCCGACTGAGGAAGCGGCCTTCATGGACTTCTGCCGCACGCTGGCCTCGCCTCAGTTCTATGAGACGATCAAAGACGCGAAGCCTGTTTCGCCGATTTACGGCTACCAGCGTACTGCCAACCAGTTGCGCCACTACGAGCGGCTGACGCGCTGGCCTGAGAATTTTGTGGTGACTGGGGACGCGGTGTGCGGCTTCAACCCCATCTACGGGCAGGGCATGACTGTTGCCGGGCTGGATGCGCTGCTGCTGGACGCCTGCCTGCGCGAGCAGCGACAGGCGGACAACGGCGCGCGGATCAACGGGCTGGCCTTCCAGAAACGGCTGGCAAAATCCAACGAAGGCCCCTGGTTGCTTGCCACCGGTGAAGACTTTCGCTATCCCACCACAGAGGGCGGCACGCCCGACGCCATGACGCGCCTCACCCACCGCTACATGGATCGTGTGATCGAACTGCTCCCGGAAGATGAGGAGCTGTGCCGGTTATTCTTTAATGTGACACACCTGACCCAACCGGCAACGGCGCTCTTTCAGCCTTACGTGTTGAAAGCGGTTGCCAGGAATCTCTTCCGCCGGGCCAGCACGCCACCCCCGGCACTTTCGCCTTACCCGCAAAGAGCGGGTTAGGGCAGAAATGGTAGAATTGATTTGACCGCATCGGCCTTCTCCCCTCTCCAGTTGGAGAGGGGGTTGGGGGTGAGGTCAGGTCAAATAGTACAGGTCTTGAGTCATGACGTTTGCTAATCCGGTTGCGCTGGTTTTACTGTTAGTCGTTCCGTACTTTGCCTGGCTGGGTTGGCCGCGCGTTGCCTACCGCCGCAAACGCGACATCGCCAGCCTGATTCTGCGGCTGGTGATCGTCATCTTTCTCATCCTGGGCCTGGCCGGGCTGCAACGGGTGCAGGCCGCCGATAAGCTGGCAGTGGTTTTCCTGGTGGATGCTTCGGACAGCATCGATCAGGCGGCCCGCGCGCAGCAGACCAAATACATCCAGGATGCGCTGTCCCACATGGGGCCGGAAGACCGGGCGGGTATCGTCGTCTTCGGCAAGAACGCCCTGGTGGAACGGCCTGTATCCAGTGTCAAGGAACTGAGCGCGATCACCTCTGTCCCCATCCGGCTCGACACCAATATTGGCGGCGCAATTCGCCTGGGGCTGGCAATGTTCCCGGCAGACACGGCCCGCCGGCTGGTGCTCCTGAGCGATGGCCTGGAAACGGTGGGCAGCGCTGTCGAGGCGGCCCGTTTGGCCGCTGCCACCAATGTGCAAATCGACGTTGTGCCCTTGCGACGGCAGGCCGGACCGGAAGTGCTGGTTTCGGACGTGCGATTGCCGACCACCGTCAACCAGGGCGAAATCTTTGATCTGGGTGTGACCGTCGAAAGCCAGAGCGATACCTCTGTCGATCTGACCATTCTGTCGGGCGGGGCGGTCATCCAGACCAGGCGCGTGGACGTCAAGAAGGGCACAAACAACTTCGTCATGAGCCTGAAAGCGCCCCGCCAGGGCTTCACCGATTTTCAGGTGCGCGTTGACCCGCCCAGTGGCAGCGATACGTTTTACCAGAACAACGAACTGGCGGGCTTCAGCGAAGTGACCGGGCCGCCGCGCATCCTGATGATCAGCTCGAAGCCGGAAGAAATTGCGGCGCTGCTGCCCGCCCTGCAACAAAGCGGCATCCAGATCGACGTTCAGGGACCGGGCGATCTGCCGATTGGGCTGGCGCCCCTGGCCGCCTACAAAGCGATTGTGCTGGCGAACGTGTCCGCCACCGACCTGACCGAGCAGCGCATGAAAGTGCTGCAAACTTACGTCCGAGACCTGGGCGGCGGGCTGGTCGTGATCGGCGGGCCGAACAGCTACGGCGTGGGCGGTTACTTCCAGACGCCGCTGGAGGAGACGCTGCCCGTCGAGATGCGCATCAAGGACGAGAAGCGCATTCCGCGCCTGTTGATGGTCTACGTCATTGATCGTTCGGGCAGCATGGAGGAGATCGGGCCAAGCGGTGTCACCAACCTGGAACTGTCCAAAGAGGCGACGCGGCGCTCCTTGCAGTTCTTGTTCCCGGCAGACCGGGCCGGTGTGCTTTCCTTCGACAGCAACCCGCAGTGGCTCGTGCCCATTCAGAACGTCGCGGATCGGGCGGCCATGGAACGCCAGGTCGGGATGCTGCGGCCCGGCGGCGGCACAGACATTCGCGCGGCAGTGTCCGAAATTGCCCGCACCGTGCCGAGCGACCCGTCCACGCTCAAACACGTGATCCTGCTGACGGATGGGGGGGCTGATCCCACCGGCATTGTGGACATCGTGCGGCAGATGCACGACGCTTACGGCATCACCGTCACGTCCATCGGGATTGGCAAAAATGTACCGTCTTTCATGAGGGACATTGCCGTCGCGGGGCATGGTGTTTATTACAACCTGGTCGATTTGCAGACGATCCCGCAGGTGTTCGCGGCGGAAACGGTGCTGGCGACCCGCTCGTACATCGTCGAGCAGCAGTTCACGCCCACCCTCACCGCCAACAGCCAGATCATGCAGGGCATCGACGCCGTGCCGTCGCTGCTTGGCTACGTGGCGACTACCGCCAAGCAGACGGCCACCGTCGTCCTGACCGTGCCCGGCTACGACGATCCGCTGCTGGCGTCGTGGCAGTACGGGCTGGGCCGGGCCGTCGCCTGGACTTCTGATGCCGCGCCGCGCTGGAGCAAGAACTGGGTCAGTTGGGACCAGTACGGGCGCTTCTGGAGCCAGGTCATCCGCTCGACCATCACTGAGGGCCTGAATAACCGCCTGGAAGCCCGCGTGGAACAGCGCAACGGGCGCTCTGTGCTGGTTGTCGATGCGCGCGATGACCGGGGTGGCTACATCAATGGTCTCGATTTGAACGCAGCGGTGGTTGATCCGCGCCTGCAATCGCAGATCATCAAGCTGCAACAGGTCGCGCCGGGCCAGTACGAGGCCGAGTTCGACCCGGAACGCGAAGGCGCATATTTCATCCGCGTGGGTGGCAGCGGCGGCCCGACTAGTGGCAACATTACCGTTGCGCAGACCACTGGCTGGGTCTTGAGCTACTCGCCCGAATACCGCCTGCGCGACGCCAATCTGAACCTGTTGGACGACATTACCCGGCTGACCAACGGTCAGGTTGTCGGCGACAAGCCCGAACTGGTCTTCAACCACACCATCCGCGAGGAACGGGCCTCTATGGCGCTGTGGCCGTTTTTGCTGCTGATCGTGACGGTGCTGCTGCCGGTGGACATTGCCGTGCGGCGCGTGGTCGTTACCCAGAGCGATCTACAGAAGGCGAACGCCTGGCTGCGTGCGCGGCTGGGCTTGACTGGCGAAGCGCGCCAGGTCGTCCCGTCGGCGCGGATGGCGCGGCTGATGGATGCTAAGGAACGCGCCACGACCAACATACCTGCCGCGCCGGTGTCACCGCCTGTAATGCCCATCATCCGGCCCGGCGACACCGCTGCATCCAGAGGGGAACCCGCACCTGCGATGAAGATCGAACCATCGCTGCCCGTTCCGCCTGCCGCCAACCCGGCGCGCCAACCCAGACCCGCGCCCTCCAAAGCCGCTCCGACTCCGGTGGATACTTCGTTGGCGTCCCGCTTGCTGGAACGCCGCCGCAACCGCGAGGATGAATGAACTGTGTCTATCGCCCGTCGCCGCCACCAACACGAATCGAACCCCTCGGCCTTCGGCCTGGATTGCACGCTGAAGCCGATTCGGTATTCAGCCCCGCAGGGGCTTTGTAATATCAGCCCGGTGCTTCAGCGCCGGGCACAGCACGTTGGGCGCACACTCATCCCTGCCCTACTTATGCTGCTCCTGGTCGGATGCAGCGGCATCGACCCCAATGCCACGCCGATCAGCATTTTCCCGACCAAAATCCCCGCCGGGACAAAACTGCCGACCTTCGTGGCGCTGGATAGCCCCTCGGCCACACCCAATGCAGGGATGCAGCCCACCACACCCGCTGTTCGTCCGACGGTCACGTTCCGCTTTATCAACCCGACAGCCGGGCCAACCACCATTCCAACCCTGGATGCCAATTGGAGCGTGCTGTCGAATGGCGTCCAGTACCGGCGGCTGGGCTTCCGTTCTTCAACGGGGAATGACATCAGCGTCCTGGTCGTGCGCATCGATCCGAGAGCAGCCGACATCAAAGTCCGCTACGAGCCAAGCCGCGCCAGAATGATTCAGGATTGGCGGCTGGCGCTGCCCGGTGCAGTGGTGATCGTAAATGCCAGCTTCTATGCTCCGCCAAGTGTACCTGTTGGCCTGGTGGCGGTGGATGGCACACTGTTCGGCTCGTCTATTCCTCGCCAGGATGGCGGGATGTTCCAGATCAAGAACGGCGCGTTCAAGGTGCGCTCATTGTACCTGGAACCCTACAACAACACGGAGCGCTTTGATCAGGTCGTGCAGGGCTTCCCGATGCTGATGGTCGGCGGGCAGGTCGCGCCCGCCTTCGATCCCGACCTGTCGAGCGTCACGGCCCGTCGCACGGTCATCGCGCAGGACACCCAGGGCCGCATCCTGTTCCTGGTGACGCCGTTCAGCAGCGTAACCCTACCCGATCTGGCACAATGGTTGGGCGTGTCCGGCCTGAACATCGATTCGGCAGTAAATATGGATGGCGGCGGATCGACCTGCATGTACCTGGCAACAGGCGGGCCATCCCAGTTCACGCAGGGGCTATCGCCTGTGCCAGTCGTTCTGGCGGTGTATCCACGTTAGGGGCATAACATCCGATGAATATTCCGATTGGGATCGTGGAGGCGGGCGCTGTCCAACCGGCTCCGTATACGGCGACCTCGCTGGCCGAGGCCGCCACCAAAGAACCGCAAGGCGTCTATACAGTGGGGCGCACCTTCCGGCACGACCAGGTGGTACTCTTCGAGGAACATCTGAACCGTCTGGAACGCTCCGCACAGCTTGAACACATGACGCTGTGCCTGGATCGCGCAGGGCTGCGCAGAGCACTGCGTTCACTCATCGAGCAGTCCGGCTACGTCGACGTCCGTTTCCGCATCACCATCCCGCGCGAGTCACCGCAGCGCCCGATCATTACGCTCGAACCCTTCAATCCCATCCCGAAGGATGTGCTGGAAAAGGGTGTGCGGGTGGTAACGGTGCGTCTGCGACGGCATAACCCGGCGGCCAAGACGACGGAATGGATGACCACGCGCAAGGCCGCTACCGACACCTTTGAGCCGGGCATTTACGAAGGCATTCTCGTTTCGGACGGCGGCTTTCTGCTGGAAGGCACAAACTCGAATTTTTACGCCATTCGTAATCATACACTGCGCACCGCCGACGATAACGCCGTCCTGTCGGGGATTGCGCGGCGTATCCTGCTTACCGTTGCGCCGGACATCGTGCCGGTGGTACTCGAGCCAGTCAACGTCAGTGAAATCCCGCGACTGAGCGAGGCGATGCTCACCAGTTCCAGCCGGGGTGTTGTGCCCATCGTCGAGATCGACGGCCAGTGCATTGGGGACGGGAAACCCGGCCCCTACACCCTTAAGCTGCGCGAAGCATACGAGGCGTGGGTCAACGCGCACCTGGAACCCATTTAGGAGTACGCAGGACAATCTCATCAAAGGCTACTCTTGGCGAATTCAAACTGAGACGAATTCGCCAAGAGCCTCGCTAGACTAGGCCCTTAAAACTCCCGCACTTAACAGGTTGACACTGGGTATAGTCGTGACTAGCGTACACGAGCCTTTACAGGTTCCTCCGCTACACACCAGGACATTGCCCTGGATGATGATGCTACAACTGCCTTCCCCCGCATTACCCACACTATCAGTACAGGAGCACTCCACATTGACACCGCCCCTACTTCTAAAGACCACCTCGGTGTCGTGGATTGTTATTCCTCCGGCAGTGATAATGTCGGAAAGCAACCGAAGGTGTGCCCGAGGCAGAGGCAAGCCTGGTAATGTGGCCTGACCGGAACGTTTGTGATACTTCTCGAAAGCGCTTTGCGCCGTATCTATGCCGAAGTCTTCCGGCTCAAAAATATCGGCAAGCAGGGCGCTGGCTTTTTCGTGACCTTCCGCTTTCTTGAGCTGCTCCTTGAAGGTTTTCATGTCAGGGATCGGATACTCAAGACTTGCAAGAAGCCCGTATGCCTGGTCGGTTTCTGGTGGCAAGAGACTGCGTAGAAATGAGCCGATAAGCACGTCACGATTAGGGTTATTCATTTCGTCCTCCGAACTACACCTGGCGAATGAACACACTGATCATCGAATTTGATGCACTCCACTTATGGTCAGTGGAAGAGCGTCGGAGTGCAGTGAATTCAGCCCATCCCGGACAAGCGCCTGCTATGATTGCGCCATCGCCGCCTTGAAACCGGGCAGCCCGCGCTCGATCATCGCATCATTGGCCGTCAGGGAGATGCGGAAATAGCCCGGCAGCTCGACCACCGATCCGGGCAGGCAAAACACCTTGTTCTCGGCCAGCCGCTCGATGAAAGCCCAATCGTCCGGGATAGGCGAGCGCGCCATAACGTAGAACGTTCCTTCCGGGTTGGTCACTTCGTAGCCCATTTCTCGCAGCCCACTCACCACTCTGTCCCGCTTGCGTTGCAGGTGCGCAACGTCCAGGCAGGCCGCTTCCAGATCGGCCAGCGCATGCTGGAGCAGCGCGTTGGGGAAGGCATAGCCGGTGAAGACCTGGGTCGCAAACAGAACCTGCCGCATCGTGGCCCGATCCGGCATGGTCGGCGGCAGTGCGATGTATCCGAGGCGCTGGCCCGGAATCAACAGCGTCTTGCCGTAGGTATAGATCAAAAAGGTGTTCGGGTAAAACGCCGTCGGGCTGGGGTAGGGCCGCCCGTCGTAGATGATCCGGCTGTACGCCTCGTCGGACAGGATGTAGATCGGATGGCCGATGCGGTTGCTGGCCGCGTCCAGAATTTCCGCCAGCGCTTTGAGCGTGGCTGCCGGGTAGATGCGGCCTGTCGGGTTGTTCGGGGAGTTCACGATGATGGCCCGCGTCCTGGGCGTGATAGCCGCCTGGATCGCGTCCAGGTCGAGGTCGAACGTGTCCTGCCGCACTTTGACTCGTCGGGCAATGCCGCCTGCCGCTGCGATCAGGCCTTCGTAGAAAAACCAGGGCGGGCTGTTGAAGATCACCTCGTCGCCCGGATCGACCAGCGCGTTCAAGACTACAGCAATACCCGCGAAAGCACCCGTTGTCATCGATATATCTTCGGCTTCAAAGGGTAATTGGCGCCACTGCCGCAAAGACGCCGCGATAGCGGCCTGCGACGCGGGTTCGCTGTTCTTGTAGGCGAACCAGTCTTTGTTCTGGGGGACGACTGCCCGTTGGAGAGCCTCCACGACGGCGGGCAGCGGCATCTCGTGGGGGTTGCCGAGGACGAAGTCGGCGATGTCCGGTTCCAGGTGGCGGCGCCTGTAGGTCGATTCGTTGAAGAACTTGAGAAACGGCTCGACGCCCTGTTGAAAGGCCGTGACTCGCTGTGCAACAATCATCCCTGCTCCCCTCCAATGCCTCGTCGGCTTCGCTTAGTAGCGCTCATAGACAAACCTCAGTATAGTGCATAATGATCCTTTCAGCGTTACACGCCCTCGCGCGTGAAATTCGCTTGTTCATAGAATGGTGCGGAAAGCCGGCGGAGGAGGAACAAATGGCCGAGCCGCTGCGGTTGCTATGCGTTTTGGCACATCCTGACGACGAATCAATGGGAACAGGAGGTATCCTGGCGCGCTATCAGGCGGAAGGAGTCGAAACCTACCTGGTCACGGCGACACGCGGCGAATACGGCTGGCAGAATGCCAGCGAGCCGAACCCGGGGCCAGAAGCGCTCGGCGCACTGCGCGAGAAGGAATTGCTTGCAGCGGCGCAAGTCCTGGGGCTACGCGAGGTGAACTTTCTGGATTACATCGACGGCTTTCTCGATCAGGCCAATCCGGTTGAGGTTATCGCCAAGATCGCCGCACATATACGGCGCATTCAGCCGCACGTGGTCGTCACCTTTGGCTCGGATGGTGCCTACGGGCATCCCGATCACATTGCCATTTCGCAGTTCACGGCGGCGGCAGTGGTCCGTGCAGCGGATCCGGCCTTCGTCGATTCCTACCCGCCTTATAGCGTGTGCAAGCTGTACTACATGGTGGTCACCCAGCATCTGGCGGAACTGTATCGGCAGGGCTTTGGGGACATTGTGATGCCAGTGGACGACGTGCCGCGCACGGTGGTCATCTGGCCGGACTGGGCGGTCACGACCTGCGTGGACAACAGCGCCTATTCGGCGAGAGTGTGGCAAGCCATTGCCTGCCACCGCAGCCAGTTGCCCAATTACGACAGGCTGAAAGAGTTCCCGGCGAGCTACCACCAGGAAATATGGCGTCGTGAAAGTTTCTACCGGGTCTTCAGCCTCGTCAACGGTGGCCGCACTGTCGAGCGCGATCTGTTTGAAGGGCTGCGCTCCTGAGCACTCGCTGTGCCTGAAGCCGACGCCGCTTACCCGCGCGAAGGAGAGGGAGACTGTGCCCGCTGCGCGGTTTGTGCTTTGCTTGCCGCCCGGTAAGAGATTTTGGAGCCGAACCGGTTGGCGTAGACCTGGGTGAACTCCGCTCCGAAGAAGAGTATCTGTGCGGAGTAATACACCCACAGCAAGATCACCACCAGCGACCCGGCTGCGCCATAGGATGAAGCCACACTGCTGTGCCCCAGGTACAGACCAAGCAGCAGCTTGCCAATGGTGAATAGCAGCGAGGTCAACGCTGCCCCGATCCATACATCTTGCCAATCGATCTTTGCGTCGGGCAGCACTTTGTAGATCGCCGCAAACAACAGGGTGATGATCCCGAACGAAACGACAAAGTTGACGATTTCCCAGATTACGGGCGGGACAGTGACATTGTTGTTGACGAAGTTGTTGAGTGCGGCAAGCGCAGCGCTGAACACCAGCGACACCAGCAGCAGGAAGCCGATACCCAGCACCATCGTGAACGACAGAAATTCCTGTTTCAGCATGTTCAGGATGCCTGCCAACCCCCCCGGCCTCTGGGCTGGCGGTACATTCCATATGATATTGAGCGCGGCCTTAAGCTGCCCAAAAACACCCGCCGCGCCCGCCAGAAGCGTAATCAGGCCGATGATCGTCGCCAGCACCCCATCAGCAGGTCGGCTGGCGCTCCTGATCATGTCCTGGATTAAAAGCGCGCTCTGTTCGCCCACCGTGCCCCTGATCTGGCCCACGATCTGATTTTCGGCGGCGCTGTGCCCAAAAACCAGCCCGGCGATGGCGATGACAATGATCAGCAGGGGGGCCATTGAAAAGACCGTGTAATAAGCCAACGCCGCCGCCAGTTGAGGCGCTTTGTCGCTGTTCCACTGCTCGACAGTGGTTCGCAACAAATACAGCAAATTCCTGGGCTGCAAAGGCGATCCGGGTGGTGGATTGGGGACAGGCTGCTTCTGCATTTCAGCTAGATAACTCGGCGATTCTGGCGGTGGTGTGACTGTCCCTGTTGTGGCGCAGCGAGCTTCTCGCGCCTGTCTGTGCCGCAAGTTCATGGCCCGCCACTTATTGACTTCGACCAGAATGTCCCGAAATATGCCCAAGACGGTCAAGGGCCTGCTGGATTTGCTCACGGTGATCCCCTAACTTCTTCCCCTCCACGTTGCTTGAGCCGCTTTGGCGCGAGGACGGCAATCGAGGCAGCCGCAATGAGTGCAAGGGTGACTCATCAACACTGCCATTTAGTATAAGGCGTGGGCGGACACGAAGTATGATTAGCCCCTGAGAAAAGCCACAGAATTTGCCACGTGCGCCTAATACAGAACCTGATGCCAGAGTGCGTCCAGCATGAGCAGCGCGACCAGGTTGTGGATCGTCTGTCCGTAGGCCAGGTTGGCAGCGCTCAGGACTCCGGTAGCACCGCCCGGCGGTTCGGAAGGGTGGATGCCGTCCGGCCCGATGCCCTGGTTCGGCGCTCGCTGCATGGCATACCAGTAATCCAGCAGTGGAATGTCATACTGGCGTGCTGTGGCCCGAATAATGTTGTTCCACTCGATTACGCGCGCGTTATTCCAGTCATCGACGCGCTTGGGCGGAATGGTGGTCAGCACTGGAATCACACCCATGTCGATGGAAATCTCGACAATCCGCCGCAGATTCGCCGCAAATACTGCTGGCTCGACGCCGCCCGAGTCGTTCGTGCCAATCAGGATCAATGCCACCGAGGGTTTGTTGTGCTTGTATTCGCAGACCAGCGGCGTATCGTTGCCGCACAAGCCAGGGTTGGAATAACCCGGTTGAATGATCCGGTCTGCTCCCCAGCCATTGCCTGCCGCCTGTGAAGCATTTGCCAGCGATCCTTTGAAATAGCTGACCACGTCGCTCAACTGATTGCTGTAGTCGGCCAGGTCATATTGGCCGGAGCCGAAGGGCGTCAGGAACATGGGCGTGGCCGTCAGGCTGTCCCCGACTTTGGAAAGCACGTTGGCCCGGTTGCCGAGCTTCTGCCCTTTCAAGAAGATTTCACGGGCGTGGGCCGTGATCCCGGAAACGATGCGTGGCTCGCCGATGGCGTAGGTGGGCGTCAGAGTCGCGTCCACTGCCTCCCCAGTGATGGGCATCAGGCTGATGTCTGCTCCACCCAGGTCGAGAAATGACACAGCAACCCAGCCCTGTTTGCCGTCCGAAAGCATAACTTGTGCCCACGTACTATCAGCAGTGCGCCCGATGATGTTCATCGTTACATTCTCGTCAAGCACGCGCAGTATCCTCCCGGCAGTGCCGGGCGAGGCACGGAAACGAGGCTGGCAGCTTTTGCAGACTTTGGCCGGAATGGGCGACGGTGTACTGGTGTTGGTTGGGGTAGCAGTCGGCAGGGGGGTGTTGGTAGGAGTCGGGGTGGCTGTCGGTGTATCGGTTGGACCGGGCGTCGGCGTGATGGTCGCCGTAGGAATATGAGTCACACCCACCGTCGGAGTGGCCGTCGGCGCCGGAGTCGGCGTGATGCCGACGGGTAAGTTGCACGCCAGGGCTGATACAACGAGCGCCACGAGCGCGAGGCTGATCCAGGGGCGGCGTTTCATCGCATCCTATTGGGTTGAGTAGTCGTTGCCCGCAGGATTATGCAACAGATCGCCTGTGCTGCCTACTGTCAGTGACGATGAGCTATTGGATCGACGTCGGACGGGGAAAGCTAAATGCGACGCAGCTGGTGTTTGAATGACACCTTGATGATCAGCTTGCCCAGCCGGATTTCGTCGCCGTCACGCAGCACCCGGACTTCGTGGGGGTGCAGGCGCTGGCCGTTGATAAAGGTGTGATTTTTGCTGTCCAGATCGGTGATAGAAACCGTGTTGTCCTGGCGCTTCAACGACGCATGAAGGCGCGACACACCCAGATTTTCGGCGTTGTAAGCGGCCAGATCAATATCTGGCTGCATCGCACTGCCCGCCGCCGAACGTCCAATAATCAGTTCGCCTTTCGGGATCACCTCGATAGGTTTGGTCGCGCCGCGCACGGTAAGCGATAGCGCGGATGCCTGGCCGAAATGCGCCGTTCCCCAGCGGGTTTTGGGGTCCATATCTTCCTCAAGGGCCTTGGTTCCGACGGATCGGGACGCGGTTAAGATATGCCCGCAAGCGTAGCAGTAACTGTCTTTTTTGTGGTTGAGCCGTCCGCAATGTGGGCAAACTTGCCGCTGCTCCGGATCGCCCGCCGGACCAGTTGCCTCGATAGTACGCACCGGTGGGTTGGTTCGATTAGCCGCGTTCTTCGGTTGAGGGATAGTGTTGGTCGCATAGGGATCATTGTACATACCTGAACCCTGGGCGGAATCAGGCAGTTTCTCAGTGAGGGCTGGTGAGCGCCGCTGCGCCGGTTTATACTTGATGCCGTCGTTGGCTTCCCAACTTTGCACAAGCTGCCCCAGTTGACGGCGCTCATTTTTGCCGAGTTGGTCGGCGTAAGGTTGTAATTCCCGAACCACGTCTTCCATTGCGCCGCCGCTTTGCCGTCGTTTGACGTATTCCGTGTAGATGTCTGCAACGCCGTAGTTGGGACGCTCTGCCATGTCTTGACCTTTCAGGCCAGTTCGATGTTCAGCACTACATGCTTCATTTTGTCACATTCTAAATTCAAGTCAATATCAAGCCAATCACGGTTCATGAAATTTTCTGGAATTCTGGCGCGTATTGGTTAGGAGGTGGTTATGATGCCATACAGCTTTGATCCTGCCCCGTTGCAATACCATGCTCTTGCACCGAATTTCTCCCTGGAGGCAGCTTCCGGTCAGACAGTGACCCGCAGCCAGTTTCGCAACAGACACGGCCTCACGCTTCTATTCTTGCAGCCGACCCCGGAAGCCATCGCACTGTTGGAGCAAATCGGCCAGGACGAGGCCGAGTACCTTGAACTGAACGCGCGCGTGATCGGGATAATACGTGTCGAAAGGGAAGCGTTGGCGGCGCTGGCCGCCAGGCTCAACCCCTTTATCATGCTGCTGGCCGATCCAGAGGGTACCGCCTGGAAAGCCTATACGGGCACAGATCGTACAGGCTTTGCCATCTTCATCCTGGATATGTACGGCGGCGTCGATTCGCAGCAAGTCACGGCATCGCTCGGGGCGCTGCCCGATGCTGTGGAAATCCTGGAATGGATGCGGGCCACGCAGTACCGCTGCAACATCTGATCCAGATGCCCTGGAATTTTCGCAAAATTGGCCCTTGACGAGGGGCGGGGGGCTGGTATACTACGGATAACACAGGAAAGCGTCACGACAAGGGGACGCTCTGTGCACCAACCTGAGGGGGGCGACCGGGGACACGAGTGCGAGAGGG
>Ga0070741_10003450_pt1 | contig 39254 bp, 53 predicted proteins | sample Coa_R1_4_FD_66440 | JGI IMG/M metagenome (GOLD analysis project Ga0070741, IMG submission 66440) | Surface soil microbial communities from Centralia Pennsylvania, which are recovering from an underground coalmine fire - Coalmine... | ecosystem: Environmental > Terrestrial > Soil > Unclassified ...
GCTCAAAGCAAAAAAGCGATACGTGCGGATGATGGCAAAAGAGCTTGGCTGGAAAATCGAGACAAAGTCCAGATAATCCTGACTCCGGTTTTGAGTGTAACCGCCTGGTTGCTTCAGCCGACCGGAATTTCTGTGGGCGAAGACGGGTCATCGGCTGCTACTGATACAAATTTTGCGTCAATGCCGCCGGTCTTCTGCGCAATGAAGTTAAAGCAGAGCGTGAGAGCGACACCCGTTATCCAGCCACTCAGCGCATAGGACAAGACGGCTCCGATGCACATGAAAGCATTGGCCAACAAGTCAGGAGAGCGACCTAACGGTATGTTTATGCTGAGATAGAAAGGCCCCAACAATATTCCAAGGGGCAGCATGAAAATCTGGATGCTACTGACTGCGTACATGACGAATGCAGCCAGTCCGAAGATGGCGTAGGTCAGTGCGAAGACTCTTCCAACTGGCGCTGGTCGAATCCCGACGATTCGCATAACGCACGGATTGTAGCGCCATTGGTCGCGTAACTGTTGAAAAATCGCGATTACACTCAGAAGCCCAGCTTTGGCGTTCCGTAGTTGGCGAAATGCGGAGACCCTCTCCTACTTGGATAGCACGGCGATCGCGTTCGCGTTGATTGCGTACGGCGATCCCGACGCCTGCTTATACCCTGTGGAGGTGATCCGGAATGCGTTCACCTTTCCAGAACCGATCGCATATAGATGGTTGTGACTGTCCCACGCCAGATCGTGAATGGGGTGAGCAGCGATCAATCCGGTGTAGGACGTAATTGGGTTGCTGCCATGGAAGTAAAACACCTGCAGTCCTTTCGTCCCTCCCGCCGCCAGCAAGCTGCCGCCGGGTGATATCAGTAGCACGCTAGGCAGGCCAATGGCAGCACTCGGCATATTTTGGTACGTGCTTTTTGTCGTCAGATTGCCTGCACTGTCTGCCGTGTAGACGCCCAGCTGGGTCCGATTGGTAGCTTCTGTCACAAAGCCAACAGCCAGGTGGTTCGTTGGATCGGCCGCATACCCGTCCGTACAGTAGTTGTCATTGGGTACCGTCGGAACCGGTTGCTCGATCAGGAATCGGGTCAGCGTTCCATCGTTGTTGCGGCGAGCGGTATAGAAGGCCGCACTCAGCTGAATGCAACTGACGTTGTAGCCGAACTGATTGTTCCCAGTGAACGAGAGCGGGCCCCACAAGGCCGCGCTCTCAGGCGAGGCACTCCCGAAATACGTGAGCGCGCCAGTCGTCCCATTCTTGTGGAAGTACTGAATCGTGTTGTTCGCGCCGTCGTCGGAAATGCTGAGAGCGTACAGGGTTGAGCCGGTGTGGTCGAGGAACAACGAGCCAATTGATCCGCAATGACATTCGCTGTGCTGCTCGGCATTGACCGATGAAACTTTCTTGAGCGTGCCATCCGAAGCAATCGAGAACGAGTAGATCGATGTACCATCCGTGGCGAACAACCAATGGGCGGTAAGCGCTATTCCACCCACAGTCGCGCTGGTGCTCGTCCAAAATGGGGAGCCTGGAAGCCGGGTCAACGCTCCCGTGGAGTCAGCGCGATAGCCGTCGAGTTCAGAGGTGTTGTTGCTGATCCCGTTGATCAGATAGACGTATGCGGAAGGAGTGGTGCCAGTTTGGGCTAATGAGGTCTGACCGAGTTCTACCGCAGCACACATAGCAAAGACGAGAAAGGCGGCAAATCCCATGAACGGTTTCATTTCGACGTTTCACTCCAAGGCTGAGTTTGCGATCAGAGGCAACGAAGCCCTGCAAGAGGGCGTATCTGGAGCCTCGCAGCGATTGGACCTGCATGGGAATGCAGCTAAATGGCGGAGAGCCGGAATCGCGGCGCAAGTCGGATGCCTTGTATGGCAAAACAGTTGTCAGGTTCGAGACCTTTTCTGTTTGGTGAAACATCGCCATAGCACTCATTGACAGTGTGGAAGCACGAAGGTTAGCCTCCCCCGTACATGAAATTCTTCTGCCTGCCAATCATGTTGTGCGTAGCATTGCCACTCTCTAGTCAGGGGGTGCCTTCTTCTGGACCACCGCTGAACTTACATTACGCTCTCCTCAATGACACCAGCGGAAAAACGCTGTGGCCCAGGGGCATGGAGCAGCAGGTGAACCTAGTAAGCCAATTCTTGGAGCAAGTAGTGCGCCCGGGCACGGACATTGGAAGTTTAGTGAACTTTGGCGAGAAGTTTTATTTGGACGTGCAAAATTCAACTAAGCCTGCCGACATCAAGGCCAAGCTGATTCGTGAAGGACATAGCGGCACGAGTGTTTTCGATGCCGTAGTAGCGGCGGCGAACTGGCTCGACAAGTATCAGTTCCGGGATTCGCGAAAGGCTATCTTTTTGTTTTCTGACGGGGATGATAATGCAAGCAGATGGCCCTTGGTGAAAACCATCGCATCAGTCCAAGCCGTGCATATTCCTGTATTCGTGATCGCACCCGCGGTGGTCGAGCATAAGAAACAAGGCAAAGACCTGGGGAAACTGGCGACCGCGACGGGAGGCCACGTTTATTTCGTTTCTAAGACGGAAACCTATAACTTCGCCGCTCTTAAACACGACTTGGGTCGTTAACTTCCCACCGGGCCCATCTGTTCCTTCTTTGCACCGCGCACTGACTTCAAAGCCTCAGAGTGGTGGTAAATCCCCCATTTCACTCAAAATCGAGCCTGCAGGGTCGAAACGCGTGATGGCCTGATTTCATCACTCCTCAAATCCGCATGCGACACGCACGTTCGAATTGAGGCTAAGAGGAAAGCTCTTGATATGCTGGCAGGGACTCAATCAAACGGTTACGTCACAAAGCACGCCACAAAACGAGTGGAAGGAGCCATTCTTAATTCTCAAACCGTTGAAAAGAATGGCGGGGACGACGGGACTCGAACCCGCGGCCTCTGCCGTGACAGGGCAGCGTTCTAACCAACTGAACTACGTCCCCGCTCTGAGGACAAACGATTTACGACAAATCCATGTAAACACTGGACATTGCAGGATTTGCGTACTGTGCGTGGTTTGCACGGAATTCCGGATTTTGCGGCGATTTCCGGCGGAACCGCTACCACATTCGCTACCAATAGTTGCGAGTCGCATGCACAGGTCACGGACAAGAGTTTATCACACCGGGGTGTAAGATTTTCGGCGTGCCGCTCGATGATCTTATCGAGAGCCAGAAATCCGCCCTCACTGTATCCGAAGTAGCGGACATGCTGCACGTGTCGCGGCGCCTGATCTACCAACTTGTCACGATCGGCGAGATCCCTCATTTCAAGGTGGGCAGCGCGGTACGCTTCGAGCCGCACCGGCTGGCCGACTGGCTGCGAGAGAAACTGAAACAGGGCAACAAGCAGGAGGAGCTGGCGCGCATTCACGAGGCGCGGCGCCATGCCTTTGAACCGTTCGGCGACATGACGGCGTTCTGGACGAACTGGTGGAGCGACGTGCTGCTGCCGAAGCATGCTGACCGCGAAGTTCAATGACCATTGACCAAATTCGCGCGGTAATCCGGATGCTGTGGTGGCCGCTGCCGGCTAAACTGCAGCTGCGCATGGGCAGGAATGTCGCGTTCCATCGATCGGCGGTCGCGGCGCACGAGGCCATGGTGCGGAATGAACGGGACAATATGGAGGGCTCCGAAATATCCGCTGAGCTGGTGAAGATTTCGCGGGACTACGATGCCCGCCGGCGGGCGGGTGATGGTGACGGCGCGCGCAAGCTGCGCGAGGCCGTCGTTTACGGAGCGGCGAAAGCGGCGATCGAGAACGACGAGGAAAACGCCGCGCAGGGCGCAAAGCGCAAGATGCGCGGGAAGATCAGGATCATCGAGGGCTAGCTGTTTCTGTGTCGGCCTTGCGCGGCTTGACCGCACCGGGGTGTAAGATTTTCGGCGTGTCGCTCGAAGACATGCTCGCGGACAAAGGCGCGGCTCTGACTGTGAAAGAGGTGGCCGAAATCCTTCGCGTGTCGCCGCGACTGATCTATCAGCTTGTGCAGAAAGGCGACATGCCGCATTTCCGCGTGGGATCGGCGGTGCGCTTCGAGCCGGAGGCGCTGTCAAAATGGCTGCGCGGGCAGATGCGCGCGAAGGGCAAGGAAAGGGAGATCGACCGGACTTATGCGGCGCTGGAGCGGACGGCGCAGACCGGGGCTTCGATTAAGGGCACCCTGCTGCTGACGCTGCTATGGGAGAAGGTGCTGAGGCGGGATCTGGGTGAATAATGGCGGGGAAAAACCATCTCTGGTTCTGGATCAAAATCTACTTCGACGGCGTGCGTGATTATTTCGTCGACGGGGATAAGGACGGTTCCATGGCGATGGCCCGGAAGGAAATCGCGCATGAACTGGCGGGAACGCGGATAGGCTCATGGATCAGGGACCGTGTGTGGGATTACAGATTGAACCGGGAGGAGCGGCGCAAACGGTCATGATCAGCGACAAGGCGTGGCCGAAAATCAGGATCGTCGAGGGCTAGGTGCTTCCGCCTCGCTCTTCCGCGGCTCGGCCGGCCTGGTCTCGGCCTTTTTGGTTGTCTCCGCCGGCTTCGTCTCGGCGCCGCGCTTGTGGTGACTACGCTTCGGGGCTTGGTCCTCGTCGTATCCCAGCCGGGCGAGCTTCTCGTCGAAAGCCTTCATCGCCGCTTCCTTCTGGCGCAGGGTTTCCTTGATCAGTTCCTGCCGGCGGGATTCGAGCTGCGTTTGGTCGCTCAGGAATTTTTCGACGTCATCGGGCATAACGTCTCCACTTTATGAGGAGATTCTAATACTCAGCGGACCTCGATCTGGTCCAAATCAAGAATGCGAACACTTCCTTTCGCTCCCCGGAACGGCTGGACTTTTCCTTTCACATAGATCTTCTTTTTCCAAAGGCCGTCGAAATAGTAGCCGTAGCGCGACCGCAGAATCTCCGGATGCGGAGAGAATGCCGTGAAGCTCCGGTCGGGGGATTCCTCGAAATAAAGAATGATGTAGCTGGGCGTCTTCATGCGGTCCACGGTCCAGCTCGAAACCGTACCGTAAAAAGCAAGCGTCTTTCCCAGCCACTTCGGGTCAAACGGGCCCGCCTCGTATGCAGGCTTCAAGGTGCCGCTGTGAAACGTATCGTCGTCGTGGGCCGGCGGTGCTGGTTGTGATTCCGGGGCCGGCGCCGTGGGCTTGATGATGCCGCCGCGGAAGGTATCGTCGTTCGCAGCCGGTTCCGGGACCCGTTCCAATTTCCTGGGCTTTGCGGACGGCGGGACGGCTGGTTTCGCAGGCGCAGGCGAGGAAGCGCTTGCGTGGGGCTCAACCACGGCAGCGCGCGCGCTTTCGCCGGCGCAGGCTCTGCCGCCGGCTTCCGCGCAGGCAGTCGCGGGAAGCTTGAATTTCTTTTCGGTGGTCTGCAGGAGCATGTCTTCGACATCAATGCGGGAGAGGTCGATGCTGTGGTCGGTCCCGGCGCGCTTTTCCAGGTCCAAAATAGCCGTCATGAGAGCGACGCCGCCTTCCGGATACTTCTGTCCCGGTTGCTTCTGCGAATACCAGGCGAAAATCTTCACTGCCAGATTCTCGTCGGTCTTATTGACCGCGAACGCCAGGCGCGAGACGCAGAAGCCAAGATAATTGAGCTGATCCTGGGCTGACTTCGCCTCCCAGTCTTTTACGCTCAGAGTGCTGTGAGTTTGCGCCTCAGCCGGCACGGCGGCAAGAAGCGCCAGGGCAAGAACGGCGGCGCAGGGAGTCTGGTACACATCGCCTCCCGAAGAAGGCAGAATTCTAGCACGCTCGTGCCGCGAAGGCCGTCAAAGCCTTAATTGCTGACGGAAGTGGCGCCGGCCAAGGCGCTGAAGAGAACAACGACCATCAAGCAAAACCCAACCTATTTTTTTCTTTCAACCTCCATTCCCTCTTAATGGAAAGCAGGTCTTGTCCCGCAAGCGAAGGCGGTCAAGGGCGAGCGCAGCGAGTTCATCTCGACCCTTTACGGCCGCAGCGCGGGACGTAAAAGCAGCGAAGAGGGAAAGGAAAAAATGAAAAGGAATTCGGACAAAATATTCTTCAGATGGTTTCAGTGGGGAGAAGCGTTTGATCCCCCTCCCCTGCCCTCCTGGCATCATGAACTACATATGGCGCACTATGAAAAAAGTAAGAGCGAACATGACTGAGCCCCTCCCCTAGCTTCTAGGCGCGGGGTCGGTCGTGGCTAGCATGCGAGCATGCTTAGCCGTGATGCTCCTTGTAGTAATTCCACACTTCCACAAAAAGGTCGTTGGCATCGCGGTCGTGAGCCAATGCATGCGATTTGAAATCGCGGCGCATCTCGGGAGAGATCTTCAGTTGCAAAGGGACTTTGTTTCCGGCCGGCGGCTTTTCCAGATTCTGCACGGTTTCGACGGGTTTGGGCGGTTCGCCCTTGCGAGCTGGTTTTTGAAGGGCGCTGATGTTGGCCATTATGCGGCCCTCGTTTTGGAAATGTTTTCGATCGCAGTAACTACGCTCTGCACGACTGTATCTGCGCGTTTGTTGAGACTGAGAGACGTAGTTTCCGTGAATGCCTTACCTCGATCACTCGCCCGACGGTAAAGGGTGCGGTCGGGCACCTCGCCGTCCAGTGCCCGGTAGCCGGCCTTTGCAATGTATTCGCGGGCGTCCTGTATTTCGGTGTCGCTGTCCCCTACCCTCCACAGGACAAAAAACAACTTTTGAGCGCTCAGGCCCGCTTTGGTCAGCTCATGGGCAAGAAGAATCTGGGGGCGCAAATCATCGTTCGATAGGCCCGTGGGCAGGAGAACAATATCGGCGGCCTTCGCCATTTCACGAGTAGCGGCAGAGGCGGCCGGGGCGCCATCCATAATGAACATATCGAAATTGTCGGCATCCTTAAGGGCTTGTTTGATGCTGGCGAATGCCTCGGCCCTTATTTCGGGAGCCACCTGATTGGCAGCACGTTCCTTGCACCAGTGAAAGCTGGTTCCTTGCTGGATATCCATATCCGCGATCTTGACTTTCCACCCTGCTTCGGCGAATTCGCGGGCGATCAGACGGGCGCAGCTTGATTTTCCAACCCCGCCCTTTTGCGAGGCAACGGCGATCTTTATGGCCATGACGATCTCTCTCTGTTGGTTAGTGCGAGCATGCTGGCATGCGAGGAGGCAGAAATGCTGGGAGGCTAGAAATCCGGAAGGCGAGAATGCGAACCTGCTAGCACTCTACCATGCCGGCATGCTCCGTCAAGCGGCCTGCTGGCATGCTGGCGTGCACGCATGCTAAAAGGCCGGGCGGCCAGAATGCGGGACTGCGCGCATGCGAAGCGGCTAGCCCCCTACCATGCTGACATGCCGCAATGCTGGCATGCTGGGAGGCTGAGTGGCCAGGTGGCTGGAATGCTGGGTTGCGAGAATGCGAACGAGCGAGCATGCCGACATGCGGGCATGTTCGCATGAAGGTAAAGCGGGAAGTCCGAGCGGCTGGAATGTGGGAAGGCAAGCATGAGAAACGGCTAGCCCTCCAGCATGCCGACATGCTACGTCGACGAGGCTAGGGTTCCGCATGCAAGCATGCGAGCGTGCCAGACGGCCCGCCGCTCGCGTTGCGTGATATTCCTGATCGCTGATTTTCAGGCCGTCGATGGCTGCCTTAATGGGAAGGCGAGGGGGCCCGGAGCTTTGGGCGGATTCATTTTGTGCACAAGTTCTTTATGACGCCCGCGTAAAACAGCTTGCCCCTGTGTCGCGGGCGCGTAAGCTATCTCCCCGATAGCATACGTATCCGGACCTTGTTCACCGCATGTACAAATGGTTAGACCCTGCGCCTCCAACTGTCGAAAGACCGCCTGCGCGAGCACCGGCGGCTGTTCTGAAGGGCAGCATTGGCGTTGCCCGGCTGGATGAACGGCTTGCCGCAGCGCCGGAAGCCGTACGCCGGGGCTGGCTCAGCCGCGCGCTCGTCCATGAGTCGGTGGCGTCGCTGCGCCTGAACGGTTTCTATGTGACGGCCGGCGATCTGACCCTGATGCTCTCGGATACGATCGACCGGGCACCCGATCACGATCTCGGGCGCGCGGCCTCGATTCACAGAATGCTGGCCAGCATGACGCGCCGGCACTCAAAGAACCTGTTTCGCCCGCGGCGGCTGATCGCTCTGACCCAGCTGCGTCTGCGGGGCCATAGCGATAACGTCGATGACAGCATGCCGGACTGGCTGCGGCAGCGCCGCCGGGACCCGGTGGAAATGCGCGATGCTCTTGAGCAGGCCCTCGACCCGGCCGCCGTAGCAGCCTGGGCATTGCTTTCGCCTCTTGAAGCATCAGCCGCGATCGTGGCCCGGTGGCACGCGACAGGCGCGGCCGATGTCATCGGCGCGGCCCCGGGAAGGGCGCTTGCGATGGCGTGGGCTCCTCGGGCGGGGCTGACGTCGGGATATTATCTGCTGCCCTCGATAGGCTTCCTCGGCCATGCATCGTCCTACCGGCCTGACCTTGAGGCGCGGTGGAGCGGGGTGTTCCTCGAAGCCTGCGAGCGCGCCGCCGGCTGGGGTTTCAACCTGCACACGACGCTGAACGCCGCATACCGGCGCATGCACGAGGCGGCGCCGGGCCGGCGGTCCACTTCCCGCATGGCACGGCTCATCGACCTGCTGATCGCCAGCCCGGCTATGTCGTCGGAAGGGGCGGCTCAATCGTTAGGGGTGACGCGCCATGCCGCGCGCGGACTTCTCCTCCGGCTCGAAAAGAAAGGGCTGGTGCATGAGTTGACCGGCCGCGGTTCCTTCCGTCTTTACGGACTTCCGCACTGAAACCCTGATCATGCTGGTTTTCTGGAATTGAGCTGCTTCAGCGGGATGGGGAAGGGGCCTATTCGTCCTTCGGGGGCTTTCGGCTGCGCTCCTTGCCAAGGGCCTGCAGGAGGGACAGGCGAATCTCGCTCTCGACCGTATCGATCCACCGTTCGATCTCATGGATCGTCTCAAAAATGCTGTTCTCCAGGGTGCGGCTCATGTTGGCGTAGTGGGTCAACTGGTTGAGGTTCGAGAGGGCCTTGCCGAGATCGCCGCGGTGGCGCTGGAATTCGGTGAGAATCTGGTTGAGCGTTTGCCTCTCGGCGGTCCGGGGCGGGAGCGGGGCGGCGAGGGCGCAGTGCCGGATATAGGCGCTGACGCCGCCGGCCTCGCCGGCTTTCGCGCGCAGAATGGCCGCTTCCTCGGGCGTGAAGCGCACGGCCATGGCGATGGTCTTCTGCCGTTTTTCGCTGCGCTTAGTGGTCATGGGCATTGCCTCCGGGGCGGCGAATGGGGCGCTGGAAATTGCCGTAAAGCGGCCGTGCGCGCTTCCCCGCCTGAATTCAAGACCGGCGGCGGCCGGAAGTCATGTCACGCGTTCGCGTGATCCCTGGGATGCTTCTCCGCGCCGGGGCGCGGCCAGGGGCGGCATCCGGGCGCGTATCCAACCGGCGGACGGTTGGTCAGGGAGGTGAGGGCGGAACGCCGCTCACGCGGGTCCATGGGGCAAGGCCCCTGGTCGATGGGGTCCAGGGGCAGCGCGAAGGCTCCCCTGGTCTGGAGGTCCACGGAGGGCACGAAGGTCCGCCTGGTGCGGTCGACGGGTGCACAACCCTCGGCCGGGGGAAGGCCGGAACGGGGGTGGCAGACCCCCTTCGGCAAGATGAGCGAGGCCGCCAGCCGAGCGGTGGCGGCGGTAATACCGCCGCACATCTTGCGAGCGGTAGCGAAGCCTGTTTTTCCTTTGATTTTTGGCTCCGGAGCGGAACGGGTGTATTGTGAGCCAAGCGGATCATAAAATATTTTTCTCCCGCACTGCAAGACGAAATAATTAACGAAGCGTTACTACACGGCTTCCTCCATTAAGCATTTCACGCTGTATGCGTGCCTGGACAATCGTCGTTCTCGTGCTGATAGTCGCGGCATTCTTTTTTTTCTGGAATGCGCCGTGGATGTCGCATGTCGATGATGCCGTCCGGTTCCTCGACCATTATCTCCATCCTCTCGCTCCCCTGTGGCAGTGGCCGCTCGGGATTTTCCTGTGGCCGGGCGTATGGGTGGTGAAGCTTGTCTGGCCTGGTTTCCTGATCGTGGGCCATCACGAGACGCCGCTGCTGGCCCTGCCGCACGGTTTGGCGATTATCTGCGCCGTCGTCATTTCCTATGTCTTCTGGGTCAATGTTCTGGCCCGGTTTTTCAAGTTCGTCGGGCTGTGGAACCCGTTCGGGTGGAAGACGCACAGGGGCCGCCCTGCCTTCCTGAAAATGATGGTCGCCATCAGCAACTGGTGGGAGAAGGAGAGGCATTTCGGCAAGCACGCAACCGGGCGTTTCGCCAGTCTGTGGGAGGTCCTTTCGAACGAATTCCACTGGGGCGATATCTTTCTCGGGCGTCCCAGGCTGCCCATCGGGGGCTTGCTGCGGCCGGTCGGTATCCCTACTGAAAAACACATGGTCACAATCGCCGGCACGGGCTCCGGCAAGTCGACAGCGGCGCTGATCCCGAACCTTTGCCTTCACTGGGGCAATGTTCTTGTGATCGATCCCAAGGGCGAGCTGGCGGCCATCACCGCCCGTCGCAGAGGGCACGGCGGGGGCGGCGTTCGCGGCATGGGCGACGATGTTTTCGTCCTTAATCCTTCGAAGATCTCGATACTGTCAGGATTTCCCTCGGCCTCCTACAACGTGTTCGACGAAATGGAGCGGGTGGCGCAGTACGACATCGAGCGCCCGATCAGTTATGCCCGCAAGGTGGCGCAGGCTCTCGTCCCGAGCGACACGGGGGGAGATCCTTACTGGTACAACGCGCCCCGGAGCTTCATCGTCGGGCTGATGCTCTACATCTTCGAGGGTCCGAAAGAGCACCGCAATCTGGTCACGCTGCGGACCATGATCATGGAGGGCGACAAGACCGCCTACGGGAAGGTCGACCAGTCGCGGGCGAGGGCAGGGGGCAATGCGTTCGATGCCCTGCTGGCGATGATGAAAAAGGCGCCGGAGGGGCCTTACCAGCACGTGATCGTGGGCGAGGCGAACAAGATCTCGATGATGCCGCCGGAGCAGCGGGGTTCCGTGCTGACCACGGCGATGGAGCATACCTCCTTTCTCGATATCCCGGAACTGCGGCGCATTTCGATGCGCTCGGATTTTCTGCTGGAGGATCTAAAGACGCGGAATATCTCCGTCTATCTGTGCCTGCCGCTGGAGGCGCTCTCGGGCATCGAGCAGCGATGGCTGCGCATGTTCGTCATGCTGACAATCGACATGATGTCGCGCACGGCTAGGGCCCCGAAAAATCCGCTGCTGCTCGCGATCGACGAGTTCCCGAGCCTTGGCTATCTCGACGGGATCGAGACGGTCGCGCCGACCATGCGCAGTTACGGCGTGCGCCTGTGGGTGGCGGGGCAGGATATCAAGCAGTTCGAGAAGGTCTATCCCGACAGCTGGGACAGCTTCATCGGCAACGCCGAAGCGGTGCAGTTCATGGGCATCATCCATCCGCCGACCGTCGCCTATGTGGCCGCGCGGCTGGGCGAGCATGTGGTGACGACGCAGCAGGACATGGGGCGCGGGCAGTTGCGCGAGACGTCAACCGAGCACGCCCTGCGCGATCCGGAACAGGTGGCGCGCATGCTGGACAAGGATGCAAAAACCCAGATCGTGTGGCGCGGCGCCAAGCGTCCGCTGTTCCTGAAGCTGACGCCGTATTACGAGTACATGCCGTGGTGGTATTACAGCAAGGACCCGCGGCGCTCATCTGAAAAATGGAACCGCTGGATATGGCGCTGGGGCCGCGAGAAACCCCTTGGACCGCATCCGCCCGTGCCGCCAACCATCCCGCCGCGTCCGCCCGACACGCCGCCGGGTCACTGGTCGCAGTGGATGACGAAAGAACCTGGCGTCACGCCGGAGGATATCGTCCCCGGCACGGCCAAGAGCTGGGCGGATATCGTCAAGGACGTCGTCAATGTCCATCGCGACACAGGTGATGGCGATCCGCTGCTCGTCAAAGACCTGAAGCCGCCTGTGCCGCGAGTGCCGCCGGAAAAAAAGAAGCCGAAAAAAGACGCGGCGCTGGCGGAGCTGGACGAACTGATCGGGCTCGGCGAGGTCAAGGACAAGGTGCGGGCGACGATGGACCTGCTGGTCATGGACCATGCCGGCCAAAAGCAGGGGATGAAGCCGCTTGAGCTCTCGCATCATCTGGTGTTCACCGGCAATCCGGGCACGGGCAAGACGACCGTGGCGCGGATTGTCGGGCAGATTTACAAGGAAATCGGCCTCCTGAAATCCGGCCATATGGTCGAGGCGCAGCGCGCCGATCTGGTCGCCGAGTACATCGGGCAAACCGCGCCGAAAACGCAGCAGGTGATCGATGCGGCGATGGACGGTGTTCTCTTTATTGACGAGGCCTACAGCCTGACGCCGGCGCGGGATGACGGCGGGGATTTCGGGCACGAAGCGATCGCGACGCTGATCAAGGCGATGGAGGACAACCGCGACCAGCTGGTGGTCATCGTCGCCGGCTACAAGGACGAGATGGAGCGGTTCATAAATTCCAATCCCGGCCTCAAATCCCGCTTCAACACGAAAATCGAATTCGTGGACTACGACAAGGGCGACCTGCTGAAAATCTTCGTCCATATGGCGAACGAGACCGGGCGGCGGCTTTCGGTGGATGCGCAGATCGCGGCATCGGCGCTGATGGAAAGCCTCGAAACGGGGCGCAAGGGTTTCGGCAACGGCCGCACAGTGCGGAATATTTTTCAGGAGTGCTTAGCCAGGCAGGCGCGGCGCCTGCGCAAGAAAGGCGCGAAAAATGTGAACCTGACGATGCTGGAGATGGAAGACATCCCGCGCCCGGGGGACGGGAAATTCGAGTAGTCACGGGTCAAGAGTTCCGAAAAAAAGGAGGGCCGTCATGCATGCCAAAGAGAGCGGCGAGGGTGGCCGTCACGAAGGGGCGCCCGGCACGGCGCGCGATCCGCTGGCGGAGCTGGATCAACTGATCGGCCTTGAGCAGGTGAAGGAACAGGTCCGGAAGCTGGTAGACACGATAGAGCTGGGACGGGAGCGAGAGCGGCGAGGAATGCCGCCGCTGATGGTCTCGCATCAACTGGTGTTCACCGGCAACGCGGGCACGGGCAAGACGGCCGTGGCGCGGATTGTCGGACAGATTTACAAGGACATCGGCCTCCTGAAATCCGGCCATCTCGTCGAGGCGCAGCGCGCCGATCTGGTGGCAGCCTATATCGGGCAAACCGCGGCGAAAACACAGGCCGTGATCGATCGGGCGTTGGACGGCGTGCTGTTGATCGACGAGGCGTACAGTCTGGCGCCCACAGCGGATGAGGGCGGCGATTTCGGGTTTGAGGCGATCGCGACACTGATGAAGGCGATGGAAGACAACCCCCACAGGCTGGTTGTTTTTTTGGCGGGGTATAAAGAGGAGATGTCGCGGTTCATGGACCGCAACCGCGCCCTGAAACCGCGCTTCGGGACGGTGATCGACTTTCCGGATTACGACGCGGAAACCCTGTTCAGGATTTTCGTGCAGAACGCGAAGCTGCAAGGCGTGCGGCTGTCCGTGGATGCGCAGATCGCCGTGCAGACGCTGATGGGGTCGCTCGATACGGAAAGGAAAGGCTCCGGCAACGCCCGCACGGTGCGGAATATTTTCGACGAATGTCTGAAGCGTCAGGCCGGGCGCCTGGCGCGCGGCCGGGACAAGGTGGATGTCACGATGTTCGAGGGGGAGGACATTCCGAAGCCGGGCGAGATGAGTTTCGACTAGAAGTGGAATTTCATGATGAGGCCGGCGGTGACGATGATGGCGGTAAGCGAGCCGGCCGGCGGCGGGTGCCGGGATCAAGATGCGATCCCGGCTTCATCGGCAAGCTGCGCAAGGACTATCGCGTATCTGGCCTTCTCCGTCAGCTCTCGACGGAGAGTGTCGAGGCACTGAATGATAGCCGCGCGGTCGGCGCCGGGCGGCGTATCGCCGAGATAAGCCCGCAGGTTTGCAGTCAGGTCTGCGAAGCTATCGAGGGTGGGGTGGTCGTCGATCAGATCCCAGGCATAGGCGAGGAAGTTTCTTGTCGTTTCGTGAAGTTCCGCTGACATTGTCGTTTTCCTTTCTTTAAGCACCGGCTTCATTGCCAGCCTTGTGAATCCCGCAGGGCATCGGGACGGACCGGGACGCAAGAAAAAAATTGTGAGGGGGATCACCCGCCCGCAGGGCCGCGCAGCGGCGTTGCACCCCGGATTCTTGATCCGGGGGAAACGCGGGGAAACAGAATTTTTTACTTGAGCGAAAGCGTCGTCCGTTGAGGTTCGTCTTGATGTTCACATTCACAAGTAAGGCTGGAAATGATGATGGCCGGGCTGTGAAAGGAGACGCTGTCGAGCGGCTTGAAAACGCAGACTAGCGCCGGAATTTCATGATGAGGCCGGCAGCGACGATGACGACGGTGAAAGCGAGCCAGCCGGCGGCAGTGCCGAAGGCACGCGGCGCGAGCAGCGCGAGCGGGCCGCCCTGTTTTCGCCATTTGACGCCGCGCGCGATCGCCATGAGCGCGAGAAACGGCAGGCCGACAACAATGAACATGGATGTCCCATAGCCGAAGATATGCTCCGAGACGAAGCGCGCGAGCAGGTAGAAGAATGCGCAGGCGATCACCGCGTAGAGCACGGCGATCCAGAAGGCATCATTGAAGCTGATGACTTTGGTGGGCATCAGCAAATTCTGCTGGAACAGAATGTGGCCGTGTGGACACTTTTCCTTGACAGGCCGTTCGACGACGGCGTTGCACTGGGGACAGATCCACACGGCGACATGATAGCTCAGCGCGGAAGGTTCGGAAGTATCTTTTCGGCCCGGATATCGTCGAGTTCGAGGAATTCGAGCACGAGCGTTTCGTCTTCGTCGGTGACTTGCAGGATCATTTTTATCTCCATCGGTTGAGGTTGAAGGGCGGCGGCCGCTGGACCGCCGCCCGGTTTCCTTACTCGGCGTCGCCGTTTCGGGCCTGGCGCAGGCGGTCGTAGGCTTCGAGGGCCACTTTCGAGAGTTCCAGCAGCTCCGCGCCCGAGTAGCTGTCGCTGTTGTGCCACTTGCCGTCCTTGTCCTTGTAGCCGCGCTGGAAAGTGACGGAGGTGCGCGTGCCTTTGTCCGAGGCGTTTTCCCAGATCGAGGCGGTGACGGAACCGGCGCGGATTTTGGCGACCGGGGCTTTTTTGGTTTCAGTGTTCGTAGACATGATGTTTTCCTTTTCTGTTAGACCGGCTTCATTGCCAGCCTTGTGAATCCCGCACGGGCAGCGGGACGGACCGGGACGCAAGAAAAGAAAACGGAGGGGATGCGCCCGCCGGGGACAGCCGTTTTTTTTCTTGAGCGCCCTTCCGCAAAAAATAAAAAATGCGGCGCGTCGTCCACCGAGGGACGGACTGCTGTTCACATTCACATAAAGGATGGAAATGATGTTGGCTGGTCGGAAGAAAGGGAAACTGTTGTCGCAGGACACGACCCGGAAACCATGACCCGGTTGACAGCGATCCGGCCTTATCATGGAGCCGCGATGATCCGGGAAGACGAAGAGGTGCGCGATGCCGTATTCCGACAATGACAGCGAGGATGATGACTACAGGTCGGCAAGTCTGATCGTGGTACAGCGGCAGCACTACGAGGCGGGGATGGAAGTCCTCAAAACGGCCGCCCTCGGCAACGAAGCGTTCGCCGCAGCGGAGAAACGGCGGGACGAATGCCGGGCACAGGGCGATGAAGCCGGCGCCGCCTTCTGGAACAGTGTATGGAGTTTCCTGATGAACAAGGCAGTGGTGGCGGCCGGCGCGGAAACCGTGATCCTGGAGGAGGGGGAGGAGTGGGATGCGGAAAAGGAGAAGGTTATCCGGCCCCGTAAAAAATCAGGGCGCGGAAAACTGCGCCGATGAATAGCGACGGTCGTAATGATCGGCGGCGCAGTGATAGGGACTGTCACCGCGTGCCCAGCACTTGCCGATTTCTCGGTCGTCGGAAAAGTGCGCGAGGGGATAATCGGTATCGTCGAGCAGCGGCGCGTGAACATTGATGGCTGTCGAGCTTTGGGCCCTGCGGGCACTTTCCCGGTCAACTCGGCTATATCGCTTCCTCCGTTCTTTTTTTTCACGGTACAGCCGGAGGGTCAATAATTCCTGAAGTTATGGTCTTTTCCCTGTATCCGTTGCCTTTTTCTGCACGATGCCCGCTGCCGCGCGGCCGTCAACTCCCGGCCCGCATAAACGTGTAGTCCGTTGACCGCCGCACGGCGTGCGCGGGCGAGGGGCGTGCATAAGGCAACTTCAAACAGGGAGAAAGACCATGAAGATCATTATCAACCGCTCCGACTTGCACCGGAGATCAGACCGCGAACTGGCCGGCATGGCCGAGCAGCTCAGGAAGGAAGCGGGAAGCTGCGAGCAGCGGCGAAGAAAGGTTTACGCCGCCGTCGCCGATATCCGCCGGGTGCAGGCGCAGCGGAAAATCATGCGGCCTAATTTTTAGGCCGTTACCGGCGGCGGCCTCGTGGGCCGCCGCCGGGGCGCATGCCCGATCACTGGCACTCGCGCATCCTCGTGCAGGCGTAGCACTGGCACCGGCGCATGTGTTCAACGTCCTCAATGGTTATCATCCCGTCGTTCTTGCCGTGCCACACGGCGAACTGCTCCGGCGTCCAGCCATCTGCCCGCGCGCCTTTGACAATGGCTGTATCTACACGGGCCACCAAAGACGGGGGGACAAGGAACAGGTCGAATATCGCCTCGTTAACGGCTGCCAGATAGTCGGTAAAACTCATTTCCATTTTTGTCTCCTTCGTGGTTTTAAAAGGGTTGCGCATGCAACCCTTGACGAGGCCCGCGGCCGGTGGAGCGGGGGGAATTCCGTCAAGACCAGCCTGCAGGGTGGGGTATCTCCCGGTCTGCACACCGGACTTGACCCGGGGGAAGATCGGGGACACCCGGAAGGCTGCGCTTGCGTCCAGTCATTGACGGGATGGGGGCAAGGCCCCCGTTCTGGCTTTTCTGTTTTCTCGCGGCGCGACGAGCCGCGAAAAAGGGTTTCAAAACCGCAGGCTCGGCGGTGCCGGTCCCCTGTTGTCGTAGTGGTCGGCGGCGCAGGGATAGGGAGCGTCGATGACGAGGCTGTAGTCGGCGATTTTACGGCCGTCGCTGAAATACAGCAAGGGGTGGCCCTCGGGATCGAGAAGCTCCATGTAGATCGAGGTGAGGCCGGCGTGATAGATGCCCTGTTCGTGCAGGAGATAGTATTTGCTGAGCATGCCCTGCTCGATTTTGTGCTTGATCGACTGAAATCCCGGCAGCTCGATCTTGAAGCGTACGCCGCCGGTGCCGGCGGGCGGTTTTCTTACAAGGCGCGCGGTCATGGCGGTGTCCTCACTCGTTATGCTTGCTTTTTCACCATAGTACAACTCTCCGGTTAATTAACCGTAAAGGCGTTGTGGCCGTGGGGGCTGTGGTGGACAGGTCCGTGTTTTGCGCGTGATCGGTACAGGCAGGCTAACCGCGCATGGCTGCAAGAGAACGGCGGCCGCAAACAGGGCGGCGCGAGCAGCGCCGGATCATCTGCAGGTTGCCCGGCGGCGGCCCGCAAAGGCCGCCGCCGGGCGCGGTTACTTCCCGCCGCGGGCCCGGTATCTCTCCTCATCTTTGACCGTGCGGATGACAATCTCGCCGGAGACAGCGATGCCCTTCCTGATCCTCAGCGTGAAGCCCTGACCGTCTTCGTGGGTGAAGACCGCGCCGACCTCGGTCCAGAAGGACTGGTCATCGCCGTATTTCTCGACGCTGAACCCTTTGTGCGTGGGGTGTTTGCTTTTGCTGTTTGACATGACGCTTCCTTTCAGTTGCGGCCGGCATCATTGCCGAGCCTTGTGAACCCGGAGGGCGGCGGGACGGACCGGGACGCAAGAAAAGAAAACGGAGGGGTTGGACCCTCGGGAGGAGCCGTTTTTTTTCTTGAGCGCTTCGCGCCGTCCATCGAGGGACGAGCCTGCCGTTTAAATTCACAGCGAAGGAAGGCTAATGGATGGCGATTGCGAACTGAAAAAGGTAAGCCGGGAATGGAAGCCAACAGCAAAGGCGAATAGCGCGCGCGAGAAAAGATGTGATGCGCCTTTAGGGAAATCGGCGTGGGCGGGCCTGACAAGGAGCCGGGAAGGCGTTGAGGACTGCGGCCGTATGAAGGCGCGCTAGCGGTTTGGGGCTGGGGGTCAGGTGTGTCCAAGCTTGCGATCGGCGGATGGGAGGACGCACGGTCAAGTATTGAGGCGTGATAAAGCGGCAACGGAGAAAGGGCCGGCGAAAGCGCCGCATAGTGCAGCCTAATTTCCAGGTCGCAGGACAGCTATCGGTTCAATATTTATCCACTTCCGCCACGGTATGTTTTAGCTTGAATTCATTGCCGAACTTGTCGGTGACGAAGATGATATAGAGTTCGCCCATCTGACCGATGGATCTGAATTTGAACCGGCGCAGGCCGGGATAGTTGCGCTCGATGAAGGCGCGGATTTCTTGAGGTGAATGTGATTTGGTCATGATTTTCTCCTTTCGTTGTGGCCTCACAAAACGGGGCCACAACAAAGAGAAAATTTGATGATTTGGGAACAGAACCGCCCTGGAGAGAGGGGGCTCACTTCCGGCTGCGATCGGGATCGTCGGGATCTCGGCGGCGGCCGGGGCCGCCCGGTTCGCGGTCGCGGCTTTCGCGGGCGAGACGCTCATCGACTTCGCGGTTGAACGCCTCGGTGAGATCGACCGGCGGTTTCGCCGCGTCCTTCGGCGCTTGCGTCCGGCCATCGGCCGTGCCGGTCCGCTGCTGATCTGGCTTCGCGGCGCGGTCGAAGGGCGGCTTGAGCGCGCGTTCCGGCGGCTTGCGCAGCAGCGCAAGCGTTTTCTGGAACTTCTCGCGCTTTAGAGCGGTGTCGGCTGATTTGTTTTCGCGGGCTTCCACGCGCCGCAGCGCCCCGTAGTGCCGGTCCATCGCCTTCAACTCGCGGCCGTGCCGGCGCTTCAACGCCTCGCCCTGCTGCTTGTGCTGTTCGGCGCGGCGCACATCCTCGCGCTTCTGGCGGGCGGCCGTCATCATCTTTATGCCGGTGATCCTCGTGAGGAAAGCGAGCACGCCTTTGGGCTGCCGGGCGAGCCGGGCAGAGGTCACGCCGGTGATCTCGGCCTGCTGCATGTGCTTCAAGTCCTCGCGCTCCGAGAGATGGCGGGCCAGCAGGTCGATGCGCTTCTTGTTGAGATCCTCGCGGCGCTGCTGCTGGCGATCTTTCAGCGCGGCGCGGCGTTTTTCGACCTCGGAAGCTTCGCGTTCGCGCTGTTCCTGCCGCTCGCGCTCCTCGCGCAGGTGCTTCGCATATTCCTGCGCTTTTTCGATGTTGGGAAGCTGGTCGAGCGGCAATCCGGCGAGCCGGTCTTTGAGTTCCTTCGATTTGGCGACGCCTGAAAGCTGCCGCGAAAGGCTGTGCACCTCGCTGTGCAGGTCGACGACGACGAAGGTGCGCTTGTCGCCGCGGCACAGGAAATACCCCTTGGTCTCAAGCGCCTTCATGAAGGCCTGCGCGTTGCCGGTCTCCCTCCAGCAGGTCGCGATATCGGCCATGCGCTCCTGCTTGCTGATGCCGGTGCGCTCTTTCTGCTGGCGCTCGGCCAGGTTTTCCTGTTTCGCGCGCTCGTTGAAGCGCTGTCGGCTGCCGTCGCGCTTCATCCCTTCGGGCAATTGAAGCCCGTGGTCGCGGCAGAATTCCCGCGCGACGGTGCGCAGCTTGAGGCGGTCATGTGCAATCTGGACCGCTTTCATTTTCTCGTTGTCGATGCGCGACCAGACGACATGGCAGTGCTGGCGCGGTACGCCGTCCTTGTCGCGCTTTTCGTGAAACACGACGGCGCGCGGCTGGCCGACCAGCTTCAGGCTGCGCTCGGTTCTCTCCATCAGGTCGAGATATTGTTCGCGGGTGAGGTGGCCCTGGCTCTGGTCGGGATTGAACGAGGCGCTGTAGAGATATTTGCGGCACTTGGTGGCGCGGGACTGGGCACGCCATTCGGCGAAGGCGCCGGAGAGATCCTGCGCGATGGCGTCGCGGATGTCGGCGACTTCGACGCGCTCGTTGTCGAACTCGTTCATCAGGTGCGCGGCCAGTTGCTGGCCGCCGCCCCTCTGGTTGCCCTTCAGGATCAAGGTTCCTCCCGCGCGGCACGGACCCCGGGGTGTCGTCACCCGGGGCAACAATCAACTCATCGTAGCGGAGGGCGGGTTAAAACACGGTTTACAAGGACAAAGTATGACACAACGGGAACGAGCGGCGTGATTTGTCCGTAAGGGGCGGGATTTCGCGGCGCGCGGAAATTCACTGGTTCCACAAGTAAGAATTGTCGCCGAGGGTAAGAATGGTAAGGGTAAGCGCGATGCCCGTTCCACGGTGGCTGGTCAAGAACCAGAAAAGGAAATGAAGAGATGCCGCTGAATTCCGGAATTACTTCGTTTGCCACGGGCGCGGATGGATCAGGTCGTCTGCGATGCCCGACAAAAGCTCTTCCCCGCCAAGCCCCTTCACTTTTACGCAGGTTGCCGTAGGCTGTACAGGATGTGGTTATTCGCGGCGCCTGACACAGGCACCACGTCGCCGGGCAAAAAAAAGAAAACAGGAGATCAGGCGGTGGTTGGGAAGGGCGAAAGCGGCGGCAGAGTACGTTGCCACGCCTTCCAGATCGGATCGGCGCAGCGCAGAAACCATAATCCGCGGGGAATTCTTACTGTTTTATATCTGAATTTATAATTCTGTGACGTTTTTGGCGCCCCTGAATTCATTAGCTTCTCCGGCCATTTCTGGCGGCGGTGCCGCGGAAACAGCGGCGCCAGCAGCTCGATGAACAACCCGGCGCACATGCGCGTGGTTGCGTACAGCACGTCGACAGCGATGTAGCCTTCGCGCTCTAACTCGCGCAAATAACGCTGAACGCTGCGGCGCGACTTGCCGAGCGCCTTCATCAGCCAGGTGACGGTAATCTCCCCGCCGCGCTCCTCGCGCTTTTTCCGGTAGAAATATTCCATCAGCTTGCGGGCGCAGTGCCGCGCGCCGTCCGTAAGGTTGCGATCGTTTTCGATGGTCGCCGCCATCTCCGGCACGTAAGCACCGGTGTCACGTGGTTTGGGGCGGCGCTCGCGCGACTCCGCCGGCAAATGGCAATGCCTGAGCGAGCGGTTCCGACGTGCTTCGCGGGCGAGGAAGCGCGGGGAGGAGGAGTCAATTACGGCGCCCGTAGGGATGCCGTCGGCGGCACAGCGCTTTTTCAGGCGTGCCGCCATCTCCTCGATCGAGGGAGGCTGTCTTTCGGTAGGCATGTTTTCTCCTTGTGTTATGAGAAAACCGCCGGAATTCAGGCCGCAAAAAACCTCCGCCGCAAAAAAGCGCTTGCGTCCGTTTTAGGTTTCTGCAAAAGTGGGAACTGCAAGGTAACCCGCTCTTACAGAGCTTCAGTTTTTAGAAGGCCCGCCTCCTGGCGGGTTTTCTTTTTGTTACGTCATAGGAATTCCTTCGAATAGTCGTGAACACAGAAATGGCCGAAGTCCGGAATCGGGTTGGCCATTTAAAAAGTCTGTCGGAAGAATCAGGGCGCAGCAAGCAGACGAGCGCGCCTCTTCCGGCAGCCGGACACTGGTGACGCCGCGAATCATGCCGAAAGGCTGGCCGCGTGCGCGCATCGATTTGAATTCAGCCGGTGTGGACAAAAGCAGTTTCCCTGGTGAGGTGTGGAGGAGAACCGCGGTAATTCAGGCAATACAAAAACGCTGCAAGAAAGGTCTTGCATCAGGTTCCGAATCCTGCGATGTTGGATTTGCGAGATCGACATCACAGTTTCAGAAACCCGCTTCGGCGGGTTTTCTTTTTTCCGGGGTTTTCTACGTCATCGGCGGTTTTCCTTCGGATATGTGGCGGGATGGCCGCGAGTCGATTTGGGCCACGTCCGAGTCTGCCTGATTCTCGGGGGCGCAGCAAGCGCAATGCAATCTGAAAGAGTTTTTCCTAATTGCCGCAACTATCTGGTTGGCGGCATTCATGCGCAATATCACGCCGCGCGGGCGATTTCGTGTTGCGGTGCGGACGGCGGTATTACCGCCGCGCTGCGCAAAGGCGTTCCTGATGCTATCGGCGGCGATTTGCCGAGAGTGGCGATGAGCTCTCGCAGCGTCAGGACCGGTGGTCCTGCCAGGCGCCGCCGGGCTTCCGGCAGGCGGTGATACGGGATCGTCGGGTATTTGTGGTGCTCCCAGTGATGCCAGGCGTTGTGCGGCGCCAGCAGCGCGCCCTCCAAGCGCGTCAGCGCGAGGCGCTGCGTATCGCCGGTGCCCTGATGCTCCAGCCACAGGCGCAACCGGAAAAACATCATGAACGCGGTCGGCAGACTGAAGTACCAGATCGCGGCCGCCAGCCACGGGCCGAAGCCGAGAAGAACAGCGGCCGCGATGCAATGGAAGAGGGCGAGGGAGATGTATTCGCGCTTTGACGCGGGCTTCGCGAACCGGATGATGATCGTGTAATCCGAAAGCGAGAAGCCGATCAGGTCCAGCAGCGCGTAGCGCAGGACCGTGCGCGGCGTATTGGGAAGATCCCATTGCGGCGCGCGCATGCGCTTGTGCCCGAGCTCCGGGTCGTCGTCCGTGCCGGTGTGGGCGTGATGAGCGTAGTGGAGCGCGCGGTAGCCGCTGACCGTGAGCCCAAGCGGCCAGAAGCAAAAGAAATTGGTCAGAAAATCGTTGAGCTTCGCATTGCGCGAGAGCGTGTAATGCGTGCCGTCATGCCCGAGCACCGCGAGGGCATGCTGCCGGTTGCCGACGACCAGGACAGCGGTAAGGATCACGACAATATGCGGCCACAGCACGGCACCGGCGAGTGCCGTCGCGATAACAATCCAGTCCATGGCGGCAACGGTCAGCCATGGGAACAGCGAACGCCTGCTGAGCGCGCGCAGCGTCGATGTGTCGAGCCTGCCGGAGTGCTGCGCATGAGCGTCCGGGGCGAAATCAACCGCTTTCATCAGTGGTTCTCCCTTTCCGGTGACAACCTCAGCTCATTGAACCTCGCCTGAGCCGAAAAGTAACCCCACGCGATCGCGTGGGGTTACGGCGGCATGCGGAATTGCCAGAGTGATGACATCGCCATTCAACACGGGAGGACAAACATGGCTGCAGCGAAGAGCGTGAAACCGGGAACCGCAATCGGTGTCATCAATGAAATTCTTGAGCGGGACGGCTGCGTCGTCATAGAAAACGTACTGAGCCGCGCGCAGGTCGCGCAGCTTGCGGGGGAACTGGCGCCGCATTTCGACGAAGCGCCGAACTGCGCCGGCGATTTCTACGGCTACGTGACCAAGCGGCTGAGCGGGCTGATTGCGAAATCACCGATGTGCCAGCAGATGGCGATCGACGTCAGAATACTCGGGATCATGGATCACTTTTTGCTGAAAGGCTGCCGCGCCTATCAGCTCAACCTGACGCAAGCGATCCGCATCGGGGAAGGTGAGCCGGCACAGATCATCCATCGCGACGACCTGATGTTTAATTTCACCCATCCGGAGTTCGAGGCGATGATTAACACGATGTGGGCGGTGGACGATTTCACGAAGGAAAACGGCGCCACGCATCTCGTGCCGGGCAGCCATAAGTGGCCTCTCGACCGGCAGGCGCAGCCGCACGAGGAAGTGCAGGGCGTGATGAAGGCCGGATCGGTGCTGGTCTGGCTGGGATCGCTGCAGCATGGCGGCGGTGCGAACCGCACGAAACGTCCGCGCACGGGCGTTGTGCAGAGCTATTCCCTGGGGTGGCTGCGGCAGGCGGAGCCGCAATATCTGGCGGTGCCGCGGCAGATCGCGCGCAATTTGCCAGAACGCCTGCAGCGGCTACTCGGGTATTTCGTGCACGAGCCCAATCTCGGCAGTCTCGAAGGCCAGGACCCGATCCGGCTGCTGACAGGCGAACTGGCCGTGAACGGTCATTTTCAGGAATTCCTGCCGGCGGAGGTGAAGCCGATGCTGGCGGAATACCGGGCGGCGCGCAAAGCCGCCTGAAAGATTGCAATTCCCACGCTAGGCGGCTAAGTTCCCGTAAATGACGAAGGGATTTACGGGGGGCGGGACTGATGCTGGTTTCATTCGAAGAGTTTATCGAGAGGGCCAATCGCGCCTGCACGACGGACGAGCTGGTTCGTGAATTCTTGAATACGGTCAAGCAGCACGGGCTTGACCGGATGATCTTCTGCCTGCAGACGAACCACGACCACATCGAGATGAAGCCGGGCGTCGGCGTCATCCAGAATTACCCCGAAGACTGGATGAAGCATTACTTCGAGAAAGGCTTCGACCGCGTCGATCCGGTCATCACCTATTGCCAGAACAAAATGGACACCTTCACCTGGGCGGAAATCCCGCAGCGCATGCAGATGACGCGGGTGCAGTTTCAGTGCCTGAACATGGGGATCGAGGCGGGGCTTTATAACGGTATCTGCACGCCCCTATGGGGGCCGAACCAGTTCGCCGGGATCGGCCTCGCGAGCAAGGAAAGAATTGACTCATTCGACGGCAGGCTCGATCTCATCAGCGCGTACTGCCAACACTTCTACATTGTCTTTCAGCGGCTCAACCGCAAGACGGAGGGGCCGGAGCACAACATCTTCCTGTCGGCGCGGGAACGGGAGGTACTGACGTGGATCGCGGTTGGCAAAAGCAAACAGGATGTCGCGGCAATTCTTAGTCTGAGCAAAGATACCGTCGATAGCTATTGCAGGAGCGTTTTCAAAAAACTCGATGCCAATAACCGGGCGATGGCCATCAGGAAGGCGATGTCCTATGGGCTAATCCGGCCCTGAGCGGCACCCCACGCGATCGCGTGGGATTACATGATCCGATATTTTTGCCACGCTGATTCCACTGTTTCGACAACAAACAGGGGGAGAAGCGATGATTTCATGTATATCGTGCGAGAACGCCCATGAATTCGGGCGGGCGCTGCACTCGCAGTTCCGGTTGCGCTACGCGGAGTTCATCGCGCGGCAGGACTACGAGGTTCCGGTCTATGACGGGATGGAGTTCGACACGTATGACACGCCGGCGAGCCGGTATCTCGTCTATCACACCGATGAGGGCACGGCGCTCGGGGCAACGCGCCTGACGCCGACATCGCTGTGCTGCATGCTCAAGGATCTCTGGCCGCATCTGGTGCAGGACAAATCGCTCCTGCAATCCGACAAGATCTGGGAGGGCACGCGGTACTGCGTCGACAAGAACGTGGCACCAGAATTGCGGCAGCGGATCGTCAACGAGCTGGCCTGCGCCTATCTGGAGTTCGGGCTGCGGATGGGCCTGAGCAAAATCATCGGCTTGATGCCCACATATATCTACCGCAGCGTGTTCGAGCGCCCCGGGATCGAGATGGAATATCTCGGCCCCGTCGAGGCGATCGGCCGGCACAAATGCCGCGCGGTGGCGATCCCGGTGACGGCGCTGCAGCTTGCCAATGTGCGCGGCAAGACCGGCATCACGGAAAGCGTGCTGAGATTTTCATTGCAGGAAAGAGAGGAAGTTCATGCCAAAGCTGCCTGAGGTTCACGAGATCAAGAGAAGCGCGCGCGACCCGTACAGGTACGATTTCAAGCAGGCGTCGCAGATTCTGGAAGCACTGGATTTTCTGCGACGGGAGTCTGTGAAGACCGGCATTCCTGAAATCATGGAGATGATCGATGCGTCGTACCGGCTTTTGTGCATGTCTTATTACTGCATCCGGAACTATGAGATGAAAGACGTGGCGCCCGACATTCGCGGGACGGATCGTTCCCCGCGCGTCAACGGCTCAGGGCGGCGGCGCACTTCAGGACATTGAGGATGGCGGCGCGCATCGGCTGGTGCTTAATACCGGCCCATGATTCGAGCACGGCGTGGGAACCTTTCGCCTGGAGGCTTTCGGTCAGCGACAGGAGCTCCGCGTCCGCCTCCGGAAGGGAGAGGAGCAGGAGGAGAGGGGTGTCGAGATAGGCAGCGAGGCGGACCAGCTTGTCGACCGGGATGCGGTTGGTGCCTTTCTCGTATTTCTGGAGCTGCTGGTAGGAGATTTCGAGATGAGGAGCGACCTCGACCTCCGTCTTGCCGGCGGCCACGCGGGCGAGACGGATTGCCTGCCCGAGGTCGCGGTAGAATTTTGCTTCGGTCTTGTTCCTGGATCGGCCGGGCATGCGGAGGTGATTCGGGGCTAGCGTCGCCCGATTAAAGGTCAGCATCGCGCGCGGGTCAACCGGAAAGACTGGCGTGCGAAGCACCGAAATATGCATGCGATTTTTCCCATAAATACGGCTGGAGGTGGGCCATGGATGAGTTGCCGGAGATTAAGGAAGAAAAGGATCTTGTCGAAGCTTTGAAAAAACCGGGCCGGTTTCTGTTGTATGACGTTGTGGGGGTCAGATACGAGGACGGCGAAACGGGCGAGGAAGAGGCATATTCGGTCCATGAAAAGCATCGTTACAAGGAGGAACGGATCGCGTGGGTTGATTTTGATTTAGGAGAAAAGTGGACGAAAGGCCGTGATGCCAATGGCCCGTACTGCGGCGGATGGCATTTACCGGAATTTTCGGGGTTTAAGGAATGGACTGAGTGCGGTTCTGAATTCAAAAAGGGCGATACGATAAATTGGCTGGACGGCGTTTGGGATCGATCGGGGGCGAAGCCTCAATGTCTGGGACTGCTCGATAATGTTGGCGTAGTTACGGGCGAAAGCGCGGATGGGGAGTGGGTTTGGGTGAGGGTGGAACAATCAAATATTTTTGAGGATGATTGGAAGGATGGGAGGGTTCATCCCCTAAAGGTCGGTCTCGGAATTAAACGTGCGCGGAGGACTGTAGTTCATCGGATGTGCAGGAGGTTGCTGCGGGAAGGTGAGCAGTCAGACAGGACGTGTTTAGCGTAATGTATGCCGTCCCATCTCGGCACATAAACCTGCCACTGACATCAGACCGGCTCCCCGCGCACGACCGAGCCGACCAGCATCGCGCACGCGACATCGGGTGCCATCTCCGCCCGCGCGGCGCAGCGGGCGGCCACCCGCAGGGTGGCCATAGCTTGACCGTGAGCCGAAATGCCGCTCTCGTCGAGCACCGCCGTCAGTCGCGCACGCAGCTTCATGATTTCATCCCACTCGGCGGGTTCGTCTTCATCGCGGGTCATGGTCATGCGCTCTTCCTCACCCGACAATGTGAACAGGGCCGATGAAAAGGTCAACCTTATGCAAGGCGCGTGAATGCCAAAGCACACCTTAAGGTGAAAAAAAACTGCAGGCGTCACGCCGCCGCGACCCCCGCTTCCGCGGGGGCGGGCTGTGCTGCCGGCTGGAGGCCGGTCAGATAGTCAACGGCCTTCTGCGCATATGAGGCAGCCTGCACGACGCAGCGCTTGTCATTGCGGAGGACCTCAAGCCAGTTGGCGATATAGCCGGCGTGGTCGTCCCGGACTTCCGGCGTCAGCTCCAGGTCGGCGCACAGGAACGCGCTGCCCAGCTCGGCGACCAGCTCTTCGCGCGCGTAGCCTTCGTCACCCCAGGTCTTGCGCCCGAAATCGCGCTGCAGGCGGGTCTCGTGCTTGGTCCAGTGCGTGCTCTCATGCGCGAGCGTGGCGTAAAAGCTCTCGGCATCGCGGAAAGCCTCGATCGGCGGCATCTGGATGCGGTCCGGACCGGCGGCGTAGTAGGCGCGGTTGCCGCCGTAGTTGATCACGGCCTTCGTCGCGGCGAAGAATTCCTCGGCGCGCGCGATGCGCTCGACCGGCGTGAGCTTGCTTTCCGACTTTGCGTAATAGAGATCCGGCAGGCCTTCGATCTGCTCGACGTTGAACACCGTGTAGCCCTTGAGGAACGGGATTTCGCGCTCGATATCCTCGCCGGTGGCGTCGTCATGCTCGGTGCGCGTGATCGCGTTGGCGTAGACGACGAGGCTGCCCTTTTCGCCCTTGCGGACATGGGCATCGAGTTCGAGCGCCTGTTTGAACGTCATCCAGATCGGCGCCGTGAAACCCTGCTCCATCGCCGACGCCCAGAGCATCAGGATGTTGATGCCGGAATAGGCCTGCCCGTTATGGCGCAGCGGCCGCGTGATCTTTCCCGCCACGTGTTCGGCATTCCAGGGCTGTATCCACGGCCTGACGCCCTGTTCCAGTGATGCGATGATCTTGTTGGTGATGCGGGTGTAGACGTCCTGCTTTTCATTCTCCGGCATTGTCTTTCTCCTTCGTTTTGAGTTTTTCTTCGCGATGTTCCGCGACGGACCCCCGGCGTTCGGCGGCGCGGAGATGTCAAGGGCGCGCGCAGCGCGTTCATCGCAGACCCTTGACAGCGAGCACGGCCGAGCTAAACGCCGTGGAATGGGGCAGACGCGGACGAGGGAAGAAAAAAGACAGAAGGAGACATGCCGACATAAAGCAGGACGAAGACGCATCAGCGATCAGCGCAGGGGCAGGGCGGATGTCGATTGGTGGAATGACCGCGGCGGATCAGGCGGCTGCGCGGGCAGGCTCCGGGATGCGTATCCGATCGCGGGCGGTGCGGTAGTGGACAGGGTCAAGCTCAATGCCGATGAACCGGCGCTCCAGATCGCGCGCGGCCGCAAGGGTTGAGCCGGAGCCGCAGAACGGATCGAGCACGACTTGCCCCGGCCTCGTGAACGCCGCGATCAGTTCCTTCAGGGGCTGCACGGGTTTTTGTGTCGGGTGCAGGCGATTGCCGGTGTATTCCCATTCGATGACATCGGGAACGGGAACGGCGGGAAAAGCCGGCGCGCCTTTCGCTAGAAGGAAGGCTGATTCATGCTGGTGGTGCATGAAGCGGGTCGAGGACGGATATTTCTTGACGAAGGCAATGTGGCCGACGATGCGGAAGCCTGCGTTGCGCCACGCGTCGAGGAACAGGTCGGCGTTCAGGGTGCCGTAGAAGCTGGCGCACAGGCTGTCGGGCCGCAGGACACGGTACGTTTCGCGGAAGGCCGGTTTCAGCCATGCGCCGTTGTCATCGTTGATGACGGTCTGGCCCGCGTTGTTCTTGTGCGGCCGGTAGCGGGTGAGATAAGGCGGATCGGTGAGGATGAAATCCACGCTGGCCCACGGCAGGCCGCGCATAACCTCGATACAGTCGCCCTGGATGATGCGGTCTTTCATTTTGTCCTCCGCTCGGTGCGCAGTGCATTGGCATAGAGCCGCAGCGCGGCTTTCACGTCCTCGGCTTTTTCGTCGAAGGAATGCAGCGTGCCGAGGACGGCAAGTGGATATTCAGGGTTATGAAGATAATCGCGCGCCTCTGTGAGAAGTACGGTCATCTCTGTCAGCGCAATATCGAGAGCGACGCGGTAGGTTTTGGAATTGTCGTCCATGATTTTCTCCTTTGTTCGTGGCCTCACGAAAGACGGCCACAACAAAGAGAAAATCAGCATTTGGATTGGTCCTTATAGCGGGCGCGGGTAAAGCGGAAAGCGGCCATCAGCGCGGACTGATCCAGGCTGAAATGCCGCGTCGGGTGCGCAAGAGCGCAACCGGCGGCAAGTCATCGACCCGCGTTTTATGTGGTGGTCTTCGGAAAACGGCCGGTGGAGAGACATCCGTGTCCGGTGTCGCGGCGCGCAGTCTTTTTCGGCCGTGACATTTTCAAAAAGCGTTTTCCTCCCGCTCCATCCCGGCACCAGTGGGGCTTTTCCGGAAGTGACGCTGCCCGAATTCCTCCGCGCGGCGCAACGAACAGACCGCGCCAGTGACCGTGCAATCCGTTGACGCCGGCGGCATTCCCCTTCGGGCGGACGCTTCCCCATCAAAGCCCCATGGCGGGGCTGGAAGGAAGATGGAGGAAAACCATGAAACTGATCTCAAGGTTTGAGCTGGACCGGCGCAGCAACAACGAACTCTCGGCGCTGTTCTGCCGGGTCTCGAAGGACCTGATCCGCACAAAACGCGGATCGCCCGAGCGCCGCAATGCCCTGGCCTCGCTGGAGAATATCGCCCGGGCCCGGGCGGAGCGCCTCGCGGCGTTCGCTCCGCGATAGTCCGCCGGCGCGGGGCGCGCGAAGACGCGCCCCTTCGCCGGTTTCACGCTGCAGTTTCAAAGAGGCTGAACTGTTCGTGCAAGTCCGCTGGCAGGGGCTCCGCCTCGATGCGCGGGAATTCGCAGCAGGCGATCTCGGTGAGGATGTTGACCTGCTTCCATCCCTCGCGGTGCACGGTGGTATCGATGCCGCAGCCTGCCTCGATATCGATGCGCGTCTCGGCGAAGAACTTCTCGAACTTCGGATTGTCGACGCGGCGGTAATACGGGACGCCGGAGAGGCGGAAAGGCGTCGACGATTGCTGAAGGATGAACGTGCCGTAGGTCCCGAGATAGGACGCGATGTCGATGATCTTGTACTCGAATTCGGGGCCGGTGTAGCGCGGAGCGCAGCGGTCGGTGATGAGACGGCCAAAGGGCGGATTGGCGATGACGCTGTCGAAATCGCGCGGCAGGTCACGCCAGATGTCGAAAATATCGGCGCAGATCCACTTTGCCTCGGGCAGGAGCTTGCGCCCGACACGGACATATTCCGGATTGATCTCGACGCAGGTGAGGTCGACGGGGCGTTCGTGATGCCGGAAATGGGCGTAGCAGAAGGACAGGATGCCGGTGCCGGCGCAGAGATCGAGGATTTTCGGCCCGTGAACCTCGATCTTGAAATCGTTCGCGAATTCAAGCGGCGTGAAGAATGCGCCCGAGCGCGCGCTGTCGTGCTGCGCGCTTTCATGCCAGTTTTCGTAGACGAATATCTTCTCGTCGAGCGTGAGGCTTTCCTTGGCAAGGATAACCTCGGCCTGCTGGTGAGCCTTCGACTGCGCTTTGGTGAGCTTGGCCATGGGTCAGGCTCCCTGCGCGGAAGTGAACGGCAGGCTGTAGTTTTCGCCGCACCAGAACGCGAATTCCTCGGGTGTCCAGCTGGCATCGTAGCTGTCGGAGATCAGGCCGGCACCGATATTGGAGTTGAAGGTATCGGTTGCGAAGTGGTGTTGCAGCGCGGCGTCAACGGCGTTCCAGTAGCCGATGAAGCCGTCGTTATCATGCGAGAGTGTGCGGGAATTGGACATCGATTTTTCTCCTTTGCTGGTGGCCTCACCCGAACGGGGCCACCACAAAGGGAAAATCGGGGCTTATCCCCACTGTTCAGCCATGGCTTTCGCAATGCCGGGAAAGAAGCGGGAGCGTTCTTTCCATCGGTCAGGACCGGGCGGCATGCGGAAGACGCGCTGCTCACGGCCGGTGACGATTTCAGTAGGCTGCAGAAGGGGCAGGTTGCGCAGCCAGAGACAGGTCCGTTTCGTCTCGCCATGGCCGAACTGCCATGGCTGGATGCTCTGCGAGAATTCCCGGTAATTCACGATCAGAGCCTTGGCGTGTTTATGCATGACCGGGTTCTCGACGCAGATGCGCTCGATCGCGGCATTCCAGAATGCGGAAAACAGATCGGCGCCTTCGCGCAGTTCGCGCCAGATATCGTCGAGTGCTCTGCCGGGCGGTGGTCTCGATAGCCATCGAACGCCGCTGTTGCAGAGGCGCGTGCAGGGCGGGTGCGCGACCATCAACAGATCCCAGCCATCATTCAGGATTTCCCGCGCATCGCCGCGGATGTGACGATTGCTGCCATCGTCAGAGGGCAGCAGATCGCACGACCATGCATCATGGCCGCGTTCGACAAACGCATTGCGGACAATGCCTGATGTTTCGCAGGCGACAAGGACGCGCATGCCCTGCCCGCGGGGCTGGAAAAGATCGGTGTAAGGGCGGGTCATTTACAGCGCCCTCCCGCCTTGGTGAAGCTGGCGACTGTGCCGGTCTGGCCGCAGCCCGCGCAGTAAGCAGCGCTGGTCTTGGTCCATTCCTGATCGCCGTTGGCGGCCTCAAATACATCGGTGCCGTCGCGGCAGAGGCGGACCCACACAACGGCGGCGACGTCGATCTGGTTCGAGGAGCGGCATTTCGGACAGGCCATGCCGTAGGTGTTGGCGAGAGGGCGGGTCATGATTGCCCTCCGGTTTTCTTCAGGGCTTTCTCCGCCGCGCTGGCAGCGGCACTCAGCTCTGATACCTCGCGTTCGAACTGGTCGGTGACGCCTTCGATGGCGGCAATCAGGTTGTCAGCCTGGTCGATCAGGTGCTCGACAACGTCAATCAAATTCCGCTGCTGCTCGTCGTCTTTCATGCGTATGTTTCCTTTGCTCTGGGTTCCCCTCTAGCCGAGGGCTCACCGGAGCAGGCCCTCGGCGACGAGGGGAACGGGCAAGGAGCTGGTGTGTGAGGAGCGGGCGACGCCCGAAGATCACCAAAGCGAGGAAGTCTTCCCCATCAGGAGCAGGACAAGGATTGCCAGAAGAGAAATTCCCAGAACGACAAAATCGCCAACCGCTCTGCCGCGGGCACGCGGCGCGGCAGCGGCGATGGCGCCGCCCATGCGGCGCCATTTCCCGGCGTTGCGCAGATTATCGATCCCGAAATACGCAAAGCCCAGCAGCACGAGAATCGCAAAGACGCGGTGCGAGAGCGGGTCCCAGGGGTTGTCGCGCTGAAAACGCGTAAAAACGACCGCAGCGCCTATTACAAGGCAGAAAACAAACGCACCGAGGAATCCCAGCCAGAAGCTGCCCGTCTCCGTGCTGCTGGTGACGCGCCAGTGGCCGCCCGGACAACGCCATCTTCCGCGTTGAAGCGGCTCAAAGCATTTGGTGCAGACCCACACAGGCGGGAATGATAGCAGGGCAAGGACAACGACGACTACAACACGATTACGATTGCGATCAGAACAGTGACAAACACGATCATCACCACCATGATCATGATGATCAGCAGCGTCTATTCAGCGGCCTCAAAAGCAAGGAGGTGGTCGCATGCTGTGACGCATCCGGACCAGTCGGGCATGGCGTCAGGGGTAACGCCGCGTTCGCGCTCGAACAGTTCTTCGCGGCCAGCCCATTGGGAATAATTGCGATTGCGGATCTTCAGCCAGCTGCTCGGCTGGTCGGGCAGATACGGGGCGCCTTTCCATTTGGCGACGATGCCTTCGAGGTCGTGGTCGCAGGCCAGCCGGAAAAACCCGGTGCCGTATTCATCGATGTGGTCGACGAACAGCAGCCGTTCGGCCTTGCGCGGAACGATAACGCGCAGACGCTGCTTGCGGTCGGCGAGCGGCAGGTAGCGCGTGTCCTCGGCGTTGTGGAAACGCCGGCGTTCCACCTCGTCGTCCGTGCGCGCATGCTGATCCCACAACACGTCGAAAGCATAGAAGCGTGGCTCGGCCCGGTGGAAGAGCAGGTCCCGGAATTGCGAGCGGCCTTGCCCGTCGAGGCAGACGATCTCGCCATCGAGCACACAGCGGCGGCCGCGCAGGTCGCGCATCAGTCCGTCGCAAAGACCCGGAAAGCTCTTGAAGGTATTTCCATTGCGCGAGACCAGCCGCACGCCCGTGTTGTCGGAATACAGCAGAGCCCGAAAGCCGTCATGCTTGATCTCGAACAGCCACTCGGCGTGATCGAACGGCGCGCGCGCCCGGCCGAGCGGCATTGGCTGAAAAAGCGGGAAGGTCACTGGCGTCGATTGTAATCGAGGACTCGTGCCGGGTGCCGTGGCCCATATAAAGGATAAGATTAAGCCCCAATTTCGGGGCAATTCCGGCGAAGTATATACGCAATATTGATGTTGCGCATAGACCTTTTAGTTGCGTGTAAGACCCCGGTTTATGTTGCGCATATACCCTTGAATGTTGCGCATAGATGTGGTTTAATTGCGTATAGGAACCTATACGCAAGGAAAGAGAGATCATGCCTGCCCGGATTTCAGAAGAAGCATTGACGGCCATTGAGAAAGCGGTGGCGCAGCACCCGGAAGGGGCTGGTTTCGGGGATGTTGCCGCGGCGCTGCCAGAGCGGCTCGCGGATCGTACCCTGCAGTACCGGCTCAGATATCTCGTCGACAGGGGCCGGCTGGTCAGAGAGGGGGAGGGACGGCGGTGGACGCGGTACCGGCTGCCGGCAGCTCCTCGGGAACCGGAACCGGCGCTGGCTGCGGGAACGGCGCCGGCTGCTCCGGCGGCAGCGGCGGAGGCGGAGGAGGGGGTGCCTCTCTCTGCCGCAAGCAAGGAAATCCGCCAGCATGTCAGCCAGCCGGTCACGGCAAGAAAGCCCGTGGGCTACAACCGCGCGTTCCTCGATTCCTACCGGCCCAATAAAAGCTTTTATCTTTCGGAAGAACAGCGCGCGCACCTCGCGCAGGTGGGCAAGCCGAATTTCACTGACCAGGCGGCGGGCACGTATGCGAAGCAAATTCTGAACCGGCTCCTGATCGATCTGTCGTGGAACTCAAGCCGCCTTGAGGGCAATACCTATTCCCTGCTCGACACAACGCGGCTGATTGAACTGGGTGAGGCGGCGGAAGGACGCGACCGCCTGGAAGCGCAGATGATCGTCAACCACAAAAATGCGATCGAATTCCTTGTGAATGACGCGGAGGACATCGGCTTCAATCGTTACACGATCCTCAACCTGCACGGCATTCTGGCGGAGAACCTTCTGGACGATCCATCCGCACCCGGCCGGCTGCGGCAAATGGGGGTGGGCATCGGGAAATCGACCTTTCATCCGCTTGAATTGCCGCAGCTGATCGAAGAGTGCTTCAACCAGGTGCTGGCGACAGCGGCCGCGATCGAAGATCCCTTCGAACAGGCATTATTCGTGATGGTGCAGCTGCCGTACCTGCAGCCGTTCGACGATGTGAACAAGCGCGTGTCGCGCCTTTCGGCGAACATCCCTTTCATCAAGCGCAATCTGTCACCCTTGTCCTTTATCGACGTGCCGCGCGCGCTGTATACCGACGCGGTCCTCGGTGTTTACGAGCTGAACAAGGTCGATCTGCTGAGGGACGTATTCATCTGGGCTTATGAACGCTCCGCCGCCCGCTATGCCGCTGTGCGGCAGTCAGTGGGCGAGCCCGATCCCTTCAGGTTCAGGCACAAGGCCGCGCTGCGGCAGGTCGTCGCTGACGTGGTGCGCGGCGCAATGGACAAGAAGGCCGCTTCGGCGCATATCGCCACGTGGCTAGAGAAGAACATTGCCGAAGGGGATCGTGAACGCTTCAGGGACCTGGCGGAAGCGGAGCTTCTCAGCCTTCACGAAGGAAACTTCGCCCGCTACCAGATCAGGCCGAGCGAATTCGAGGCATGGCAAAAGGTCTGGGTGAAGGCAATCAGGGATGAGCGACGGACGACTTGAACGTCTCGTCAGGTCCAATTCGATTACCTGATCGTGCAACGTTTTCTCGCGTGCGGGGCAGAAGGAAATGCAAGCAGTGCAGCCAATTCTCAGCCAAATGCCTCCATCAGCAGAAGCGTCGGGACTGATGACCGGAAGGCTAGTTCGCTGGCAGGTGCAGCTTGTCGAAGAGAATGCGGTTTCGCTTCTTCGCGTCGCGGAGCAGCTTCGTATAGGAAATGATCTCGACATAGGCCGATAGGTTGGGATTGTAGCCGTAATAGCCGAGCTGGTCGGGCGTGGGCAGCAGGCCTTTGTTCTGGGCGATGATCTCGACTTCCTTGGTCGTGTCACAAATAACGTAGGCATAGGCAGGAATGCGATCGGACTGCACCTTGATTTCCCTGCCATTCCTGTCCTTGAAGTGCCCGCTCTTAATTTCGCGGATCAGGCGATAAACCTGATCGACGGGATCTTCCTTTCGGTAATCAGAGCGATCGGGTTTCTTGAATTCGACGATAACGAGCGAATTCAGGGCCGAGTCATCCTCGGCAAAGGTCAAGGCGCGCTCGAAGATCATCAGATCGGGCCTTGAATCGGAATTATTAGAAAGGACGCTCGCGGCGCTGAGCGGCATGTCTGATGCCAGAAACCCGTGATAGGCGAGGCGCTCGTCGATGATCCACAAATTCTGCTGCTCGTAGGGCACGTCATCCGATGTCGTCCGCATCGGATAAATGATCCTGTGGATGATCTCTTCCAGGGGATATTTCCCGGTTTCGGGGTCGGACTGAAGGCTCCTTTCCAGAAAATCGAGAATGACCCGCCGGTGCGAGACATACTGCGCGAGGGATGATTTCCCCAGTTCATTCGCGCGTTCGAGGAAATCGTTGACTTTCGCCTCGTATTCCTCGGGCTTGAGGGCGGCCTTCGTGTTCTCGTCCATTAGGGCGTGGCTTTCGTTCTTCAGTTCCCGCTGTTTTTTGTACATCTGCTCGTGGAGAAGGGATTCAAGGGTCAGGCCCCTGGCGCCCGGCGGAATCCGGTCGATGAATTCCTCCATGTAGCGGGTGAGGGGGCGGTATTGGGGACCTTCCGAACGGATGTAATTGTTTATGGCGGTACGTTTTTCCGTGTTGATTTCTTGGAGGAAAGGCTGCAGATCGGCGGAAACACAGTCGAGGGCGGGACCGCGGATGCCGTCGAGCGTGATGTCGTCGAACATCTCGTCGGTCGAGTCGCGGCTCACAGGAAACGTGAAATTCGTTCGCTCGCCGTTGACATGCTGGTTGAGGTAGTCGCCCTCGATAAAGCCTAGATAGGCGAACGTGCCCTCGCTATCCGCGAGGTTTCTTTGCAGGTTGGGCAGATATTTTTCGAGCTTTTCCGGAATGACTTCGCGCGAATTGGCCGCGTAGATAAGTCGGTGATGCATTTCGTGCGGGTTGTAAAGACGCAGGCCGCGCATCGTGAAGGTGCACGCGGCAACCTTGAAGCTGTGCTGCGTGGCTTTGGCGGCGAAGCTCTCGTGAAAATAATCATTGAGATCGATGCGCTCTCTCGCGTCGCTGATGACGACCGCCGGGCAATGGGGGTCAAGGAAAAACGGCAGGCAGTGCTCGACGAGGCGATGACCGATCACAGCAAGCGCGCGGGGGCAGTCCTCCTTGTAAGGAGATTTCATATTGAGGAGACGAACAGTGGTGCGCGGGGCAGTTTCCTGGGAGTCTTGCGGCGGCCCCGGCGGCTGGTCGCGTTCGAGGCTGAAGTCAAATACCGTCTTCATATATTTGCCGTTGGTAGGGTAATGACTTTCGATTTCCGCTCGATCAAACGCCTTCAGCCAGATAAAACGGCCCAGCCCCTTGCCGCCGCGGCGGAGTTTGTACTGCGTGTCGGAGGTGAAGAAGGAATCGACGTTGTCTTCATTAAAGCCGATGCCGTTATCTGTGATGGAAAAGCTGTTTACTTCCGTGTCGGCTTCCATGCCGGGCAGTGAGGGATCGCGCGTGGCGACGATTTCGATGTTGGGCTTTTTGTTTCGCTCGGCCGCATCCTCGATAGCCTGAAAGGAATTGACCACAGCCTCGAACATGGGCCACAGGGCCTTCGACCGCGGCAGCGGGGTGTTCTTGATTTTGCCGGCAAGATCAAGCTTCATCGCATGCGTCCTGTCAGAGACATGGGAGCTGCCAAAGGATATTACATTGCCGGAATTCAAGTTTGCCTCCGTCTGCCTGCGTTATCGAAGGCCGGCCGCTGCCGGAAGAGGGCGCCTTTGGGTCCTTTCCACTCGGAGCGACGCCGTTCGATCCATCGTTGCAGCGCTTCGCCGGCGACGCGATAGACCTTGCCGGCCGCCACGACTTCAAAGACAGTCTGCACGGTCGGATCAGGGAGCGGGAGCCTCTCGCGGGGCTGCGCCTTCGCATAAGCCACGTATTGATGCGCGGCGTCATAGGTGCTCGATGCGAAAACGTCGATGCTGTGGCGTCGGCCCTGCGCATCCGTCACCGTCACGGTGCACCAACGATCCGGCATGATGGCATTTTACACCGCAGGGCGAATAAAAGGCGAATATACGGAGTGGGCGTGTTTCGAGGGGTTATGCTGCCTCGGGCGGGATCGCGAGTTTGTCTTCGAGACGCTGGGCGCGGCCCATCCAGGGTTCCGGGCGGATGGCTTTCACCCAGTCGGCGAACGAGGGGATAAACCCGAGGTCTTCGCGGACGTGCTGTTCCCCGATCCACCTGACGGGGATCTGGCGGCCCGTCGAAATTGTAATGGTGGTGCCGAAAATCGTTTCGGCCATGAAGATGCCTTCAGCATGATGTCGCAGGGCGCGATGGCGGAAGTCGGCGATGATCTTCTTCGACTCGTCGAACCAGTCGTGGATGCGCTGGTAGTCCTCGACCGTGCCGCCCCAATTCTTCACGCTGGAGAGCGAATGATGATACGGATGTGCCATGATCGCCTCCATCAAAACGTGTGCGCGTCGGACCAGGTATCGGTGAAACGCCCGTTGAATTCGAGCTCGATCCTGCTATCCGCGACATGGAAAGTGAATTCGCCGTAGGCGCCGTCGTTGTTTTCCCAGCCGCCGTGGGTCTGCTCAAGATAGCCGTAGCAGAGGTCCTCGATCGCGTCGTAAAGGGAGAATTCCTTGACGCCGAGTTCCCGCTGGCCCCAATCGGCGGAATGAAGTTTGATTTTCGTCGAAGGAAAATCAATCCGATTCTCATCCGCATAAGCGAGTATGTCGTCGATTTGGCCACTGTCACCTTCGCCGTTGAATTCAGCGCTGACGCTGGTTATTCCTGCTGCTGTCAGGGCGTCGAAGACGACGGCCTTGTTCAGCGCGTTGGCGTTCGCGCGCAAGTCCTTGTGCCGGGCGTAGGCGGTTTCGAAGTCACTCATCTTTAGCTCCTTTGTTTTGGTTTGCCTCAACATGGAACCGGGGAGCAGGGCGGATAGCCTGCGCGTGTCCCAAGGTTCTCTTCGTTTGCCGAGGGTCCGCTTGCGGAAACGGTGAACGAAAGAACCTCTGGACGGGACACGAAAGGCGCGGCCTGCAGGATTCCATGCTGGTTGAGGCGAACCGCAAAGGAGGCGAAATGACACCGGCCAACTTTCGTGTCGGTGCCGTGCGTAGCGATTGTGCGATAATTCGCATTTCATGAGCACACAACAAGGAGAGAAGCGGGCACCGGGCGCCGCCGAGGAAGCCGTACCTCAAGTTCAAGCAGCAAGCGGACTTGCGAGATCGCGGAGGGAGCATGTAGCGGCGACTTCCGGCGATATCGTTGAAGTGCAAATCAGCAAGCTGCGGAGCCTGTTCCCCGAGGCTTTTGTCGAAGGCAAGGTCGATTTCGACCGGCTGCGGACGACCCTGGGCGCGGCGGCGGAGACTGGACCGGGCCGGTTTCATTTCAGCTG
>Ga0070741_10003451_pt1 | contig 39243 bp, 27 predicted proteins | sample Coa_R1_4_FD_66440 | JGI IMG/M metagenome (GOLD analysis project Ga0070741, IMG submission 66440) | Surface soil microbial communities from Centralia Pennsylvania, which are recovering from an underground coalmine fire - Coalmine... | ecosystem: Environmental > Terrestrial > Soil > Unclassified ...
GGGTTTTGAAGCTGATTGATGAGATTTTTGGCCAGGGTTTCGTGCAATTTGCGCACAGGAAAACCGAGTTCGTTGAGATATCCAAGAACGATCTGGTTATAGTTCCACATCCAGGGCGAGCTTCCGGCGTAGACTTTCGATTCGTCAAGGCCTTGGCGCAGCCCCGGACTCCCTCCATCCAAGAAATGCAGCGGATTGTTGCGGTTCTCCTCCGCGGTTTGCCTGCCCCAGCACCACATGGAAGTCTCGCGTCGGCCATCATAAGGATACGTCTGACAAGGCCGGTAGAATTCCCCGCCGGTGATGTTGTACTTGCCTTCCCGGATCGCTATGTTGTTGCGGAGCTTTTCTGTGAAATAGGCCTTTTCCGGTGAGCCGTCCGGGGCAGCCAGAGCGGCGTGCGCGAGATTTCGTAAGCCCCAGGCAACGCCCCTGATCTCCTCGCCGTCGTTGATGAATCCCCACGCGGCGTGGCGCCCATACGAGACGTTCACTCCCGGATTGCCGCGCGCAAGATCGTAAGCTGCCCAGAAATGCAGCTCTTCCAGGTAATACCAGTCGCCCGTGATGAGATACGGTATAAAAGCAAAGCTGGCCTGATGCGCCAGATCTACCACCCACGGCCCAGCCGTCGCCGGACCGGCCGGCGTGATCGCGTCCTCGGGCCGCGTGTCCTGGGTCTGGTACGTGGTTCGGACAGTCGGCCGCGCATCAATGGAAAGCACCCGGCCAAATGCGCCGGTCTGGCTGCCGCGCCGGAACGGGCGGCCGGCGGCGGCCTCACGGTAATGGATGGGGACGTGTCCGCTCACAGCGGCATCGCCCAGCATGACCTCATAGAGCTGCGGATCGAAGGTAAAGAGGTAGCGAACATACCAGCGCGGAAACAGGCCGATATCGGGACGCCCGCCCGGTCTGGGAAAAACGGGCTCCCATTGGCCTCTTCCGCAAATATCTCCCCGGTCCGTGCGTTGGAACGCGGCCGCTTCCTCGGCAATCGCCGAAGCAGGCACGACCCTGGTCAAGTCATAGTTCGGCAACACACGGGAGTAAATCAGGTACGGCAGGTTGTAATCCACGCTCACCGGGGGCGGCTGCTCGCCGCTCCAAAACACCTTCCTCCATCGGGTTTTCGCCAGATGGATGACCGCGGGATTCCGGTATACGACTCTTGGGGCGGGGTTTCCCTCGTAAATCTTGAGGGAATACCGCTGGTCCTGGAGTTTAGTGGTCCAGTCGTTTTCCAGGATGCATTCGATTTTCGCGCCGGGCCAGTTTCGATAAAACGTCAGTACAAAGATGGGGTGGAGCGACCGGAATTTCGGATCATCCGAGAGGGCCATATTCTTGCCGTCCCACCTCCAGCCGAAATCATAGGCAAACGCCGAGGATGGCCCATCCCGGCGTCCTTCGACGATCACCTGTGTGCAAAGCGGTCCGCGCAGCCAGTAGCGCCAGGACCCGGCGCGCAGCATGGCTCTTGCGTCAGCCGATTTCGCGACGCCCGCCGCAGCGGCTTCCATCTCGGCTCCCCAATAATCCAGGCGAAGCATCTCGGCTGAACCAAGGGGATGATCGTTGTTTCCCGCCGGCTGATCCACGAAATCCACTGTCAGGGTCTCATCTCGGCCGACAGGGGCGAAAAAAGAAACCAATGCGTGTTGTACGCTGCCGTCCGGCCAGCGAGTCTTTACATCGCACTGCGTCATGGCGACGGTTCCATCAATCCGGGCGGCCGCGAAGTGCCGGATGTCACCGCGAGCGAAGAACCGCGAAATCGTGAAGGGCCGGCGTTTTCCGCTGTTTCCGCCCAGGTCGCTGATCGTGATCGCATTCGATGGGCCGGCCGCCGGCGCAGCCACGGCGAGCATCATGGGGAGCAAAACGATGAGCACGGGCTTCAAGGCCGCGTGCCGTTTTTTTGAAACACCATGTGGATCCACGTGGGCGAGGAGCGATGAAACGTATTTTGGATTTCCTCCAGCAACACGGCGGCCGCCGAACACAATCTCTGGGCCGGAGATCGCGGGACCGGGCCGGCCAGCGGCGCTCCGCAGTACACGCAAGGCTCGTGCTGGTTGTAAGTTCCCCAGGGGTTCCCTGCCAGGTCCATAAGAAATGCGGACACGAAGTTCGTTACGCGCGCTGGAGGGCCCAAAATGCTGAGGCGGGCGACTCGGAGCGGATAAAACAATTTCACAAGCACGCGTTCATCGAAGGAATTGACATGCCCCCAAGGCGGATTTTTTTTCTTGCAGGTCTGGCATGTGGTCCTGCCTGCCCGTAGATCTTGCTTGTAGGGAACGCCGATCACCGCCTCGTGACGGACGACGCGGACAATTTCGCGGCAAGCCTGGCGGAGCAGCCTGGGAGCAATATGTTCCAGGACTTCGGTGCATACAATCACGTCGAAGGAATTGTCCGGGAAGTCGAGCTTCGTAACGTCGCCTTTCACGGTCTTGACGTTTTCCAGAGTAAAGGCTGGCTTCTCGAGGTCCAGGGCCGTTACCCGCTGGAAGCGGGAGGCCAGCAGGCGGGAGATATACCCATCTCGCGCGCCGATATCGAGCACGGAATGCCTCCCCTGCGGCAGGATGGCCATCAAGTCGCGCACCCGCGTCTGTTCCCGCCGCCCCGCGCGATATTCCGCGAGATCAAAATGCATCACGAAGCCAGCAAACAGCGCAACAGCGAAGCCAGCGTCTCCGTTTGCCGGCTTCCATCAAACTGCTCCCAGAACCACCGGCTGGCAGGCACAGCTCTGTTGGGAAGCGACAGAAACTCTTGAAGACGCGCGCAGGCCTGCTCCGGGCTCGCATCCATATACATGCATTTGTAAGGCACGCCGGCCTTCGCCAGAATCTGGTCGCAAGGAGAATTTCTCGATGTAAGAGCAAGAATCGGCCGGCCGACCTGGATATATTCAAACAACTTTGCGGGAACGTGGATTGTTTCTGCCGAGGCGTGATCTATCAGCAGTAAATAATCTGCGGTGGCAATGAGGCGCCTCGCGTCGCTTCGGCTCAAAAGGCGATTGTCGCACCGAAGGCATCCCTTGGCCGCAAGCGTCGAAAAGGGAGGATCAGTGAGGGAAAAGATGCGTTCCTCCAGCGGGCCGGCGAACAGCACCTGCAAGGCGCCCGGATTTAGCAAGCCCAGCGCTGTGGAGCGCTCGATGGTCCAAAGAACAGGGCGGGGGTCTCTGAGGCCATAGATGCTTCCCACGTGCGCCAGCAGCGCTTGTGGGCGGCGGGGTATGACCGACGGCCGAACCGCGTCCTCAGGATCGAAGCCGTTCCAGATCGTCCGTATTTTGCCGGCCCATTGCGGATACCGCTTGCGCCAGGCTTCGGCCGCGCTTTCTGTGTTAGCAATCAACAGGTCCGCATGGCTGAAGATGCAGCGCTCGAGGGCGCTATCATAAATTTTGCCGAACCTCCGTGTGCGGCAGGGGTTCCCAACCAGCGGGTCGCGGAAATCCGCGATCCACCTCACGCCGAAGCGCTGCTTGAGCCGCAACGCCGCCAGGTGCGTGGCCAAAGGAGGGGAAGTGGAAAGCACCAGCTTCGCGGACTCCTTGTGGATCGCACGGGAGCCTGCGGCAACAGCGTGCGGCGCCCATGCCAACTGCTCGTTGTAGGGCAGAAGCTTTTGCACGGCGCGCGCCGCGCCGGCGGCAAGCGCCAGGCCGGGTTTGTGTCTCTCTCTGCGCGGGACGCGAGTGACAGAATCCATTTCCCTGCACTCCTCCGCGTTATTTGCAATCACGCGAGGGACAAACCCAAACCGCGGCAGGTACTTCGCGAACCGAAAAGGCCGGTCGGCTCCGATTGCGTTCTCTGGAGGGAAATAGTAGGCAAGTATTACCACAGCTTCGCGGCCCGCTGGGATTTGCAGCGGCGCAGCCTCGAGCTGCGGCGTACGGCGGCAGCCCAAGCTCCGCGAGATGAGCGCTTGCTTCAAACCGCGGCCTCCACCAATTCGGCGACCGGTGATTTCTGCCGGTGCACATCCCAACCGGCGAGCATCAGCAGGTTCCAGAGTTTGCGGTCATGGTTCCAAGTGCGCGATTGGTGCTCGTCCCAAAGGCGCCGCACTTCCGGCAAGTTCACGTATTCCTCCATTTCGGGCCGAAACACGAGCGCGCGAAATGCCGGGGCCAGGCTGGAGCGGAACCAGGCGGCAAGCGGCGGCGAGAACCCCATTTTGCGGCGCGTCAGGATTTCTCGCGGCACAAAAGGAGCCACAGCTTCCTTGAAGACGACCTTTCCCCGGGTCCCCCGGATCTTGAAGTGCGACGGAAGGCGGAACGCGAGTTCGGCTAAGCGGTAGTCCAGCCACGGCGATCTGGCTTCGAGCGAATGGGCCATTGTCGCCCGGTCCAGCTTTACCAGAATATCGCCAGGCAAATAGGTCTCCAGATCGACCGCTTGCATCTGCTCGAGCGGGGATAGGTGGCGAACTGCCGCAAAACGGGCAGAAAAGCTGTCACGCGGCGAATAGCTCCGAAGCTCCCGGCGCAAGCCGCTCGACAGCACGCAGTCCAGTTCCCGGTCCCGAAAAACCGACATCGAGGTGAAGTACGCGTGGCCGATCTCTTGAGAAAGGTTCGCCAGCAGGGTCTTGGCCCGGAAAATTCGAGGCAGGTAATCGAATTTGGGATAATATTGCGCGCCCAAACCGATCACAGACCTCCGGAACCAGCCGGGCCATGCGGCGCGCAGCCGGTCCTCGATCACGCCAAACAGGTAGCGGCGGTAACCGCCGAAAAGCTCGTCTGCGCCGTCGCCTCCCAAGGCGACTGTCACGTCCTGCCGCGTAACCCGAGCCAGATGCAGCGTGGGAATCGCCGATGGATCGCCGAAAGGCTCGTCGAAATGGCGAGTGACCGCTTCAATTGCGTCGTGAGCCTCGGGCGAGACAACATATTCATGGTGCTCGGTGTGACAGCGGCCCGCCATTAACCGCGCGAAAGCGCGTTCATCGAATTTCGGGCTGGTGAAACCGATGGAAAAGGTTTTGGGACGCTGGCCCGTTTCCCGAGCCAGTATTCCTGCGACGGCGCTCGAATCAACGCCTCCACTGAGAAATGCGCCGAGCGGCGCCTCGCTGATGAGCCGGCATTTTACCGAGTCCACGGCGAGATCTCGAAGCGCCTCGACGGCATCGTCAAACCGCAGCCGCCGGTCCGCAAGAAAGGCCGGTTCCCAATACCTTCTTATGTGATAGCTGGCGCAATTCACGGTGAGGCTGCTGCCCGGCTCCAGCTTAAATACGTTCCGATAAATCGTCTGGGGGTCGGGAATATAAGAAAACGCGAGAAAATCGCAAACGCTGCGACCGCTCACGGGAGCGTCAAAACCGGGCACGGCGGTCAAGGCCTTCAATTCGGAGGCGAAGCAGAATCGGACGCCTGGTACGGAGAACGAGTAGTACAAAGGCTTCTCGCCCAGCCGGTCCCGGGCGAGGAACATTTGCTGATTTTTTTGGTCCCAGATCGCAAATGCGAACATGCCGTTGAGCAACTCGGGCATTCGCTCTCCGGCGTCTTCATAAAGGTGGACGAGCACCTCCGTGTCGCTATTGGTGGCGAATTTGTGCCCCTTCTCGATCAGTTTGCGCCGCAGGGCCTGGAAATTGTAGATCTCCCCGTTGAAGACGACCTGGATAGATCCATCCTCGTTGCTCAGCGGCTGGTTCCCTCCCCGCCGGTCAATAATGCTCAGGCGGCGATGGCCGAGGGCGGCGTGCTGGTCGCAGAAAAAGCCCGAGGAATCCGGTCCGCGGTGGGACAGACGCTCGCACATCCGCTCCACGATGCTGCGGTCGGGCGCGGCCGAATTGCAAGCCAAGTAGCCGGTTATTCCACACATGTCAGGTTTGCCGAGGAAGGTGTAGCTTCGCCCTTTCACTCACATCGGTGATGCGAGCGCTTGAAGACAAAGATCCAGAAGACTACGCCGGAACTGCCGATCCGAGCTCCGCGACGCTGCCTGGTCGATCCAGGCGCTCAGTAGTAATAGTAGTCGTGCCGCTTCCAGAACAGGGATTCCTGAACGCAGTTGACCACCACGCCGAGCAACTTGTCCGGAGAAACCGTCTGGAGCGCTGTCGAAAGCTGTGTCCGATTCGTATGTCCGGGCCGCACGATAAGCACTATTCCATCGAGCGCGGCCTGCAAAAGATCGTAGTCGGCGACCAGCCCGATCGGCGGCGCATCAAAGATCACGAATTGAAAATCCTGGCGGACCCGTTGACAAACCTCCCGCCACGCGGGCGAATCGAGCAGTTCCGCAGGAGCGTTCCGGTTTTCTCCCGCGGGCAAGAAATGCAGGTTGGGGAGGTTCTCAAGGCGCACAATCGCTGTCCCCACAGAGCAGTCGCCGGCCAGCACTTCCGCCAGGCCCGGGCCCGAACGCACTCCGAGCGCCCATGCCAAATTGGCCCGGCGAAAATCAGCGTCCGCCAGCAACACTTTCGCCTGCTGCTTCAGCGAAATTGCAGCAGCTATATTGGCCGCGTTTACGGTCTTGCCGTCGCCCGGAGCGGCGCTGCTGATCCCTATCAGCTTCGGCTGCCGCGGATGCTGCGTCAGCTTTGTGCGAATGATTCTGTACTGTTCCGCCGACCTCCAGTGATCGTCGCCGAAGCGCAGCAGCGGAAGTCGCGATTTGATCTGAAGGCTGACGGTTCGATACGGCGAGGAGTGGTCTCCCCTCGCCGGAGCGGAATGCAAACCATGCAACCCAGGCCCGAGATCCGTGGGCGGATCCGGGAGCGGGGTCAGGTTTCCAAAAATACTTTCCATGGCGTCCTTCAGACCCACCCAAAGTAAATTCCGGCGGCTGCCATCGCTCCCAGCATGAGCAGAATCGTCGAGAAAGCCAGCACCCACCTTGTTTTCGGCTGTCGCCCGCGGCCATCTTCGGCTCTCTGACGATTCGTGCGCGGCCGGTCGGCAATGTTGGGGTCGATCGTAGGCACGCGGCCCAGAACCCACACGCCCGCGGGCAATTCCCATTCGCCCAGCAGAACGTTTTTCCTGACCTGCGCTCCCACGGCAAAAGTCACCCCCAGAAACAGCCCGAGCACGGATCCCAGAGCGCTCAACAGCAGCCGGTCGGGCTTCAACGGACGTTCCGGCGCCTTCGCGGCCTCGAGCATTGTGAACCGCTCCGGCTGCTGCCGCCGCTCCATATCGGCGGCGACGTTGGCGGCGAGTTTCTTGTCGAGCAGCGAACGATACGTGGCCTTTGAAATCTCGTAATCGCGGGAAACAGCCGCCAGTTGCTGTTCGCGAATGGGCAGCCGTTCGATACGCGCCTGGTAGGCAGAGATAGATTGGACTACCCGGCGGCGCTCCGCTTCCAGCGAATCCAAGTCTTTGGCCGTGGCTTTCAGTTGCACTTCCAGGTTTTCAACCCGCTCGCGCTCGCGATTGAGGGTCTGCTCCATCTGAAGCTTTGCCGAAAGATCTGCGGCGGATGAGGTCTTTTCCTGCGGAGATGCGGCTGCTGGAGGAGAAGCGGCCGCCGCGCGAGCTGCTTCCTGCCGCAGCTCGCGAGCCAGCTCCGCCTTGGCGAGCTTGATATCGGGATGATCCTCCGTATAGCGCATTCTGAGAGCGTCGAGCTCCGCCCGAAGGCGATCAGACCGTTTCTCAGCGGGCGCCGCGGGCGAAGCCGAATTGGGGCCGAGGCTTTCCGGAGCGGCAGCAGCGCTGGTCTGCGAGAGAGCGTCCAGAGAAGTCCTGGCGCTCTCGATCGCATTTTCGAGCATCAGCTTCTGCTGTTCCGTGCGGCTGATTGATTCCTGAAGCCCCTGCAACTGCATCTGGAACTGGCCCAAAGCCGCCGCCAAAGTGTTTTCCTGCTGCGGCAGCTCTCCGTTGTACTTCATCTTATACTCGCTTAGCTTGGATTCTTGCTCCTCGAGCCGGGCCTTGGCCTGCGCCAGTTGATCCTCTAAAAATTGCGAGGTCCCTTCCGCCTGGCTTTCCCGCGTCCGGATGTTCTCGTCAATAAACAGGCCGCTGATATAGTTCGCGACTTGCGAAACGACGGTGGGAACGGATCCGATATAGGAAATGCGGAAAGCGCCCGGGCGGTCCTTGCGCCACCGGCTGTCGATGCTGATACCGATATCGCTCCGCATGCGCTGGACGATCTCGTCCTGCGAAAGGGTCTTACGCGCCTCCGGATAGAGATTGAACTTTTCGATGATCTGCCACAACTGGCTGGAGCTGAGAATCTGCTGGGAGATCGTGTTCAAGCGCTCCTGCAAGTCGGCGTTCACCGTGGAAGGAACATATTTCTCGGGAATCCGCTGCGACTCCACCAGAACCACCGCTTCCGCTTTGTAAACCGCAGGGAGCCGCCGGACGGCGGCAATTACGCCCGCCGTAACCAGGGCCCAGATAGCGAGGATGGAGAACTTCCGTGTCCAGAGCGTGTGCAACAACGAGACTGGTGAAAAATCCGGGCGATCAGTCACGGCTTCTCCCGTTTATTTCAGCAAACACAAAACGGCACTTCGATAGCAATACTACTCCGCTGGGATGCTATGGCAAGTCAATCGCCAAACAGACGGATTTTTGTTTTCCGGTACGGCGGAACCCATATTTTGGTGCTATTCCCTTTAGCTGATATGCCGCCCGCGCCCCTTCCGGCGCCGGCGAACAGCCGTAGGACGTGAATTCCCAATAATTGGGAATGGAAAAAAACTGGGAACTGGGAGTTCTTATGGCCCGCCGAGGCCCAGCAGCACAGTCCGAATGCTTTGAAAAACGATCGAGCAATCGAACAGAAATGACATGTTCTTCAAGTAAAACAAATCGTATTCGAGCTTGCGCAAGGAATCTTCAAGGCTGGCGGTATAGTTATGCCGGACCTGGGCCCAGCCGGTGATGCCGGGACGAACCATGTGCCGCAGTTCATAGTAGGAAAGTTTGCTCTTCAGTTGCTCGACGAAGTACGGCCGCTCCGGGCGAGGCCCTACGAAGCTCATGTCGCCGCGAATCACATTGATAAACTGCGGCAATTCATCCAGGCGGTACTTGCGGATGAAACGGCCCACGCGCGTGATGCGCGGATCATCGCGCTGGGCCCACTGGGCGCGGCCGTCCATCTCGGCGTCCACCCGCATGGATCGGAATTTCAAGAGCTCGAAGCATTTTCCGCGCAGGCCTACGCGCACTTGCCGGTAGATCACCGGACGGCCGGATTGGATAAGAACCGCGAGCGCCACCGCCAGTTGGAGCGGGAGAGTGACGATAAGCCCCAGCACACCGAAGCAAATGTCGGTGGCCCGCTTGATGCCGCCGCGAAGGCGGGAGCGGCGGAAACCGCCGGACATGACGAAAAGGCTTAGCCAGCTTGGCCGGACAGCCACCAACCAAACCCTCCCGGTAAGCGCCGCCAGCGCGCTATGAGCGTCTTCCACGGCTACACCGCTGACCCTGACCTTCATCAGCTCCGATGTGGGCAGTGCGCCGCGCCAGTCCTCCATCGCCACGATAATCCGGGAAATCTGGTGCCTCGATGCGATTGCGCTCAGATCCTCGTAACCGCCCAGGACCGGCCGCCCGAGCATTGGCCGGGTAACATTGCCGACAAAGCCAACCAGCCGGGCGTTCAAATCTCTTCGCGCAAGCAGCTCACGCGCAACTGCTTCCGCCAGTTCGCCCGACCCCAGTATGGCGACGTTCTGCGATACAAGCACATTGGGCCAAACCTTGTTGACGCTGATTCGAACCAGGCAGACCGAGCCGACGGTAAGAAGAAAAGCGCCCGCCAGCACGCGGTCTCCGAGAATTCTTCCAGGTATCAGCGGCGAGGCCAAACCCACTATGACCACGGCCGCCGCAATCGATTGCAGAATATACAGCAACTCGAGTCTGCGGGGCCGCCGCTGGGAAAAATCATAGAGGTTATTACAGTAGAAGGCTGTTTGAACCAATATGAGCAGCCCCAGCGCTTCCAAACAGAAACGAACCGGAGGCTCACCCTGGTTCCATACGTCCAGAAATCGGCCGCTAAACAAAATCGAGATGAAGATCAACAAGGCCTCGATCATCATCAGCGCGAGTAATTTTAATGACGTGTACTGGTTAAATATCTGAATCATTCCCAGGGCCCGCCAGATTATTCGCAATTATGGAACCAATCGTGCAGTAGAACAAACCCGTGGGGCAATTATGAAACCTTGGACGGCGAGCAGCATTTCTCCGCGGATTCGAGAAAATACCGGATTGCGGTGTGTGGTGAGGTGTCTTATTACCCTGGTGTTTTTGGCTGTTGCCGGAGCCCAAACCCCCGGGCATGTGGTCCAGCCAGCCGGCAAATCCGCCAAGATGATAGTGGAAGCGCGGGGCGCGCCGGGCGCCGCCGCGAAGGTGGAGAACCGGCCGGTAACCGTTACGCCGGAGCCGTCGAAGCTGGGTTTGCGCGCCGGATACCGGATCGGCCCCGGCGACGTGCTGGAAATCAACGTCTGGAAGGAGCCCCAGCTATCCACCGGCGCCGCTGTGGTGCGATCCGACGGGAGGATTTCGTTGCCTCTGGTGAAAGAGGTGGACGCACTCGGCCTCACACCGGGCGAACTCGAGCGAATTTTGAGCGAGAAGTTTTCCCAGTTCCTGGAAGTCCCGGAGGTGACTGTCATTGTTAAGGAGGTGCACAGCGAGAAAGTTTACGTGATCGGCGGCGTTAAGAAGCCGGGTTCCGTGGATCTCTATTCGCAGCTAACCGTGTTGCAAGTGCTGGCTGAAGCGGGTGGTCTCACTGAATACGCCAAAAAGGGCGGCATTTTCGTTTTGAGGAAGAACGGCGACAAGCAGGTGCGATTGCACTTCGACTACAACGCCCAGCTCAAGGGCAAGCCTGGGAAGCCGGAGATTGTGCTGCAACCCGGCGATACGGTTGTGGTCCCGCAGTGAGCTTTGGCTGAAGCGCAAAGTTCCGTCGCCCCAACACCTCTGGACGGCACGCTGCCGCCGGGCCGCTTCTAGGCACAAGCGCCCATTTCGGGTTGCTGTTCAGGAGAGACTGGCGTCCTACGTGGCTGGTCATCCAGTCCCAGGCGTCCTGGCCGCGGAGTGGGCCGTCGTTAATTCCGGGCAGAAAGCTCGCCGCTGCTTGGGCGATGTGAGTGTACCCGTGCTCCGCATCCGCCATGTCGGTTTCGGAGAACCCGGCCGGCGAAGGGTCGAGGAAGCCCGCTTTGACTGACCCCCAGTCCGGAAGAAAGCGCCGGTCCGGCTGCCGCAAAACCGGAATCCGGTAACTCGCCACGAGAAAAGGATCGTAGTCCGGATTCAAGATCTGGTTCAAGAGGTTCTTAGCCACAGTTTCCTGCAACTTTGCTACGGGAAATCCAAGCTCTTTCAGGTGCCCCAGGACGATGTGATTGTAATTCAACATCCAGGGCGAGCTCCCGGCGTACACCTGCTTCGTATCCAGGCCCGTAGTAAGGCCGCTGCTTCCTTCTTCCAGAAAGTGCAGCGGGTTGTCTGTATTTCCTGCGACCGTATTCCGGCCCCAGCACCACTTTGACGTCTCTTTCAACGCGTTATAGGGAGAAGTGTGGCAAGGCTCATAGAAGGAGCCATCGGTGATATTGTATTTGCCTTCCCGGATGGCGATATTGCTATACAGTTTTTCCGTAAAGTAGGCTTTTTCCAGCGCGCCATCGGGGGCGGCAAAGGCCGCGTGGGCCAGATTGCGCATTCCCCAGGCGACGCCGCGGATTTCTTCGCTGTCATTGATGAAACCCCAGTCGGCGTGCCGGTCGTAAGAGAGGGAGACTTGCGGATTTCCGTGAGCCACATCAAAAGAAGCCCAAAAATATATTTCCTCCAGGAAGTACCAATCGCCCGTGATCAGATAGGGAATGTAAGCAAAGCTCGGCTGGTGCGCGAGGTCCACGATCCATTTGCCGTTGCTTGTGGGGCCGATGGGAACCACCAAATCTTCCGCTCGGGTATCTTGTGTCTGCGCCGTACTTCGGAATGTGGGCCGGGCGTCAATGGAAAGCACGCGGCCCCCCGCGTCTTCCGGCTGTGACTTCAGAAACCGCCGCCCCAGGTCCGACTCCCGGTAGTGGATCGGCACGTAGCCGCTGACAGCAGCATCCCCCAAAACAACCTCATACAGGTCTGGGTCGAACGTATATAGATATCGGACATACCATCGCGGGAACAGGCCGATATCCCCGCGCCCGCCTGTTGTAGGGAAGGCCTGCATCCATTGGCCGTGGCCGCCGATGTTTCCCTGGTCCCCGGAGCGGAATGATACGGTCTCGCTCAGGACATCCGCGGGCCCCACGACCTTGGTCAGATCGTAGGACGGGATCGCCTGGGAGTGAATCAGGTACGGAAGATTGTAGTCGATTCGAACCGGGTAGGGCTGCGGGCCGCTCCAAAATACCTTTCGCCACCGCGTCTTGGCGATGTGATTCACGGCGGGATTGGAGTATGCCGCAGCGGCTGCCGGAGGATTGCCCAGACGAATCTCCAGCGAATAAGTCTGGTCCTTCAGTTTGGTGGACCAGGCGTTTTCCAAGATGGCTTCGATCCTGACCGAAGGGAATCCCCTGTAGACGCTCACGACAAAAATAGGATGAAGTGATTTACCGCCGGCATCCGCCGAATCGGACCATCCGCCGCTGCAAGGAGAATCGCCGCTTGTACAGTCCCATCCGAAGTCGTAAGCAACTGTCGCCGGATTTTTATCCTCCACGATCAACTGGGAGACGACGGGGCCTTTCAGCCAGTAGCGGACGCCGAGATCGTCTTCGCGCCCATCCCAGTTGGCCAGCATGGTCCGGAGGTCCGCCGTGTGAGAGGAGCTTTGAGTGGCCGTAACCACTGCACCCAGATAGGACGCCCAGGGAGCGGCCGGATCGAAGAGGTCATCTTTCGCGAGAAACGGCTTATTGTTTCCATCGGACTGATTAACGAACGCCACGGTGGCGGTTTTCCTTTCGCCGATTTCCGTCACAAACGACAGCATTGCGTGCTGCAAGCTTCCATCCGGCCAGCGGGTCTTGACGTCGCATTGGGTGACTACCAGCGCGCCGTCCACCTCTGCCTGTGCAAAATCAGGAATCTCTCCCTGGGCGAAGATGCGCGAAATAGTGAACGGCTGCCTGGTTTTCGGCAGACCACTGAGGTCGGTGATCGTGATCGAGTTGGAGGGCGCGGCGCCCAGGGTTCCTGCGGCTGTCGCGAACAGGACCAAGAGGCTTCGGACGTGCGTTCCGAAGACGCTTGCGTTCTTCATTTCCTGCGGCTGCAATTGCCGGAAGAAGCGTTTTACACGCAGAACGCAAACTAAACCAATGGCCGGCCCGTACCGGAACTAAATGCTCCCAAAAAACGTCGAGGCCCATGACGAGCAGCATGGTAAGCGGGACTGGGCAGCGTCTCCTGAGATCTCCGCTCGTCAACCGCAGAAGTTTCTGTGCGCTCGCGATATTTGAGGAGAGGCCATGACTCCAGGCTGAGATCAAGCAAATTTCCCAGGCGGATCTGTCGCCTATATTGTCCAATTTTTTCGAAGTTGCCAGGCCTTGGGATGTATGTTCTTTCACTGAATTTCAGGAGGGCTCTTCTCAGCAAGCCTCAAGGTCGCCAGCTTCCGGGACGAGGCGCTGCGGGTTGATTGTCGATACGCCCAAGAAGCCGGCGTTCTCCTGAATCGGCGCGGCGTCCGAGGAGGATGCTATACTCCTCCGGTGTGAAGCGGCGGCTCTGGCGTGGCAGCGGGCCTGCTGTTTCGCCGGTCTGGGAAGGCGCCCGCTCCCTTCCAGCTTGCGCGAGGCTTGATCAGGCGTTTCGGACAGCGGGCCCGAAAGTCACGGATTCGCTGCTGTTTTTTTTCTGCGTTTCGTTCGGATCCCGGATGCCGTACGAGGATCGATGAGGTTCCTTCGCCGTTGTTGGTGGGCCGCGTGCTGTATCGGCATCCTGGCCGGGCAAGGGGTTGTGAACACGCAGCGCGCGCCACGTTCCTCCCCGAAGGCCCGTACCAATCTTCCGATTCCCAGAGTGAATTTTGAAGATGTTGCCGCGGCGGCGGGCCTGAATTTCCGCAACGTGGCAGGGGACCGGACCGAGAAGCTATACATACTGGAAGCCACCGGCGGCGGGGTGGCTATCTTCGATTACGATAACGACGGCTGGCCCGACATTTTCCTGGTCAATGGATCCAAGTTCAACTTTGCAGCGGACGAGGAGCGCCCCGTCAGCCGCTTGTTCCGCAATCTCGGCGCACACGCCGACCCTCCCGGCCTCCGCTTTGAGGACGTCACTGAAAAAGCGGGCCTTTCGCGATCCGGCTGGGGGCAGGGCGCCTGCGTGGGAGACTACGACAACGATGGCTTTGAAGATCTCTTCGTCACCTACTACGGCGCCAACGTTCTCTACCACAACAACGGTGATGGCACGTTTCGGGATGTGACCGCGGCGGCCGGGCTTCCCACTTCTGGCACCCGCTGGTCCACGGGCTGCTCGTTTTTCGACTATGATCGCGACGGCCGGCTGGACATCGCCGTGGCCAACTATTTGCAATTTGATCCCTCGCAGGTTCCCAAACCGGGCGAGACTCCATTCTGCGTTTACAAGGGCCTCCCGGTGATGTGCGGACCGCGAGGGTTGCCGGCGGGCGTCAACATTCTTTATCACAACGAGGGCGGCGGGAAATTTCGCGACGTCTCTGAGCAGAGCGGCTTCAGCAAGCCGGAGGGCCGCTACAGTTTCGCCGTGCTTGCGGCCGATTTCGACAACGACGGCTGGCCGGACGTCTATATAGCCTGCGATTCGACGCCGAGCATCCTGTTGCACAACAATCACGACGGAACCTTTACCGACATCGGCGTCCTTTCCGGCGCGGCCTTCAATGAAGACGGCCAGGAGCAGGCTGGCATGGGCGCAGCGGCCGGCGATTACAACAACGACGGATGGCTCGATATCGTAAAGACCAACTTCAGCGACGACACCCCGACGCTCTACCTGAATAATAAAGACGGCACTTTTACGGACGTTACCTACGCTGCCGGTTTGGGGGTGAACAATCGTTTTCTGGGTTGGGGAGTTGGCTTCGTGGATATTGATAACGATGGCTGGAAGGACATCATTATGGTCAATGGCCATGTATATCCGAGCATCGACAGCTTGAAGCTGACCAGCCCATACCGTGAGGAAAAGAACGTCTATTGGAACCTGCGGAACGGCGCGTTTCTGGATATCTCGGCGCGGGCGGGACCCGCGATCCTCGACCGCCGCGCTGCCCGCGGCGCCGCCTTCGGCGACCTCAACAATGACGGCGCGCTCGAAGTAGTCATCAACAATATTGATGATGCGCCGAGCCTGCTCGTAAACCGGGGAGAGAAGAAGAACTGGCTTCTGGTAAGGACGCAGGGAACCAAGTCGAACCGGGACGGCATCGGAGCCCGTGTGACAGTAACCGCTGGTTCCCTGCAAATGAGCGCGGAGGTGGGCAGCGGCTCAAGCTTTCTCTCGCACAATGATCTGCGCCTGCACTACGGCCTGGGGAATTCCAAGCAGTCTGACAACATCCGCGTCCGGTGGCCCAGCGGCTTGGAGGAGGTCTTCCCCGGCAGCCCCGCCAACAAAGAGGTTCTGCTCGTCGAAGGCAAGGGCCACCCCGCAGGGAAGTAGGCGGGAGAGGGCTGGTGAGTCAGCTTAGCACGGATTGGAGGCGTGACCGCGGCCAACTGTGGGCGAGCGGCTGAAAGCTCTACTTAGGCTCCCGAAGCTTTGGCAGCCAGAGCGACTGTCGAGCTGCGCAGACTTCTGCTCAACTGAAGAGCGACGGCTCGTCTTTTTTCGTTTTTTCCCTGTGAGCGCCGGGCGGCGGCGTGGCGCGGCGCCACGGGCATAGATAAACCGTCGCTTCACCAGGCCGTATCATTGGCATCTCTCACTCGTGGTGCTCGTGATCGCAAGCTGCATTTGGAATCGTCAGGACCCGTGCCGATCGGTGGCCTCCGGGCAAGCCCGAATGTTTCGCCGCCACGCCGAGGTAACCGGGCGGCCGCAATCGAAAATTCTATGGCGGCGCCCGCGGTCTGCGCCTGGGCGTTCGGTTCCCATGTAATATAAGAGTTGTTCGGGCGCCGTATCGTGTAAGGCGCTCCCAGCCTGGATTCATACGCTTGTCTTATCCGATGGAAGCAGGGAGGTACACGTGAGCAAGACAGCCGGCCGACTTATTCAAATACTGGTTGTGGCTATTTTGGGAGGGTTCCTCGTGCGAATGCACACGCAGGCGCAGGAGGCTGCTCCCGAGCAATACGCGTTGCCGCTGCCGATAGACCGAGGCGCGGCGTCGGTATGGCAAAGCCTCAAGAAACTGCACACGCGCGCCAGCCTGATGATGGTGACGGCGCACCCGGATGACGAGGACGGCGCGGTGCTGGCCTACGAATCGCGCGGCGTCGGCACGCGCGTCGTGCTGCTCACGCTGACCCGGGGAGAAACCGGAGCCAACGTGATGTCTCCCGATTACTTCGACGCCCTCGGCCTGGTCCGGACGCAAGAACTGCTGGCGGCGGACCGTTACTATGGGGCGCAGCAATATTTTACCCGCGTCATCGACTACGGCTTTTCGAAGACCAAGGAGGAGGCGCTGGAGCAGTGGTCCCACGACCGCGTCCTGGCCGACGTCGTGCGCATCGTCCGCATGACGCGCCCGCTGGTGATTACCTCGGTATTCGTAGGCGGCATCACGGATGGGCATGGCAACCACCAGGTGGCGGGCCAGATGGCTCAGGAAGTCTTCCTCGCCGCCGGCGACCCCAGCAAATTTCCCGACCAGATTCAGGCCGGCCTTCGGCCCTGGAAGCCTCTGAAGGTGTACGCCCGAGTCCCGTTCGTGGGCCGCATGTCAGAAAAAGGGCTTTATGATTACGCCACTCATACCTGGCATCCGGCGCGCCTCTTTGACTATGTCCGGCAACAGTGGCTGCCGGTGCCGCTGCCGGCCAATGTAGAAGTTCCGGTCGGCGATTACGATCCCGTGCTCGGGCTGAACTACAGCCAGATTTCCCGCGAGGGTCTCGGCCACCAGAAATCGCAGAACGGCGGCACCGGCATGCCGCCGGCCGGCGCGGCAACGCGGGCGTACCACCGGTTCGGCTCGATCGTGCCGGCAAGCGAGAAGGAAACATCCTTTTTCGACGGCATCGATACATCACTGACGGGTATCGCCGGCCTTGCCCCGAGCGGCGACACGGCCTTTTTGAAGCGCGGGCTCGGCGAGATCAACCGAATCGTCGAGCAGGCCATGGCGGAGTTCAACGCCGCGCATCCGGAGAGCATCGCCCCGCGCCTGGCCGCCGGGCTGAAGACGACCGCCGCATTGATCGATCAGGTCAAGGCCAGCAGCCTGCCGGCCGACGCGAAGCAGGATATCGTCTACGAGCTGGAAGTAAAGCGGACCCAGTTCAACGAGGCAATCGCGCAGGCTTTGGGAATCTCTCTGTTGGCTACGGTCGCCCCGGAAAAGGAACCGGCCGGCATGGCTGCCATGTTCGGCATGACGCCGGAAAGCTTCCAGGTGGCGATTCCGGGCCAGCAGTTCTACGTGAAGGTGCACGTAGTGAACCAGAGCAAGAATCCGGTCGAGCTGAAGGATGTCTCGCTGAGGGGGCCGGAAGGCGAGGATTGGGCCATCGAGCGGCAGGGAGCGGCCGGCGGCGCGCTGGCCAACAATCAGCCCTCGGACATTCGCTTCCGGGTTCATGTGCCAGGGAACGCGCACTTCACGCGGCCGTATTTCACCCGTCCCAATATCGAACAGCCGTATTACGACATACAGGACCCGAAGTATCTGGGCCAGCCTCTCCCGCCGTATCCGCTCGCCGCTCGCGTGGAACTGAACTATGAAGGCCAGCCCATCGAGGTGTCGCAGGTCGTGCAGACTGTAAAGCGGGTCACTGGCGCTGGCGACGTCCTGCAACCGCTGGTGGTGGGTCCTGCGGTTTCTGTCTCTATTTCGCCGAGCGCCGGCGTCGTACCGTTGGACGCCAAGTCGTTCCAGGTCTCGGCGACCGTCCACAGCAACGTGAAAGGGCCGGCGCAGGGGGTTGTGCGGCTCGATCTGCCGGCCGGCTGGCGCTGCTCGCCTGAGCGCGCGCCGTTCGCCACCAGCAAGGACGGAGAGGATCAATCCGTGAGCTTCGAGGTGACTCCGGCGAACCTGCGGCCGCAGCCTTACAAAATCGCCGCCCTCGCTATACTGGCAGGGAACGAATACCGCGAGGGCTACCATATGGCGGGCTACCAGGGCTTGCTTCCCTATAACCTGTACCATCCCGCCGTCTACAAGACGACCGGCGTGGACGTCAAGATAGCCAAGGGACTGAATGTGGGTTATGTCGAAGGGAGCGGCGATGAAGTTCCCCAGTCGCTCGAGAACCTTGGCGTTCAGGTCCATTACCTGACGCCGCTCGAAATCGCGACCGGCGACTTGCATAAATACGACGTTATCCTGTTAGGCGTTCGCACGTACGCCGTCCGCGAAGACCTGAGGACCTACAACGGCCGCTTGCTCGATTACGTGAAGAACGGCGGCGTCGTTGTGGTGCAGTACAACACGCCGGAATTCGACCATAACTACGGCCCATATCCCTACACGATGACAAACGATCCGGAGGAGGTGACCGACGAGCAATCGAAGGTCGAGATTCTCGACCCGAGCAATCCCGTATTCACCTGGCCGAACCTCATCACGGAGGACGACTTCAAGGGTTGGGTGGAGGAACGCGGATCGAAATTCATGAGTTCGTGGGACCCGCATTACGAGGCGCTGCTTTCCACCAACGATCCCGGCCAGGCGCCGCAGAAAGGGGGACTGCTGTATGCGCGCTACGGCCAGGGCGTATACATTTACAATGCCTATGCCTTCTACCGACAGTTGCCCGAAGGCGTGCCCGGCGCCTACCGCATCTTTGCCAACTTGGTGAGCCTGCCGCGCCATCCGCAGTTGCGCGCCGCAAGCGCCGCGCCGTCCCGAACGGCCGGGCGCTGAGGTGCAAAATCCCGGCGAGCGAAAAGGGGCGCCGGCTGGCCAGCCGGGCCTGATCCGGGGCATGGGTTTGCCGCAAGCCACGGCGGCAAACATGCTGAACATGATCGGCATCGGGCCCTTCATCACCATTCCCCTCATCCTTTCCACGATGGGCGGGCCGCAGGCCATGCTGGGCTGGGTCCTGGGCCTGTTGCTGGCAATCTGCGACGGGCTGGTTTGGGCCGAGTTGGGGGCGGCCATGCCGGGCGCGGGGGGCAGCTACATCTACCTGCGCGAAGCGTTCGGGCCGCGCACCTGGGGCGGGCTGATGTCGTTTCTGTTCATTTGGATGATCGTTTTCATCGCGCCGCTTTCCGCGGCTTCGGCCGCCGTCGGCTTCAGCAATTATCTGAAGTATTTGTGGCCGGGCATGACGCACACGCAGGCGGTTCTGGTGGCGGTAGCGGTCTGCGGAGCCGTCACCGCCCTGCTTTACCGCAACATCGAATCTGTGGGCTGGCTTTCGGTCGTGATGCTGTGGGTCGTGGTCCTCACTACGCTTTGGATCATCGGCGCGGGCCTCACGCACTTCAACGCCGCGCGCGTGTTTTCGTTCCCCCCGGGGGCTTTCCGGCTGGATCGCGCTTTTTTTCAGTCGCTGGGAGCGGCCACGCTGATCGCCATTTACGATTACGGCGGCTACTCGAACATCTGCTATCTCGGAGGGGAAGTGAAAGATCCGTCGCGAACAATTCCCCGGGCGGTGATTCTCTCGCTGTTGTTTGTGGCTGCCATTTATCTGCTGATGAGCACCAGCGTGATCGCGGTCGTGCCCTGGCAGGAAGCAGCGCGCTCCACTGCCATTGCTTCGGACATGCTCGCCCGCATCTATGGCGGCTGGGCAGGAACGGCCGCCACGGTCCTGGTGTTGTGGACGACATTTGCGGCTCTATTCGCGCTGATGCTCGGCTACACACGCATTCCCTACGCCGCTGCTGTGGATGGGCGCTTCTTCTCGGTGTTCGCCCGGCTGCATCCCCGGGGGCGATTTCCTCACGTATCCCTGCTGGTGCTGGGGGCGGTCTCGATGGCGCTGTGCGTCTTCGATCTTGAGGCGATTATCAAGGCGCTCATCGTAATTCAGATCGCGGTGCAGGTGCTGGCGCAAATTGTCGCCGTGACGTTCATCCGGCGCTGCCGGCCCGACATCCATCGGCCATTCCATATGTGGCTCTACCCGCTGCCGAGCGTAGTGGCGTTCGCATTGTGGAGCTATGTGCTGGTCACTTCCGGCTGGCGCTTTATCGCCGGGGGCTTCGCCGTGTTGTTTGCCGGCATCGTCCTGTTCCTCTGCCGGGCCCGGTCCCACCGGGAGTGGCCCTTCCGCCCGGCAGCGGAAGCCGGGCAAGGAGAGAAAGCGACAGCCGAAACCGGCCAGTAAAGGCCTCTCTGCCGATCGATTCAACCGCCTTGCGCCCCGGCTCTTTGGGGCAATCCCGCCGCCGGCCGTTTTTTTGCGGGGACAGCCTTCCTGAGCAACAGCCTTCCTGAACAACGGATAAAGGGAAGGAGAGACCCGGCGCCGGCAACAACCTTTTCCGCGCCAGTTCTGAGAACAGTCAATCAGCCTTGGACGATTCTCGCGCTATTGTCGCCCGGTTGACCAAACCAAAGGCCGGCTTCCGTTTTTGCCGCCGAAAGCCGGCTCGGGTTTTGCGGCCCCCTCAACCCGCTGAGTTGGCGAGTTGCCATTACTGCGCCGGAGGCGCGATGCCGCGTCCAGCGGTCAAAAGTAGAACTTGAGCGCCATCTGGATCTCCCGTGTGGGCACCTGCAACGATGTGATCTGCCCGAATCCGCCCGAGGTCACGCTCGTGTTCGGCGGCGCGAACTGGGGATGATTCCACAGGTTGAAGAACTCGCTGCGAAACTCGAAGTACTTGGATTCCGTCACAGGGAATTTCTTGAACGCCGAAAAGTCCCAGTTATTCAGCCCTGGGCCGTAAAAAGTGTTTGGGCCACAGGTGCCGAACGTGCCGGCAGCCGGTATTCCGAACGAGCTCTTGCTGAACCAGGCGTTGAGCGGTCCTCCCGTAGTCACGGGGCTAAGACAATTGGCGCGCGCGTTGGCGCCGCCGTTCGGAGCAGTTCCTGAGAGGCTCGCGGGAGCGGTCGCCGTCAGTGCCGCCCCGGTGCTGAATGTAGTGATTCCATTGATCTGCCAGTTGCCCAACGCGTAGGTCACCGGGCCGGGACCGTTCAGCCAGTGCTTCCCCTTGCCCCAGGGCAGCTCATAGACGTAGCTCAGCACGAAGCGGTGGCGCTGGTCGAAAGCCGATGGCCCGTAATCGGCGCGGTTGTTGTACGCGTTCTGGGGGAAGACCTGCACGCCGCCACTGAAGCCTGCGGAGAGATTGTCCAGCACATCCCCGAGACTTTTGCTCCAGGTATAAGAAGCGAGGAAGCTCAATCCGTTGGAATACTTCTTCTCCACCCGCATTTCCAGCGCGTGGAAATTGGTATCTCCGTTGGCGGCCAGATATTCGATAAAGCCGTTGCCGAAAGTGGGCTGATAAGGGAATACCACGCTTGCAGGGTTTCCGTACGTGGTCAGGATGCCTTGATTCAAGTTGCGCAACTTACGAACCTTGTGCGCATAGTTCCCAACTCCGGAAAGCTCGAACACCGTGTCGTGGCCGAGATCGAACTGCACGCCCAGGCTGGCTTGCTCGACATACGGCGAACGCATGTTCTGGTCCATGGCGCGGAATTGAATCTGTGTGAGGAACTTCGGGTCGGTGATGCTGGGAGGCGACAGAGTCGGGTAGCCGTTGCGGAGGAAAAAGACCGGGGGCTGGGTCGGCCCCACGCCGATGGCTGTATCGATGAACTGCGGCGGGTTGAGTTGCACCACGCTCTCGCTGCCCACCACGTCATACGCCTGATAAAAGACGCCAAATCCGCCGCGGACTACCACCCGCTTGGTCGGGTTGTAGGCGAAGCCCACGCGCGGCGCAAAATTATTTTTGTCGGGATTGACGAGCGCCCGCTGGAATACGCCGCCATTGCTCGCTAATATGACACGGCCACCATTGGCCGAGTCGAAATTGGAAGTGTGATTATCGCGCTCAATCCACGGCGTGAAGTATTCGTAGCGGACGCCGTAATTCAGCGTAAAGGTCGACGTGAGGCGCCAGGTATCCTGGGCATAGAAGTTTGTCCCGTTCATGTAATCGTGGTAGACGAACGGGCTGCTGAGGTTGAAGGTGGTCACGTTGCCCAGGAGGAGGTTGGCAAGTCCGGCGAAGCTGCTGGTGCCGCTCGCCCCGACATACAAATTGTTATCCACCGTCATGGCGCCCTGCGGCGCGCGGATGTCGAGCGTATTCTGGGTGTAGCGCTTCCACTCGAAGCCGTATTTGAAGCTGTGTTTGCCCTTCACCATCGAGAGGTTGTCCAGCGCCTGCCACACCTGAGAAACCTGGAATTGCGGCCGCCACTCTGAAGTGCCGAGTTTCGGAAAGCCGCCCACGTTCATGGCGGGAATGCCGGAGCTCAGCGGGGTGTTCGGTACATTCTTCAACCCGACTTTGTCTGCGGCGCTGCCGGGCGGGGAAAACGGCGTTTCAGCGGCGTTCCGCCGCGAAAAGGAGAATCGGGCTTCGTTCACCAGCGTGGGGCTGAACACATGGGTCCAGGAAGTGGCCGCCTGCTGGCTGGTCACCGGGTTGTTCGCGGTGAAACCGCCCGTGGAGAGCGGATTGACTGCGGTAAAAGGCCCCACCTCAACCAGCGCCACCGGCTTGTAATAGCTGTAGCGAACGAACATGCTGTCCTTATCCGAGGCCCTTTCGTCTATCTTGGCGTCCACCAGGTTCGAATTGGTCGGAACGCTGGCGTTGGCGAAGTAATTCGCCTGCCCCGTGAACGGCCCTGGAACCGTGGGGTCCGGGTACAGGTTGGCGTATGCTAGGCCAACCGGATCGATGCAGCGCTGCTGGATCACGTTGTTTACGATGCAGCCGCCCTCGGAAGGGATCACGCTGCTCGGATCCTTCAGTGACGCCAGCCCGCTAAAATCGCCTTTCTTCATCGCAGGGGTTGGAACCGTAGCAGCCAGCGTTTGGGCCTTTCGGATTCGCAGGAAACTGAAATCGGAGAAGAAGAACGTCTTATCGCGGCCGTCATAAACGCCCGGCAGATATACGGGGCCTCCCACAGTGAATCCACCCTCGTTCCGGACGAAATTTCCCTTCTTGATTCCCGCCGTATTCGCAAAAAAGTCGTTGGCATCGAGCGCTGAGTTCCGGAGGAAGTGGTACAGGTCGCCGTGCAACTGGTTAGTCCCGGATTTCAGCGCAGCGTTGATCACCGCTCCCTGCGCCGTGCCGAATTCAGCGGAATAAGTGCGGGTCTGCACCTTGAATTCCTGAATAGCATCGGGCGGAGGCTGGATGATTTGAGGCGAGCCGCCGAACAACCCCTCGCCGGCCGTGTTGTTGTCCACGCCGTCCAGGGCGAAATAATTGTGCAGGGAGAAATTGCCATTCACGTTAAACCGCGCGGGGGAAGGATTGCCCGTGCCCGGGCGCGGAAATACGCCGGGCGCCAGCAAAGCCAGGTCTTCGTAATGGCGGCCGTTCAGCGGGAGATCCACAACGCGGCGCTGCTCGACAACATTGCCCATGTCGGCTGACTGCGTCTCGAGTACCGGAGTGCCGGCGCTCACCTCCACCGCCTGGGTGACTTCGCCCACCTGCAAGGCGAGATCCACCGCCAGGCGCTCCTGAACATGCAGCTCCAAGCCGGTGCGCACAATTTTGCGGAAGCCCGCCAGTTCGGCGCTGACGCTGTAGGTGCCGACCTTCAGCCCGCTGAGTACGTATTGCCCTTGCGAATTGGTCTGCGTGGTCGTGCTGACGTTGGTCGCCTCGTTGGTCGCCGTAACCACGGCTTTGGGCACGACCGCGCCGGTCGGATCAGTGACCGTCCCCGTGATTGTACCGGTATCGATCTGCGCCCATGCGGGCAAACCCCACAGTAATACTACTAGTACCAGATTCATGATTTTCAAGAAACGCATAGATATTCCTCCTGGCGCACACAGACACCGACTACTGAAAACGGGCAGACCAAACAACCGTGAAAGCGCCACGGTACGTCTCCCTTTGTTACGCAATACGCAAAACAGACCCTACTGTTTTCTTGAGTATACCGCGGTGCACCGATTTGTCAAGATTGCGGCGAACCCTGCGAAAGCTCAAATCGCCAATAAAATCACCAGTTTCCGGGGATCTCTGCGTTCGCGATCCAGCGCTCGACCAAGGCGGCGATCCGCTCGGCGGCCAGCTCGATGATCTTCTCGCCTTTCTCCGCCGAGGCCTCGCTGACCTTTCCGGAATAGCCTGGCCAGGCAGGAGAAGAGTATTTGGCCAGATAGTAGGGAAATCCGGCGATATCCGGCGGCGCGGGCAGGTCCGGGCCTCTCTCTCGAATCAAAGCGGCGGGGTTGACCGCCGCCACCGAGGAAAGTTCCAGCGGTCCGCCGTGGCCGTGTCCACCATTGCCCTGAGTGAACAGATGAAGGGAATCCACCAGAGGACCGGGAACGGCTTCCCACCAGTTGAGAAAAAGAAACTGAGCCAGCGGTTTCTCGTTTGCGATCTGGAAAACGGCGGCCCGGCCGGGTCCAATGTTGCCATCGTGGGCGTTCAGCACCAAAATTTTTTGAAAGCCCATCGCGCTGATGCCCTCCAGAATATCGTGCAGATACATAGTAACGGCTTCCGGACGCACCGAAATGGTCCCGCTGAAGGCCCGCGTGTGCGCGGGCGACTGGCTGTAAACTACCGCCGGAAACAAGACCGCCGGAATATTGGAACGTCCGAGTCGCCGGCACACGCGCTCCCCCAGCCCGCTCCCGAGCAGCGTATCCGTGCCCAGGGCCGCGCCGGGCCCGTGGTATTCGATGCTGCCCAGCGGCAGCACGGCGGGCGACCGCGCCGGAGCCCGGATGGCATCCGGGAGGCGGGAGCCTGCGATCAGCTCCGCCCGGGTGATTTGGTCCGCAGCGGGTTGCTGCGCCGCCAAGGGGCCTGCCATCGCACCCGCGGCCGTGAATGCGGCCAAAAAGTCCCGTCGTGTGTGTTTCATGGCTGGTCCTGTTTTCTCTTTGAATCGTTGAGCAATTCAATGGCGCCGCGCAGCCGCTGCTCGATGCCGGCAGCCTGCTGCCTGCGTAGTTCCTCATGGCGGGCCAATGCCTTTTCGGCGTCCTCCCGGCGGCCGGCCCGCATGTAGGCCTGTCCCAGACGGTACCACGCTTCCGGGTGGCCGGGGTCGGCCTTAACTGCTGCTTCATAGGCCCGCAACGCCTCTTCCCGCCGGCCTTGCTGGGAATACAGTTTGCCCAGCTCGAAATGGGCCGCCGCGAGGCCTGGCGCAAGCTGCACAGCGCGCTCGAGCAAGGGCAAGGCCTTCTCGGGTTGGCCATCGCGCAGCAGCCCGTAGCCGTCGCACAAATTAGCCCAGGCGTCATTCGGATGAGTAAGCCGGTAGTGATGGAACCTGGCGGCCACATCGGAGCGGCTGGCGTTTGCTGCCTGGTAAACTTCGGCCAGGAAGCGGTAAGCGCGCGGATCATCGCCGAGCTGCGTCGCGCGCAGGTAGGCGTCGATTGCATCCTGGTTGCGGTCTTGGGCGAAGTACGCCGTGCCAAGCGCCATCCACAGGCGCGCGGAGCTCGGGAATTGGGCTGTGCCGCGACTCAGAACTTCCACGGCTTCGTTTAATTTCCAGAACTGGAGCAATGCATATCCCAGCTCGAACAGATCGGCCTCCCCTGGTTCCAGCTTCACCGCGCGTTGCAGATGGTCGAGGGCGGCCGGCCCGTCACGAAGCTCGATTTCCACTTCCCCCAGCAGGCTGTAAAGCTCAGCTTTTTCGCCTTGAGCCAGCAGAGAAGTGAGCACGTTGCGCGCTGCGGCGAAGTCTCCCTTTGTCCTATAGGCCAGCGCAAGGTTGTAGCCGGCCAGGTAAGAAGTGTGGTCGCTCTGCCAGGCGGCTTCCAGGAGCTTGAGACCGCGTTCGAGTTCCCCGGCGGCGACCAGCAAACCCCCGAGGTTGGCCGCTGCCGGGACCGATGCGGGATTCCGCTGAAAGGCTCGCTCGAAATACGCCCTGGCTTCATCCTGCCGGTGCAGCGCGAGCGAGGCTGAGCCGAGCAGGAGTTGGATCTCCTCGCGATCGCGAGCTTTTTCCGGCAGATTGAGCAACACGCGCCGCGCCTGCGCCGCCCGGCCCAGAGACGAGTAGCAGACGGCCAGCAGATACGCCGGCTGCGGGTCGGCCGGCCGCGCCCGGACCACGCGTTCCAGCAGCGGCGCCGCCGCCGCGTACGCGTCCCGATCCATTTTCAGGGAGGCCAGACCCATGTTTGCGCCGATGTTGCCCGGCTCGAGCGCCAGCGCTTTCTGGAACAACGCTTCCGCCTCGCGGCTGCGGCCGAGCTCAGCGTAGTTTTCGGCAAGCTTGGCGTTGGCGTCGGCCGAGGGTTTGAGCCGCGCCGCCTGTTCCAGGTAGGGAGTCGCAAGCCGCGGCTGGCGCTGCAAGCTGTAGAGCGTCCCGAGAGCGTCCTGAAACGCCGGTTCGTCAGGATACTCGCTGCACAACTCCTTCAAGACCGGCTCCGCCGCTTCGGGATGCCCCTGCTTCCACTGGGCGACAGCGTCTTGAAATCGTTTAACCGCCTGGGCTGAGGGAGGTCCGGTGGCGGCGGCCGCCGCCGGAAGGAAAAGCAGAAGGAGAACGGCGAGGATCACGGCATTCGGCGAAAGCAGGCCCCTCGCTGCGATAGCGATGACGAAACCCTTGGAGAAAACAGCGCTGGCGTTGCCCAGGGAACCGGCATCCGGGGACTTCGCGCTACTGGTTTCGAGTCGTCGCGGCACGTCCGGATGCCGCCTCGGCGGCGGCTTCTTCACTGTAGCACTGTCGCGAGCGGGTAAAGCGAGTGCGAGCGGGCAACGTTCGGAAAGCAGTTAGAGCCCGGGGACGTCTGGCGCTCGGGCAACTAACACTGGATTCCAACCCCAGCGCAGCGAGGGATCTGCCTGGGTCCTTTTCGCCGCCGAATCCTCCGACGTTGGGTTTGCGCCTCGATCAGCCCCACTTTTTTTCTCATGCCGCTACCTTTCAAAATCTGATCTTCAGAGGCTTTTGGAGGGCGCTGAGTGGCAAAGACGCCTCCACACCGCGGCCTTTTACCTGGGGCTTGCGGTCACGATCCCTTTCCTCGTGTTGTAATGGGCTTAGGGCAGCCCTCGCGCCACAAAGAGCAGAGCGGCCGCCTGACGGCAGCAATGACCTTTGGGAGTTGTGGCGGAGTGTACAATCCTTCGGAACAGTTCATGGGCGGCGTCGATCTATGGCTTGCCACCTGTTTCTGTCGCCCGGCTGCTGCCTGAAAGATCCCCTGACCAATGGCGCTGCTGGATCTGATTTGCATCGGCGAGTTTTACTCCGATTTCATCTTTTACGGCCTGGATCGCGTGCCGGAGCTGGGCGAGGAAGTGAAAACGGAGCATTTTCTGCGCTCGCCCGGGGGCGGAGCGCCGATCACCGCCTTGACGGCGCGCCGGCTGGGGCTACGCGTGGGCCTGGTCACAGTGGTGGGATCCCAGACGGCACGGGCGGATTTGGCGCCGCTCAAGGAGGCTGGCGTGGAAACTGCATACTCATTGATTCACCCCAGCCGGCCGACAGGCATAACCGTATCGGTCTCGACCATTACGGACCGCTTCTTTCTGACCTGTACCGGAGCCAATCGCGACTTGGAAAGACTGCTGCCGGCTGATCTGTTTTCCTACTGCGCCCGCGCCCGGCACGTGCATCTGGCGCTGCTGCCCAGAAACTTCGCTCGCTGGACGGCGCTATGCCGGCGCCTGGCCGCCTGCAAGATTACAACCTCCTGGGACCATGGCTGGAATCCGGATATCGCAGCCAAACGCGGCGCCCGGGCGCTGCTGCGGGCGGTCACGATTTTTCTAGCGAACCGGACTGAAGGGGAGCACTGGACCGGCCAGCGGCGGCCAGAGGCCGCACTTGAAGCGCTTGCGCGTTACGCGGCGCTGCCCGTGCTGAAGCTGGGCGCATGTGGGGCGGCCGCCTGGGAGCGGAATCCCTCAGACAAGGGGCATCCCGGCGGCCGGATGATCCTGGCGCCTGCGGAGCGAATTCGCGGCGCGGCAAACGGCGTCGAAACCACAGGCGCTGGGGACGCCTTCAACGCCGGCTTCCTGGCCGCCTTTATCGGCGGAGCCCGATTGAAAGAATGCCTGCTTCGGGGCAATCAGGCGGCGGCGCAGCGCGTGGCGGCGCAAAAACGCAAATGAAACTGACAGTCATCGGCGGGGCAGGAGCTCGTGTTCCTTTGCTGCTCCACGGTCTTATTGAGAGGCGGCGCGAGCTTCCTTTGGAGGAAGTTGTGCTCTACGACCTTGCCCGCGACGCCCTCGATCTCATGGGCGGCGTGTGCCGGGATTTGCTGCGGCGCGATGGTGAAGCTTTCCGGCTGCGCATCGTGGCGAGCCTCGAGGACGCATTGGAGGGCGCCTCATTCGTGCTGACCAGCATTCGCGCCGGCGGTATGGCCGCCCGCGCGGCCGATGAACGTTTTCTGCTCGACCGCGGGTTGCTGGGTCAGGAAACCGTCGGCGCCGCCGGCTTCGCCAAGGCGCTGCGGACCATTCCTCCGATGCTGGAGATCGTCCGCGCGACCCTGCGCGGCGCTCCTCGCGCCTGGATCATCAATTTCACCAACCCGGTAGGAATCGTTACGCAGGCGATCCGCACGGCGCTGCCGGAGGCGCGCATCATCGGCATCTGCGACACGCCCCTCGAGTTGTTTCACGGCTTGGCGCACGCCGCCGGCGCGCCCTTTGAGCGGCTCCGCTTCGATTATTTCGGGCTGAATCATCTGGGCTGGGTGAAGAAAGTGATGGATGGCGGCCGCGACGTGCTGCCCCAAATTTTGGCTGATCCCGGGCGCATCCGAACCGTATACGAGCGGCCGATTTTTTCTCCGGAGCTGCTCGCTGGCTTAGGCGCGTTCCCTTCCGATTATCTCTATTTCTACTATTCTCCCGAGGCGGCGGTGGCGCACCTGCGCGCCGCGGGCCAAACGCGCGCCGAACAGATCCTGGAAATGAACCGGTGGCTGGCGGACGAGCTTTCGCGCGGCGGCGGCCTTGCGGCGTATGAAAAATACCTGGCCGGGCGCAACGCCACCTATTTGCAGCTTGAAACCGACATGCCGCGCCCGCCGCAGCAACTTTATTCGGCCTCCGCCGGCTACGACCGCATCGCGCTTGCTGTGCTCACCGCGCTCCACGGCGATACGGGCGACATTATCGCCCTCGATGTGGACAACGAGGGCGCGATTCGCGGTTACGATCGCACGGCAACGGTTGAAGTGCCGTGCGCCGTTGGCCGCCGCGGGCCCCGGCCGCTCGACGCGGGAGCGGCGCCTCAACCGGTGGCGGCTCTGCTTCGCCGCGTCAAGGATTACGAAGACCTCACCGTCCAGGCCGCGCTCGAAGCGTCACTCGAAAAAGCTTCTAAAGCGCTAGCCGCCAATCCGCTGATCGACAGCCGCTCTCTTGCCGAGGATTTGGTCGCCGAATTTGTGCGCATGCATCCCAAGCTCCTTGGTTATCTGCGATAGTTTCGAAAGCACAGACGCCGCTTCTCGGAAACGGAAGGGCAGGGGCCGGCGCTTCCGGCGCTGCTGGGGCGCCAAGACGCCCGCGGCGAGGCCGGCCGAAACGGCGCGGCTCCATTCGGCAGTTGGCTTCCCGGACAGATATCCCACGCGACGCCGGCCTGATTCAACTCCCGCCGTTCGAGCTGCGGCCTCAGCGACGGCTGGCGGGCGGCACAACGCCGTTCATCCGGGCATAAACCACCATCTGCCCGTAGTGATCGAAGGTATGCGAGATGGCCATAACGGCCAAGGAAACACGCGGCACTTTGTTATTGCCGAAGGGCGCGCCGATCATCTCTGTCGCATTCTGGTCGGTCAGCGTATTCATGGCCTTGTGCGCGTAGGCAAAAGCCGCCTTCAGGTAATTCACGACGTCTTGCTTGGTCTTGAGGGACGCCGGGCCGTTTTCGTCTTTGCCGGCTTCGCTCGGATTCTTTTCTCCCAGCAGAGCGGAAGCGATCATATAGAGCGTCGCAGCAATATGGGAGGCCTGCTGGGCGAAGGTTCTGACGCCCTGAAACTCTCCCTGAGTGGGCGCAAACGCGAATTTGTCCGCGGGCAGCGCTTCGGCGAGGGACACCACTTCTCGCTCCACGCCGCTCAATTGCCGGTCGAAACTGCGGCTCATGGCAGAGCGCTCGGCGGGTTCCGCGCCCCATGCCGCCGTTCCGAATAACGCCGCTATCAACAGCCAACCGCTTGTTTGTTTCATCGCTGTCGCTCCTATGTTTTTTGCGTGGCGCGCCATCTCAAGCCAAATGTTCCAACCTTGCCGGGCCGGCGGCGCTTCTCAAAAATGCATCGTCGCCTTGAGCCAATCTACGACTTTCTGCTTGTAAAAAGCCCACTCCGGATGTCCCTCCCAATTCTCCATTCCGTGAGGAGCGCCTTCTACAATCACATATTCGTGCGGCACGCCCAACTTCTTCAACTGCTCTACATATTCATCCGATCCAGCCTTGAGCGGATCCTTGTCGCCCTGCAATACCAGCACCGGCGGCATTCCGGCGTGCGCGGCGAAAAGGGGAGAGTAGCGGCGCAGCGTATCCAGAGTCCGGTCGGGACCGAACATCCAGTCGAGGCGTGAGGCAAACCGCCCGCCTTCTTCAAGCTTGTAGACACCGTAAAAAGACACGATCGCCTGCACTTCGCAGCCCGGGCACGGCTCGGCTCCCACCAGAGTGACAAGCTGCCCACTGGCCGATTCTCCCAGAATCGCGAGCCGACTCGTGTCAACGTGATACCTGGCGGCATGCTGGCGAATATAGCGAATGGCCGCGCGCAAATCCTCGACCTGCTCCGGATTGCGCACATACGGCAGTAGCCGGTAATCGATGGAAAACCATGCCACGCCGGCCTTGGCCAGCGGCCTGAATATTGGGGCAACATAGACGACCTTGTCACCGCCCTCCCAACCGCCGCCGTGGGCGATGATGACCGCCGGAAAGGGCCCGGGCCCGGCCGGGATATACGCATTCATGGTAAGAGCACGGCCGTCAGGGCGTGAGAAAGCAATGTCGTTCCACAGGCCGCGGCGGTCGCCGATCAGCCACGCATCGAGTTCCTCTTTGTAATCCCACTGGGCGGCAGGCCAGCTCTCGAAGGCGTGGCGTGCGTCATGCTCCACATAAAGGGTGCAGCGCTTCAACTCGCTACAAAAGGCCCGGGCTTTGGCTAACGGCCATTCTTCATCCTGGGCGCCGTGAATCATGAGCACCGGGACGCCGGGACGTGCGGCCGTTTCATCCAGTTTCGCTGCCAAGGCGACCACACCGGCGATTCCGCCTCTCGAAGCAATCTGAAGGGCGATTTGCGCGCCGGTATCGTCCCCAATCAAAACGATTTTGCCGGTGATGTTAAACCGGCCCGGGCAACGGATGAAACGTAGGGCCGCTGCGACGTCTTCGGCATCGCGAAAGCTAGGGGCGAACCAGGCGTAACCGTCTCGGGCAAGCTGTTCGTACACACTGGTCACATAACCCCGTTTATTCCCCCGGCTGCCCCGAATCACAAGCGCAGCGGGGCGGGGATTTCCGGGCGGCGCGTAGGCATCCATTGTGAGGCCGCCCTGATAACGGATATCGCCCATCGACCCCGGGACAATATAGTTTCCGTCCGGGTTTCCGATGATCAAAGCTGGGCACGACCCCGCCCGAGCGGGTCTCCAAGCCGGCCGCGTCTGCTGCGCCGGCAGCAAAGCGGCGGCAGCCAGCACGAGCGGCAGAAACCGCCCTACGCTTTTCCACGGCCTTCTCATGAACGCCTCTCGGGAGCCGCCAGCCACGCTATCAAAGACCGGAAAAGACTGTCAACCTGAAGACGCCGAGAAGACCGCTTGCAACCCGGACGAAGCTTGGCAGAACGCCGCGGCGGCTTCAGAAGGTATGAGGTCTAAGGCGGCAATCGGTGGAGCGAGTTCCCTCCCGCCGGCAAGTTGCTGGATCCTTCAGCGGGCAAACATTTCCTCCGGCGGTTTTACCGCAGAGGCAGCGCGTGCCTGCCTTCTCCCAACCTGCTTCGCCGGCGAGGGTCCCTACACGTTCTTGGGCAGGGTCTTCTGCTCTTTGGCGATTTTGTCTTCGAGCGATTTCGCTTTCTTCTTCAGACCTTCGTCGCCGGCTTCGGAAGCCGGTTTCAAACAATCGAGAGCCAGTTGGTAGAGAATCTTCTTCTTGTCGGGCTCATTCAATTGCTTGCGATCGAAGATTTTGGATTCTTCGAACAAGCTCTCCGCCAGCCCATAAAGAAACACGGCGCGCGGTACCTTTACCGGCTGGGTCTTGAACATGTCCGCAGCCTTCGCCGGATCGCCATCCGCTCCCACCAGAGACGCCGTTTCGAGCACGACGCCTCGTTTCACGGTGGCGCGCTCGAGTTGGGCCCGTTCGGACTCCGGTGGGAGCATCCCTTTACGCACCCGGGCGAGCGCGGGATCCTCTCCGGGGCTGCCCTGTGGAAATGCGAATTCCAGAGCAAATTCCGTAGCCCCGGCGTTTTCCTTCTGGAAGCTTTCCAGTTCTTGGGCGAGAGCCAGGCAGTACTGTTTGGCAGACCGTCTGGCGTCGTTTCCCAAACGCCGGAACTCGGCCGCCTGCGACGCCTTGTCCTTCACTTCCTCCCCGCCGGCATCGTAGGCCTCCGCCAGTTCTTTGTAGCCCATCGCCATGCCGCTGGACATGACAAGGTGCCAGACGGCCGCGCGCGCCTTGTAGGGGTTGTCCGAAGCGACGACCCGTTCGAGATGCTCCTGTGTCTTAGCCAAGTCGCCCGCCGTGAACTGCTCGTTGGCCGCCTCCCAATACCAGGCCGGGGTGCCCATCTTGGGCTGAGGCGGGCCCGATGAGCACGAATTGAGCAGAAGAAAAATCCCCGGAAAGGACAGAAACAGAAGAACCGCTGAACGCCACCTCAGCATGCTCTCCTCCTTATGTTTCGCTAAACTTGGCCAATGCTGTACCACAACTCAGCCGAGGATGCAAGGGCCGTCGAGCTGTCAACTAACCAATCGGTGAATTTTTCATCCTGCGATGCCGGCCGGATCCGTTCGGCGTGTAGCTTGAGGGCTTAGCAGCCCGAATCCGACGAGGGGCGTCGTTTTAACAGCGCAGCGAGACATATCAGGTAATCCGTCGAGGGTAACAGGTCCCCATGCAGCACAGGTTTCTCCCGGAAATTGCAAAGAGAATCCGCTTTTCCCGAACGGCTCCGCGTTTTCACTGGAAAATTCAACGCCGGGCTTCTCGGCTCTGGATCTCATGGAAGACTTCGGAGATGCGCCCCAGAGCGGCTTGCAGGATGCTTAAAGGCTGGCCATAGCCGATCCGTAAAAAGCCGTCCATCCCGAAATGCTCTCCTGGAACTACTAGGACGCTTTTCTCGTCCCGCAGTTTGCGCATCAAGTCTGTCGAATGAATATGGAGGTGGTAACGAAAGAAAGCGACAGTTCCCGCGGCGGGCGGAACGAAGCGCAGGATCCCGTTCTGTTCTTCCGCCCACTGCGCGAGGCAGAGATAGTTTTCGCGCAGGACGCCGCGCGTGCGCTCGAGAATCCGGCGCCGGTTTTCCGGCTGTAGAACAGTTCGGGCCAGGGCGTCGCTCAGAACTCCCACAGCGATGGTCGTGTAGTCGTGGCAACCCCAGAGAGAGGCGACTTCTTCTGCCGGCCCGGCGATCCAGCCGAGACGGATGCCGGGAACTCCATAGGCCTTCGAGAGCCCGCCGGTGATCAAAACCTTCTCGTACCGGCCCCAGAAGCTGGGCGTGAGGGGGCCCTCTCGCTCGGCGCCCCGATACACCTCATCCGCCACGAGCCACGCCCCGGTTTCCCGTGCGGCGTCCGCGATGGCCTGCATTTCATGTTCGGCGGTACGGCGCCCGTAGGATTGTTGGGATTGCAGACGGCAATGAGCCGGGTCCGGCGGGAAAAGGCCCTCGCCAACTGGCCCAGGTCGGGCGCCCAGCGATGCTGTTCCCGCAGGGGCAGCGGGACGATCTGCGCGCCCAACGCGCGGGCCAGTCCCCAGATCTGCATGTAATTCGGCAGCATAACGATGATTTCATCGCCCGGTTCGATCCGACTGCACACGGCCAGAAAATTCGCTTCGGCGGCGCCGTTAGTTACCAGCACATTTTCCGCATCCGCGCTGGGATAGAGCTCGGCGATGGATTCCTGGAGTTGCGGGCTGCCGTTGGTTTGTCCATAGCCGAGTTTTTGGTCGAGAAATTCCTCGAGCGAAATATCGTCGCCGAGCACTTCGCGCAGGGACATGGGATGGACGCCGCTTTCCGACAGGTTGTACTCAACGCGGTTCTCCCACAGCGATTGCAGGCGCTCCATCTCGAAAGGTTCGACTCTCATGGCTGGGCCACCAGATAGGAGCTTAGAGGGCGTGGAGAACGTGGCAGCAGTACGCAACCCTCCAGGAATGGCCGGCGTTCGAGCCTCTCGCGCCGGCAATAAAAAAAGTCCTCGCTGGCGGACCCTCGCGCCGCCCGCTTGCGTATATAACCTTGGCACGCGATGAAAGACGCTTCCAAGATGCTGGTGCGCGCGGCGCTTGAGGACCCGGAGGCGTTTGCGGCCATTGTGGAACGTTATAAGGCCATGGTCTTCAGCGTTGCCTACCATTTCTTCCAGAACCGCGGCCTGGCGGAGGACTTGGCCCAGGAGGTTTTTCTGGAGTTGTACCGCCGCCTGGACCGCCTGGAGTCCGACGTACATCTGGCTTTCTGGCTGCGGCGGGCCATCAGCAACAAGTGTATCGACTACGCGCGACGGAGCAAGGTAAACAGCGATGTTGCTTTAGATGCGGTCCCGGAACTGCCCGCCGAGGCGGTCTCGCGCGACCCGTTGCTGGCCGGGAGACTGCGCCGCGCCGTGCAAGCTTTGCCGAAGAGGAAGCGCTTGGTTGTCATCCTCCGCTTTCAGGAAGAGCTGGAGCTGGCCGAGATTGCCGAAGTCTTGCAGATGCCGCTGAATACCGTGAAGAGCACCCTCCACCGGACGCTCTCACTGCTGAAAAAAGACCTCCGGAAGGAAGGTGTGCCGAGCCTGGAGGCAATACACTAGCATGGACCGGCTGGAGGAGGAATTGAGCCGCTGTCTGCGGCGCGAATCGCCGTCGCTGGACTTTACGGCCCGGGTGATGAAGGGCGTCCGTGCGAGACGCCGTCCAGTGGCGCTATGGCGGCGCTGGGCGCTGTCCAGTGCTCTGGCGGCCTCCTTAGTGACCGGCGTCTACATCCGGCATGAAGCGGCCGAGCGCGCTCGCGCCGAGTCCGCCAAGAGCCAACTGATCCTGTCGCTCCAGATCGCCAGCTCGAAGATCAACAAGGCTCGCGAAGCTGTCATCCGTTCTGCTCGGGAGGATCCTTTATGAAAGGTGCTGCGCTTATTGCTTGCTTGCTGGCTTGCGCGCCCGCGTTCGGCCAAGGCGCTAAGCTGCAACTCAATCTCGATCATCTGGCCGCCAAGGCCGCTGAGGTGGCCAACGTGAACCTCGAAGGCCCCATGCTCGAAATGGGCCGCAAATTTTTATCCCGGAAAGACGCGGACAAAGATGTCAAGGCGCTGGTCGATAGTCTGACCGGCGTTTACGTGCGTAGCTTCGAGTTCTCAAAGCCGGGTGACTACACGCAGGCCGACGTCGAGTCGATTCGAAAGCAGTTAAACGCGCCGGGCTGGACGAAGTTCATTGATGTGCAAGAGAGCAAGAACGGCGAGACAACCTGCGTCTACTCGTACCTGGAAAACGGCAAGATGGCCGGCCTGGCCGTGCTGGCCGCCGAGCCGCGCGAGTTGACCGTGGTGAATATTGTGGGGCCGATCGACTTGAGCAAGCTGGGCCAGCTTCAGGGGCAACTCGGCATTCCGGACTTGAAGCTCGAGATGCGGCCGCGCTCCTCCAAGCCCGCAACAGCCAAAAAGTGATTGTTTCAGTGCGGCAGCAACTTCCGCGCGGGTGGTGGGTTCGCGGCGGCCCATTCCCGCTGCCTCCTCGCGGCAGGTTGGCGGACCCCCTCCATGATTGCCGCCTGCTACGCCCTGCTTTGCGCCGGCTTCAGTGAGTTTGGCTCCAATGCCTCGCCGAACTTCGCCAAGTCTTGACTGGCGTCGCGAGGGATGCGTCTCCCATGAAAACGGCCGATTTTAATGCAAGGCCCGCCTCAGGTCGGCCGACAGCACAGATGGGCACCAGTATTTCTCGATGTGTTCGATCACCAGTTCGGCGCCTTGCTCATGACTCACGTAGGGCCGGTCATTGGGGCTGTACATCGCGTCGGTGAGGTCGCGGACCAGGATGCAGCGCAGGCCCCACTTCGTCATTTGCTTAATAGCGAAAGGGCGGTTAAGGATGCACATATTCGCGTGAACGCCCATGACCAGAAGATTCTTTATGCCGCGCTGCTGGAGGAACGAGTAGATTTCGGCTCCGTTGTCGGAGATCACATCGTTCGCGCCGATGTGCAATGTCGCGTTCTCGCGAGTCCAGGCCTTGTAAAACTTGTCAGGAGTGTCGCAGCCGCCTCCGGAGTCGTCGATCGGAAGTGGAGGATCGGGGAGGTTAAGATTCGCCGGCGGGGCGATTTTGGGAAGGCTGGCGATCCGCTGCCGCTGCGGGCTTTGCGCGTAAAAGTCCATCGTTTCCGAGGGAGCGTGGATAATCTGCACGCCGTGTTGGCGCGCCTCATCGACGATGGGGGCCATCTTCAGCGCCAGGGCCTGCACGCGGCGCGCCGCTCCCGTACACCAGTGGTTATCCCACATGTCGCAAATGATGACCGCCGTTTGGGCGGCAGACAAAGTCTGTTCGAAATGGACCTCCTGCCAGAGGCCACTGCCCTTAAAGGCCTCGACCCGCGTGCGCAGGTTCAGCCGCAGCACTCCGGATGCGGCCTGTTTGGGTAAGGGGAACGCGCGGGCGGCCGCCAGAGCGCCCGCGACAAGAAAACTCCTGCGGTGAAACATATCCCCTCCGTTCACATTGTCTTGGCGCCCGCGCCCGCTCCGGATTTCAGAAATGCTTCGGCTTTCCGGAACCATGGCCGTTCCTGGCGCCGCAAGTAGCGGGGCAACGACAGTTTTTTCGCCAGAATCTGGCGCATCATCTCTCGCGCTGTCTCCAACTCGCCCAGCCGCGCCAGCAGTCTCCCATAATCATAATAGGCCCGGGAAACCGTGGTGCGGCCCAAAATCTCCTGGTAGGCCGCCCGCGCCGCATCATCGCGGCCGAGCCGCTCATAGCATCCGGCGAGCGTCAAATAGGCATCGTAGAAATGATACGCCGGCTCGGCGCGCACCAGCGCCTCCAGGTCGGCCGCGGCTTGTTCGGCCTCCCCGAGCCCGATCAGGCTTTTCGCCCGGCCATACAGGAGCTCGCGAGCTTCCGGGTCTCGTTTCAGCGCGCGGGTGAAGAGATCCACTGCTTTCTTGTAATCTCCCTCCGCGGCATAAATCTCCCCCAGTTCCTGCAATGCTTCGATCGAGGGCGATTCGCCTGCCATTTGTTCCAGCCATTGCCGCCGCCGGCGCCGCTCGAGTTTTCGAATGGCCGGCGGCTTGACCCGGATATCTGGAACGACCTCCAGCACAAAGTAGATCAGCGCACCCAAAGGCCCCAGGAACAGGATCACGAAGAACCAGTAGCCCTCCGGCCGGCGGCGGAAATAGTGGACCAGCATCAGCGCCTGGAATAAGAAGCCGAGCGTGAACGGAAAGTGAAGCATGATGAATTCCGGGACGCATCCATCTCGGATGCCGCGCGGCAACGCCGGGCATGACCCGCATCGCCTTTTCCGGGGCTCGCCGGTGACCGGCCCGGGAACAAATCGCCGCTCCTATCTTACTGAATCGGTCCGAGCGCCAAGCTTCCCATCTGACTCCAGTTGCCTTGGATTGGGCCCCCCAGGCGATCCTTGAGGCCTTTCCGGTTAAATCCGTTCGTCCTCGGGTTGCGTAACTCTGCTGGGTGCGGTAGATTATCTACGATCCGTCAGGAGGATGTTGCATGAAGAAGATAGCCTCTGTAGGAGCAATGGTGTTTCTTACCGCCGGTTTATCGCTGGCGGCTACTGTGACTGGCTGGGTGACCGATTCCGCTTGCGCATCCAAGGGCCGCGCTGGCGCGGACCATAAAGCATGCGCGACAAAGTGCGCTGCCAAGGGTATGGACCTGGTGCTCGTGACCGACGACAAGAAGGTCATCAAGATTCACAACCAGGATGCCGTAAAGAGCATGGTCGGCGACAAGGTCACGGCGGATGGCAAGCTGGATGGCGATTCCATCCATATCGATTCCGCTAAGCCCGCCATGTAGTCATAACTGCCTTGCGGCCCCGGTCCTTTGCGCCGGGGCCACTCTTTTTAGGCTCTCCCGGCCAAGATGCCGCTGTGCGTAGCAGCGAAATCAGGTGTGGGTGGGCTTGTAGCGCGACAACCGACCTGGGCCGGCAGGGAGCCGCTACATACGCCTACCGCGCCGTTTTGAGGAATTTCAACAGGTCAGCCATCTGATCAACGCTCACCTGTTTTTCCAGGTCTTCCGGCATCGCTGATAGCTTGGTGGCGTACATTTGCTTGATATTGTCCCGCCGGATTAGATCTTCTTTCCCCTCCTCGCGCCGGAGGGTGATCGTCGTTGGCGTCTGGGGCCCGAGGACGCCTTCCACCGTCTCGCCGGATTTCGTCTCCACTACGTAAGTTTCATAGTTTTGCGCGATCGAGCGGTTCGGCATAATGATGTCCGGCAGGATGAACTGCGCCGGCCGGTCGCGGATGGTCGCCAGATCTGGCCCCACTTCGTGGCCGATGCCGGCCAGCCGGTGGCACTTTGCGCACACTCGCTCGAACACCTGCCGGCCCTGCTGCGCATCGCCGTCCCTGTTCAGGGCCGCCTCGTAGCGTTTCAAAACTTTTTCGCGGGCGCCGGCTTTTTCCTCGAGCAGGGGCCG
>Ga0070741_10003452_pt1 | contig 39242 bp, 28 predicted proteins | sample Coa_R1_4_FD_66440 | JGI IMG/M metagenome (GOLD analysis project Ga0070741, IMG submission 66440) | Surface soil microbial communities from Centralia Pennsylvania, which are recovering from an underground coalmine fire - Coalmine... | ecosystem: Environmental > Terrestrial > Soil > Unclassified ...
CTGCGCCGCCCTGCTCGGCGGCGCCGGCGGCGGCCCGGTGGCACAGCAGCAGCCGCTGCTGGGCTCGCGCCATTCCGGCAGCGCCTGGAGCGAGTACTGCGCAGGCAAGGCGGACGACGCGGTGCTGCCGCCGGACCCGCGCACGCTGGTCGTGCCGGGCGTCAACCAGAACAAGGCGGTGGTGTTCAATGCCTACTGGAGGAGCTGCGCCAATCCCACCGCGCATCCGGCCACCTGCGGCGCGTACCGCCAGATGGTGGCGCAGGGCGAGCTGGTCGGCGAGGGCCAGGGCCAGCCCGGCACCGCCACCATGTTCAGCGCCAGCAAGAGCGCGGCGGACTACTCGATCCCCGCCAGCCAGTACAACACCCTGTGGCAGGTGTGGGGCCTGCCGGGCCGGCCCGCGCAGTTCGACCAGCTGGTGGCCGAGCGCCACGGCTCGGCGCTGTCGCCCGGGCGCAATCCTTACCCGCTGCCGGGCGAGGACCCGAACCGCACCAACGGCGGCAGCGGCCAGCTGCCGCTGGTCTATACCCAGCTGCGCAACGCCGACGGCAGCTGGACCGGGAACATCGGCGTCAAGTTCTGCGCCTTCTGCCACAACGGCCAGCTCGGCAGCGCGGCCGACGGCCCCGGCCTCGGCCCGCAGGTCGGCGGCGCCGGCAGCTTCGGCGACTTCGAAGTGGCGTTCCGCGATCTGGCGCTGGCCGGCGCCACCGGCTTCGGCCCCACCAGCGGCATCGTCAACATTGCCAGCAACCGCGGCACCGGCGCCATCGACCAGTTCCAGCTCGGCTTCATCCTGTTCGCCAACGGCAACCCGGCGCTGCTGCCGTTCCCGGAGCTGGTGCACAGCGCCGCCATCGGCACCATCAAGAGCCCGCCGTGGTGGAACATGGCCAACCGCCCGCAGAAGTTCCACGGCGCGGTGCTGCCGATGGACGCCTCGCGCATCGACATGGCGGCCTACTATCCGATCTTCGACGGCCTCGCCGGCAAGGGCGACCAGGCGGTGGCCTGGGTCGACCAGAACGACGTGCCGTTCCAGACCTGGGCCGAGTCGCTCAAGTCGCCGGCCTATCCGTTCCCCATCGACACCGCGCTGGCCGAGCAGGGCGCGGTGATCTTCCACAGCAAGAACCTGTGGGCGCCGGAGCTGAACAACCCGGTGCCCAGGCCCGGCGACGGCGGCAACGGCTCCTGCGCCGGCTGCCACGGCGTGTACTCGCCGCGCTACGCCAACGACCCGGCCTATCTCGACACGCCGGCGCTGGAAGGCATCGCCGCCCGCGTCGAGCCGCTCAGCATCATCGGCACCGACCCGGTCTACGCCGGGGCGATGCAGAGCCTCAAGCGGCCCGACGGCAGCGTCAACCCGGTGATCTACCAGAACGCCTTCCTCTACTGTGGCCTGGGCGAGACCGCAGACTCCACCACGCCGAAGATGCTGGCGCCGCCGCTGTACGGCATCTGGGCCGCCGCGCCGTATTTCCACAACGGCTCGGTGCCGAACATCTGGGGCGTGCTCAAGCCCGGCGAGGAGCGTCCGCCGATCTGGAAGCGCGTCTCCACCCCGGCCCCGCCCGGGCTCAACGTGGTGATGGGCTACGACAGCAACCTGCAGCGCGCCTACGACACCGGCAAGCTCGGCTGGAAATACCAGGCGCTGAACTGCGGCGACCCCGGCACCACGCCGCTGGTGGACTGCAACCCGCTCGATCCCAATGCGCCGCCGCCGCTGGCCGACCTGACCAGCGCGCTGTACCAGAACCTGTGGTTCCTGTGGAACCTGCCGGTGCAGACCCTGCCGCCGTTCACCGACCAGCAGATCGAGAACCGCAAGGTCTACAACACCCACCTCTACAGCCAGGGCAACGGCGGCCACGCCTTCACCTCGGTGCTGACCGATCAGGAGCGCAGGGCGCTGATCGAGTACCTGAAGACGCTGTAGCGGTCATCCCGAGCGGGGCGAAGGATCGGGTGCCGTGCCTGCGAGCCAGTGACGGAACCAGGTCCTTCGCTGCGCCCAGGATGACCGGGAAAGCGTTTCCGGAATTATCAATCGCTTGTCCCCCGCACGCATTCAGCTGCGCGGGGGAGCTGCTTACTCTGCTGCAAAGCACAAAACGAGTTTCGCCACCAATGAGGAGTGCTGTCCCGATGATCCCCCGCACCCTGTTCGGTCCCGAGCACGAGGAGTTCCGCAAGAGCCTGCGCCGCTTCTTCGCCGAGGAAGTGATGCCGCACCACGAGCGCTGGGAAGAGCAGCAGCACGTGGACCGCGCCATCTGGAAGCGCGCCGGCGAGCTGGGCTTCCTGTGCCTGACCATCCCCGAGGAATACGGCGGCATGGGCGCGGACCGGGTCTACAGCACGGTGCTGATGGAGGAGCAGACCTATGCCGGCGCCTCCGGCGTCGGCTTCTCGGTGCATTCGGACATCATCGCCAACTACATCTGCAACTTCGGCACCGAGGCGCAGAAGCGGGAGTGGCTGCCGAAGATGGCCAGCGGCGAGGCCATCGGCGCGGTGGCGATGACCGAGCCGGGCACCGGCTCGGACCTGCAGTCGATCAAGACCCGCGCGGTGAAGGACGGCGACGACTACGTCATCAACGGCTCCAAGATCTTCATCACCAACGGCTACCTCAGCGACATCGTGGTGCTGGTCGCCAAGACCGGCGACAGCGGCGAAGGGGCCAAGGACATCTCGCTGATCCTGGTGGAGGCCGGGCGCCCGGGCTTCACCAAGGGCAAGCCGCTGAAGAAGGTCGGCATGAAGGGCCAGGACACCTGCGAGCTGTTCTTCGAGAACGTGCGCGTGCCGCAGTCCAACCTGCTCGGAACGAAGGAGGGCATGGGCTTCGTCATGCTGATGAAGGAGCTGGCCTGGGAGCGGCTGATCATCGCCATCCTGTCGGTGGCCGGCGCCCAGGCGGCGCTGAACCTGACCCTGGACTACACCCGCGGCCGCAAGGTCTTCGGCAAGCCGGTGGCGTCCTACCAGAACTCGCGCTTCAAGCTGGCGGAGATGAAGTCGGAGATCGCCATCGGCCAGGTCTTCGTCGACCGCTGCATCGAGCTGCAGCTGAAGAACAAGCTGGCGCCGGACGCCGCCGCGGCGGCCAAGTACTGGACCTCGGACCTGCTGTGCAAGGTGGTGGACGAGTGCGTGCAGCTGCACGGCGGCTACGGCTACATGCTGGAGTACCCCATCGCCCGCGCCTATATCGACTCGCGCGCCAGCAAGATCTACGGTGGCACCAACGAGATCATGAAGGAGTTGATCGCGCGGACGCTTTAACACGTTAAATCCCCTCTCCCTCCGGGAGAGGGGGAGGGGTGAGGGGCGCACTTTCGATGAGCACACCGCTTGATGAGAGTGCGCCCATCCCCCGCGCCTCGCGGCGCGGCCTCTCCCAGAGGGAGAGGCGACAAGAACATTAGGCAATCTGGAGGAGATGTGATGTCCGAGCAGCTTCGTTACGACAACAAGGTGGTCATCGTCACCGGCGCCGGCAACGGCCTGGGCAAGCAGCACGCGCTGCTGTTCGGCGCGCGCGGTGCGAAAGTGGTGGTCAACGACCTCGGCGGCAACATCCACGGCGGCGGCCGGTCCAGCGCCGCGGCGGACCAGGTGGTAGCCGAGATCAAGGCCATGGGCGGCGAGGCGGTGGCGAACTACGACTCGGTGGAGGACGGCGGCAAGATCGTGCAGACCGCGCTCGACGCCTTCGGCACGGTCGACATCGTCGTCAACAACGCCGGCATCCTGCGCGACACCAGCTTTCAGAAGATGACCGCGGAGGACTGGGACCTGATCCAGCGCGTGCACCTGAAGGGCTCGTTCGCGGTGTCGCACGCCGCCTGGCCGATCATGCGCGAGAAGGGCTACGGCCGCATCGTCATGACGACCTCGGCCGCGGGCATCTACGGCAACTTCGGCCAGGCCAACTACTCGGCGGCCAAGCTCGGCATCCTCGGCCTGTCCAACACTCTGGCGATCGAGGGCCGCAACAAGAACGTCCACTGCAACACCATCGCGCCCATCGCCGGCAGCCGCCTCACCGAGACGGTGCTGCCGCCGGAGCTGATCGCCGCCCTCAAGCCGGAGTTCGTTTCGCCGCTGGTCGGCTGGCTGTGTCACGAGGACTGCAAGGAGACCGGCGGCCTGTTCGAGGTCGGCGCCGGCTACATCGGCAAGCTGCGCTGGCAGCGCACCAAGGGCCACAGCTTCAAGCTCGGCCGCGCCTTCGGCCCCGACGACGTGGCCCGGCAGTGGGGCAAGATCACCGACTTCAAGGAAGCCGAGTACCCGGCCGACATCAACCAGTCGATGGCCCCGGTGCTGGCCAACATGAGCGCCAGGAGCCTCGGCGGCAACGAGTTCATCGACCTCGATCTGGCCTCCCAGGCGGAGACCACGGTGGAGTCCGCGCACTCCGAGCACGACGTGGCGCTGTACGCCCTCGGCGTCGGCGCCGCGGCGGACCCGCTGGACAAGCAGGACCTGTCGCTGGTCTACGAGCTCAACGGCGGCGGCTTCAACGTGCTGCCCACCTACGCGGTGATGCCGGCGATGAACGCCATGCTGGCCATGGCCAAGGAAGGCAAGCCGCCGCTGCCGGGCCTGAACTACGGCTTCGACCGCGTGCTGCACGGCGAGCAGTACACCGAGCTGAAGTACCCGTTTCCGCCCAAGGGCAGGCTCAAGCACACCTTCCGCTTCAAGGGCGCCTACGACAAGGCGCCGCACGCGGTGGTGCTGCTCGGCGTCACCACTACCGACGAAAGCGGGGAGGAGATCGCCTACAACGAGATCAGCACCTTCGTCCGCGGCGCCGGCGGCTGGGGCGGCGAGCGCGGCCCTTCCGGCGACATCAACGTGGCGCCGGCGCGCGAGCCGGACGCGGTGATCGAGGAGAAGACCGACGCCAACCAGGCGCTGCTGTATCGCCTGTCCGGCGACTGGAACCCGCTGCACGCGGACCCGGCCTTCGCCAAGGCCTTCGGCTTCGACAAGCCGATCCTGCACGGGCTGTGCACCTACGGCTTCGTCGGCCGCCACGTGGTCAAGGCTTTCGCCGGCAACGACCCGCGCAGGTTCAAGAGCATCAAGGTGCGCTTCGCCGAGAGCGTGTTCCCGGGCGAGACCCTGGTGACGCGGATGTGGAAGGAGTCGGACACGCGCGTGGTGTTCGAGACCCGGGTCAAGGAGCGCGACAAGCTGGTCATCAAGAACGCGGCGGTGGAGCTGTACGAGCAGGTGCCGCAGCGCAAGGCCAGGCCGAAGGCGCAGGCTGCTGCCGCTGCGCCGGCCGCGTCGGCCGAGCTGGTTTCGGCCGACGTGTTCGCCGCCATCGGCAAGCACCTCGCCGCCACCCGGGGCCTCGGCGACCAGGCCAGGACCGTGTTCCAGTTCCTGCTGACCGGCCCGGACAGCGCCTGGGTCCTCGACCTGAAGTCCGGCGACGGCTCGGTGTCGCAGGGCACCGCGGACAAGCCCGACGTGACCCTGGAGCTGGCCGACGCCGACTTCATCGCCATGTCCACCGGCAAGGCCGACCCCAACAAGCTCTACTTCGGCGGCAAGATGAAGGTCAGCGGCAATGTCATGGCCTCGCAGAAGCTGGGCTTCCTGCAGAAGATGGATCCGAAGCTGCTGAGCGAGGCCAGCGCCGAGCGCATGGCCAAGGGCGGGGCTGGCGCGGCCCCGGCCGCCGCGCCCGCCGGCGGCATCGATTCGGCCGCGATCTTCGGCGCCATCGGCAAGCACCTCGCCGCGAACAAGGGCATGGGCGACCAGGTCAAGACGGTGTTCCAGTTCCTCCTGAAAGAGCCGGACGCCGCCTGGGTGCTGGACATGAAGTCCGGCGACGGCGCGGTCAGCCCCGGCCATGCCGACAAGCCGGACGTGACCCTGGAGCTGAGCGAGGAAGACTTCGTCGCCATGTCCACCGGCAAGGCCGATCCGAACAAGCTGTATTTCGGCGGCAGGATGAAGGTGTCCGGCAATGTCATGGCCTCGCAGAAGCTGGCCTTCCTGCAGAAGATCGATCCCCGGCTGCTGACGGCGGCTGCGCCCGCGCCCGCGGCGGCGGCTGCGCCCAAGCCCGCGGCGGCGCCGCCCGCGGCCCGCAGCGGCGAGGTCTTTGCCGCGCTGGCGAAGAAGCTCGGCGCCGACGCCAGGGCGGCCAGCGGCCTGGCCGGCCAGGTGGTGCAGTTCCGCATCAGCGGGCCGGACGCCGAGTGGGTCGTCGACTGCAGCGGCAAGGCGCCCAAGGTGCAGCAGGGCAAGGCCGGCACGGCCGCCGCCGTGTTCGGCATCGCCGACGCGGACCTGGCGGCGCTGGCCGCCGGCAAGGCCGGTCCGCGCGACCTCTACCAGCATGGCAAGCTGCGCGTCGACGGCGACGTGCGCCTGGCGCGCGAGCTGGGCGTGCTGAACAAGCTGATCTGATCACGACGCTGGAACACCAAGGAGCACGAGATGGGCAAGAATCGAGTCAACGTCATCGGCGTCGGCATGACCAAGTTCGCCAAGCCGGGCGCCAGCCCCGAGTACTACGAGATGGCGCGCGAGGCGGGGCAGAAGGCCCTGGCCGACGCCGGCATCGCCTACGACCAGATCGAGCAGGCCTATGTCGGCTACGTCTACGGCGACAGCACCTGCGGCCAGCGCGCGGTCTACGAGCTGGGCCTGACCGGCATCCCGGTGGTCAACGTCAACAACAACTGCTCCACCGGATCCACCGCGCTGTGGCTGGCGCGGCAGGCGGTGGAGAGCGGCGCGGCCGAGTGCGTGCTGGCGCTGGGCTTCGAGAAGATGGAGAAGGGCGCGCTCGGCAACAAGTTCAACGACCGCGAGCCGCCGATGGGGCGCCACGCCCAGGTGATGATCGAGGCCCAGGGCATGAGCAACGCGCCGCCGGCGGCGCAGATGTTCGGCGGCGCGGGGCGCGAATACCGCTGGCAGCACGGCACCCGCAAGGAGACCTTCGGCAAGATCTCCGAGAAGGCGCGCGACCACGCCAGCCGCAACCCCTACGCCCTGTTCAACCAGAAGCTGAGCCTGGCCGAGATCTTGGCCTCGGACGAGGTGTTCGACCCGCTGACCCGCTTCCAGTGCTGCCCGCCGACCTGCGGCGCCGGCGCGGCGGTGGTCTGCTCCGACGCCTTCGCCCGGAGGCACGGCATCCGGAATCCGGTGTACATCGCCGCCCAGGCCATGACTACCGACTACCGCTCCAGCTTCGAGCCGCTGAGCCTGATCAAGATGGTGGGCTACGACATGACCGTCAACGCGGCGAAGCAGGTCTACGAGAAGTCCGGCATCGGGCCGGAGGACGTGGACGTGGTCGAGCTGCACGACTGCTTCACCGCCAACGAGCTGCTGACCTACGAGGGCCTGGGCCTGTGCCCCGAGGGCGGCGCCGAGAAGTTCATCTGGGACGGCGACAACACCTACGGCGGCAAGTACGTCACCAACCCCTCCGGCGGCCTGCTGTCCAAGGGTCATCCGCTCGGCGCCACGGGTCTGGCGCAGTGCACCGAGCTGGTCTGGCAGCTGCGCGGCACCGCCGACCAGCGCCAGGTCGAGGGCGCGCGCATCGCGCTCCAGCACAACCTCGGCCTGGGCGGCGCCTGCGTGGTGACGATGTACCGCCGCGACTGACCCAGGGGCGCAACCGGCTCAGCGCTTCCGGGCGGTCCCGTCGGCAGACGGCCGCCCGGACTTTTTTGGGGCGAGGCGCCCGCGGACCGGGGCCCGGCAGGTCATTGTCCCCCGGATTCGTTCTATGCTTGGCACCGGCCCGCGGATGGCCGCCATAACAACACTGCGGAGGAGAGGATGAGCGCGACACCGGACAAGACCGACCTGCTGAACTGCGTCGAGCACTGGGAGCGCTACACGCCAGAGGCGGTGTACCTGACCCAGCCCTACCCGGGCGGCAAGGTGGTGGACTACACCTGGCGCGAGGTGGCGGACCAGGCGCGGCGCATGGCGTCCCACCTGCTCACCCTGAACCTGCCCAAGGGCAGCTGCATCGCCCTGCTCGGCCGCAACAGCGCGCACTGGATCATGGCCGACCTCGCCATCCTGATGGCGGGCCACGTCACCGTGCCGCTGTACCCCACGCTCAACGCCGAGACGGCGAAGTACATCATGGAGCACAGCGAGGCCAGGCTGCTGTTCCTCGGCAAGATGGACGGCAAGGGCGCCGACACCTGGAACGACCTGCAGCACGGCCTGCCCAAGGACGTGCCGATGATCGGCCTGCCGCTGTCGCCGCGCAAGGACATCCCGATGTGGGAGGACCTGGTCAAGCGGCAGCCGCCGCTGCCGCAGATCGTGCGGCGCGGCGTCGACGACCTCGCCACCATCGTCTACACCTCCGGCAGCACCGGCCAGCCCAAGGGCGTGATGCACAGCTTCCGCTCGATGACGGCGGGCCTGAAGGGCGCGGCGCAACTGTGGGACCTGGGCCCGGAGGAGCGCATGCTGTCCTACCTGCCGCTGGCCCACGTCGCCGAGCGCGCCGCGGTGGAATGCTCCTCCATCTTCTTCGGCTTCCGCATCTACTTCTCGCAGGGCCTGGAAACCTTCCAGCAGGACCTGAAGCGGGCGCGGCCGACGCTGTTCTTCTCGGTGCCGCGGCTGTGGACCAAGTTCTACCTGGCGATCAACGAAAAGCTGCCGCCGAAGAAGCAGAAGCTGCTGTTCTCGCTGCCGCTGATCTCGCGCGCGGTCAAGAAGAAGATCCTGCAGGAGATGGGCCTGGACCACGTCAAGTTCGCGCTGACCGGCGCCGCGCCGCTGCCGCCGGACATCGTCGCCTGGTACCGCAACCTCGGCCTGGAGCTGCTCGAGGTCTACGGCATGAGCGAGAACTTCGGCAACTCCCACGCCTGCCGCCCGGGCGAAGTGCGGGTCGGCTACGTCGGCAGCCCCTCGCCCGGCACCGAGCAGCGCATCGCCGAGAACGGCGAGCTGCTGGTCAAGAGCCCCAGCCAGATGCTCGGCTACTACAAGCTGCCGGAGAAGACCGCCGAGGAGATGACCGCGGACGGCTTCTTCAAGACCGGCGACCGCGGCGAGATCGACGAGAAAGGCCGCCTGCGCATCACCGGCCGCGTCAAGGAGCTGTTCAAGACCAGCAAGGGCAAGTACATCGCCCCGGTGCCGATCGAGAACAAGCTCAACCATCCCAAGATCGAGGTCAGCTGCGTCACCGGCCCGACCCAGCCGCAGCCCTTCGTGCTGCTGATGCCCTCGCTCGACGCGCAGAAGGAGCTGCGCGACGGCGGCGCCGCGCGCGACACCCTGACCAGGGAGTTCAGCGCCCTGCTCGACGAGGTCAACGCCACGCTCGAGGACCACGAGAAGCTGGACTACGCCGTGGTGGTGAAGGAGCAGTGGACGATGGAGAACGGCTTCCTCACCCCGACGATGAAGATCAAGCGCAACGTGATCGAGGAGCGCTACCTGCCGCAGGCCGAGCAGTGGAAGCAGAAGAACAGCAAGGTGGTGTGGGAGTAGCCGCCCGCACTTTCCGCAAAGGGCGCGGTGCGCGGCCGAGGCCGGCCATGGCCGGAAAACCCGCAGGATGTGCTGAACGAAGTGAAGCGCATCGTTTGCCGCGATTGATGCGCTTCGCCGAGGCTCAGCACATCCTACGTCGATGCCCGCGATGAGAGCGACCGCCGGATCCTGGAAGCGCGAGCCCTTCACCGAGGGCGTGGCGCTTGCTTACCGCGCCGAATTCAGTGCGGCGCAGTTCGAACGCCTGCGCGAGGGCCTCGTGCCGCGGGAGATGGAGGACAAGTGGTTCGTCTACTACGACGAGCCCTGTCTCTACTGGCACCGCAGCTGGAGCGGCAAGCCGGTCTACCGGCTCCGCTTCGCATTCGACGGCGGCATGGCGCGGGTCGTCGATGCGCAGATTTCCCGGGCGCTCGGCGCGAATGAGGCCGAGCTGGCGCATCAGGCGCAGATGCTCGACTTCCTGATCTGCAACCTGATGCTCGGCCAGTCCAAGCCGTTCCCGCGGCCGCCGGGCCTGAACGAGGCGGCGCCGGGGGTGTTTCAGCACCACATCGCCGGCACCGGCTATCCGGAGCGCGATACCTAGACTTCTGCTGGTCATTCCGGCGGAAGCCGGAATCCAGGGCCAGGCGCGGCGCCATCGGCCTGGACCCCGGCTTTCGCCGGGGTGACGACGAGATGTATTGCGCTATTCCGGGATCGTCTGCCCGGACCCGCCCAGCTCCGCCGGGAAGTCCTTCATCTTCGGCAGGCCGTCCTTCATCCGCAGCACCGTCTCCTGGTAGTTGACGTGCACGCCCGGCTTGAACGCCAGCGTCGGCAGCATGGCGGCGAAGACGTCGGTGAGGTTCAGCGGCGGATGGCTGTTCATCAGGTGGCCGCCGCATTTCGTGCACCACTTGCGGAAGCTGACCGGGGTCTTGTTGTAGGTGCCGACGAACTCGGCGCCCTTGGTGATCTTCACCGCTTCCGGCTTCCACAGGGTGAAGGCGTTGACCGGGCCGGCCGACCAGTGGCGGCAGGATTCGCAGTGGCAATAGCCCATGCCGGCCGGCTCGCCGCTGACGGTGAATTCCACCGCGCCGCAGAAACATTTGCCCTTGTGCTCGCTCATCGTGCTCTCCTGTCGCCTTGGTCTTGTCGTTCGAGTCTAGCAGCGGGCGCGCCGGCGCATCCGCGATGCGCATCACGCGCCGGCGGCCCTTGAAGCTATGAGTGCCGGATCGGCGGCGGGAGGTTGCGGCGCGCCGGAGGATGGCCGCATCGGCGCGGTTCTGTGCGGATTTTGCACCGTTCCGCCATCGCGGCGCACGTGGCCTTGGGCCGGCAGGGCTGGAAGCGGATGTTCTTTCTCGATCCGGGGCGCTGGCTCGCCGATGCCGGCGCGGCCTGACTGCCGGCGGTCACGCCATATGATCCCGGCCGTGGTGGGATTCTCGACAGACCCTGAGCCGTATAGCCGCCGCAAAAAATGGGACTTGGCGCGTTAACCCGCCTTCCCCAGTATCTCCAGGCAAAACTCGATGAATGCCCGCACCTTCGCCGCGCGGTGCAGGCGGGAGGGATAAATGGCGTGGAGGGGAAAGCGTTCGTCGGACCAGTCCGGGAACAGCTCCACCAGGCGGCCGCTGCGCAGCAGTTGTTCGTGGCCGATTTCCAGGATCTGGGCAATGCCGGCGCCGGCTTCGCAGGCGCCGAGCAGTGTGCCGGAGTCGGACACCAGCAGGCGGCTCCTGGTGCGCAGGGGCAGGACTTCCTTCTTGCGCCGCATCTCCCAATCGTAGGGGCGGCCGTGGGCGGCATCGTAGAAGTCCAGGCATTCGCGCTGCTCCAGCTCCCGGGGATGCCGCGGCCGGCCGTGGGTCTTGAGATAGAGCGGGGAGGCGACGGTGATGACGCGCGTCTCGGCGAGCTTGCGGGCGACGAAAGAGCCCTGCGGCGGCTCGCCGAAGCGCAAGGCGAGGTCGAAGCCATCGGCGACGAGATCGCCCACCGAGTCGCGCATGATCAGTTCGAGCGACAGTTCCGGATAACGCGCCAGGAACGCCCCCAGGTGGCGCGCCAGCACCATGCGCGAGAAGAACGCATCGATGTTGACCCGCAGCTTGCCCCTCACTTTCGCGGTTGAGCCGGAAGCCTCGATCGCCGCCTCCTCGATGCCCGCCAGGTGCGGGCCCACCTGCTCGTAGAAGCGCCGGCCCTCCTCGGTGAGCGAGAGCGCGCGCGTGGTGCGCGCCAGCAGGCGCGCGCCGACGCGCAGCTCCAGCCGCGCCAGCGCCCGGCTCACTCCGGAAGGCGACAGGCCCAGCGCCTCGGCGGCGCGGGCGATGGTCCCGGCTTCCACCACCGCCATGAACACGGAGACACCGGAAAGCAGCCGGCCGTCGAATGCCATGGGATTCCTGCCTTTTTGTCACGACTGCATGTATGAAAACGCTATTGAAGCACGAATCGCCCGGAGAGATAGTGCCGCCACCTCGCCGGATGGCGAATCCACTCGAGGAGTCGCGCCATGTATGCAATCACCGGTATCACCGGACAAGTCGGGGGCGCCGCGGCCCGCAGCCTGCTGGCCGCCGACCAGAGCGTGCGGGCGGTGGTGCGGGACCGCGGCAAGGGCGCGGTGTGGGCGCAGCTCGGCTGCGAGCTGGCGGTGGCGGATCTCGCCGATACGGCAGCGCTGGTCCGCGCGTTCCAGGGCGCCGAGGGGGTGTTCGTGCTGCTGCCGCCGGTGTTCGATCCCCGGCCGGGCTTTCCCGAGGCCGCCGCGCTGATCGAATCCCTGCACGGGGCGCTGAGCCGTGCCCGGCCGCAGAAGGTGGTGGCGCTGTCCACCATCGGCGCCGATTCGGCGCGGCCCAACCTGCTCAACGCGCTGCGGATGATGGAGCAGAGCTTCGCCAGCCTGCCGCTGCCGGTCACCTACCTGCGCGCGGCCTGGTTCATGGAGAATGCGGCCTGGGACATCGCCGCCGCCAAAGAGGGCGTGATCCGCAGCTACCTGCAGCCGCTGGACCGCCGCATCCCGATGATCTCCACCGCCGATGTCGGCCGCACCGCCGCGGAGTTGCTGCAGGAGCGGTGGGAGGGCCAGCGCGTGGTGGAGCTGGAGAGTGGCCGCCGCGTCTCGCCGGACGACCTGGCCGCCGCCTTCTCCAGGGCGCTCGATCGCCCGGTGCGGGCCGAGGCGGTGCCGCGTGACCAGTGGGAGGCTATCTTCCGCGGCCAGGGCATGAAAAATCCCGAGCCCCGCATGCAGATGGTTGACGGCTTCAACGCCGGCTGGATCGACTTCGCCGAGCGCGGCGCCCATGCGCGCAAGGGCGCCATCGGCATCGACCAGGCCATCGCCGCCCTGGTGCAGAGGGAGCAGTCGTGAGCGCCGGCCATGGGTGGAGCGTTTCAGGCGGCCGCGGGGGCCTGAACGGCGGCGGGGCTATGATGCGCGGCACCCCAACCGGAGACGCGCGATGACCGCACAGCCCACCGTGGTGGAAGTCGAGGAAACCCGCAGCGGCCGCTACATCAACACCCTGCGCGACGGGCGCCATACGCTCACCGCCGACGAGCCGGCGGCGGCCGGCGGCAGCGACGCCGGCCCGGGTCCCTACGAGCTGCTGCTGATGAGCCTGGGCGCCTGCACCAGCATCACCCTGCGCATGTTATGCCGACCTGAAGAAACTGCCGCTGGAGCGCGTGCGGGTGCGGCTGTCGCACCGCAAGATCCACGCGCAGGACTGCGCCGAGTGCGAAACCAAGGAGGGCAAGCTCGACCAGATCACGCGCGAGATCGAGCTGGAAGGCGCTCTGACGCCGGAGCAGCGCCAGCGCATGCTGGAGATCGCCGACCGCTGCCCGGTCCACCGCACCCTGACCTCGGAAATCCGCATCCTGACCAGCCTGGCCGGACAGGCGCCCTCGCGCCTGTCATAAATCTGTAATATCCGGGGCAGCTCCGGCACAGGAGGGCTCCAGCGATGGGCACGGGGGAAAACGGCGGCAACGGTGCGCGACCGGTCGATCTGGGCCGGCGGCGTTTCATCAGCGGCGTCGCCGGCGCGGCGGGCGGGGCGCTGCTCCAGGGCTGCGGCAGCAGCAGCCCGGCGGATCCGGGCAGCGGCGCGGGCGCCGGCGCGCTGCCGGCGCCGGAGGATTCGGGCATCGACCACATCGTGGTGGTGATGATGGAGAACCGCTCCTTCGACCACTACCTCGGCTGGGTGCCGGGCGCCGACGGCGTGCAGGCCGGCCTGAGCTTCAGGGACGCGGCCGGCAACAGCCATCCGACCTACGACCTGGCGCCGAACTTCCAGAACTGCATGCTGGCCGACCCCGACCACAGCTACGCCGGCGGCCGGGTCGAGATCAACAACGGCAGGATGGACGGCTTCCTGCTGCCGCAGCCGGTGGGCGACACCTTTCCCATCGGCTATTACACCGCGGACAGCCTGCCGTTCTTCAAGGGCTGCGCCGCCAGCTGGACCATCTGCGACCGCTACTTCTGCGGCATCCTCAGTTCGACCACGCCGAACCGCTTCTACATGCACGCCGGCCAGACCGACCGGCTCAGCAACACCGTGTCGGTGTCGACCCTGCCGACCATCTGGGACGGCATGCTCGGCGCCGGCCGCAGCGTCGCCTACTACTACGTCGACGTGCCGTACACCGCGTACTGGGGCAACAAGTACAACGGCTTCTCCCGGCAGTACAGCATGAGCAGCTTCGCCGCCGACGTGGCGGGCGGCACGCTCGCCAACCTGACCTACATCGACAACGTCGGCACCACCTTCGAGGAAGGCGGCGGCATCTCGCGCGACGACCACCCCTACGCCGACGTGCGCGACGGCCAGCACTTCCTCAACCAGGTCTACGACATCCTGCGCGCCGGGCCGCAGTGGGAGCGCACCCTGGTGATCGTCAACTACGACGAATGGGGCGGCTTCTACGACCACGTCGAGCCGCCGTTCGCGCCGGTCTCGGCAGCGGAGAAGGCGCTGGGCAACGACGGCCGGCTCGGCTGCCGCGTGCCCTGCGTGCTGATCGGGCCGCGGGCGCGGCGCGGCCACGTCGAGCACCTGCAGCTCGACCCGAACTCGATCCTCAATTTCATCGCCTGGCGCTTCGGCTTCGCCCCGCCCGGCGTGCGCGGCGGCTCCAACAACTTGGCGCTGGCGCTGGATTTCGCCAATCCGCCCAACCTCCAGGCGCCGGCGTTCGACGTGCCGGCGGGCCCGTTCGCCGCGCTGTGCCTGCCGCTGGAGGAACTGGTCGCCGAGGTCGCCAGCGTGTCCGGCCTGCCGGTGTCGCTGCCGATCCCCGCGGCCTTCCCGGTCGGCGTGCCGCTGCCGGTGGTGGTGCAGCTGCCGCCGATCCCGGGGCTCGACGTGCCGCTGCCCTCATTGGCGCGGGACGAGTCGATGGAGGCGGCGCGGCGCCGCCTGGCGCACCACCAGGAGCTGGACGGCCTGCGCCGGCTGGCGCGCGACCACGGCTTCGCCTAGCCGCCGCGACGCGCTAGCCGCGACGCCAGTGGCCCGGCACGAAGCGATAGTAAGGGCCGCGGCGCACGTAGTGCTCCGGCACCCAGACCCAGCCCGGCCGGCCGGCGACGTAGTGGCCGGCGACCCACACGTACTGCGCGCCGTTCCAGGCCCAGTAGCCGGGAGCCCAGACGTAGCCGGGCTGCGGCGGCGGGGGCGGCGGGCCTTCGACCACCGGGGCGGGCGGGGCGAGGTTGATGTCCACGCCGACGCGCGCGGCCTGGCTGGCTGCCGGCAGGGCCATGCCCGCGGCGAGCAGGGTGGCGAGGAGCAGCGGTTTGTTCACGGCGTTTCTCCGGTGTGCGTGCTTGCCTCGAACCTTAGCGCCGGCCGCTGAATTGCGGCTGAATGCCGCGCCCCTGCGCGCGGTTAAGAAGAGTAAAAGCGGCCTGGCCACGCCGGGCGGGCCTGCCTCTCACTAGCCGGCAAAAGCCTTGCGGTCCGCTTCGAACGCCTGCGCCAGCCAGTCGCCGACGACGCGGAAGCGCCGGATCCTGGCGGCGTCGCGGTGGCTCAGCAGCCACAGGTCGCGGTGCAGCTCCGGCCTGGCGCTGAGGCGCCGCAGGCCGCTGCGCTCGCCGCAGAAGCCGGGCAGCAGGGCCAGGCCCAGGCCGGCCTGGCAGGCGCGGATCAGGGTGGTGGCGCTGCTGGCCTGCAGCCGCCGCTGCGGCGCCGGCCGGAGCCGCGCCAGCCAGCGCATTTCCGGCACCCCTGCCAGCTCCTCGCCATAGGCCAGCCAGGGCTGGCTGCCCCAGCGGCTGCGCGGCACCGGCTTGCAGTGCGCGCCGCAGTAGACGCTGAAGCCGATGGCGCCGAGCTTGCGCATCAGCAGCGCCGCGTCCTGGGTCGGCTGCGCCAGGCGCAGGGCCAGGTCGGCCTCGCGGCGGGTGAAGGACAGGTTGTGGTCGTCGGCGACCAGGCGGATCTGCAGGCGCGGGTGCGCCCGGGCCAGCTCCGGCAGGCGCTCCACCAGCCACTGGTCGAACAGCGCGTCCGCCGCGGTGATCGACACCGGCCCGGCGATGTCCTCGGCCTCGGCGCGCGTTTCCGTCTCCAGCGCCCGCACCGCGCCCTGCACCCGCTCGGCGTGGGCCACGAACACCGCGCCGGCGTCGGTGGGCCGGTAGCCGCGGTGGTCGCGGATGAACAGGCGCGTGCGCAGCGCCGCCTCCGCCGCCGCCAGGCGGCGGCTGACGGTGGACACGTCCACGCCCAGGCCGCGCGCCGCGGCGCTCATGCTGCCGTGGCGGGCCAGGGCCAGCACCACGGCGATGTCGTTCCAGTCCAGGGCGGACGTGTCCACGCCGTGCTCCCTTGCAGAATTGCAAAGCGATCTTGCCAGTTTGCCGGTTCCGCCGCAGCCGCGGCTGCCGCAAGATGGGCCGTCCCAGGGAGACCATCATGCTGCTGACCCGGATTGAGCTGCTGGACGAGCTGCTGGAGCGCCACCGCGAGGCGCTGGGCGCGGATTTCACCGCCTACCGCAACCACTGCTGCCGCGTGGTGAACTTCTGCGCCGCGCTGGCGCCGGGCGCGGCCGAGGCGCTGCGCAAGGCGGCCATCGCCGCCGCCTTCCACGACCTCGGCATCTGGACCGACCGCACCTTCGATTACCTGCCGCCCTCCGAGCGCCTGGCCGAAGCGTACCTGCGCGGCGCGGGCCTGGCGGAATGGAGCGCCGAAGTCACCGCGATGATCGGCCAGCATCACAAGCTGACGGCGTACCGGCGCGAGCCGGCGGCGCTGGTCGAGGCGTTCCGCAAGGCCGACCTGGTCGACGTGTCGATGGGCCTGGTGCGCCATGGCCTGCCCAAGGCCTTCGTCCGCGAAGTGCTGGCGGCATTTCCCAACGCCGGCTTCCACAAGCGGCTGGTGCAGCTGTTCGGGCAGCGGCTGCGCACCAAGCCGTGGAGCCCGATGCCGATGATGCGCTGGTAGGGCCGCCCGGCCGCGCCGGGAGGAAAACCGCGGCGGCGCGTCCGCCGCGCGAAAGACCGGCGTAAGCCCGGTCCGGGATTCATGTGGTATTTTTCGGCCCCGCCGCCGCCCGGACGGCCGCGGCCGCGAACTTCGCGCCGCTTCGTCCATCTAAAGCGGTCGGCAGCCGAATCCCTACCCGAGCCTCTCATGCTATTGCGCCGCTGTCTCCTGCTCCTGGCCGCGCTGCTGGCGGGCAACGCCCATGCAGGCAATCCTTCGCCGTTCGACCTGGCCGGCCCGACCCTGGAGGCCAAGGTGACGCGCGGCGGCGTGACCCTGCCGGCGTCGGAGGTGCCCAACCTGGTCGCCGGCGACAAGGTCTGGGTCCGCGCCGACCTGCCGTCGAGCCAGTCGGCCCACTACCTGATGGTGGTGGCCTTCCTCAGCGGCTCGACCAACCCGCCGCCGGAGCAGTGGTTCTATCCGTGCAAGGTCTGGCAGGAGCCCTGCGCCCACGACGGCATCACCGTCACCGTGCCGGACGGGGCGCAGCAGGTGCTGCTGTTCATGGCGCCGGAGACCAGCGGCGATTTCCGCACCCTGGTCAGCGCGGTGCGCGGGCGTCCCGGCGCCTTCGTGCGCGCCTCGCAGGACCTCAACCAGGCGGCGCTCGACCGCTCGCGCCTGCAGGTCTACCTCAACGCCATCCACGCCCTCAACGCCAGCGACCCGGCGCGGCTGAAGGAGGTCACGCCGCTGCTGGCGCGCAGCCTGTCGATCAAGGTCGACGACAAATGCCTGGACCGCATCCCGGCCTTGCAGGCGCCCTGCCTGATGGCCGGGCAGGAGTCGCTGATCCTCAACGACGGCCACAGCACCTCGATCGTGCAGGCCCTCACCACCGGCTACGACGCCGACCTGCTGATGGCCGCCAGCTCCACGCCGCAGGCCGGCTACGGCTACTACAGCCCGTACATCGCCTCGGTCATCGACATCGCGCGCATCCTCGATTCGTTCCGTACCGCGCAGTACCAATACATTCCGGCGCTGGCCACCCAGCACGGCGACCAGCTGGCGCTGACGCTCAACACCGCGCCCTCGTTCTACGATCCCAAGTCGGTGCTGGTGGTGGCGCTGCCGGCGGTGGAGCAGCCGCAGCCGCCGCCGCTGCACGCGGTGGACCCCAAGGAGATCTACTGCGCCAGCCGCAACACCCTGGTGCTGCCGGTGGAGGGGGCGCCGCTGGCCTTCTCCACCGGCTATGCCCACGACGTGACCCTGAGCCTGTCCGGCACCGACGGCAAGACCATCCTGCTGCCGGCGCGCGCCGACGCGGTGCAGGGCGGCTACGTCGTCGACACCACCGGGCTGCGCAATGCCAGCCTGGGCGAGACGGTGCACGCCACGCTGCAGGGCTACTGGGGCTTCGAGCCCTACGACGGCCCCGGCTTCCGCCTGCGCAACGCCCACGCCAGGAACTGGACGCTGGCCGAGGGCGAGATGCAGGCGCTGGTGGTGGGCAAGCAGGACACCATCCACCTGCAGGCCGACAGCGTCAGCTGCGTCGACGACATCATGCTCAAGGACCCCAGCGGCAAGGAGCTCAAGGCCGAGTGGAAGGCGGTGAGCCAGAACGAGGTCGAGGTGACCCTGCCGCTGCAGGCGGCCCAGCCCGGCGCGATGACCCTGCTGGTGCGGCAGTACGGCGCCAGCCAGCCGCAGCCGGTGGAGTTCAAGGCCTTTTCCGACGCCGGCCGCTTCGACAGCTTCGTGCTCCACGCCGGCGACAGCCAGGGCACGCTCAAGGGCGGCAACCTGGGCGAGGTGGCCAGCCTGAGCATCGACAAGCTGGTGTTCCTGCCGGGCCAGCTGTCCCGCCGCGGCAGCCGCGACGAGCTGCCGATGAACGCGCAGGACCCGCAGGCCGCGGCGGCGCTGCCGCAGGGCTCGACCCTACCGGCCACGGTGACGCTCAGGGACGGCCGCAGCGTGCGGGTCAACGCCACGGTGGACGCGGCGCGGCCGCGCGTGTCGCTGATCGGCAAGAGCGTATGGCCCTCGCCCTCCAGCGGCGACAGCAACATCCAGCTCGCCAACCAGGACCAGCTGCCGCAGGACGCCAAGCTCAGCTTCTCGGTGCGCGCCGAGTCGCCGGCCGCCTTCCCCCATGGCCAGACCATCGAGGTGGCGACGGCCGACGAATCCTTCTCGGTGAGCCTGAGCCTGGCCAACGGCGGCCTGCGCCTGGTCGACAGCCGCGTCGCGGTGGCGACGCTCGACCCGGACAAGGCCTTCGGCGCCTCGGCCTTCGGCGCGCTCAAGTTCCGCGCCGTGGGCAGCGGCGCGGCGGGCGACTGGCTGCCGCTGGCCAAGCTGGTGCGCCTGCCGGCGTTGAAGGCCCTGCAGTGCCCGGCGGCGCCGGACCTGCCGTGCAAGCTGTCCGGCTCCGACCTGTTCCTGGTCGACGCGGTATCGGGCGACGCGCAGTTCCGCCATTCCATGCCGGTGCCCGAAGGCTTCACCGGCTTCGTGCTGCCGGTGCCGCGCCCCGCGGGCGGGCGGCTCTACCTGAAGCTGCGCGACGATCCGGCCACGGTCAACCAGGCCACGCTGGAGGTGCAGCAGCTCAAGCCGCCGCCGGATGCCGCCGCCGTGCCGGCGACGCCCGCCAGCGTGGCGCCGGCCGCTGCACCGGCGGCGGCGCCCACGCCCGCCGCGGCCGCACCGGCAACGCCCGCGACGCCTGCGCCGGCAACGCCGGCATCCCCGCCGCCAGCGCCTGCCGCGCCCGCGGCACCAGCGCCCGCCGCACCCGCCACGCCCGCACCGGCACCCGGCGCGACGGCGCCGCCGCAGGACTGAGCTTCAGGCGGGGGCTGCGGCCTTGCGCCTACGCGCTGCGCGCGGCGCCGGGGGTGACGCCCTTCCAGCGCTTGAAGGCGTGGCTGAACGCCGCGGCGTCGGAATAGCCCAGGCGCTCGGCCACCTCGGCCAGCTTCATGTGCGCGGTGCCGATCAGTTCCTCGGCCAGGGTCATCAGCACCTCGTCGCGCAGGGTGCGGAAACTGGTGTTCTCGTCGGCCAGGTGGCGGCGCAGGGTGCGCGAGGTCATGCACAGCTCGGCTGCCACCACTTCCATGTCGGCCGCCTGCGCCGGCCGGCGCAGGATGATGTCGCGCACGCGCGCCGAGGTGCCGGAGCGGGCGCGGCGCCGCGCCAGCAGCTTCTGGCATTCGGCCTCGCACATGCGCGCGGTGGCCTCGTTGGCCTGCGGCAGCGGTTGGTCGAATACGCGCGGGTCGAGCACGAACATGGTCCGGTCCGCGCCGAACTCCGGCTTGACGCCCATCAGCTCCTGGTAGCGCTGCGCGTAGGGCGGCGCCGGGAACTCGAACAGGATGCGCAGCGGCGGCGCCGGGCGCGGATCGATCAGGCGCTGCACGCGCCAGATCGACGCGGCGTCGCGTTCGATCACGAACGGCCGCACGTCCGCCGGCACCTTGCGGTAGTCCATGCTGAGGTAGGCCTCGCTGCCGCGCTCGCTGAAGTCCAGCTCGCCGAAGATGGCGCTGAGGTCGAGGTAGCGGAGGGCCGTGCGCAGCGCCTCGCGCAGCGAGCGGCTGCTGAACAGCGCATAGCCCCAGATACCGAAGTCGGTGATCTGGAAGCGGGCGCCGACCTCCAGCGCCAGGCCTTCCACCTGCGGCAGCGCCGCCACCACGTTGCGGATCAGCCGCAGCTCCTGCTCCAGGCGGATCTCCGCCTCGGCGTCGCGGATGGTCGCCGGGCTGACGCCGCTGCCCTCCAGGCACTGGGCGAGGCCGGCGCCGTGCGCCTGCGCCACTTCCACCAGGTGGCGGGCGCCTGCGATACCGCGCGGAATGCTCCAGTCCGGCATGACGTCCAGGAAGATCGAGGGCTGTCCGGAATTATCAATAAATTGTCCCGGCATGTCATCCAGCCCACGACGGCCCCTGCTTAAGCTTGTGCACTGCAACGAGCCTCTTTCCACCGGATGTTTGCCGTGAACCAAGCCAGAGCTTCCGACGTCGCCCTCGCTCCCGCCCCCTGGGACTTGAGCGGGCAGGGCTACATCATCGCCGTGCGCCTGCCGCGGGAGGTGCTCGAGCAGGGCAGCTTCCTGCCGCCGGGGCTGCGCCGCGTCGGCAGGAGCCGGCTGGCCTGCCTGATGTTCGTCGACTACGCCCGCAGCGACGTCGGTCCTTACCACGAGCTGCTTTACATCCCCGGCGCGCTCGACTTCGGCCGCCGCCGCCAGCTCTCCATTTCGCGCATCTTCGTCTCCAGCTGGGCCTCGGTGGTCAACGGCAACCGCAATTGGGGCATCCCCAAGGACCGCTGCGACTTCGCCGTGGACTACGGCGCGGATGGGATCGACCGCGTCGCCTGCACGGCGGCGGACGGCACCGTCTTCGCCGAGCTGGAGCTGCAGGCGCGCGGGCCGCGCCTGCCGGCGCCGGGCCACTGGGTGCCGCGCCGCCTGCGCACCTTGTCGCAGCTGCATGAAGGCCGGATCTACACCTATGCGCCGGAAGCGCGCGGCCAGGTGCGCTTCGCCCGCGTGCGCAACTGGCGCTTCGACGCGCGGCACTTCCCCGACCTGGCGCGCGGCGAGGTGGTGGCGGCGCTGAAGATCACCGGTTTCCGCATGGTTTTTCCGGTGGCGGAGATCGAGCCGTTTGCGGCCTGAACCTTGTAGGGATCGTTCGCCCGAGCCGCCCGCGCAGCGGGCCGAGCCAGGAGCGCGCAACGCCCCCTCCTCGGACCGCCCGGCGGCGCCGGGCGGCGCGGCTGAACGGGAATAGCGGATGAAAGACACGGACTACGACTACCTCATCGCCGGCGGCGGCTCCGCCGGCTGCGTGCTCGCCAACCGGCTCAGCGCCGACGGCAAGCACCGCGTCTGCCTGCTCGAAGCCGGCCCGCGCGACTGGAACCCGCTGATCCGCCTGCCCACCGGCCTGATCCCGCTGGTGCGCGGCTGGTGGTGCAACTGGAAGTACTGGAGCGAGCCGCAGCCGCACATGGGCGGCCGCCGCATGTACCAGCCGCGCGGCAAGGTGCTCGGCGGCTCCAGCAGCATCAACGCCCAGGTCTACATCCGCGGCAACGCGGCGGACTTCGACCGCTGGGCCGCCCAGGGCTGCGCCGGCTGGAGCTACGAGGAGGTGCTGCCGTATTTCCGGCGGATGGAGAACTACGAGCCGGCGAGCGAGCCGCGCGACGCGCGTTTCCACGGCAAGGGCGGGCCGCTCAACATCGCGCCGCGGGGCGCGCTCAATCCGCTGAGCCAGGCCTTCCTCGACGCCGCCGGCCAGGCCGGCCTGCCGGCCACCGCCGACTTCAACGGCGCGCAGCAGGAAGGCTACGGCATCCTCCACCGCTACCACCGCAAGGGCGAGCGCTGCTCCAACGCCGCCGCCTACCTGCGCCCGGCCGAAGGGCGGCCGAACCTGACCGTCATCACCGGCGCGCACGTCACCCGGGTGCTGCTGGAGGGCAGGCGCGCCGTCGGCGTGCGCTACCGGAAGGGCCGCGCCGAGCGCGAGCTGCGCGCCGCGCGCGAGGTGATCGTCAGCGGCGGCGCCTTCAACTCGCCGCAACTGCTGCTGCTGTCCGGCATCGGCCCGCGCGCCGAGCTGGAGAAGCACGGCATCCCGCTGCTGCACGAGCTGCCGGGCGTGGGCCAGAACCTGCAGGACCATCTCGACCTCTACGTGGTGACGAAGGCGAAAACCCGCGAGGGCTTCTCCTTCCACCCGACCTCCTGGTGGCGGGCGCTGGCCGGCCTGGTGCAGTACGCGCTGTTCCGCCGCGGCTATCTCACCAGCAACCTGGCCGAGACCGGTGCCTTCCTGCGCTCCGCGCCGGAGGAGCCGCTGCCCGACCTGCAATGGCACTTCGCCCCGGTGGTGAACGCTTACCACGGCCTCGACCTGCGCGGCGTGTTCCGGCACTACGGCTATTCCATCACCATCAACGAGAACCGGCCGCTGTCGCGCGGCCGCGTCGGCCTGCACAGCGCCGACCCGCTGGCCGCGCCGCTGATCGATCCCAATTACGGCGCCGAGGGGCGCGAGATCGAGCGCCTGGTGCGCGGCATCAAGCTGGCGCGCAAGGTGCTGGCGCAGCCGGCCTTCGACCCGCACCGCGCGGTCGAGCTGGTGCCGGGCCCGCAGGTGCGCAGCGACGAGGAGCTGCGCCACTGGGTGCGCCACCACGCCGAAACCATCTACCACCCGGTCGGCACCTGCAAGATGGGGGTCGACCCGCTGGCGGTGGTCGATCCGCAGCTGCGCGTGCACGGCCTGCAGGGCCTGCGGGTGATCGACGCCTCGGTGATGCCGAGCCTGATCGGCGGCAACACCAACGCCGCGGTCAGCATGATCGGCGAGAAGGGCGCGGCGATGATCCTGCGCGACGCGGCGGGGAATGCCGAAGCCGGCGAGGCCCTCGCCGCGTAGCGCGGAAGACCCAAGGCCCCGTCATTCCAGCCGGCGCCGGGACAGCAGGCAAAATCGAAGCTCCGGAGGAGAGGAAAAGACCATGGACCTGGAACTGGCCAAGAAGATGCTGCAGACCGGCATCAAGTTCGTCGCCAACAGCGGCCTGCAGGTGGTCGAGCTGCGGCGCGGCTACGTCAAGTGCCTGATGCCCTACGCCGGCAACGGCAACCATATCGGCACCATGTACGCCGGCGCCCTCTTCACCCTGGCGGAGATTCCGGGCGGGGCGTTGTTCCTGTCCAGCTTCGACGCGGGCAAGTTCTATCCCATCGTCAAGGAGCTGGACCTGAAGTTCCTCAAGCCGGCGAAGGGCGACGTGACGGTGGAGATCGGCCTCGACGACATCCACATCGCCTCGCTCTCGGCGGAGGCCGCGGCCAAGGGCAAGGCCGAGTTCATTCTCGAAGGCCAGCTCAAGACCGCCGACGGCACGGTGGTGGCGGAAAGCCGCGGCGTGTACCAGATCCGCTCGACGCTGCCGCCGGCGAAGGCGGCGTAGTTTCCGCCGGGGGGCCAATGGCCGCCTCGGTGATCGCGCCCACTCCGGACGGCGCGGGCGTACTGCCTGCGTCCTTACGCCGCGACCGGATTGCCGGCCGGCACCAGCGTGTAGTCCTCCAGCACCGGCTCCTTCAGCCGCCGGCCGTACTCGGTCATGTAGCCGACCCAGTTGTTGGTGTTGCGGCCGTCCGGGCCGATGTACCAGCTGTGGCAGCCGGACTCGTAGGTGGTGCCGCGGTTGCGCTGCTGCACTTCCTCGTTGTAGCGGCGCTGCGCCTCCGCCTTCACCTCGAGCGACTTCAGGCCGCGGCTCCGCAGCAGCGCGGCGCAGCCGGCGATGTAGCGGCCCTGCGCTTCCAGCATGTAGATGATGGAGCCGGCGCCGAGATTGGTGTTGGGGCCGTAGAGCATGAAGAAGTTGGGGAAGCCGGCGACGCCGACGCCGAGATAGGCCTCGGCGCCGTTCTGCCACAGCGCGCGCAGCGACTGGCCGTCGGCGCCCTTCAGGTCCATCGGCGCCAGGAACTGCGAGGCGGCGAAGCCGGTGCCGTAGACGATGATGTCGGCGTCGCGCAGCGCGCCGTCCGCGGTCTTGACGCCGTCGGTGGTGATCTCGCTGATGCGCTCGGTCACCACCTCGACGTTGGGGCGGGCGAGGGCGCGCAGCCAGTCGTTGGACAGCAGCGTGCGCTTGCAGCCCACCGGGAAGTCCGGGGTCAGCTTGCGGCGCAGCTCCGGGTCGCGCACCTGGGCCCACATCAGGCCCTTGGCCAGCAGCCGCAGCACGGCGTCGGCCAGCCGGCTGAGCAGGCCGCGCCGGATCATGGAGGAGGCGAGGAACTCGATCACCCAGAAGATGCGCCGGCGGTCGAGGTCGTAGACCAGCGGGAAGGTCCTGAGCAGCCAGCGCTCGAAGCCGTTGAAGGCGCGGTCGAACTTGGGGATGCACCAGCCGGGCGAGCGCTGGAACAGGTACAGCTTGCCGGCCTGCCTGGCCAGCTCCGGCACGAACTGCACCGCGCTGGCGCCGCTGCCGATCACCGCCACGGTCTTGCCGTGGAAGTCGCAGCCGTGGTCCCAGCGCGCCGAGTGGAACGCCTTGCCGGCGAAGCGCTGCATGCCGGGGATGTCGGGATAGGCCGGCCGGTGCAGCTGGCCCACCGCCGCGACCAGGATCTCGGCCTCGGCGGTTTCGCCGCTGGCGAATGCCACCTTCCACAGGCCGCGCGCCGCGTCGTACTCGGCGCCGGCCACCTCCTTGCCGAAGCGGAAGTGGCGCTCGAGATCGAACTTGCGCGCGACGTGGCGCTGGTACTGGAGGATCTCGGCCTGGCCGCCGTAGCGGCGCGACCAGGGATAGTGCGGCTCGAAGCTGAAGGAGTACAGGTGCGAAGGCACGTCGCAGGCGGCGCCCGGATAGGTGTTCTCGCGCCACACGCCGCCGGCGCTGGCGGCCTTCTCGTAGATGGTGAAGGACTCGATGCCGGCGCGCTTCAGGTAGTAGGCCACGCTCAGGCCGGCAAAGCCGCCGCCGATGATGGCGATGCGCGGGCTGCGGTCGGTGGCGCTGGCGTCGGGCATGGCGGGCCGCTGTTCCGGAAGAATTGGCTCACGCTACGTAAACCTCGCGCCGCTGTAAATGGTCCGGACGGACACCGATCGCTTCCGGAACTCACAAGCGCCTGTCCGCAATGCGCATGGCCGCCGGGTCGGCGGCTGGTAATCTGACGGACGGGCTGCCGACGTCAGCCCGTACCGAACCAGATCCGCTGCGAGCGGGCGCCGCACAAAACATGACGGTGATGTGCAAGGAGGAGTACGGCATGCGTTCAGGGACGCTGCGGGGTGGTGTTGTCCGCTGGCTGGCGGGGACGTTGCTGCTGGGGCTTGCCGCCGCGCCGGCGCTGGCGCTGGATTTCGATCTCAAGCCGCCTCTGCTCAATGATCCGGTGAAGGGGGTGCTCAACACCACGTTCACCGCCGGCATCGGCGTGCGCACGCAGAGTCCGAGCCTCAACCTGATCCCCAAGGGCGTGGTCGATCCGGACGTCTGCGCGCCGCCGTTCCAGAGCTGCCAGGGCCTGTTCCGCACCCAGACCTTTCCGGCGCAGCACCTGAGCGCGGCTCCCGGCGCGTTCAGCAGCAACGGCGACCAGGGCGACCTCAACTACGGCCACAAGGGCGCGATCTTCCAGGCGCCGCTCAAGCTCACCTCGGACCTGACGCTGACCTACGGCAACTTCGGCGTCTTCGCCCGCGCCCTGTATTTCTACGACGTCGTCAACAACGACTTCACCGAGACCCACCCCAACGAGATCACGCCGCAGAACTACAGGAGCGTCGGCCGCGTCGGCACCACGCTGCCGGCGCTGACCAACGTGATCGGCGCCCCCTGCGCCTCGATCTCGCCGGGCGTGGCCGCGCTGCTGCAACCGGTGCTGGGTCCGCTGCAGCCGATACTGGCCGGGGCCAGCCTGCCCACGCCGGTGCTGAACACCAACTCGGTGTGCGGCCGCTTCTACGGCAAGGGCGGCTACGTGCGCAGCAGGCGCAGCGACGGCGAGGAGCTGGCCCAGGTCGGCACCAACCTGCAATACCTGGACAGCTACTTCTTCGGCAAGCTGCCGCTGTGGGGCGAGCGCGAGCTGACCTTCAAGATCGGCCGCCAGCTGGTCAACTGGGGCGAGAGCACCACCCTGGTGCTGGGCAGCATCAACTCCTCCAACCCGGTCAACGCCAACAACTTCTACCGCGTCGGCAACCAGGTCGAGGAGGACTTCATCCCGATCAACATGATCGACCTGTCGTTCACGCCGGTCGACAACCTCAGCGTCGAGGGCTATTACCAGCTGGAGTGGAAGCCGATCGAGGCGCCGACGCCGGGCAGCTACTTCTCCGACATCAACGTCGGCACCAACTTCACCGGCCGCTCGCTCAACGCCAGCTTCGGCCAGACCGCCGAGGACCCGGCCTGCCTGGGCAAGCTGCTGGACAACGTGCTGTCGGCGCTGACCCCGACCTGCAGCACCATCCAGCGCATCCCCGACTGGGAGCCGCGCACCGCCGGCCAGTACGGCGTCAAGCTGGATTACTACTCCGACAGCTTCAACAACGGCACCGACTTCGCGCTGTACTACGAGAACTACCACTCGCGCCTGCCCTACGCCAGCCTGTTCTCGGCCTATCCGAGCTGCGGCGTGTCCGAGGGCAACGCCCGCCACAACAACGCCGCCAACGTGGTCGACCTGCTGCAGGACTGCCCGGACTTCCCCGCCTTCCACGCCGGCGCCGACGTGACCCGGGCCACCTCCAGCGCCCTGCAGGTGGAGACCGCGCGCTTCGTGCTGGAGTACCCCGAGGACATCCACCTGATCGGCGCCAGCTTCAACACCACCGTCGGCAGCTACTCGATCCAGGGCGAGGTGGCCTACCGCCCGAACAAGCCGATGCAGGTCGACGCCCACGACCTGGCCTTCGCCGCGCTCGGCGCGCAGGGCACGCGCTGCGGCCAGCCCGGCGTGAACTGCCTGACCAGCACCGTCGGCGTCGGCTTCGGGCCGGATGGCGGCACCCAGATCTACCCCAACAGCAACGCGGTGGACCGCAGCGGCAATCCCTACATCAGCGACACCTTCGACCTGGTGGTGGGCCACGCCCCGGGTGCGCAGCGCGCGTTCCCCAACTTCGTCGTCCCCTACCGCGGCGGCACGGTGGGGCAGAACACGCCCTGCTTCCCGCTGAAGGACAGCGAGGACGAGCGCGCCCACGGTTTCGCCGGCTTCAGCCACCCGTACTATGCCTACGACAGGAACAGCCCCTGCTACATCCGCGGCTACGAGCGCATGCAGGATTTCCAGTTCAACCTCGGCGCCACGCGCGTCTATGGCGCCACCGACAACCCGATCGGCGCCGACCAGGTGATCCTGGTGTACGAGGCCGGCGCGGAATACGTGCCGTTCCTGCCGCGCTGGGACCAGTTGGTGCTGCAGGGCCCGAACTCGACCTCCGGCCCCACCGCCGGCGCCGACGGCTCCGGCGCCGACCTGTCGCGCACCGCCTGCTCCAACATCCCGGATTGTTCCTGGGGCGCCGACGGCCTGCGCTTCAACCCGCACCAGCAGGACCACTCCGGCTATCCCACCTACCTCTCCTGGGGCTACCGCGTGATCGGTCTGCTGAGCTACGAGCAGATCCTGCCGGGCCTGACGCTCAAGCCCTTCCTGCTTTATTCGCAGGACGTGGGCGGCATCTCCCCGGGCCCGGCCGGCAACTTCGTCAAGGGCCGCAAGAGCATGGACGCGCTGTTCGAGTTCCGCTACCACCAGGACCTGTCGCTGGGCCTGGGTTACCAGTGGTACTGGGGCGGCGGCGCCTACAACACGCTGTCCGACCGCGACTTCGCGCAGGCGTATCTGAAATACCAGTTCTGAGGGCCATGCATCGGAGCGGCCCGGGCGAAGGCGCGCAGCCGGCGGCAGTGCGGGAACGGCGCCGGCGCTCCGCTTCCCCCGGCGGCGTCTTGCGCGGCCTCAGTCCGCGTAGCGCGAAAGGTAGGCCAGCATCGCGTACACCGCCTCGTCGCGGTACGCCGGCGTGATCTCGCCGTGCAGGAACACCGAGTGGCGGAAGCAGGTGGTGCCGATGTCGATCGCCAGGGTCGCCACGTCCGGTTCCTGCGGCACCCTGATGCCGACGGTATCGAACAGCCGCCGCGTCAGCGAGCCCAGGTGCTGGATGGTGATCTCCTGCGCGCGGTAGCTCTCGTCGCTGACCGGGCCGCCGAGGATCAGCAGGCGCGCCACCGGATTGGCGTTGTGGAAGGCGGCGGCCTGGGTCACCAGCACGCGCGCGGCCTCGCGCCAGGGCAGGCCCTGCGCCATCACCGGCGCGGCCTCGCGCACCAGCGTTTCCTCCAGCCTGGCCAGGCAGCGGCGCAGCAGTTCGTTGAACACCGCGTAGGGCGTGGGGAAGAACTTGTAGATGGTGGCGCGCGGGTAGCCCAGGCGTTCGGCCAGCAGCGGGATGGAGAAGCCGCCGAGGCCGGCTTCCAGCAGCAGCGCCTCGGCTTCCTCCAGTACCCGCTCGAAGCGGTCCTTGGCCCGCTGCTGGAGCGGCTGGCGGGGCAGGGCGTCCTGGCTAAGCGCTTGATTCATGAAGAAAGAATAGCAATTGACAGGAAAAGTGACAAGTGTTACTTTTCGATAAACCAACAAATGTCGCTTCTTCCCCGGGGAAGCGTGCGTGCTCCGGCGCCTGCGCCGGAGCGGAACAGAAGGAAGCGGATGCGGCCCGCCGCACCGACTTTTCGGATCAGGAGGAGAGTGGGATGCGAGTGCAGATCGGCGCGGGGGTTGTGGGCTCGGTGTTTCTGCTGGCGGCCTGCGGCGGCAACTACAGCGGGGCGCCGCTGAGCGGGGGCGGAGCGGGCAACAGCAGCGGCGGCAACACCACCGGCCAGAGCTTCGGCAACGTGCAGGACTTCTTCGCCGCGCGGGTGGAACCCAATCTGTCCTTCTGCCGCACCTGCCACGTTCCCGGCGGCGTGGCCGACACGCCCGGCACCGGCCCGGCCACCCAGGGCAACCTGTTCCTGCTGTCCGCCAACAGCAGCGACGACTACGCCCGGGTGCAGGCGGCCTGGACCGCGCTGGGCAAGGGCGTGGACGGCAACAAGCTGCTGACTAACCCTTCCGATCCGGCGCAGAACCACACCGGCGGCCAGCCCTGGCCCACCACCAGCCAGGCCTACGGCGCCATGAAAGTGGTGCTGGGCTGCTGGGACAATCCCGCCAGCTGCGCCGCCCTGCTCGGCGGCGCCGGCGGCGGCCCGGTGGCACAGCAGCAGCCGCTGCTGGGCAGCGCACGCGGCGGCCATCTCTGGGACGATTTCTGCGCCGGCAAGGCGGACGACGCGGTCCTGCCGCCGGACCCGCGCACGCTGGTCGTGCCGGGCGTCAACCAGGGCAAGGCGGTCTACATGAACGCCTACTGGCAGACCTGCCAGGCCGACGACAAGCCGGCCAACTGCGGCGAGCAGCGGGCGCGGGTGGCGCGCGGCTATCCGCTGATCGCCGGGGCGGGGCAGGTCGGCGCCGGCACGTTCTTCTCCGGCGATTCCTCCAGCTCCAGCTATGCGGTTCCCGCCAGCAGCTACAACACCCTGTGGCAGGTCTGGGGCCTGCCGTCGCGGCCGGACAACTTCGACCAGCTCGCCGCCGAGCGCTGGGGCACGGCGCTGTCGCCCACGCGCAATCCGTACCCGCTGCCGGGCGAGGACCCGAACAAGACCAACGGCGGCAGCGGCCAGCTGCCGGAAGCCCTGACCCAGCTGCGCAACGCCGACGGCAGCTGGACCGGCAACGTCAACGTCACCTGCAGCATCTGCCACGGCGGCCAGGTCGGCACCGGCAAGGACGGCGGCCCGGGGCCGATCTACGGCAGCAACAGCCTGTCCGACATCACCGTGTTCTTCACCGACCTGGCCGCCATCGCGCCGGCGCAGTCGGCGCTGTCGGTGATCGCGCAGAACAAGGTGCGCGGCACCGGCAACATCACCAACTTCCAGCTGTTCGGCCTGCTCACCCTGAGCGACCCGAACATCCTGTTGCTCTATCCCACGATCCAGACCCAGCCTTCCACCGGCACCGAGGATCCGCCGGTGTGGTGGAACCTCGGCCATCGCCCGAGCAAGTTCTACGACGGCGGCCAGGTGACCGACTCCAAGCGCATCGAGCTGTCGTTCCACTTCCAGGGCTTTCCGGGCAACTTCGATCTCACCCCCGGCGAGAACTGGATCAAGGCCCACCAGCAGGACGGCGACGCCTGGCTGACCTCGCTCAAGGCGCCGCTGTGGCCCTACGGCGTCTGCTCCAACAGCGACGGCACGCCGGGCCCGAACGACGATCCCCACTGCATCAACCAGCCGCTGGCGGAGCAGGGCGCGGTGCTGTTCCACAGCAAGAACCTGTGGGCCGCCGACCTCGACAACCCGGTGCCCCGGCCCGACGGCGGCAACGGCTCCTGCGCCTCCTGCCACGGCGCCTACTCGCCGCGCTACGTCAACGACCCGGCCTATCTCGACACGCCGGCGCTGGAAGGCGTCGCCGCCTACATCGTGCCGCAGAACGTGATCGCCACCGACCCGGCGCGGCTCAACGGCAACAGCCAGCTCATCTCCTACATGGCGCGCAAGGACTGGTTCGCCTATTCCGACGGGCCCTACAACAGCGCCGGCATCCCGATCTGCGCCGACCAGAACGACACCGCGCTGCGCGGCAACCGCGCGCTCGGCTACCTGGCGCCGCCGCTGTACGGCGTCTGGGCGACCGCCCCGTACTTCCACAACGGCGCGGTGCCGAACGTATGGGAAGTGCTCAAGCCGTCGGATCGCCAGCCGCTGTGGCGGCGCCGGTCCAACGCCGCGCGCGCCGACCAGGCCGGCAAGGTGGTGATGGGCTTCGACTCGACCTTGGCCACCGGCTACGACCCGGTCAAGCTGGGCTGGAGGTACGAGGCGCTGAACTGCGGCGACGCCGGCACCGTGCCGGTGCTCGACTGCAGCCCCACGCCGGGCGGCAACACCCTGCAGGACGTGCTGGACATCGTCTACGGCAACGGCGGCCTGATCTGGAACCTGGCCAACCTGCCGCCCAAGACCAACCAGCAGATCGAGCAGCGCAAGATCTACAACACTTACATGTACAGCCAGAGCAACGCCGGCCATGAATTCACCGCGGTGCTGACCGACGCCGAGCGCAAGGCGCTGATCGAATACCTGAAGACCCTGTAGGCAAGGGCGGACGCGGTCAAGGCGCCGGGGCTGTAAAGGGCTGCTCCGCGGCCTTGCGCGGAGTGCCGGGACGCGGGAGAGAGCTTTCCCTGCGTCTTCCCGCTTCTTTGTTTGCGTTTCCTGCGCCGCCGTAGCGGACGCCGTCCGCAGCGGTTGCACTAGAATGAAATTCTAGAATATAGTTCTAGTCATGAGCGCAGCCGCCCCTCCCGCCGCCCGCGGCACCGACCGCCGCCGCGCGATTCTCGACGCGGCGCTGCGCTGCTTCGTCGAGCGCGGCTATGCGGCGACCACCATCGACGATGTGCTGCGCGGTTCCGGCGCCAGTGTCGGCTCGGTTTACCACCACTTCGGCTCCAAGGAGCGCATCGCCGCGGCGCTGTACCTGGAGGCGCTGCGCGACTACCAGGCCGGCTTCCTCGCCGTGCTCGACCGTGCGGCCAGCGCCGAGAGCGGCATCCGCGCGATTCCGGTGTACCACCTCGGCTGGGTGCGCGAGCATCCGGACCTGGCGCGCTTCCTGTTCGCCGAGCGGCCGCCGGAGGTGGAGCAGGCGAGCGAGGCGGAGCTGAGCGAGATGAACCGCGCCACCTTCGGCCGGGTGCGCGCCTGGATGGAGCGCCAGGCGCAGGCCGGGGCCATGCGCCGCCTGCCGCACGCCCTGTTCTACGTCATCCTGCTCGGCCCCTGCCAGGAACTGTCGCGCCACTGGCTGGCGCAGCGCCTGCGGGTGGACCTGAAGCTGGCGCAGCGCGAGCTGGGCGAAGCCGCCTGGGCCGCCCTGCGCACCTGAACGCATTCCCGCCTGAAAGGAGCCCGCCATGCGCCACGCCGAAGAACCCGGTGACTTCGTCCCCCGCGGCTACGACAGCCTGGTCGACCGCGCCCGCCGCGACACGCGCCGCCTGGTGCGGGTGGAGCGGCGCGGCGCCCACGCCGTCGTCACCATGGACGAGCCGGAGTCGCTCAATGCCCTGTCGGCGACCCTGACGGTGCAGCTGCACGATGCGCTGCGCGAGCTGGCGGCCGACCGCAGCCTGCGCGCCATCGTCCTGACCGGCAGCGATCCGGCGTTTTCCTCCGGCGGCGACCTCAAGCTGATGGTCGACGATGCGCACCCGATGCTCGACCATGGCGCCGAGGGCGCGGCCGACCTGTGGCGCTGGATCCGCCAGCAGTTCGGCGGCATCGCCCGCCTGATCGTGCGCTCCGACATTCCCTTCATCGCCGCGCTGAACGGCGCCGCCGCCGGGGTGGGGCTGGCCTTCGCCTTGTCCTGCGACCTGATCGTGGCCTCGGAGCAGGGGCGCATCGTGCCGGCTTTCCTGCGCATCGGCCTGGTGCCGGAAGTGGGCACCAGCTGGGCGCTGACCCGCCGCCTGGGATATCAGCGCGCCTTCGAGCTGTTCGCCCACGGCCGCATCATCGGCGCCGCCGAGGCGCTGCAGCTGGGCCTGGTCAACGAGGTGGTGCCGCACGGCGAGCTGCTGGCGGCGGCCGGGCGCTGGTGCGAGCGCATCGAGCGGCAACCCCGCCATGCGGTGCAGATGATGAAGCCGCTCCTGCGCCAGGCGGCGGAAATGAGCTGGGAGCAGGCGGTGACGATGGAGGAATTCGCCGAGCCGAACTGCTTCTCCACCGCCGCGCACCGCCAGGTGGTGCACGCCATGCTCGGCGAAGGGACGTCTCCGGGCTGAAACCGGCTTTTCAAGCCTGGGACTGGAAGGCTTCGCACGTCCATTTTCAGCGCCGGCGGCGGCAAATGCTCCGCACTGACTTATGTAATGGCCGGATGGCGGGGGCCGGTGTACATTAGGTACCGGCGGGGACTTGCACCGCCGCGGTGCGCCGAAAGCCCCGTGGTGATTGGGTTTTTGGGCCATTTTGTGGCACCGGCACCCCGGTCGGGCAGGCGTATCGGTTGCACTTTACGAGTGCGGCGGTTCAGAATCCCTGCGCTGTCATAAGAATTTCGCGCCGTTGTGTTGCTATCTGGCGCGGGAATTTCGCAGGAACGCGATAAATCATGCTTCAGGGAGAGTCAACCATGCGCAAGTTTTTGATTGCGGCAGCCGCCGGTGTGTTCGTGAGCGGTTCCGTCCTGGCCCAGGACACCCCGGCTCCGGCCGATGCGGCCCCCGCAGCCGACGCCGCCGCTCCGGCAGCGCCTGCCGACACCGCAGCCGCCGCCCCTGCGGCCGACGCTTCGGCGGCCCCGGCAGGCGACAGCAGCGCCCCGGCCCCGACCGCCGACAACACCGCCCCGGCGAGCACCGCCACCAGCCCCACCGTCGACGCCAGCGCCCCGGCCCAGGCCAGCACCGAAGAAGACCCCCTGGCCGGCATCCGCGACGTCGACTACGTCAGCGTCCTGGGCAACTACATCCACACCGACCGCAAGCGCGGCCTGTCCGTGGGCAACGACGTCAAATACGGCACCGGCGCCAGCTTCATCTTCGGCCGCCACTTCGGCAACGGCTTCGGCTGGGAAGCCAACTACACCTACAACGCCCTGGAAACCGGCCCCAACGGCGGTGGTGACCTTTATATCCACCAGCTCGGCGGCGACCTCACCTACTCCTTCGGCGACCGCCAGCACCTGACCCCCTTCCTGCTCATCGGCGGCGGCGGCATCTTCGACGACGTCCACCCGCGCCAGAACAACGGCGCCTCCGGCTACGCCGACGCCGGCCTGGGCCTGACCACCGGCACCTTCTGGCACAACCGCATCCGCCTGCGTGCCGAAGCCCGCGCCATCCACGACTTCACCTCCACCCCCGAGCGCAACGGCTTCACCGACTACCGCGCCGGCCTGGGCATCGAGATCCCCTTCTACGAACTCAAGCCCCAGCACCTGGCCCCGGCTCCCGAGCCCCAGGTCCAGGTGGTCAAGGTGCCCACCGGCCTGGAAGACAGCGACGGCGACGGCGTGGTCGACAGCGCCGACAAGTGCCCCAACACCCCGCCCAACACCCGCGTCGACGGCGACGGCTGCCCGATCCCCAAGGTCGTGCGCCTGGAAGGGGTCACCTTCGAGTTCAACAAGACCCGCCTGCGTCCGGATTCCCAGACCATCCTCAACTGGGTGGTGGGCATCATGAAGAAGTACCCGGACATGCAGGTCGAGCTGGCCGGCTACACCGACTCCGTCGGCAGCGCCGCCTACAACCTGAAGCTGTCGCAGGCCCGCGCCGACTCGGTCAAGGGCTACCTGCTGGAGCAGGGCATCGACGGCTCGCGCGTCCAGACCAAGGGCTACGGCAAGGAAAACCCCGTCGCCGACAACAAGACCGATGAAGGGCGCGAGCGCAACCGCCGCGTCGAGCTGCACATCCTCAACTGAACCACACATCACACCTACATCAGGGACTAATACCATGCGTACCAACACTGCTTTGAAGACCCTCACGGCGATGGCGGCCGGCCTGCTGCTCGCGGCCTGCACCTCCAACGGCAACGACGGCGGCGACATCACCGGCGGCAACGGCGCCACCGGCGGCCCGGCCAACGACGGCACCGGCGGCACCAGCATCACCGACGGCGGCAAGCCGGTCACCGGCCACTTCGTCTGCACCCGCGGCGCCAGCGGCTACAACGACGTCACCACCGCGGTGGGCAGCAACGGCCTGGTCGGCGGCCCGCTGACCGTTCTGCTCAACACCCTGGGCGGCACCAGCGCCACCAAGCTGCTCAACAGCGTGACCGAGCCGAACAACGTCATCGACGGCGACCTCAACACCTTCTCCACCTTCACGCTGACCGCCGGCCTGATCACCGGCCTGCTGGACTCGGTGGATGAATCCGTGCTGATCCCGGGCACCGTGCCGGCGGGCCACTACGCCGTGTTCGGCCTGTCCTTCCCCAACGGCACCGCCAACCTGAGCCTGCTCAACTCGGTGAGCGTGACGACCTACCTCAACAACGTGCAGCAGGAGCAGAACACCCTCAACCAGACCCTGCTGCTGGGCCTGCTGAACCAGGGCGTGCTGACCTCGCCGGCGGTGTGGCTGGGCGTGAAGACCGAGAAGGCCTACGACCGCGCCACCGTGTCGCTGAGCCCGGGCGTGCTCTCGGCCGACGTGGGCGACGCCATGCACGTCTATGAGCTGTGCACCGACGGCACGTTGAACTGAAGCAGCTGGACGGCCGGGGGCCCAAGGCCCCCGGCCGGCATCACACACCAAATTATTGAAGGTATCGGCGAGCTTAGGAGGCGGCAGATGAATCCGGCACTCGGAATGAACTGGCTGAAAGCAGGGTTGTGCATCACGGCGCTCGGCGCCGGCGCGTTGTTGAGCGGCTGCAACAATGACGACAACGGCGGCGGCAATGGCGGCGGAGCAGGTGGCAGCAGCGGCTCTTCCTCCAGCAGTTCCAGCTCGTCGTCCTCCAGCTCGTCGTCGAGCAGTTCCGGCGGCACGGCTTCTTCGAGCAGCTCTTCCAGCAGCGGCAGCAGCTCGAGCAGCTCCTCCTCCAGCGGCGGCACCGACATCGCCGCGGTGCGGATGAACCCGCCGGTGCCCGCCACGGTGCAGCCGGGCGGCCAGTTCATCCTGAGCTGGACGTCGATGGGCGTGACCGTGTGCACCGCCTCCGGCGGCAGCGGCAGCGACGGCTGGAGCGGCCCGCAGCCGCTCAACGGCAGCAAGACCCTCACCGCGCCGGCCACGCCGAGCGCCTACAACTACACCCTGACCTGCGCCGGCAGCGCCGCGGCGGCCAGCGGCACCGCCACCCTGACGGTGAGCGGCAGCGCCACCGGCGTGCCGGTGTTCACCAAGGCCTTCACCATCACCCCGAGCCTCAACGCGGCCGGCGGCACTTCCAACTTCAGCTGGGCCGTGAGCGGCGCCAACTCCTGCGCCGCCGTGGGCGGCAACGGCAGCGACGGCTGGAGCGGCACCCAGCCGGCGATCTCGCCCAGCCCCAACGGCGTGGCCGTGACGGCGCCGGCCAACCCCGGCACCTACACCTACGGCCTGATCTGCTACGGCAGCGCCGGCAGCACGGCGCAGACCGCCACCATCTCGGTGGGCAACACCGCGGGCGGGCCGACCTTCTCCGCGCCCTTCACCGCCACGCCCTCGGCCGTGAGCAACGCCACGCCGGTGAGCTTCAGCTGGGCCAGCAACGCCACCTCCTGCGCCGCGGCGGGCGGCGACGGCAACGCCACCACCTGGACCGGCGTGCAGCCGACCAGCTCGCCCAGCGGCGGCGTCTCGGTCACCGCGCCCGGCGCCAACGGCGCCTGGACCTACCTGCTGGGCTGCAACGGCCCCACCGGCACCACCATCAAGCAGCTGACGCTGACCGTGGGCGGCCAGGACTGCGGCGTCCCCGGCGTCTCCACCCGCGCCCTGCTGGTGCCGCATGCCGCGGTGACCAGCGCCACCGGCGGCGCGCTGTGCCTGGACTGCTCGGTGACCAACCAGCAGAACGTGATCGACGTCGACCCGAGCAGCTTCGCCACCATCAACACCACCGTGGCGCTGCTGTCCGACAGCGAGTCGATCACCGTGAGCAACGACTCGCCCTTCCCGGCGGGCCGCACCGCGGGCTTCGTGGTCTCCACCCCGGCGCAGCTGCTGACCCTGGACCTGCTGCAGAACGTGACCGTGAGCACCTTCCTCAAGGGCGTGCCGCAGGAAACCGGCGCCGCCACGGCCGCCGCGCCGCTGCGCCTGGACCTGCTGCAGATCGGCCTGATCGGCACCGCCCAGGCCTCGTACCTGGGCTTCAAGACCAGCAAGGACTTCGACGCCGTGCAGGTGACGGATAGCCCGCTGGTGGGCGCGCTCGGCACCGTGAACGTCTACCGGGCCTGCGTCAGCACACAGTAACGATTCGCCGATTGCGGCCCGGCTGCCGCGAGGGCCGGGCCGTTTTTTTTGCCTGCGGGTTTAAGGCTTCTTCCAACCACCACCTCTCCTTCCCTTGCGGGAGGGGAGGTGGCGCAGGGGGCCGCCGCCCGGGAATCCCTGCCGGACAAATGAAACCCGAGCCGCTCGGCAGGTAAATCCGCCCATCCACCCCATTGGGGCATTTTTGCTTCTCAAGTTTCGCCAAAAGTATCCGCAGACATAGGTGTGGGCGTCGTCGCGGGGGGCGGGACATGGGGAAGGGGTTCGTCGAGAAGCGTCGCCAGGGGCCGATCAACAGCCTCCGCCGCGCGCTGTATGGCCTGATGCTGGGCACCGCCACCGCGCCGGCCCTGGCCGGCGCCCTGCAGGACGCCGCCGGCTCCAGCGCGCACCGCGTGCCGCGCGTGCAGTCCAGCAGCGCCGCCTGGATGCACGACAACATGCTGCTGGCCCGCGATCCGTGGTCCGCCGGCCACGAGCTTTACGCTTACGCCGGGCTGGGCCCAGCGCTGTCCAGCACCCGGGCGCGGGGCCCCGACTTCGCCTTCCTGCCGGTGGGCGACGCCCTGTTCACCGCGCAGTTCCTGGGCGACGACCTGAAGAAGATCGGCAAGGGCCTGGGCGTGGACGTGGCGCTGCCGGAGTTCGGCTACTTCCACCTCAACCTCTACACCGGCCGCAACGACGCCACCGGCGGCAAGCGCCTGCGCATCGACCCGCAGGGCTTCGACCTGCCGCAATCCACCAACCGCCTGTGGTCCCTGGGCGGCTCGCTGGCCCTGGAGCGCGACGCGCCGGGCGAGCACCGCCAGCTCCGCTTCGTGCCGCAGCTGGTGCTGAACCTGGACACCCTCACCCACGTCAGCGGCCGCATGCAGGCCGTGATCAGCTACCACAACTGGCGCAGCCAGGTGGACCGCGGCCCCAGCGACGACCGCGGCGCGGTGCCGCAGGTCACGCTGAAGTGGTGGTACTAGGCGTCCGAACCCAGACCCTGCATCCCCTCGCCCCGTCGCCGCCTCGCGGTCGCGGAGAGTAAAGGCCGAGTTTTACCCGCTCAGCTCGCCTTGACCGGCAGCTCCGCCGGCAGGCCCCCGCCGTGCGGAACGAGCAGCAGCACCACGCACACCATCAGCGCCAGCAAGGCCACCCCGCCGAGGCCGAAGCAGATCGAGCGCAGCGGCTGCCTGCCCGTGATGTAGGCCCAGGAGTGCAGCCAGCGCGCTGCGGTGAAGATGCCGAAGACGACCGCCGCCGTGCGCGAGCCGCCGCCGGCCAGCACGTACACCAGCCCGAGAATCAGGAAGGGATAAATCGAGGCCTCCGCATTGCGGTGCGCCCGCAGCACCCGCGCCACCGCCGGGGGATCGGCCTCCGCCAGCGGCACCTTGAAGCGCTCGCTGTCTTCCGGATTGATCACCGTGCGGCTCTTCGACCGCGCCGCGCCGCTGAAGACCCAGAGAAAGACCAGGTTCAGGCACAGAAGCAGGCAGGCGATGGCGTACCAGGTGAAGGGGGGGTTTTGCTGGAGGGTGGGCATGGGGCGGGCGGGTGGTGG